>Ga0115006_10000238_pt1 | contig 29115 bp, 28 predicted proteins | sample ArcOceMetagenome_3_FD_88943 | JGI IMG/M metagenome (GOLD analysis project Ga0115006, IMG submission 88943) | Marine eukaryotic phytoplankton communities from Arctic Ocean - Arctic Ocean- Svalbard ARC20M Metagenome | ecosystem: Environmental > Aquatic > Marine > Oceanic | place: Arctic Ocean...
CGGGCAAGCCCATGTAGCCGCCTGTGGGTGTCACCGACAGGTTCGCCCAGCCGAAAAATCCGCCGTAGTTGCCTTCGGCAAGCCGTGCGATGTGTCCGTGGAACTGGCGGTCCGCAAGCTGAGTTCGGAAGGGGCGTTGGTGTTGATCGATATAACGGTCGATGGTGTAGGTCGCCCCAATCCCATCGGGTCCCCACCAGATCATGTCGTCGTGCCAACAGCGTGATAGTTCCGCTTGCGGCGTCGCATCGCGCGCGGCGCTGACGTCTGCGGCGTTGGAATTCGCGTCGATGTTTTCGATCATTCGGTTGATCAGCGTGAGCGTTTCAGTTCCGTCAGCCGCCCCATCATAGTGCAGCCCGTCGTGCGTGCGCGGTCCGGGTTGGATCAGGTGTTGGCCTGTTTGCGGGGGCAGGGGCTGTAGCCCTGCTTGATGCATCAGGTGGATCAGGTCGCAGAACATCGCGGTTTCGACGATCTTGCCATCCAACACGCGGTTGAATTCCGCGTAGCGCAGCATCGTGATTTTACTTGTTGCAGGGATGTTCAGGAACGGTTGGTCAAACAGCCCCAACAGGTGCCCCATGGACACGACCCAAATGCCGTCTTCGCCGTCCAGTGAGTTCTCATTTGCAAAAAAGATGTCTTCGCGACGTTGCACCGATGACATAGCGGTCAGGAGCGGTGTCCAGAACGTGCAGGCCACATTTGCCGCCCCATGTTGTTCGTAAAACGGGTGCATCCCGCGCCAGTGCCAATCAGGTGAAACCCTTTCGGAGAGGACCGCGCCGATGGTGCCGGCGTTAGCCGTACCCATCGCCGCGTAATGGTCACGGACCAAACGCTTGGCAGCATGGATCATCCTTTGACGGCTCCTGCTGTCAGGCCCGAAACGATTTGGCGTTGGAACACCATCACCATTACAAATAGGGGTGCGGTGATTGATACAACGGCCGCAACTGCGAACATAACGTTGCCTTTGGTTTGTGTGGTCCCAAGGAAGGATGCCAGTTTTGGCACCATCGTTTGGTTGTCTTTTGACAGCAACATAGACGTCACCGCAAAGTCATTATAGGCCAACAGGAAGCTGAACAATCCTGTTGTAATCACACCGGGCCACATGACGGGGATAATGACGTGCCGGAAGGCTTGGAATCGTGTGCACCCATCGACCATGGCGCTTTCGTCCAGATCCTTGGGGATGTTTTTGAAGAATGCGTGCAGCATCCACAGCGTGAAGGGTTGGTTGATCGCCACAAGCACGATGATCGTGGTGCTAAGCTTACCCCAGAGATTATATTCATAGAACGGCAACAAATAGCCTGACACGAGCGTGATTGGTGGCATCGCCCGAAAGATTAGCGCGAACAGCAGGAACCAGAAAGCATACCTATGTGTGGACCGCGACAGCGCATAGCCGCCCAAGGTGCCGAAGGTCAGCGAGATTGTCACAACGAAGAAGCACACAATGAATGAATTGAGCGCGGCCCGCCAAAACTCTTCTTCAACAAAGGCCCCATAGTACCCGTCGCCAGTGAAACTGCCGCCGGTCTCTGTATGGGTCATGCCGCCAAAAAGCGCGTTTGCCCAGTTGGCCTTGGAGAAGAAGTCGCCTTCTACTTTGATCGACCCCCACAATGTCCAGATGAATGGAAAGGCGGCAAGCACCAGCCAGAACATCAGGAATGATGTGGCAAGAAACTTGACCGAGAGCGGTTGCGCTGTGGCTTTATTGGCCATGTGTGTCGCCCCTTAGCTTGGTTTTGAAAAGTCGCGGTAAGTGCGGATCAGCACTGGCGACAAAAGGATTGCGATGCCTATAATCGTCAGCACGGATGTGGCAGCCGCAGATGACAGCAGCCGTGTTTCCCCGCCCAGATCGTTAAAGATCGCGTAGGAGAGTGATGTTGCGTGCGCTTGTGCGCTGAACGAAACGATTGGTTCGAACACCCGAAAGTTGTCCATCAGTTGGATCAGCGCCACGAATGTTACCAGCGGGAACAAGTGCGGAATCACGACGTAACGAATACGTTCCCAACGGTTTGCGCCGTCGATCATCGCCGCCTCTAAGCTTTCGCTGTTGACCGTTTGTAGCCCTGCGTAGAACACAACGAACGCAAACGGTGCAGCGTGCCAGATGCCGTAGACCATCAGCATGATCCACATCAGCGGCGTTGACGCCTTAACCGATAGGTCTGGATTATTGGTCAGCCATTGCAGCCCTGTGCCCAAGATCCCCCGTGCATCGACCATCCAGAATAGGATCAGCGACCCCACCAATGGTGTTACGATGAACGGTAAGAGTGTCAGGAATATTGTCGGTCCCTTAAGCGCCTTGGCCACGGAATTGACCGCGACTGCGATAAAGAACCCAAAGATGATTGTCAGCGGTGTCACCACAAAGGTGTAGGTCAACGTAAACGCCATCGCCTTGTAGAACGGTAGGTTCAGCAAAGTTTTACCAAAGTCAGGCAGCCCGTCTACGTTCACCCAAGCGGATGCGACTTCTGAAAATGCGAGGTGGTTACGGTCTTTGTAGATATCCAGACCGGCCCATTTGCCAAGCGGTTTGTCGGCATTTAGGGCTTGGGTGGCTTCTTGGTCAATTGAGGTGACGGGCTTGCAGCCAAATGGCCCACAGTTTTCCACCGTCACCAGCACTTGTTCATGGGCAGTATACAGCGATTGGGTGACTACGGAGGCCACGGGCAGCGCAATGAACAAAAGCATAAGGAAGGCCGAAGGTAAGACAAACCAGAAGAAAGTTGAATGTTTCATGATATGTCTCTGACACTGTTGGGACCAAATTTCAGGCTAAAATTGGAGTGCGGCCGTGAAAAGTAAGGTGCGTTCGGGCCAGTGAGCCAGCCCGAACGCGGGAGGGTATTACTGCAAGAAGCCCTGCTCGGTTGCTGCAGCTGTGTAGGCCGCTTCAATGTCCGCCAATGCTTGTTCTGCAGACTCGTTGCCTTGCAGGAAGTCAGCAATGTTATCGCCAGCTGCCGTGTGCAACAGACCCATGAATGGTAGCATTGGGTAGGGGCTTGCGCCGGCTGCAACAGTTGCCAGAACGCCTTCGTTCACAGGCTGTGCTTCAAAACCGTTCATAAGCCATACGGCTTGGGACATAGTTTCTTCGTTGAGCAGTGCTGGTGATGTGGCGTACGCCATGGCTTGGAATGTCGCCTCTGCGTCTGCATCAGAGATATTTTTCGCCACAGTCCAGCCATCCCACCAAAGGGTGGACGCTGCGTTGCCGCTGTCGCCAACTGTCAGTGGACCACCTGCGACTGTGTTGGAATAGACGACCATTTCTGAGCCTTCGTCGTCCATCAAAACGCCAGACCGGCTGCCCCACAAGTTCATCAGGGCAACGTTGCCTGCTTCCCATTCGGCGCTTGTCGCGTTGCTGTCGTGCGTCAGGTAATCTGGGTTCATGTAGGCGGTCAGTGCCTTCATCATTTCCAGTGCTTCAACGCCGTCTTCGTTGTTGATCGACACGTTTGCTGTGCCTGCTTCGAAGAAATCGCCACCAGTACCGAGATACATGTTTACAAATTCTTCTGCAAGGTTCCAGCCCGCTGCATATGCGCCGCCAACTGGGTTATCCATAATGCCTGCGGCACGAATTACTTCGGCTGCTTCAAGAACGCCTTCGTAAGATGTTGGCGCATCCATGCCGACCTGTGCGAGCACATCGCTACGGTAAATCAGGTGCTGTGCGTTGGCCATAAAGGCCACGGCCATCACCTGACCGTCGATTGTGATCAGCTGGTGCGAAGGAATGTCTGCGCCGTACATGGCGACCAGATCGTCAAGCGGGCGCACCACATCTTCGTTGATCAAAGCAACGATGGACGAGTTGGCAACAATTGCGGACGTGTATTCCGCTGGATTGCCAGACATGCCTGCAAGGTTAATTTTCTGGTGATCGGCGGTCAGGTTTGCCTCGGCGTCAATACCGCTTGCACATGCAAGGGCTGCTGCTGCAACCGACTGGATCGCCGGAAATTCGTTACCCACGATGTTCACGCGGCCTTCTGTAATAGCGCAAGCGTGGCCGTCGGCCATTGCTGTGGTGCCCATGAGAACTGCAGTCGCTGTCCCCAGTGTGGCAATCTTAAATACGTTCATAAGTTCACTCTCCGTTGTCAAAAGCGCCCCGTCTTTGCGGGATCGTGTTTCGTAGCGTGTTTGAAGCAACCCGAATCACGAGCGCTTTTTGCATACGTGTGCAATTTAACGATTGAACTGGACGTTTGTGCAAGTGTTATTCTTGTTTTCTCATTATTTTTTATGTTTATCAATTGAGGTATTGCGTGATTAACGGAATCGCGGCAGTATTTTGCAAACGTATGCAAAATGTCTAATTTCAGGGGGCACGGATGGCCGAGATTCAACTGCGCAATGTGAGCAAGCGATGGGGCGACTTTATTGGCGTGCATGATTTCAACCTGACTATTGCGGATCAAGAGTTTCTTGTGTTGCTCGGCCCGTCAGGCTGCGGCAAAACGACAACGATGCGCATCATTGCGGGTCTTGAGGACGCATCTGGCGGCGATATTATCGTTGATGGCAAGCGGATCAATGATCTGGACCCTAAGGATCGCGATGTCGCGATGGTGTTCCAGTCGTATGCGCTTTACCCCAATATGAACGTCTATGAGAATATTCGCTTTCCCCTAAAGGTCCGTAAGGTTGCCGGCGACCATGATGCGTTGGTCAAGCGTGCCTCAGCGATGGTCGAGCTGGATGAGTTTCTACACCGCAAGCCAGCCGAGTTGTCCGGTGGTCAGCGTCAGCGTGTTGCATTGGCCCGTGCGGTTGTGCGTGAACCAAACGTGTTTTTGATGGACGAGCCGTTGTCGAATTTGGATGCCAAGCTGCGTGTTAGTACCCGCGCCCAAATTAAGAACCTGTCCCATGAATTGAAGACCACTACGATTTACGTGACCCATGATCAGATCGAGGCGATGACGCTCGCTGACCGTGTTGTTGTGATGAACAAGGGTATGGTCCAGCAGGTCGGTACCCCGACTGAGATTTACGACATGCCCGCCAATACGTTTGTTGCTGGCTTTATCGGCAGCCCTGCGATGAACCTGATTGATGGTGATCTGCAAGACGGCACCTTTACCGCTGATATGATCAGCATTTCGGGTCTGCGCACGGATGTGTCTGGTTCTGTCACGCTTGGCTTTCGCGCCGAGGATGCGCAGGTGTCGGATGGCAATGCGCAAGCGAATTCGGCGGTTTATTCACTGGAATTGTTGGGTGAGGCCACGATGGTGACCATGCGTGCCGGTGGGACGATTTTGTCGGTCAAATCTGGCAAAGATTATCGCATCAAGATCGGCGAACCTGTGTCTGCTACGATTAGCGCGGACATTTGCCACCTGTTCGATCGCACCAGCGGCGAACGGATGTAATCATGGTTGGCGCACGCCCTCAACAAGCAGTCTTGACCCGCGATACTGATATGTCCAAAACCAACGAGACCCGTGCAGTCATTGAAGGCATGGTCGATGGTCTCAACGATCACCGCATCGGTGACATCGGCGAGTTTTTCGCCCAGTCGTTTCGCTGGATGGGCAACACTGGGTGCGGGTCCAAGACTGGATTGCAGCAATTTCAGGATAACTGGCAAAAGCCGTTTCAGGCTGCGTTCCATGACAAGGTCTGTGTCGACGAAGCCCGTTTATATATGGGCGAATGGGCGGCTGCGTTTGGCCACCAAAAGGCTACGCACGGCGGTATGTTTATGGGCATTGCCCCGACCGGTAAGCGCGTTGATATCCGCTACATGGATTTCTGGAAAGTCGAGGATGGTCGCATCACTGACAACTACGTCATGGTCGATTTCCCACATGTGATGGCCCAACTGGGTGTTGATTGCTTTAACGGCGAGGGCTGGGAAGCGTTCGACAATAGGACCAAATCTCCGCCCACCCCATAATTTGATTTTAATTCGCTAAAGGATAGCGCATGACTGTTCGCCACCTAAAAACTGCCCGCTCTGCTGCTGATCGCGCTGATGATGACACCAAGGTCCGCGCGATTGTGGAGAATGGCCTGAAGGATATTGACGACCGCGGTGATGCGGCTGTCCGCGAGATGTCTGAGAAGTTTGATAACTATTCGCCCACCTCATACCGATTGTCGTTGCCCGAGATTGAGGCATTGATGGCCCGCGTGCCGGACCGCGACATGTCTGATCTGAAGTTCGCCCAAGCGCAGGTGCGCAATTTCGCCCAAGCCCAGCGTGACAGCATGTTGGATATTGAGGTTGAACCGATGCCTGGTGTGATCTTGGGGCATAAGAATATTCCTGTACAATCGGTTGGCTGTTATGTCCCAGCGGGCAAGTTCCCGATGGTTGCATCCGCGCATATGTCCGTCGCGACCGCATCGGTTGCTAAAGTCCCGCGCATTATCGCCTGCACGCCGCCGTTTCAGGGCGAGCCGAACCCAGCCGTGATTGCCGCGATGCATCTTGGTGGCGCCCACGAGATTTACGTGCTGGGCGGCATTCAGGCGATTGGCGCAATGGCGATTGGTACCGAGACGATTGACCCTGTGCATATGCTTGTTGGCCCTGGAAACGCATTTGTCGCCGAGGCTAAGCGCCAGTTGTTTGGCCGCGTTGGGATTGATCTGTTTGCTGGCCCGACCGAAACGATGGTTATTGCCGATGAGACCGCAGCAGACGCTGAATTATGTGCCACCGATTTGTTGGGGCAGGCCGAGCATGGTTATAATTCCCCGTCGATATTGCTGACTAATTCCGAAAAACTGGCCCGCGATACGATGTCTGAGATTGACCGCTTGCTGACGATTTTGCCGACTGCTGATACGGCTGGTGTGTCGTGGGCGGATTACGGCGAGGTTATTGTGTGCGACACATATGACGAGATGCTGGCTGTCGCCGATGACATCGCGTCAGAGCACGTTCAAGTCATGACTGACCGTGACGATTGGTTCTTGGAGCATATGACCTGTTACGGCGCGCTGTTCCTTGGGCCGCGCACAAATGTGTCCAATGGCGATAAGGTGATTGGTACAAATCATACGCTACCTACCAAAAAGGCAGGCCGGTATACGGGTGGTCTTTGGGTCGGTAAGTATCTGAAAACGCATAGCTATCAGAAGATTACGACCGATGCGGCTGCGGCTGAGATTGGGGCTTATGGGTCGCGGTTGTGCTTGCTTGAAGGCTTTGTTGGCCATGCCGAGCAGTGTAATGTACGGGTCCGCCGTTTCGGTGGGATCAACGTGCCTTATGGTGGTCCGGCCCCGCATAAGGATGATCTTGCGTGACAGACCACGCCGCCAACCGCGCTTTGATCGCGCCTTTACGGGCGGCGATGTATGTCGGCACAGGCGTGCGCAATGCGTTGGCTGATGTGTTGGCTGATGATGCGGTTGTGCATATGTGCGCGCCGTTTGGCGATATCACGGGGGCTGCATATTTCGACACCGTTTTTGCGCCTTTGGTGGCAGCCATGCCGGATGTTGAACGTCGCGATTGGATCGTGATGGCGGGGGCCGATGATCATGACGCCGATTGGGTCGGCTGCGGTGGCCACTATGTTGGGACGTTTGCCGCGCCGTTTTTGGGTATCGTCCCAACGCAGCGTTTGGCCCACATGCGGTTCCACGAATACTATCGAATTGCCGACGGCAAGATCGTCGAAATCCAAGCGATTTGGGATATTCCCGAATTGATGATGCAAGCTGGCGTTTGGCCGATGGCCCCAAGTGTGGGCCGCGAGTTTTGCGTGTTTGGTCCAGCGACTGGCGATGGTATTCAAAGCGGTCCTTATGATGTGCTGGCATCAAAGGCGTCGAAAACCCTTGTCGTTGATATGCTGGCCGCGTTGACCCGCCATCCGGTTGAGCCGGTGGAAGCGATGGAATTGCCCCGATATTGGTCTGAAAAGATGAACTGGTACGGGCCTGCCGGTATCGGCACGGCGCGCGGTATTGATGGATTTCGCAATCATCATCAGGTCCCGTTTCTAAATGCGATGCCGGATCGTGGGCAAGCCGCCGGCGGTCTGACGTTCCATTTCTTTGGCGATGGCAACTATGTTGGTGTGACGGGTTGGCCGGATATGAAGCAGACGATCATACATGATGGCTGGCTCGGGATCGCACCTGCGGGGCAGCGGATCACAATGCGGAGCCTTGATTTTTGGCGCGTTGAAAACGGCAAAATCCGTGAAAATTGGGTTTTGTTGGACCTCATCGATATTTTCGCGCAGATTGGCGTCGACGTTTTCGCCCGCATGAGGCAAATGTCATGACGCTTTTTCCAAGCTCATATATGTCCGCTGGAGGCTCCGACCTCTCGCTGTTAAGAAAGCCAAATTTATGACTCTTCCGGAGACCCCATCTTTCCGCCTTGATGGCAAACGCGCGCTTGTTGCTGGTGCATCAAGTGGGATCGGGCTTGCCTGTGCTGTGGCGCTGGGCGAGGCGGGTGCGAATGTGACACTAGCCGCGCGCACGTCTGACAAATTGGCCGATGTCGTGTCCCAAATGCGTGCGGCAGGTATGACGGCCGAGGCGCTGACGTTGGACGTGACCGATGTGGGTGCGACTGCGCAGGCAGTAGCCAGTGCTGGTCCGTTCGACGTTCTTGTCAACTCTACCGGTTCAGCGCGGCATAGCCCGTCGGTTGACACCACGCCCGAAGACTTTGACGCGGTACAGGCGGTGAACTTCAAAGGTGCATATTTCCTGACCCAAGCGGTCGCTAAGGGCCTAATTGCTGCGGGTAAATCCGGCAGTTTGATTAATATCACCAGCCAGATGGCCCATGTTGGCGGCATTGATCGCGCGGTATATTGCGGGACCAAGTTCGCCGTTGAGGGCTTTAGCAAAGCAATGGCAATCGAGTGGGGCCCGTTGGGTATTCGCGTCAATACGGTTTGTCCGACGTTCATCCGCACTGCGTTGACTGAAGTCACATTTGAGAACCCAGAGCGCCTGAAGTGGATTACCGAAAAGATCAAACTTGGCCGCGTTGGTGAAGTGACTGACATCATGGGACCTGTGGTTTATCTGGCGTCTGATGCATCTGCGCTCATGACCGGTACGTCGTTGATGATCGACGGCGGTTGGACGGCTGACTGATGGGTGTTGTAACGTCTCTTCAGGTGGCGGAACGCGCTGGTGTCAGCCAATCGGCGGTCAGCCGCGTTTTCACGCCGGGTGCATCTGCGAGCGCCAAGACGGTTGAAAAGGTCAAAAAGGCTGCTGCTGAATTGGGGTATCGCCCCAATATGATGGCCCGCGCGATGATCACCGGCAAAAGCCGTATCATTGGTTTGGTCGTCGCTTATTTGGACAATCAGTTTTATCCGCTCGCCCTCGAGCGATTGTCAAATGCGCTGCAAGCCAAAGGCTATCATATTCTTGTTTTCACGGCTTCCAACGACAATGATCATGTCGCCCGTGTCGTCGAAGAGCTGATGGATTATCAGGTTGACGGCATCATCACCGCAAGCGTTGGTATGTCGTCCGAATTGACCCAGCGCTGCGAAGATGCCCGCATTCCGATTGTTATGTTTAACCGTGGTCAGGACGGCGGCAATGTGTCGTCTGTTACCTCTGCTAATTTGGATGGTGGCCGCAAGGTGGCCGAGTTTTTACTGGCCTGCGGTCATCAGTCCATCGCGCATATCAGTGGTTGGTTGGGGTCATCGACGGGTCGTGATCGCAAGCTTGGATTTACCCGTACCTTGACCCAAGCAGGCATCGCATCGCGTGTTATGGACGGCATGTATGACCGCGAAACTGCCCGCGCTGCGACGCTTGATCTGATGGATCGTCGCACGCCGCCGGACGCTATTTTTGTGGGCAATGATCACATGGCCTTTTCCGTGATGGATTGTTTGCGCACTGAAATGGGTCTGTCAGTGCCCAATGACGTGGCCGTCGTTGGCTATGATGATGTGCCGATGGCCGCATGGGGGGCTTATAATTTGACAACGATGCGTCAGCCGTTGAACCGGATGGTTGATGCCACGATTGACCTTTTGTTGAGCCAAGTTGAAGATAAAACGGCGCCACCTCGCGCCATTGAAATTGATGGCGCGCTGATCCAGCGCTCGTCGACACGCAAACCAAAGGACACGACCAATGAAGGGTTTTAGCAACCGCTGGAAAGATTTTCCCGATTACATCATCGGCATCACCAAAGAGATTTGGGAAGACCGCGGCGTTGGCACGTTGAACCACTATTATTCTGCCAATATTCCTGTTCGCACTCCGATGGGTTTGGCTATTGGTAATCAGTCTACGATTGCCGCTACTATGGCGACAATTAACGAATTTCCTGACCGCGAGCTACTGGCTGAGGATGTGATCTGGTCGCATTCAGATGAGCATCAATATCTATCGTCGCACCGTTTGTTGACCAAGGCCACTCATACCCGCGAGGGTCAGTTTGGCCCTGCGACAGGCAAGAGTTGGGTTGCCCGCGTTATTGCCGATTGTGCTGCCAAGGATGACACGATTTACGATGAATGGCTGGTGCGCGACTATGGTGGGATCGTCCGTCAGATGGGTTTAGACCCGCGTGATTATGCTTCCAGTTTGATTGCCGCCGAGGGTGGACCTGCGTCCGCCGCACCGATGTTCACCAGATCGATGGATGTTGAAGGTGATTATAAGGGCACCGGCAATACCAATGAATGGGGTGTGAAGTATGCCGCCTTGATCCAGCGCATTATGGACAAGGACTTTAACGCTGTTGCTGAGGATTTTGACCGCGCTGTGATTGGTGAATATGCGGGTGGCAAGACCAGCATTGGACGCGAGGGTTGTCTTGAGTTTTGGGTTGGCCTGCGGTCGTCATTCCCCAATGCCACGTTCAAAATTCATCATCAGATTGGCATGGATGGCGATATGTTATCGCCCCGCGCTGCGATCCGGTGGAGCCTTGATGGTTTGCACGAAGGCTGGGGCAGTTTTGGTAAGCCAACGGGCGTTCCTGTGCATGTCATGGGCATGTGCCATGCCGAGTTTGGTCCGTGGGGCCTGCGCCGCGAATTTGCGCTTTATGATGAAGTTGCGATCTGGAAGCAGATTTTGATGCAAGCGGCATAAGTTTTTGAGTATTTAGAACAAAGCGAGGCATTGGTTGCCTTGCAAGGAGAGAAGATGACACCTGCTGAAATGGAATCCCGCATTGTGCGTTATGGCGATCTACGTCCGTGTAAAACGGCGTTTATCGATGCTCATACGCCGGGGTCGGATACCAAAGAGAACTTTACAATTATTGGTGGTGGTGTGTCCGAGAGCGCCGATCAGCATGTTCACATTGGCATCCCGCATGGGTTTAACATTGGTGCTGCTGGTCAGCCGCCTAAGTGTCGTAATTCCCTGCATTCGCACCGCACGGCCGAGGTATTTTTCGTATTGTCTGGCCGATGGCGGTTTTTCTGGGGTCGTTACGGTGACGCGGGCGAAGTCGTGCTGGAAGAGGGTGACATCATCAACATTCCCACAGGTATTTTCCGAGGGTTCGAAAATATCGGCACTGATTATGGGATGATCATGGCTGTGCTTGGCGGTGATGATGCTGGCGGTGGCGTGATCTGGGCGCCGCAGGTGATTGAAGACGCGGCTGATCATGGCCTTATATTGGGCGACAATGGCAAGCTTTATGACACTAAAAAGGGGCAAGCCTTGCCTGCTGGTGTGGCGCCGATGCCGTTGCTGAATGATGTTGAACTGGCTGCGTATCCTGAGCTGGACGCCGTTGATGTCATTCCGGGTTACATTGCCCGTTACAACGATATGATGGGTATGGCGGGCAAAAAGCCTGTGGTGGTTATCGGTGAAGATGGCATGCTGCGCGATAAGCCGGGGTTTGAAGTGAACTTTGTTACCCGCGGGTCTGCGTCTGGCAATATGCACAGTCACGATGTCCCTTCGGTATTGATGCCGATGCGCGGTCATTGGCGTGTGACGTGGGACGGTGGTGCTGCCACGCTTGCCCCTGGTGATACGATGTCTGTGCCTGGGGATCTGATGCATAACGCCGTGCCGAGTATGACGGGCGAGGCGTCATTGTTTCATGTGGTTGCGACGGCTGATGCTGCTGGATCAACTTGGAAGGGGTCCTGATATGACGAAAGTTTTGACAACCCATGTCGGGTCTTTGCCGCGCACGCAGGCTGTTGTGGATTTTATCTTTGCCCGCGAGAATGACACCCCGTTCGCGCAGGCCGATTTTGATGCTTGCATGACCAGGGCGGTGTCTGAAACCGTGGCCAAGCAGGTCGCCGCTGGCGTTGACATTGTCAGCGATGGTGAGACGTCCAAGATTTCATATGCCACTTATGTCAAGGATCGCTACACCGGATTTGGCGGTGACAGCCCGCGCAATGCCCCTGCGGATCTTAAGCAATTCCCGTCGTTTCTAAAGCGGTTGGCCGAGGAGGGTGGTAGCCCGCAGTATGCCCGCCCGATGTGTGTTGGCGAGGTGAAGTCCAAAGGGCAGGGCGAATTGGAAAAGGATATTTCCAACCTGAAGGCTGCGATGGCCACGCATGGCGTTGATCGTGGTTTCATGAATGCTGCATCTCCAGGTGTGATTTCGTTGTTTTTGCAGAACGACTATTACAAAACCCGCGAGGCGTATTTAGCCGCTTTGGCTGATGCGATGAAGGCAGAGTACGAGACGATTGTGGCCTCTGGTTTGGACTTGCAGTTGGATTGCCCTGATTTGGCGTTGTCCCGTCATATGCTTTTCAACGATCTGTCGGATGATGAATTTATCAAGATCGCGGCCAGCCATGTTGACGCGTTGAACCATGCCTTGTCGGATATTCCTGCTGAAAAGGTCCGCGTGCATATTTGCTGGGGCAATTATGAGGGCCCGCATGTCTGCGACATTTCGATGGATAAGATGTTTAGCACGTTGATGTCGACCAAGGCCCAGTCGGTGTTGTTTGAAACATCCAACCCGCGTCACGGCCATGAATGGGCTGTGTTTCGCGACCGTAAGGCTGAGATCCCTGACAATAAGGTGCTGGTGCCGGGTGTTGTTGATACCACCACCAACTTTGTTGAGCATCCAGATTTGGTCGCACAGCGGATTGATCGGTTTACCAATATTGTTGGGCGCGAGCGTGTGATTGCTGGCTCTGACTGTGGGTTTGGCACGTTTGCAGGGTACGGTGCTGTTGATCCTGAAATCGCATATGCCAAGCTGGGTGCATTGTCTGAGGGGGCTGCCCGCGCCAAGTAGGGTTTGAACCCGCGCCGGTTCGGTCCATATGGTGGGGTGACGCGAACCGGAGGATTTGATGCTGAGCCCTGTCACCCCAGAATTTGAAGCGCAGCTGCGTGGGCTTTTGCCTGCCGCAGCGTTCAAAGATTCCACGCCATATGTGACAGAGCCGCGCGGCCGGTGGCAGGGGCAGGGGTTTGTTGTGGCGCCTAGCAGTACTGCTGAGGTCGCGATTGTGGTAAAGGCCTGTGCCGAGGCCCGTGTTGGACTCGTTCCTTATAGTGGTGGCACTGGGTTGGTTGGCGGTCAGGTGATGCCGGATGGCCCTGCGCCTGTTGTTCTGACCTTAGATCGTATGACCCGTATTCGTTATGTGTACCCGTCCGAAAATGTGTTGGTTTGCGATGCGGGTGTGATTTTAGCCGATGTGCAAAAGGCCGCTGATGATGTGGGGCGTCTGTTTGCCCTGTCGCTTGCGTCTGAAGGATCCGCGCGGATTGGCGGGCTGTTGTCGACCAATGCTGGCGGTGTGAATGTACTGCGTTATGGCAACGCGCGCGCCCAGTGTTTGGGCCTTGAAGTTGTCCGCCCAGATGGCACAATTTGGAACGGTCTTAGTCGTTTGCGCAAGGATAACACCGGATATGATTTGCGTGATTTGATGATTGGTGCCGAGGGTACGCTGGGGATTATCACGGGGGCTGCGTTGCGCCTTGTTCCGCGTCCAGTGACAACTGGTGCTGCGATTATGTCGGTTGCGTCGCCTGAGGCTGCGTTAGAGTTACTGGCGCTTGCGGGCGATATTTTGGGTGATGGATTAAGTGCGTTTGAGTTGATCCACCGTCAGGGGTTTGATTTCTTGGCCGAAGTGGGGCCGGATATTAAAGTGCCGTTTGATACTGTGCCTGATTGGTCGGTGCTGTTTGATGTTGGTTTTTCAGCGGCTGTTAATCCGCATGATGCGCTGGAGGCGTTGTTTGTAGCCGCGCACGATTCCGGATTGGTCGATGATGGTGTGATTGCCCAGTCGGATGCGCAACGCAGCGCGCTTTGGTATATCCGTGAAAGCATTCCTGAGGCGAACCGCCGGATCGGGTCAATCAGCAGTCATGATATTTCTGTTCCGCTGAGTTTGATACCAGAGTTTATTAAGCAGGGCCGCGCTGGGCTTGCGGATATTGGTGAATTTCGGATCAATTGTTTTGGCCATATGGGCGACGGGAACCTCCATTATAATGTGTTTCCCAAGGAAGGCTCGTCGCGCGACGATCATCTGGATTTGCGCGATCCGGTGAAGACGTTTGTGCATGATTTGGCCCATAGCATGGGTGGGTCTGTCAGTGCCGAGCATGGCATTGGCCGGCTTAAGGTTGCTGACTTGGCGCGTTACGGCGACCCCGCAAAACTGGCGATGATGCAAGCGATTAAATTGGCGCTGGATCCTGCGGGCATTATGAATCCCGGTGCCGTGATCCCGTCTGCTGATTAATCCCCGTCGAACGCACATAGCACATGCACGTCGATTCCCATTGCCTCTAATCGTTTGCGTCCGCCCAAGTCTGGCAGGTCGATGATAAATCCGCAGCCCGCCACGATTGCGCCCATACGTTCGATCAATTTGATCCCAGCCTCGGCAGTGCCGCCAGTTGCGAGCAGGTCGTCAATCAGCAGGACTTTTTCGCCAGCTTGTAGTGCGTCGTCGTGTAATTCCATCACCGCCTCGCCGTATTCGAGCGTATAGGCCTGTTCAATGGTTTTGCCGGGCAGTTTGCTTTTTTTGCGGATCGGGATGAACCCCTTGCCAAGTTGGTGCGCAATGGCACCGCCAAGGATAAAGCCGCGCGCCTCGAGCCCGACGACTTTGTCGATGTCTTGTCCCGCAAAGGGGGCCAGTAGTTGGTCAATCGCGATCCGAAATCCGCGCGCGTCGGAGAAAAGCGTGGTCACGTCGCGGAACATGATGCCCTCGTGCGGAAAGTCTGGGATCGTGCGGATGTAGTCTTGGACGGTTTTCATGGGATTGGCTTTCATAGGACCCGTCCGGCGACGGCGTCGAGTTTGGCTAAGAGCGCAGGGTCGCGTTTATCGGGGGCGGTCATGATGGCGTGGGTCAGGGCGGTGTCGCAACCCGCGTCGCAGGTGGTTTTGGTGGCAGATAGGTCTGTGCAAAGTGCCATGACCAGATCGCGGGCCTTGGTCCCGTTGCCTTGCAGGGTTCTGATCACGTCCGATACGTCGACCGCCCCGTGATCGGGGTGCCAGCTGTCAAAATCGGTGATCATCGCGATGGATGCGTAATGCAGTTCGGCCTCGCGGGCGAGTTTTGCCTCTGGCATGTTGGTCATGCCGATCACATCGCAGCCCCATGCGCGGTACATGTGGCTTTCGGCCATGGATGAAAATTGCGGCCCTTCCATCGCCAGATAGGTGCCGCCGTTATGCATCGTGACGCCTGCGGTTTGTCCGGCTTTTAGGCAGGCAGCTGAGAGGGCCGTGCAGGTTGGATGTGCCACGCTGACATGCGCGACGCAGCCAGCGCCAAAGAATGATTTTTCGCGCGCGAATGTCCGGTCGATAAGCTGATCAACGATTACAAAGTCGCCCGGTTCGAGATTTTCACGGAACGATCCGCAGGCCGATATACTGACAACATTGGTGACGCCCAAGCGTTTGAGCGTGTCAATGTTGGCGCGGTAGGGCACAGTTGTTGGGCTATGCACGTGCCCGCGTCCGTGGCGTGGCAGAAACGCGATGTGCAGCCCGTTCAGTGTGCCCGTTAGAATAGCGTCAGACGGCGTGCCCCAAGGGCTGTTGACCGTGGTCCATTTACCATTCTTCAATCCAGGGATGTCATACAGCCCTGAGCCACCGATAATGCCAAGATATGTTGTCATGCGCGAAGCCTTTGGGTTGTGTTCCGTTCGTGGGTTTCAATGTGATGCAAGTCCTGCAGTTGCGCAACGGCGTTTGCGGGGGTGACAATTGCGGCTTGCCTTGGTAGGGGCGGCAATTGATTGAACACAGACGCAGGATACCCGTTATGGCACAGGCACTTTTGGTACGATTTGCAGACAGTATGTCGTTGCGCGACCCCGATGCGCCATTGACCCCCGGCCGTATCCGGATTGAGATTTTGTCGGGCCTGACAGTCGCCTTGGCCTTGGTTCCAGAGGCAGTCGCATTTGCGTTTGTCGCAGGTGTGAACCCGCTTGTTGGTTTGTATGCCGCGTTCATCGTTGGTTTGATCACTGCGTTGATCGGTGGACGTCCGGGCATGATTTCGGGTGCGACGGGTGCCTTGGCAGTTGTCATGGTGTCCTTGGTCGCCCAGCACGGTGTTGAATATCTGTTTGCCACCGTTGTTATGATGGGGCTGATCCAGATTTTTGTTGGCATCATGCGCTGGGGCAAGTTCATTCGCCTTGTGCCGCATCCTGTGATGCTTGGCTTTGTGAACGGCCTCGCGATTGTTATTTTCCTTGCGCAATTGGGTCAATTCCAAGTGCCTGGCTCTGCTGAGGCCGCTGGCCACGGCATGGCGAGCGGTGAATGGTTGTCTGGTTTGCCGATGGCGCTGATGTTGGCGCTTGTGGGTGTCACCATGGCGATCATTTGGATTATGCCTAAGATCACAACGGTCATTCCTGCACCATTGGCTGGGATCGGGATCGTTGCGGCGGTCGTGATTGGCTTTGGTCTGGACGTGCCACGGGTTGGCGATTTGGCTTCTATTTCTGGCGGTTTGCCGCAGTTCCACGTTCCGTTTGGTGATGGGCTTGGAATCTACGGAACTTCGCTCGCGCCGTTCAATCTTGAAACACTTTGGATCATCCTTCCGTTCGCGCTGATCCTGTCTGCCATTGGCCTGATCGAAAGCCTTCTGACACTGAACCTTGTGGGTGAAATGACCAACAAGCGTGGCGGTGCGTCACAGGAATGTATCGCACAAGGCGTGTCCAACACAGTCACAGGTTTCTTTGGTGGTATGGGCGGTTGTGCGATGATTGGCCAGTCGATGATCAACGTGAAATCAGGTGGCCGGACCCGTTTGGCAGGCATTGCAGCCGCGTTGTTCTTGCTGGTATTTATCCTGTTTGCATCTGGTTTGATTGAACAAATCCCACTGGCCGCATTGGTTGGTGTGATGTTCATGGTTGTGATCGGAACGTTTGCTTGGAACTCTCTTACGATTTTCCGTAAAGTCCCAATGATGGACGGGTTTGTGATTGTTTTGGTCACAATCGTCACCGTGATGACTGACCTTGCCACAGCCGTGGTTGTCGGTGTGATCGTATCCGCGCTTGCGTATTCATGGAACAACGCCAAGCGAATTTACGCCAGTACTGAAATCACTGCTGACGGTACCAAAGTCTATAAGATCAACGGCCCGCTGTTCTTTGGTTCCGCTGAAGGATTTTCCGAGCTGTTTCAGATCAACGATGACCCGTCACTGGTCATTATCGATTTTGAAGGCAGTCGCGTTGTTGACCAATCTGCATTGCAGGCAATTGAGGCAGTTGCTGGCAAATACGAGGATGCAGGCAAGCGCATTCAGCTCCGTCACCTGACACATGAATGCCACGAGCTGCTGTCAAAAGCAGGCCACTTGGTTGTCGATAGCGATGATGATCCCGACTATGAGTTGGCTGTCGATTACGGTGTTAAAACCGGTATCCTTGGTGGCCACTAACCCTGCGATTAATCGCCCGGTCGCGTGAGGCTGAATGTCTCGCGCACTGTGGCGTAATCACGGTAGCCAAGCCGCGCCATTGGGCTGAATTGTTTGACGTCAAACATGCCGTCGACCATGCAGTAATCGCGCATGTGTACGCCTGTGACCTCGCCGAAGACCGCGAAGTTTGCCGCACCGGGAAGTTGCACGATCTGGGTCAGCTTGCATTCCAACGTGGCAGGGCTTGCGGCGACGCGCGCGCAATTGATCGTGTCACAGCCCACTTTTTCCAAATCGGCCAACGCGAATTCGTCGGTGTCTTTGCCCCAAGGCCCCGATGTCGTATTCATCGCGTCGCGTAGCGCGAAGCTAACGATGTTGACGGCAAAAACACCGGTGTCGCGGATGTTTGCAACGCTATCTTTGGTGTCACCACGGTCCGGTTTAGCGGATGTGGATGCAAACATCACCTGCGGCGGATCGTAGGCGACAGCGTTGAAAAACGAATAGGGCGCCAAGTTATCGGACCCATCTGCGCCGCGCGTGGCGATCCACCCAATGGGGCGGGGGGTGACAATAGCATTAAACGGGTTGTGCGGCAGCCCGTGTCCGTTTTTTGGTTCATAAAACATCGCTTGCACCTATCCAACTGTTCCCTGCTTAGGTAGCTTTGCGAAAAGGCTTTGACCAGAGGGCAGATGCAGACAGAGGCGATCACATTGACCCCCGAGGTCCCTGATGACCGGTGGCAGGTCGAGGCGTTGTATGACCTGTGCTTTGCGCCTGGTCGATCGGCGCTGTCGTCGTATCGTCTGCGCGATGGTGTGGACCCGATTGCGCCGCTGTGCCTGACTGCGCGCGATGGGGCGGGCATTCTGGCGGGGGCGATCCGGCATTGGCCGGTGTGTGTTGCAGGGCATGCGGTCGCCTTGTTAGGACCGGTCGCTGTGCATCCGACGCGCCAAGGCGAAGGCTTGGCAAGGTTGCTGGTGCATCGCACATTAGAGATCGCTGGCCAACAGGGCTGGGACCGCGTGATGCTGGTGGGCGATGCGCCGTATTATGGCAAGTTTGGATTTACGTTGTTGCCCGATGTTCAGATGCCACCGCCGACGAACCCCGCCCGCGTGTTGGGGATCGCCGTGCAAAGCGGTGCTTGGCGCGGCGTGACGGGTGTGGTGACGGCGTGGCCCGATTGAAAATCGCCCCACGCCCCCTTATCTGTTTGAGATGACCCAAGATATTATTTTGACCAACGCCATAGACGACGATGCAGCGGTTGCGATCGCCGCACTTGTTTTACGTCAACGCCGCGCGAATGGCGTTTTGATGAAAGCGATCAACTTTGTCGGCGGGCAGGTTGAAGATGGGCTAAAGATGTTACCTGCTGGTGCGCGCGCCCAGATTGATGTGGCTGCGCGCCGCGCATTAGAGGCCAGCTATGATGCCGCCTGCCGGAGCCGTTCGACATATGCGGGGTCTGACGCCATGCAAAAGGCGCTTGGTGCTGTGTCTGGCGCTCTTGGTGGGCTTGGTGGATTGCCCACGGCCTTGGCCGAATTACCGATTGCGACGACCCTGATTTTTCGCGCCGTGCAAGGGGTTGCGTCCCAATACGGCGAAGACCCAACCAGTGCCGAGACGCGCTTGGAATGCTTGGCGGTTTTCGGATCAGGCGGACCTGGAGCTTCGGATGACGGCGTTGATACATCGTTCTTTGGTGCGCGCATTGGTCTGACGGGGGCTGCTGTGCACGGGTTGCTCGGCAAGGTAGCCCCGCGGTTTGCCACGGTGCTGACCCAAAAGCTGGCGTCGCAAGCGGTGCCAATTTTGGGCGCTGCTGCAGGTGCCGGCACCAACTACGCGTTCACCGATTATTACGTGCAGATGGCCCATGTGCATTTCGGCCTGCGCAAACTGACCCGCGAACATGGTGAAAGCCCTGTATTGGACGAATTCCACCGTTTGTTGGTTGTCCGCGATGTGCCGGTCAAGTGCGCTTAGACCTGATAAACAAGCCAGTCGGCCACTGCGCGGCGCACCGATTGGTCGCCCGCTGCGATTGATGCGTCGACGATGCCGCGCACTTCGCCCAAATCAACCCGCCGCAGCAGGTGTTTGACCGGACCGATGGATGCAGGTCGCATGGATAGCGACCGGAACCCGATGGCCGCCAAAACCAATGCCTCTACTGGTCGTCCCGCATCTTCGCCGCAAAACGAAAGCGGTGTTTCGTGGGTATTGCAGCGGCCCACGATGTTGCTCAAGAACTGTAAGAACGCAGGGTTCAGCGTGTCATACCGTTTGCGCACCCGTTCGTTTTCACGGTCGGCCGCAAAGAAGAACTGCTTAAGGTCGTTGCCCCCTACGGACACGAAATCCACCTCTTTGAAGAACGCATCAGGCGCATAACCCAGCGACGGGGTTTCCAACATCGCGCCGACCTTTAGGTCAGATGGCAGCGGGTGGCCCAGCTTGCGTTCGCGATCCATGGCTTTGTCCATCTCGGCCTTAGCGGCCCGAAATTCGTCGTATTGCGCTATGAACGGGAACATAACCGACAAAGGCCCGCTGTTTGCCGCGCGGATCAGCGCTTGCAGCTGCATCCGCAACACGCCCGGTTTATCGAGTCCCACGCGGATTGCCCGCCAGCCCATCGCGGGGTTGGGTTCATCGTTGGGTTTCATGTAGGACAGCACTTTGTCCGACCCGATATCAAGTGTTCGAAACGCGACGCGCTGGCCTTTTGCCGCCGTAAGGACGCGGGAATAAAGCGCGGATAGCTCGGCCCGTCGTGGCATTTGGTTGCGTACCAGAAACTGTAGTTCGGTCCGAAATAGGCCAACACCTTCGGCGCCAGACCCTTCGAGGGATGGCAAATCAGCGATTAGGCCCGCGTTCATTTGCAACGACAGCTTCACCCCGTCTTTGGTCTGCGCAGGCTGGTCGCGGATCGACGTGTACCGTTCTTGCGCCCGTGTCAGCATCGCGATTTTATCGCGGAATGCGCCTTGCACGGTGTCATCGGGGCGCAAATGCGCGATACCCTGTTCGCCGTCGACAAGAATGGTGTCGCCGTTCAACGCCTCGCGGGTGATCCCTTTGGCGTTTATCACCAGCGGGATCGCCCACGCACGCGCCACGATGGTCGCGTGGCTGCCAACAGAGCCGTCTTCAAGCACGATGCCCTTGAGCGCCTTGCCGTATTCGAGCAGTTCACCGGGTCCAATGTTGCGCGCCACGAGGATCGGATTTTCGGGCATGTCGGCCGCACCTGACCCTTGCCCCGTCAGGATACGCAACAGTCGGTTGGACAGATCGTCGAGGTCGGCCATCCGTTCGCGCATATACGCGTCGCTGGATTGTGACAGGCGCGCACGGAACAATGATTGTTCCTTTTCCACAGCGGCCTCGGCGGACAGTCCGTTTTCGACGTCGGCTTCCATGCGCGCCAGCCATGACTTTGAGTTGGCGAACATGCGGTAGGCTTCGAACACTTTCTTTTGTTCGGTGTCGGTGTTTTTATTGTCTGATAGCAAATCATCAAGGCTGACACGCAGCGTATCAACCGCATCGCGCAGGCGCTGTAGTTCGACGTCTGGATCGTCGGCAATCGGGTTGGTTACGACCACGCGGGGTTCGTGCAGGAACACTTGGCCCTCGGATGCGCCTTCTTGGGCGATGGACCCTTTGAACATCACAGGTTGCGTGTGCCGCGCGGACAGGGCCGCCCCTTCGCCAACAAACGCGCCAAGCTCGGTCATTTCGGCCAGCACCATGGCCACGACTTCGAGGGCATAGACTTCGTCAGGGGAAAATTCGCGGGCTGCTTTTGATTGTACGACCAACACGCCAAGCGCGTCGCCGAGCCGTTGCACGGGTACGCCGCAGAACGATGAATACCGTTCCTCGCCAGTTTCGGGCATGTAGCGAAACCCTTTGGCGCTGGGTGCGTCGGCTGTGTTCACGACCCGTTTGGTGCGCGCGGTGCGGCCAACCAGACCTTCGCCAAGTTTCATGCGTGTTTGGTGGACGGCCTCGGCTTGCAGGCCTTCTGTCGCGCAAAGTTCAAGGGTGTCTTCGTCACGGAACAGATAGATTGAACAGACTTCGGTGCGCATCGACGACGCAATGACGTTGACGACTTTGTCGAGCCGATCTTGGCCTTCGCTGCTTGTCGCGAGCGCCTTGCGCAGGCGTCCGAGCAGTTTGCGGCTTTCTGTTTCAATCCGTTCAGGCATTTTTGCCCCCCTATTCCCTTCTTACGTGTGTGAAGGGGGTAGGGGAAGCCGCCTAACCGACAGAAAGAACGATTTTACCGATCGTTTTCTTAGCCATGAACGATGTTTGGGCGACGTGGATGTCGCGAAGTGCGTAAGTTTCTGCAATTAAAGGCCGAATTTCACCGCGTTCAATGTAGCTGATGATGTCTGGTAAAATGTGGTCGGGTTGGGTGGTGGACCCAATCAGAGAAAGATCTTTAAGGTACAATGTCCGTACATCTAGCGTCACCATTGGCCCCGCGATTGCTCCAGATGCCACGTAACGGCCCATCGGCTTGAGTGCGTCAAGCAAGTCCGGCCAGCGCGGTCCTGCGACCAGATCAAGCACGACATCGAACTGGTTTTCTGGCAGTGGGTCGTCGCGGTTTAGGGTGTGGTCCGCGCCGACATCGTGTAATGCGTCTGCTTTGTCGGATTGTGTGATCGCCCAAACGGTTGCGCCACGCCGTTTTGCCAGTTGGATCGCGGCCGAACCGACACCGCCAGATGCCCCTGTGATCAGCAGGTTTTCAGCACCCACGTTTGCGCGCACCAGCATTCCTTCGGCGGTGGTGTAGGCACAGGGGATCGAGGCCAACTCAATATCAGTCCAGTCGGAGTTCACAGGGATGGCGTCGATCGCCCGCGCGCTCATGAATTGCGCAAACGCGCCGCGCACTTCGGACCCTTGTGTGATCAGGCGGCTGCTGCCATCGGCTTGGATGTGGTTTTGCATAGTGCGTGTCAGGACGCGGCTGCCAAGACGTGCTTGGTCGATGTTTGTGCCCATAGCCACAATCACGCCGCAGCAATCGGCCCCTTGAACGTGTGGAAACTGCAAGGCCTCGCCGTTCCATGTGCCGTCTTCGTCCGCGCCAAGCGCCGCGTTATCCGTTGTCGCCCCAGTGACGGATTTGGCGTACCACCCTGTGCGCGTGTTGATGTCGGTGTTGTTGACCCCTGCGGCAGCAACACGGATCAACACGTCATCTGGCCCGACATCCGGCATTGGCAGATCGTCACGCCATTCAAGGAAGTCCAACCCTCCGTAGCCTGTCAGCGCGATGCCGGACATGGTGGTGGGAAGCGTCATTTTAGGCTGTCTTTTCAAGCTCAAACGTGTCGTGCAGGGCTTGCACAGCTAGTTCCATGTATTTGCGGTCGATCAGCACCGAGACTTTGATCTCGGATGTTGTGATGACTTTAATGTTCACGCCTTCGTCGCGCAGGGTGGCGAACATTTTGGCGGCGACACCAGCGTGGCTGCGCATTCCGATGCCCACGATGGATACTTTGGCGACACCTTCATCAGCGACCAGATCGTGGTAGTTGATATGGTCGGCTGCTTTGGCCGCTTCCATTGCGGCTTGCGCGCGCGGAACCTGATCGACGGGGCAAGAGAACGTCATGTCGGTGCGCCCGTCCTCGGATATGTTTTGAACGATCATGTCGACGTTCACGCCTGACTCTGACAAGGGTCCAAAGATGGCTGCCGCGATACCGGGCCTGTCGGCCACGGAGATCAGCGTCATTTTGGCTTCGTCGCGCGAATAGGCCACACCGGCCACTACGTTGGATTCCATGATTTCCTCCTCATCGCAGACGAGCGTTCCCGCAATGTCCGATGGTTCTTCAAATGATGATAGCACGCGCAGGCGCACCTTGTACCGCATGGCAAGTTCGACCGAGCGCGTTTGCAGGACTTTCGCCCCCAAGGACGCCAATTCCAGCATTTCCTCGAATGAGATTTTATCAAGCTTGCGGGCCTTGGAGACGATCCGTGGGTCGGTGGTATAGACCCCGTCGACATCGGTGAAAATATCGCAGCGTTCCGCGTTAAATGCAGCGGCAAAGGCCACAGCTGTGGTGTCGGACCCGCCGCGTCCGAGCGTTGAGATACGGCCTTCAGGGCTGACCCCTTGAAAGCCTGCGACAACGGCCACGCGCATCCCCTCGCCAAATTTGGCGTTGATATTGTCGGTTGGAATTTCCTCAATGCGTGCGGATGAATGCGCAGAGGTGGTTTTCACCGGCACTTGCCAGCCTTGCCAGCTGCGCGCGGGGATATCCATTTGCTGTAACCGCAACGCCATCAGGCCAGCCGTCACGTTTTCACCCGATGACACAACCGCGTCGTATTCGCGTGCGTCATAAAGCGGGGACGTTTCATTGACCCAGCCGACCATTTCGTTGGTTTTGCCCGACATAGCAGAGACGATGACGATCACGTCATAGCCTTTGGCCACTTCAAATGCCACGCGCTTGGCTGCACGTGCGATCCGGTCAAGGTTGGCGACGGATGTACCGCCGAATTTCATTACCAATGTTGGCATGGTTTATCTCGCGTCTGATTGCGGTTTTTTCCTAGTGGGTCGGACCCGCAACCGCAAGGTCATAAGGGGTGATCTTGGCCGGCCCATGTCTCAAAACAGCCAGTTTTGGCCATGGAGAGGTCTGCAATCCGGTCAAACAGCCCAATTGCCGATTCTTCCATGCTGATGTCGGCATTGTCGCCGCCCATATCCGTGCGTACCCATCCGGGGTGGTAGATACCCACTGCGATGCCTTCGGGGGACAGGTCTGTGGCGAGGTTGCGGCCTAGATTAAGCGCTGCCGCCTTGGATGCGCGGTAGGCATAATTGCCGCCTGTGGCCAAGGTATTTGATCCCATCTGACTTGATATGATTGCAATCTTGCCGTTCGCTGCGCGCACATTGGGCAGCAAGGTGCGGATCGTTTCAAACACGCCTGTCACGTTGGCCGCGAAGGTGTCGGCGAATGTGGATGCTGTATACGGACCATCCAAACCCCAGCCTTTATCTTGCAGCACCCCTGCGTTGCAGATGAGGTTTTGGATCGGCATTCCTTGCAGAGTGTTTGCCAATGCCAAATGGGATTCCGCATCTGTCACATCCAAATTATATAGATCATCGGACCCCCGCGACGTCCCAACTGCTTTAAGTCCAGTGCTGCGGTATTTTGCGAGTAGGGCCGCACCGACCCCACGATTGGCACCTGTGATTAGCGTCGTCATCAGTTCACTTTCTTTGTTGGTATAAAGGGCAGGGGGACCACTGGTATGCCGTCTTCGACCAGTTTGCGCGCCTCTGCGAGGTTAGCCTCGCCATAAATTGGTTTGTCGGGGATAATGCCATCATGCATATCGCGCGCTTGGGTCGCGAATGACCCGCCGACGTATTCTGAATTGGTTTCTACCTCGTGGCGCAGTTTCTCGAGCGGGGTCGGGGGCGCTGTGATGCCACCCTTTTTACCGACCGCTGGTGCCATCAAGGTTTTGCTAATTGTTGTTGATCCGCAGGACGTGCATGCCACCATGCCAACAGACATCAGCTTGTCGCAGGCGTCATTTGACGCAAACCAGCTTTCAAAGCTGTGGTTTTGGTCGCAGGTGAGGGTGAACCGGATCATAGCGTTAAAGGTAGATCATTGTGCGCGCGGTGCAACATCCAAACGCGCCGGATCAAAGCTTGCGACGATGTGTTTCAATCCTGGCTCTTGCAGTTTTGCCGCTGCTTTTTTCAGGCTGACCCAGCGCCGCTTGCGTTGCTTTTTTTCCGGCCATTTTTTGGCGACGTCGGTGGCATGAATGGCGTAGACGACGACCAAAACGGGGGCGATCCCGTCGTCGATTGGTTTATCATAGACGTAGGTTCCGACCGCATCTGGGAACACCTGCCCTGTGATGCCTGCCTCTTCAAAGGCTTCAATCGCGGCCCCGTCATGGGCGGTTTGTTTGTGCGTTGGCCAGCCGCGCGGTAAAATCCACCGCCCCGTGTTGCGTGTTGTTACGATGCAGACCTGCAGCCTGTCGCCCTTAAACCGATAGCAAAGTGCCGCGAATTGTGCCCGCACATCGGTCTTGCCTGCGCTACGCAGTTTTAGGGGCACTGGTTTTTTCGGCATTTTGGGCATGGTGTTCGACTTATGGCGGAATACAGCGCATTGGTTCCACACCCACGCCATACATGCCACCCCTCGATTGTGGATTCAGATGGCTTGAATATGCGTCGCTGGGCCGCGATAGTCCGGTCATGAGATTTATCCTGTCCCTTTGCGCATCCTTGATTGGCGCCCCTGTGCTCGCTGATACGGTTGTTGTGTTTGCCGCCGCCAGCCTGAAAGAGCCGATTGATGCTCTGGCTGCTGAGTTGGGCGGTGTGGTCGTGTCTTATGGTGGCAGCGGCGCGTTGGCCCGACAGGTTTTGCACGGTGCGCCTGCGGATGTCGTGCTGTTGGCCAATGACGTGTGGATGCAAGAATTGCGGGCTGCTGGTTTCGTGTCGAATGTTGCCGATTTTGCGTCGAACAGTTTGGTTGTTATTGGGCCTGCTGGGGCGGCGGATGTTGCGATTTCAGACCTGTCGCAGGTGTTGGGCACCGATAAATTGGCGATGGGTTTCACGCGGGCTGTGCCTGCTGGAATTTACGGGCAGGCCGCATTGGTAAGCCTATCAGTGTGGGACGATGTCGCGGCAAATGTGGTCGAAGTCGACAATGTGCGCGTGGTTTTGGCCTTGGTTGCAAGAGGCGAGGTGGCGTTTGGGATCACCTATGCCACGGACGCTGCTGTATCAGATGCGGTGCGCGTGGTCGCCAAATTTGACGCTGATTTGCATCCGCCGATCCGTTACACGGGCGCTTTGGTAAATGGCCGGACAGATGCGATGGCGTTTTGGTCCGCATTGCAAGGTGTACAAGGTCAGACGGTGTTGTCGGATGCCGGATTTTTGCAAAGCGTTGCGCCATGATCTGGGCGCCAGTCATATTGTCGTTGCAGGTGTCCGCGCTGGCCACTATTTGCACGCTACCCATTGCAGTCTGGGTGGCGTTTATATTGGCCCGCAAACGGTTTTGGGGACATGGATTGCTAAACGGTCTGGTGCATCTGCCGCTTGTTTTGCCGCCCGTTGTGACAGGGTATTTACTGCTAGTTGTCTTTGGTCGGCAAGGTGCAGTCGGGGGCCTGTTGTATGATCTGCTGGGCGTCACACTTGCGTTTCGCTGGACCGGAGCTGCACTTGCGGCGGGCATCATGGGGTTCCCGTTGATGGTGCGCGCTATTAGGTTGGGGTTCGAGGCGGTCGATACCGGATTAGAGGACGCAGCCCGCACGTTGGGGGCCACAAATGCAGGCGTTTTCATGCGCGTGACCCTACCATTAATTGCGCCTGCCGTTATTGCGGGGGCGGTGTTGGGCTTTGCCAAAGCGCTGGGCGAATTTGGCGCGACGATCACATTTGTGGCGGCGATTCCAGGTCAAACCGAGACGATTCCATCGGCGATTTATGCGGCATTGCAAGTGCCGGGCCAAGAGGGCGCAGTGGTCTGGTTGGTGGGTGTGTCCATCGTTTTGGCCATGGGCGCAGTGATCGCGTCTGAGTGGCTTGCCCGCCGGATGGTGACCCGATGATTAACGTAAATGTGCAAAAGAAACTTGGTAACTTCACTCTTGATGTGGCGTTCAACGCGCCGCGCGGTGTGACGGCGATCTTTGGGCGATCGGGGTCAGGTAAAACCACGCTTATCAACATGATTGCAGGGCTTGTGACGCCTGACGCTGGCCAGATTAACCTGTCGGATCGTATGTTGTTTAATCACCCGCACAGTTTGCCTGCGCGCAGTCGCAAGCTGGGGCTGGTATTTCAAGATGCGCGGTTGTTTCCGCATTTAACGGTGGAGAAAAACCTGACGTTTGGTGGCAGGCATGACCATGACCGTATCGTCGAATTACTTGGGCTTGGGGCGCTTTTGGCGCGCAAACCTGTCGACTTGTCGGGCGGTGAAAAACAGCGGGTGGCATTGGGACGTGCGTTGATGAGCAATCCTGACATGTTGCTGTTGGACGAGCCTTTGGCCGCACTTGATGCACCGCGCAAGGCTGAGATTTTGCCGTATCTTGAACAGCTCCGCGATGATTTTGGCATGCCGATGATCTATGTCAGCCACGCGATGTCCGAGGTTGCAAGGTTGGCAAATTATCTGGTCGTGTTGGACGCTGGAAAGGTTGTCCGTGCGGGTCCGTTGGCGCAGGTATTGTCGCATCCTGCGTCGGTGCCATTGCTGGGCGTGCGCGACGCGGGTGCGGTGATTGCGGCCACGGTTGCGGGCTATGACGCGGATGACCATTTGACGCGTCTGACGTTTGACGGTGGGCAGATTAGTTTGCCGGGGCATGTCGGCCGTTTGGGGCAGGGGGTGCGGGTCCGTATCCCTGCGCAAGACGTGATCTTGGCAAGCAAGATAGCTGCCCAAATATCCGCACGTAACGTTTTGCCCGTGACCATTACCGCGATTGAAGACGGGCGCGGCACAGGGGTGGCGATTGGTCTGATGGCGGGGCAAACGCCACTGCTTGCGCGGATCACCAAGGCCAGTTTGCGCAATATGAAGCTGACTGTTGGCGCAAAAATATTTGCAATCATCAAGGCGACGGCTGTGGCCCCCGAGGATGTAGGCCGCTGATTTAAGCACGTTGGTGGGCTGAAAACAGCATGGGATTTTTGGCGTCGTGGAACGTTTTTTGCAATCCAGTAGACCAGAAGTCCGCAGATTGGATCACTGACGCAAACCTTGCCGAGCACTGCTGCCGCCCAAGGCCATGACCCGCTTTGCTACATCATCTGAAGATGCTAAATCGTGGCTGGCGAGCTTGGAATTGTAGTGCGGTAGATCTCGTCGATGGCGCCCTCGCGTTGGTTGATAAACTCGTGCTCGGTGACACTTGTGGGCCTCCAGATTGGTCAGTCCCTAGCGATCCAACCCAAACGCAGTGGCCCTTTTTACCCCGCGTATTAGGACCCTTATTGCTCTGCGATTGACAGCCAAACTTTAGCGGCACACCAAACGCCAGTTTCGAGCATACTCTTAAGTCTGATTAGCCCAGTAGCTAGTTCAACTTTGTCATATCTCATGTC
>Ga0115006_10000240_pt1 | contig 28990 bp, 26 predicted proteins | sample ArcOceMetagenome_3_FD_88943 | JGI IMG/M metagenome (GOLD analysis project Ga0115006, IMG submission 88943) | Marine eukaryotic phytoplankton communities from Arctic Ocean - Arctic Ocean- Svalbard ARC20M Metagenome | ecosystem: Environmental > Aquatic > Marine > Oceanic | place: Arctic Ocean...
AGGGCTAGTGCAACGCCCTATTAATGAGCAAGATTACCGACAATATATCGAGCTATACAGTAAAATTAAAGGTCAAGGTGATTATGGTCAAGACAGTTTAAAGGAGTTAGAGGTATTACTAAGTCGTTCGCCGTATTTGTATGCCGCTTATGGTTTGTATCGTCAAACGGCCTCTAATTTATATGTAGATACCCGTGATAACAGCTACTTAGAGCAACTACAGCGGATACTTCAGCAATCGCCACCAGAGTATCGTTACAGCGTGTATCACGCTATCGATAGTTTTTGGTTAGCCTGTTATTTGGATGATATGCAATTGGCTAGTCAATATATTTTGGAAGCTAAAAGTCGAGGCCTCGATAGTTTAACTGAAATCGAATTATATGCGTACTTTAATTTTATTAACGGTAAGTATCAACAAGCGGTAGATGCCTATAAACAAACGCTTGTCTTGCGTCAAAGTACTCGATTATTGTATAACCTTGCACTGGCTTCTTGGCGAATAGGAGATATTGAGGGGGCACAGGCGGCTCTTGAAAAAATATTGAACATGATCCCTAATCATTATTTAGCACAGCGTTTACAAGCTAATATTTGGTTAAGACAGGGTGAGTTAAATTTAGCTATTTCGGCTTATACAAAAATAGTAGCTGAAGTCAATAATACCAATGATTTAACTAATCTGAGTTTGGCTTATGCACTAAATAACCAATATGAGTTGTCATTAACTTTTGCAAAAAAAGCTCTAGAAAAAAGTCCAGAGCATCCTTTTTATCTACTCAATTTAGCCGATATTGAAATGATACTTGGTAATACGGAATCAGCAAAAGCTTATTATAAAAGAGTGATTGAAATTCTAATTGGTAAAAATGAAGTTAAATATTTAACTAACTTGGCACAAGCCTATGCTCACTTACAACAAGCTGATTTAGCTATCTCAGCAATAAACCAAGCACAAGCATTAGCCCCAAACAATGGTGAGGTTTCTTATGCTTCAGCAATTGTTTATAGCCTTTTAGGAGAAAACGTATCAGCTATCTATCATATGAAATTAGCGTTGCAAGATAGTATGGGTTTAGTGTGGTTTAACCTTCCGTGGTTTGATCTGTTGTGCATAAATACTGACTTTATAGATCTTATGAGTGAAGGAGATAACTTAGAGCGTTGCTCCACTATTGAATAACATCACCATCTGCAATAGTACCAAAAGTGCGCATTTGATTACTGGGTACTTTTGTTGAAGGTAAATTTTTTGTAGGTGTTTTTTTCGTTGATTGAGTCGAGACTCGTTTTATTTTTAATAATTGATTAAATAATGTAGGATTTTCTTCAGATAAGTTGAGTAACTTTTCTACTTGGTTAATGTTTGAGTCAACCATTTCTAATAGCTCTGCAAGTTGCTCGGGATTATATTTAGCCAAATCAGATAATCGGTCAATTAATATAGGATTTTTATCTGCCATCTTAAGTAGTAAATTCGTCGATATTGTAGCACTAGCATTTTGCATGAAAATGCTGGCAGTTAATGTCAAAGATAGAGATAAAATTTTAACGAAATTGTTCATGATAATTCCTGCTTACTTTGTTAAATGGAGTGTTTTTTAGATTAATCTTAACTAGCTATTGCTGTTTAAAATTAATTTACAGTTTGGACTGATGTCCGTCCATGTCATAAAGTTACATGAAAAATAACACAACAAATGTCGCATACATATTCATAGGTTATAAATGTTAAATCATTGTTTAACATGGTTTTATTTTTATTTTTAATGGGGATGCAAAATGTTAAAAAAAGTGTTTTTTCTATTGTAATAACCTGTGATAGGTATTTTCATCTTTAATCAGAGCTTTTTAAGTTACTAGGTTGTAATGTTGTGTAATGGAAAAGAGGGGGTTAGCTTCATATGGTGGAAAGGTAATGAGATAAAGTTAATATGAAAATTTTAACTTTTACGAGTAACTATAATAGAAATTTATTTCAATAATCTTTGAACACATGCGGGGAGCTATGATAACAAAAAATATCTTATCTACAGCCAGTCATATGCTTATAAAAATAGTCGGCTTTGATATAAATGGTAGAGATACTAGCACTGCTTATCAGGTAATAGAACTAGATGGAAATGTAGTTGGCCTTTTTGGTAGTTTGAGTGAAGCTCAACTATTTTTAAAAATGTTATGCCGTCTGAATAGTCATTGTCAGTAAATAAATTGATATATCTTCCAAATTATTTGTTTAATTACAACCACTCTATTTTTTAGATAAATATTTATATCATTATGAACTAATTGTTGAATGTAGGTAGGTATGTTTGATTGATACCAATTATGTTTCTTAATATTAATTTAATTAAAATAGTTTCTAATCGATTACAATTATCCATTATTTCGTCAAAGAAGATTTGCTAGTTTAATAGATTTAAAGAATTCTAATTTAATTTTTATGGCATGAAGTCTCTGCTAGGCACTATTTAAAATATGACTTGTATTATAGTAAAATATAAAACCAATTTATAATGTAAATATTAAAAACTTGTTAATAGCATATTTGATATATTGCTATTAAAAGCTATCACTTTCCCCACTATAAATTTTTACTCATTTACCCTATAAAATTTTGCCGTTTCTCATCAAGTAGCTTAATAAAAAATATTATTAACCCACCATACAATTTTACAGGTATAAGTCGCACACTAATTAAAAATGATATTATTTTACATCGTTACATATATTATAGTCGCGCTATTGAAAAGTAATTGTTAAGCTCCATATTTAGTATCTATCTATACAACTTTATTGGCAGAAAACATGACTCACGCATTAGAAATCAGGGCTTTAACAAAAACGTATAAAGGCGGCTTTGAAGCCTTGAAAGCTATTGATTTAACAGTGTCTGAGGGTGATTTTTTTGCATTACTTGGGCCTAACGGTGCAGGTAAATCGACAAGTATTGGCGTTATTACTTCACTCGTTAATAAAACTAGTGGTCAAGTTAAGGTTTTTGGTTATGATATTGACAAAAAACTAGAAAAAGCAAAAAGCTTTATTGGCTTAGTGCCACAAGAATTTAATTTTAGTCAATTTGAGCCCTTAATTAATATTTTAGTAAACCAAGCTGGCTATTATGGTGTTTCTAAAAACGAAGCACATCAACGCGCTGAAAAATATTTGAAAAAACTTGAATTGTGGGACAAACGTGATGAACCTGCACGTGCTTTATCTGGCGGTATGAAACGTCGTTTGATGATTGCACGCGCTCTAATGCATGAACCAAAAATGCTTATTTTAGACGAACCAACAGCAGGTGTTGACATAGAACTACGTCGCTCTATGTGGGATTTTTTGCGTGAGCTTAATCAACAGGGTATTACTATTATTCTTACAACTCATTACCTAGAAGAAGCAGAAATGTTGTGTCGTAATATTGCTATTATTGACGGCGGTAAAATTGTTGAAGATACCAGTATGAAAAAGTTGCTAGCACAGTTAACCATTGAAACTTTTGTACTTGATTTGAAATTAGCGGCGAGTTTTGAAGAATTAGAAGCTTTTGCTCAACAATCTGAAGATATTGTTTACCGAGTTATTGACGACCACACACTAGAGGTAGATTTACATAAATCTCAAAATTTAAATCAGGTGTTTATGCAGTTTCAACATCATAATATTGAAGTGTTAAGTATGCGAAATAAAAGTAATCGTTTGGAAGCCCTATTTGTTAATTTGATCAATCAAAAATCAAGTGCCGATAAAAGTATACAATCAAACGTTGTTGCTGGAGTAAATTAAATGAACAACTCTATCGCATTGAAAAGTATTTTAACAAAAGAAATACAACGTTTTATGAGAATATGGGTACAAACACTGGTACCTCCTGCTATTACTATAAGCTTATATTTTGTTATTTTTGGCTCACTCATTGGTTCAAGAATAGGTGAAATGGGTGGTTTTGATTACATGTCGTTTATTGTACCTGGACTCATTATGATGAGCGTTATTACGAATTCATATTCAAATGTAGCGTCGTCTTTTTTTAGCGCCAAATGGCAACGTAATGTTGAAGAAATGTTGGTAGCACCAGTACCTAATTGGGTAATAGTGGCTGGCTATGTTGGTGGTGGTATGTGTCGAGGTATTTTAGTCGGCTTGATTGTTACCTTAGTCTCATTATTATTTGTTGATATTCAGCTTTATAATTTTTGGATTATTGCGGTAACAGTTATTTTAACTTCTGCCACCTTTGCTCTGGGCGGCTTAATTAACGCTATTTTTGCTGGTAGCTTTGACGATATTTCTATAATCCCTACCTTTATATTGACTCCTTTGACATACCTTGGAGGGGTTTTTTATTCATTAAGTTTATTACCAGAATTTTGGCAAGGTGTTTCACAGGCTAACCCTATTGTGTATATGGTTAATGCGTTTCGATATGGGTTTTTAGGTGTGTCTGATGTCAGTCTAGTAACTGCATTTGTGGTCATAAGTGTATTTATTGTTACGTTATTTACGGTAGCTATGGTACTCATTTCTAAAGGTATAGGATTAAGAAGTTAATATGGCTTCAACAATTAATACTTTAGCTTCTGATTCTGGAAAAGGCGATTCTAAAGCCATTGTAAGTAATCAACAAGGGGTTCATGAAAAGCTTGGAGACGTTGTTAAACGTCACCTTGATCATGATTTTAAAAAACCTTATCAGAAGCATACAGAGCAGGCCTTTGCTGAAATTAATGTCAAAGTACAGGCTTTTCTGGCTGATAATCCTAGTGGAAATATTATTTTAGATGCGTGTTGTGGAGTAGGACAGAGCACCCGTATTTTAGCACAGCAAAATTTATCTGCATTAGTAATAGGTGTTGATAATCTGATCATAGGCTTAACCGCAAGGTCGAGGGCTTCTCCAGTGATAGTGGTTTTACGGCCAGTAACTTTTGTCTTGTACGTGCCGATTTGAATGATTTTTATCGATTGGTTAAAGACGCTGCTTGGCCAGTATCTAAACACTATATTTTGTACCCTAACCCTTGGCCTAAGTCTAAACATTTACAGCGCCGCTGGCATGGAAGTGCAGTATTTCCTCAAATGACAAGTATTGGTAAACAGCTAATTTTACGAAGTAATTGGCTCCTTTATTTGGAAGAATTTAAACAAGCAGCCTCATGGGTTGGCCTATTGGGTGATATTGAAATGTTACCTGTTATGGAAGCTAATAAAGCTTTAACGCCTTTTGAAGCTAAGTTTCAAGCAAGTAAACAAACTTGTTGGCAATTAACACTAACGTCACTTTAAGTAATATTCATGTGTGATTGAATTAGTGTAAAAGCTATACCTAACGGAATCTATTTTAATGACTTACCTCATATATTATTTTTTGCGTAATAATGTCTTCTGCTTTTATATTAAAACTATTAACTTTTGTAGATATATCCAATATAGTCATTAATATTAACGAAATGACAAGACTTTTAACGATTTATTTATTACAGTGCGTGTTTTCGTTTAAGCTAATTATAGGCTTGTTAGGTTTACTTACTGGAAGTAGCAATGCAAGTCGATATAATAAAAGTAAAGTGAATAATTATGAGAGCAACAACGCGTATTGCTGAGGCAACGCAAGAGTCCTTACATCGCATTTTTACTGTTGCAGAAGCACCTGACTCTACGTTGGGGCAGCTTGAACAAGAAATGTCACAAAACTTGGTTGGCTTTCTCAACAACCATATTGTTGCCAGCAAGAATGCATTGACAGACATAGAACAAGATTTTATCAATGCACATATACCTGAAACCCCAGCATTTGTTAGTGACCACATGCGTCACTTACTCGATAAGCTAGTGGCGCAATCAGTTCATACCTCTAGCCCGAGCTTTATTGGGCATATGACTTCTGCATTACCCTCTTTTATTTTACCCCTGTCTAAATTGATGGTGGGGTTAAATCAAAATTTAGTCAAAGTTGAAACCTCAAAAGCATTTACTCCCCTAGAACGGCAAGTATTAGGTATGATGCACAACCTTGTTTACCAGCAAGGCGAAGCGTTTTATCAAAATTGGATGCACAGCGCACAGCATTCATTAGGTGCTTTTTGCTCTGGCGGTACTGTGGCTAATATTTCTGCTTTATGGGTGGCTCGTAACAAATTATTAAAAGCCAATGGTGATTTTCGAGGGGTAGCGAACGAAGGTTTGCATCGCGCCATGCGTTATTACGGCTATCAAGATTTAGCGATTTTAGTCTCGGATCGAGGCCACTATTCGTTAAAGAAATCAGCGGATGTTTTAGGCATAGGCCAAGAAAATGTTATTGCTATTCCAACTGATGAAGATAATAAAATAGATTGTCAGCAACTGGCAGATAAATGTCAGCAACTTGCTACTCAAAATATTAAAGTACTGGCCATTGTTGGTGTTGCGGGTACCACTGAAACCGGTAATATTGATCCTTTGCAACAAATGGCTGTCATTGCTCAACAATATCAATGTCATTTTCATGTTGATGCTGCTTGGGGCGGTGCGACTTTACTTTCTAACAGGTATCGTCACTTGTTAAAAGGTATAGAACAGGCTGATTCAGTAACAATTGATGCACACAAACAGATGTATGTGCCCATGGGCGCAGGCTTAGTTATCTTTAAAGATCCTGAGTCGGTCAGTGCTATTAAGCATCATGCAGAATATATATTACGTAAAGGTTCAAAAGACTTGGGAAGTCATACGCTCGAAGGCTCAAGGCCTGGTATGGCAATGCTAGTCTATGCAAGCTTGCACATTATTAGTCGTCCAGGTTATGAAATGTTAATAAATCAGGCCATTGAAAAGGCTGAGTACTTTGCGAGTATTATTAATCAACATGATGATTTTGAGTTAATTACTCGACCAGAGTTGTGCTTATTGACCTATCGCTATGCACCAAAATCTGTGCAGAAGCTGCTAACAATGAATAACAATGATGACAATAAACCCCTTAATTTACTGCTAGGTAATTTAACTAAGTTTATTCAAAAGCGACAACGAGAAGACGGTCGTTCGTTTGTCTCTAGAACACGTATCGAAGTAAGCCGTTATGGTGGTGAGAAAATCATTGTGTTTAGAGTAGTATTAGCAAACCCTTTAACCACTAAAGAAATTTTAAACGATATTCTTGAGCAACAATGTCAATTAGCCCAGGAAAGCGAAAATTTCTTACCACAATTATTAAACATGGCCCAACCAGCGTAAGTTGTTTTATTTATACAAAGCTAAACAGTAATACTGGTTAGCTTTGTATACTCACTGCTATGTCTGCTTAATACGCAAATTACTTATCAGTAATTGTGATAAAGGCCAAATTCTTGATTAATTTTGATGTTTTGTTTGTTGGCCCAAGAGTAATACTCGCTGTCTTCTAATTCACTTGCAGCCTCTTTGTCGAGCAATATAATAGCATTTTCGTGAAGTTGTAACGCTGATGCGGGGCACATAGCTGATAATGCACCAGTAACCATATCTTTTACTGCTTTCGCTTTATTTTTACCGGTAGCCATTAATAACACATAGCGTGCATCTAAAATGGTTGCAATACCCATAGTCATTGCTAAGGTTGGTTGAAATTCATCGGCAGAAAAAAGGCGACTGTTGTCGTCTAAGGTTTGTTGAGTAAGGGTTTTAATGCGTGTACGAGACGCTAAACTAGATGTCGGTTCGTTAAAACCTATATGTCCGTTAGCACCAATACCGAGTATTTGCAGATCTATACCGCCAGCCTGTGCTATTTTATCTTCGTAATCTAAACCTTGTTTTCTGGGGTTTTCTCCTTGATTACACGTAGGTAAGAATGTATTAGCTTTATCAATGTCAACATGATCAAATAAGTTAACATTCATAAAGTGACGATAACTTTGTGCGTTGTTTTCATCAATACCTAAGTACTCATCTAAATTGAAACTGGTAGTATTGTTAAAGGTCAATTCACTTGCGTTATGTTTATTGACTAACTCTTTGTATAAGCTAATAGGTGTGCTGCCAGTAGCTAACCCTAGTACTGGATTTGGCTTTTTATTGATTAGCTCTACTACCCAATCAGCAGCACTTTTTGCAACTTGTTGGGCATCATCAAAAATTATAACTTGCATGTTTTTTCCTTTAAAATGAAGTTAACCATTAGAGCTATTAACTCTTACCTGCTAACAAAAACGTTTATAACTATTATTTAATGATACATTATTAAATAATGACAGCGCTGTCAATTTTTAGTGAGGTTAATTATAAATTAGTAAGTAAGGGGTTATCAAACTTTACTGTTTACATACTAAGACCAAGGCCTAAAATGGGTATTCTATTTAACTACTACCTTGAAAGTACAATATAGTAAAAAAATTAACTATGCGCAGCTTATGAGGTTTAGCGTCATTGCTTTAGAAACTCATTCATGAAAGCAGTATAGTCATATTTTTGTTCTTAATAAATATGATAAATAGTCGTTTAATTTATTAAAAATTTAGACATAAGGTATTTTTAGGCGCATAGTCAATACAGGTATTTTATGACTTTATATTTGGTTGAATATGACTCAGGGACAAGCTTATAGTATTGGACTCAATAGTATTGAGCATTACACTATTGAACAATGGATTGATTTAATTACTCAGAACGAATTACCAGCAATTACCTCCACAGCAAAAATGTTAGATAAATTTGCTAATGATGATAAGTCCTCGTTACCTAAATTAAGTGAAGCTATTCTTCATGATCAAGCGCTTTCTTCATGCTTATTAAAAGTAGCTAATAATCTTCAACACATGAGTGTTAATAAAGTCACAACGGTGTCGAGAGCGACCGTAGTATTAGGTATTCAAACAGTTAAAAATATTTGTTTAACAGCCAAACTAGTGTCGAGTTTATTAGCTTCGAACAGTTTAGATATAAGTGTATACGAAAGATTAACTAAACTTATGGCCAGCTCATTTTACGCAGGTATGTTAGCGAAAATGATGGTGCCACATTACAGTGAAGAACTACAAGAAGAAGTGTATTTAGCAGCAATGCTATATCGTATAGGTGAAACTGCTTTTTGGAGTTCAGGTGGCGAAATGGCAACAAGGCTGGCTAATTACCAAGCTAAATCAACAGTAGATTTTGAGGCTTTTAGTAAACAACTGTTGGGTAATAACTTCAGTGAATTAAGTAAATGTTTAGCCAAAACTTGGAATTTAAGTGATTTATTAGTGAAGGCATTAGAGCAGCCAGAGACAAGAACAGATGAAGTAAAAGTTATTTTTTATGCAGATAAACTTAGTGCAATCATAGCTAAACCTGAGGGGTGTAAAGAAGATTACCAGGCATTACTTGCAGATATTGCCAGTATTATGAATATCTCTGAAAAGCAACTATTGGTCCGCGTTGATTATACCCGCCAGCAAGCAATTACTTTGCTAGCGTCGTATGGCGCTGAAATACTTACCGAACATATTAAGTGTGTTCCTAAGGCTAAGGACTTCACAGAGGTTTGCCATATTCAAGATAACGTCACTGATATGCCCAGTGATACAATTTTATTAAATGGGGTTTTACAGTTAACAGCGTTGACGAAAACTAACAAAGATATTAATCAATTTTTAAAAGTAGCAATGCAATGTATAGCTAATGCTTACGGTATTAATCGCTGTTCTTTTTTAATGTTAGACAAAAACAAGAGTAAAGTTAAGTCACGTTTAATCGTTGGTAACAATGTTGAACCTGATGCACAACCAATAATTATTAAAGTGAAACAAAGTGACAATGTAATTGCCCGTGTTATCAATTTAGATACTGCGATGATAATTAATGACTACACAGAAATACGCTGGCAAAATTTAATTACAGAGGGTATTGAGAATATAGTTTGTGCAGGGCAAACATGTTTTGTACCGGTAAAAATAGCACATTCTGTTATTGGGGTTATATGTTTTCAGATATTCACAAAAGAGTATAAATTGTCTAACCAACATTTTAAGCAGGTATGTGGGTTAATTGAACATCTTAACCTATGTCTTACCATGATAAAATTAGCTTAAATAGAAAAATATAATTATAAATTTTTAGGTGACAACCTCGCTTAAAGTGAATTCCTAAAGTATCAATGTTATTTATAACTAATATTTGAGCTAATGAGTTCTAGGCTAATGAGTTCTAGGTTAATGATTTATAAACCTATATAATTTAATGTTAGTAATTAATTACTGCCTTTCTTCCCTATTATGATAAACTGTGAATAAATGTATTACTTAGGCTAAAGCCTGTAAAGCCATGACTTCATCACAAATCACACAAGCACAATCTTTTACTGCTTCTTTTAAATTAGATAAATCCCATTATACCGAGTGTTATACCGAATCAAGTAAGTTAGAACATAATAAAAAAACTTATTTTAAAGCGAATATATTGACAGTGTTTGGTATGGTTATTTTATTATTTACACCAATAAACCCTTATACAGCCTGGTTTGTTATTGCATTAGGTATTTTAGAGACTGCCAGTGTTTACTATCGAAAGCCATGGTGGGTAACAAGACAAATGTTGAGTAAAGCTTCTGGTAACAACGTTAATCTAACAATTGATGGGTTAGGTATATTAACAGAATCCTTTCATAGTAATAATAGAATTTTGTGGAGTGATGTCACTGCAGTGACTGAAACGAGTCAAGGCTTTGTTATTGACTTTTCATTGGGTAAAACCATGACAGGTAAGGCAATAGCAAGTAAAAGTTATATTTCAAAAAGCTGCCTTTGTGCAGGTGCACAATCTTTTCTACTCGCCCAAAATCCTACCTGTTAGCACAACATTAAAGTCAATCATGAAGAAATCATTTATCCGACTAACAAACCCTTTATTTATACTCGTTTTTTTAATGTTTTGGGCGTTATTACTAATAACGTCTCAACACTCATTAAGTGAATTAGTTGATTATAGTTTATTTACTTTTTTAGGTACGTTAGGGGCAATTTTTGCTAATGCTACAGGAGCTGGTGGTGGTGTAGTATTTATTCCAATGTTCACCAAACTCAATTTTAGCGAACAACAATCTATTGCTACCAGTTTTGCTATTCAGTGCTTTGGTATGACAGCTGGCGCGGTAACCTGGTGGCACCATTACCAAACCGAAAAAACACAATTGCGATTATGGCAAGGCTTTAAACGTATTGTTGTAGTAACGAGCCTTGCCTCTGTGTTAGCTTTAAACCTTGTTTTCTTTGCTGATCTTAGTGCACCAGCAGCACTACCTATCAGTTTCAGCTGGTTCTCATTGCTACTAGGTATTTTCATTTTATTAACGGTTTATTTATTGAAACCTAATCGTGAGCGCAGTCAAATCAAATTATTTGACTATGTTGCGTTAGTGTCAATTGGTGTTTTTGGTGCAGCTGTAACAGCTTGGTTAAGTGTAGGTGTTGGAGAATTACTGGTTATTTACCTCTTGTTAAGACACTTCGATATAAGTATGGCGGTAGCTGCTGCAGTGATTGTTTCAGCTATTAGTGTTTGGGCTGCTATCGGTCACGTAAGTCATGACATTTATTGGCAAGTCGTTTTATTTGCAGGCCCAGGAGCTGTATTAGGCGGTATTTTTGCAAAAACTGTTGTTACGCATTTATCGGCGACTAAACTCAAAGTGTTTTTCGCTTTTTGGCTTCTAATTAGTGGTGCTGTAGGCTTAAGTTAAAAAAATTAGCGATTATCCTTAATGAGAGTTATTCGCAAATACCTTGACAGCTTATACTGTCCTTGTACAATTCGCTCACAGTAATTTATCGAGATACTATGTATGTTTAAAAGATTATTAACTCTATCGTTAACTAGCCTGCTTTTGATGACTTCAGATTCTGCATATGCTGCAGAAGAAGTAAATGTTTACTCTTACCGTCAACCTTTCCTTGTTGAACCATTATTTAACAAATTTACTGAGTTAACTAATATTAAAGTTAATGTTGTTTTTGCTAAAAAAGGTATGGCTGAACGGCTAGCACGTGAAGGCAAATATAGCCCAGCTGATATCTTATTGACCACCGACATTAGTCGTTTAGTTGAATTACGTGATAAAGACTTAGTTCAAGCTGTAAATTCAACCATTTTAGATAGCGCCATACCAACACAATACCATGCACAAGACAATACCTGGTTTGCATTAACGACGCGAGTTAGAAACATATATTCAGCTAAACGGTTAGGAAAAATCAACCTAAACTATGAAGACTTAGCTGAGGAGAAATACAAAGGCCGAATTTGTTCAAGAAGTGGTAAGCACCCTTACAATGTTGCTCTAGTAGCCTCTATGATCAGCGAGCATGGTGAAGCTTACACCCTAGATTGGTTAGAAAAAGTTAAAGCTAATCTTGCTCGTAAGCCACAAGGCAGTGACCGTGGGCAAGTACAGGCGATTCATCAAAAACTTTGCGATATATCGCTTGGTAATAGCTATTATTTTGGCAAGATGTTGAAAGATGATAAACAAAAAGTTTGGGCTGACGAAGTTTATATAAATTTCCCTAATCAAGATAATCGTGGTGCTCACATTAATATCTCTGGTGTGGCTATGGCGAAATATGCCCCCAACACTAAAAATGCTAAAGCCTTAATGGAGTTTTTAGTCTCGGAGCCTGCGCAGTTATTATACGCAGAAACTAATATGGAGTATCCAGTTGTCAAGGGTGTGCCTGTTTCAACAATGGTTGCTTCTTGGGGCGACTTTAAAGCTGATGGGCTCTCTTTAGAAAAAATTGCTAAAAACCGCAAAGCAGCGTTAACCTTGCTTGATAAAGCCCAGTTTGATTTGTGATAGCACTGAATAACAGTAAAACCTGGACATTATCTAATTATTTACTCGCACTGGTTTTGCTTATTCCAGTGCTTGTCATGTTGTTTGGCGGGCTAACGGCCTCCACTCAACTTTTTTTACATTTGTGGCAGTCGGTTTTACCTCGATACCTTGAAAATACAATATTACTTGGTTTTTTCGTGGTATTACTCGCGGTGTTTTTTGGGGTGATCAGTGCTGCTATTATTACCCAAACAAATATACTCTGTAAATCATTATTGCGTTGGTTACTCTTGTTGCCATTAGCTATGCCTGCCTATCTAATTGCATACCTTTACACTGACTTATTTGATTATGCAGGGCCTGTGCAGCGAACTTTGCGCGATTGGTTTGGATGGCAATCTCCCAATGACTATTGGTTTTTTGATTTGCGAACCTTGTCGGGGGCCGCATTAATGCTTGCATTAGTGTTATTTCCCTATGTGTATATGTTGGTTAGGGGCGCATTTGAACAACAGGATCAAAACCTAATCAAGGCAAGCCGGCTATTAGGTTTAACGGCTAAGCAGAGTTTTTTAAGAGTAGCGCTTCCTCTAGCTAGACCAGCTATTGGAATTTCAGCCAGTTTAGTATTAATGGAGACCTTAGCAGACTTTGCTACCGTGCAATATTTTTCAGTGAATACCTTAACTACGGCAATTTACGATACCTGGTTAGGTTACGGTGATTTAGGTGCAGCAAATGCCCTAGCGAGTGTACTCATGTTACTAGTGCTTTTTGTTGTCTTAGCAGAGCAAAAAAGTAGAAAGGGTGTTCGCCATCAAAGTTCACGGCCAAGTATTAATAAAACCGTTATTGTATTAACGGCTAGTCAGCAATTTTTTGCTAGTGTGTTTTGTTGGGGGTTAGTGGCGGCTGGTTTTTTAGTACCATTAGTTATGTTAATTATTATGGTGGTTGATTATAGCTCTGTTAATCAATTTTCTTTATTAGTCTCTACTGGCATTAATTCGTTAAAAGTGTCCGTTATAGCGGCTACTATAACTGTATTTATCGCGTTGTCTTTTGGCTTTTATCAACGTTTCCATGCGAATAAATTCCGTCATTTACCGCTACGAATTTCTGGTTTTGGCTATGCTATTCCCGGTACAGTGTTAGCTATGGCAATGCTTTCAACGCTGGGGCCTGTTGATCATTGGCTTAATGATATCGCCAGTTATGCGGGGTTAACTTCGCCAGGGTTAATTTTATCTGGTTCTCTCTTTGCTATTATATTTGCTTTGGTTGTTCGTTTCTTAGCTATTGCCAATGGCACTGTGGTTAACGGTATTAATTTAATACCACATTCTCTTGATTATGCGCCTGCTTCATTGGGCGTAAGTTTTAAGGGAAGTTTGATCAAGGTTCATATTCCATTGTTAACCAAAACAATTTTTGTGGCTTGGTTGTTAGTCTTTGTGGAAGCGATGAAAGAATTGCCGGTGGTGTTATTGTTGCGACCGTTTAACTTTGAAACTTTGAGTAGCCAAGTTTATCAATTGATATCTGATGAAATGCTAGAGCAAGGAGCATTAGGGGCAATATTGATTGTCATATTTGGTCTATTACCCATCGTATTACTGAACAAGAGTAAATAAAATGACGACACCACTATTATCGATCGAACAATTGTCAGTAACCTTAGATAATAAAAAGGTGTTATTGGATCTCAATTTAATACTTGAACAGGGTGATATATTAGGCCTTGTCGGTGCTAGTGGTTGTGGTAAAACGACGTTATTACATGCTATTGCTGGTTTTACTAAAATAAGCCAAGGGCAAATAATTATTGATGGGAAAGTACTCAGTAATACTAAGCAAAGCTTACCTGCCGAACAGCGACAGGTTGGCATGGTTTTTCAAGATTATGCCTTGTTCCCTCATTTGACTGTTAAACAAAATATCGCATTTGGTATCAGTAAATTAACTCACTCTGAACAAGTGAAACAAGTAAAACATTTATTGGGTATTTTAAAGCTTGAAGAATACGCAAATAAATTTATTCATCAATTATCTGGTGGTCAACAGCAACGAGTGGCGATTGCTAGAGCATTAGCCCCTAAGCCTAAGTTGTTAATGTTAGATGAACCTTTTTCAAATATAGATGCGCGATTACGCACAGAGTTAATGCTTGAAATAAGATCATTACTTAAGCTTTTTAACACCACAGCGATTTTTGTTACACATAACAAAGATGAGGTCTTTACCTTTGCCGATAAAATGGCCGTTATGGCCAATGGTTATTTGTTACAATTTGATCAACCTAATATTATTTGTCAACAACCTAATAGTTATCAAGTAGCAGATTTTTTACAGTTAGGTAGTTGGTTACCTTGTTTGGTTGACGGTATTAAAGCATCAAGTTTACTTGGTGAAATTAAGCTTGGATCAAACAAAGGCAGTGAACAAGGCTTACGTTATTTACTTGTAAAACCCTCTCAGTTACAGCTCAATGAAGATGTTTCAGTAAATACTATTGCTAATGCGCAAGTAGATTACATCAGCCTGACTGAGCAAGGGTTTCATTACTATTTTAGTTCTCTTGATGGCAAGTCAGATAAAAAACTACAATTTTCTAAACTCAGTTTATACAGTCATATTGTGCTGTCAATAAAACAGAAAGTGCGGCTATCAATCAATCCCCATGCTTTTTTAATGTTCACGAAAGATCAATAAATCCTCGAATGAAACGTTAAAACGATTGAATGCTCGTTATTGTTTTTAGGTAGCCTTCAACCAATAGTCATCAAGCTTAAATATAAACACTCTATGTGATTAATTTAGTTATAACTGATTATTATTTTAAAAAAACATGTTAAATCAATTATAAAGACAGTTTTTTATCATTTAAATACCCCTTAATTGCAGTTATTTGCTCTCGACTGCAACTTGTTACAGTTCGATTACAAGTTATTACAGTCTCTTTTCATGTTTGATTTTATAATTTTATCAACAATTAAAGATAGGTAATTTTAAGGAATCTGTTATGTCATCATCTATAGAACTTGTTGCAACTACAAAAACACTGGAAAGTACTAAAAACAAACAATCACCACAAAGGTTGCTATTAATTGAAACGGAACACTATCTAAGTAATACCTTTGCAGAATCTACCAATGAATCGTTTTATAATACGATCAAAGCTCCTTTAGACGAACGATTAGGTCAATGGTTAAAAAGCCAATTGAGTGTCAATCAACCGAATATGATTGTAATAGATATTGGTATTAGTACGAATGATGAAGTACCGTTAATTAGTAATATTCGTGCCTTATTTGATGGCTTGATCTTTGTTGTATCTGGTAAAAATAGTGAACAAGAACACATTAATGTGTTAAAGAATGGTGCAGATGACTACCTCCATAAACCTATGGACAAACGTATATTAATGTTAAGGATTGAGGGATTATTTCGTCGTCAAAGAACATTTAGCGCCCAAGTAGAGTTAGCTAGCATTAGTTTAGGTGACATCTGCTTGCAGCCAAAATCGCAAAAATGTTTTGTGGGTGGTGAGGGTGTAAAGTTAACGAGCTTTGAGTTTAATTTACTAAAAACATTGATTCAACAGCAGGGTAAAATTTTAACCCGTGATCAACTTTATAGTTCATTACTTAGAAGAACTTATAATGGTGTTGAGCGAACACTAGATGTAAGAGTATCACAACTTCGTGAAAAACTTACAGTAGCAGGTATGCAAAAAAATAAAATAGAAACAGTCTGGGGCCAAGGTTATATGCTAACTAATATTGATATCTAGGTATTATGACTAAGTGTTATTTAACTTGTAATGAATTATTTTAAATAATCATTAATGATGTTTTTGATTAGTTGTATCTTAAAACACTTTTAAAGCTCAGAAAATAAAACTATTCATTTAGGTTGTTCTCTGAGCTTTTTTATTAATTGTACTATTTTTTATTGATAAAATACTAAGAGCCACTTCTATAAATGATCCTTTTACCAAAATATTTGACTTATATCTTTTAATTTTTCTGGAGATATTAATCGATATAGCAAGCTTTCTATAACGATAATAAGTACTTTATCGCTTTAAAAATAGTGGTTAAGTTTAAATATTATTTTTTAAAGTACATAACATTTTTATTACCGTCATTGAGCTATATTTTTTAAATAGTGTGTTATTTATATAAGAGAAAAAGAAAGGAAGGTTCATCGTTCTTATTGATTTAAGTATCATATTTTACAACCTTAATTAGGTTAGATAACGTTCGTAAGATAGATGAAATTAACAATAAATCAATTGTATAGACGATTTTTTAGGGTAAACGTTTAGGCTGGTTTGCATGTGTTAATGTTTCATAAACAAGATTCCATATTGCTCTTTGACTGTAAGGGCGTATTTCTTTTTCAATAAGGGCTTTAGTGAAAGGGAGCTCTATACCCATTCTGTTGTGATAATGGTTATAGCCTATTTCCCAAGTATTATAACGACTTTTTGTTGCGCTGCTTTTTTTACACGTATCAACCTTATTTGATAATAATTGTGAGGCTAATAATTCAAGTGCTGCAACATATCTTGCTTGGTTTTTTGAGTAAATATCGACGCCCTGATTCCACGCAACTTCTGCAACATGTATGGCTGAGCCTAATGCATATTGTGAGTGGTGACCATTATCACGACAAGTTTCTTGAGTTAAGCCGTCAACCCACTTAGTCGGATACCCCCAAAAGTGGTTAATATCATTACCATCTCCTGATATATCTCTCAGTTTTTTTGATTCTGAAGTTAAATAAAAATATGCAGGGTTTCTTTTTTCTATTCTCTTTAAAGCTAAGTTAAACGCATTTTCATCTTCATTAAAAACAGCTATTGAAATTAAGGCATCAATTTGTGTTAAATCGACATTTCCATTCCATGAGCTAGCTATTAGTAGGTGAGGGTAAAAAGATTTTTTTAACATCATTTGAAATTGTCTTATTTCAGGTAAACTCCAGAGGTTATAACTACGCATAATTTCGGCGGCGGGAGCAAATACGGCGCCAACCCAACCAGCTTGAAGCTTATCCTGATCCGTACCGCTAGTGAAACCGTCGAAAGAGGACCAAGCATTAAGAATAGCAATCGCTCTATTTGCATAAACGGTATCATCTGAAAAATACCACAACAAAGCTTGTGAGTAAGCAGCTATTGCATCATTTTGCATTTCAGAGGCTTGTTTATCATTTTTTGAATTAATGGTTACAAACGCATGGGGTTTACGTAAGGCGAACGAGGAATTTTTAATCGTATTAAATTCAGCAGTCCAAGGTTGCTTGTTGTTTTTAATTTGTTCCTTAACAAAATCTAAGCTTACTTTACTATTTAACGAGCCAGGGTGAACAAAAGTCATTTTATTTTTCTTCGCATAAACGAAACAGCTTTGTACTAAAAAAACCAATAATAGGGAGGTAATAATTGTATATTGGATTATCCGCATATATTTTTATAATTCCATAGGCTGAAAAGGTAAGTCACGATAACGTTTACCTGAAGCTGCAAAAACAGCATTACTTAACGCGGCTGGAAAGGGTGCCAGTCCTGGCTCTCCTAAGCCTGTAGGTTTATGATTATTTTCAATAATATGTACATTCACTGTAGGCATATCTGTTATTCTCATCACTGGGTAATTATGAAAATTAGAGTTAACCACGGCGCCATCTTTAAAGACGATTTCAGTACTAAGCGATAAAGACATTGCCATCACAACCGCTCCTTCCATTTGCGCTGTAGCCCCATCTTTGTTCAATATTTGTCCACAATCAATGGCACAATCAACATTTAGTACGTTAATATCATCGTTCTTTACTTCCACTTTAACCGCCATAGCAACATAACTGCCAAAACTGAAATGCACAGCAATACCAAGTCCTTGGTTGGAAGGAAAATTCGATCTATTTGCCCAGCCAGCTTTTTCTGATGCCAGCTCTAATACGTTTAAAGAACGCTCAACTTGTTCATGCTGATCAGCAGTTTTATTATGACGATAAAGTTTTTTAGTAAAACTTAACGTATCAAGTTTAGCTTTGTAGGCCAGTTCATCAATAAATGTGCCAAATGAAAAGCCATAAAATAATGCGTATACAGCTCGATACCAGCCAATTCTAGTATGAGCGATAGCTTCGCCTGATTCACTTCGTAAGTTTTTAATACCAATAGGGTGCTCTTCAATAACACCTAAATCACCAGCAGTCGCCCTATCAACAGATGGATCAAAAAGTGATGCGATAGGAGGAAATGCCGCCCGATGCAACCAACCACTTACATTCCCTTTATCATCAATTGCGGCTTCAATATGCTGGGCATTTATTGAATGATAATATCCTGTACGCGTGTCTTCTTCACGTGACCAAGTGAGTTGCACGGGTGCCTTGATTTTTTTTGATATCACGGCGGCTTCATGTACATAGTCACATTTAAATTTTCTACCAAAAGCACCACCGAGCATAGTAACATGCACGATAATGTCTTTAGGATCACGGTTTAAATACTGACCTAAAGTTTTTTGAATGTCAGCAGGGCTTTGCGTAGCAGCCCATACTTCACAACTGTTGTCTTTTACCCATACGACACTGGCGTTAGGCTCCATAGGCGAATGAGATATATGACCACCTGTGTAGGTTGCTTTAACAACATGTTTTGCTTGTTTAAACGCTGTACTTACATCGCCACGTTCAAAAATTACTTTCGCTGGTTTTTCAACGTTTTTAACTAATTGTTGTTTATATGTTTTAGTATTATAAGTTTGGTTTTTACCAAGCTCCCATTCAATAACCAGTTTCTTAAGGGCTTGTTGCGCAGTCCACGTATTATCAGCAACTATAGCGACACCACCGATTGAACCAAACGGCACATTAAAACGAGGGATCTTGATAACCTCAATGACACCTTTCATAGTAAGCGCCTGAGAGACATCTACACTTTTTAAACGTCCACCAAGTACTGGGCAGTGAACCATTGCTGCATATTTTAGCCCAGATATTTTTGTATCAACACCATAAGTTAATTTGCCAGTGACAATATCCGTTTGGTTGTGTTGTGCTAACGATTTACCAATATAGTTAAATTCACTTTTATCTTTTAATTTTGGCTTGCTAGGCACAGGTGAGTTAGCCGCTAAACTAGCTAACTCGCCATAACTTAATTTTTGTTGATTAATTTTATTGATGACATAGTGATTCTGTGCAAAGCAGTCTGACGTTGTGACATGCCAAACTTTTGCTGCAGCGGTTATTAGCATCTCTTTTGCTGCTGCACCAGCTTCACGCATAGGGATGAACATAGTGCGAATACTGGCTGAGCCACCAGTAGCTTGAGGGCCATACTTTTCATCGCCATCGGCTTGCTTTACCGTAACTCGTTGCCAATCAGCCTCAAGTTCGTCGGCAACAGCAGAGGTTAATGCGGTACTTATACCTTGCCCCATTTCACTGCGCCCACAATAAATAAAGGTATCACCGCTGTCGGTAATATGAATAAAAGCATTGGGATTAAAGTTGGCAGATAAATGACCACTTGCTTGCGCTAGTGCCTCATTAGGTATTGGAAGATTTAGGGCAAGCATAAAACCACCAGCAGAAAGGCTCGCTGTTTTGATAAAGCTTCGACGGCTTATATTAGCAATGGTCATTATTTAACTTCCTTAGCAAGGACCAATGCAGCATCACTGATTGCTTTTTTAATGCGTTGGTAAGTACCACAACGACAAATATTGCCTTGCATTGCCGTGTCTATTTCATTCGCTGTTGGGTTATTGTTGGTTGATAAAAAACTCGCAGCATTCATTATTTGTCCAGCTTGGCAATAACCACACTGTGGAACTTTATTTTTTAACCATGCTTGTTGTACAGGGTGATCACCCTGTTCAGATAACCCCTCTATAGTTGTTATTTTCTTACCTACAACAGATGACATAGGCATAATACATGAACGCATGGCAACCCCATCAACATGGACAGTACAAGCACCACAAACTCCCATACCACAACCAAACTTTGTACCTGTGTAAGCTAAATTATCTCGAAGAAACCAAAGTAATGGCATTTCACTGTTAACATCTACTGGGTGATGTTTGTTATTTATTATTATTGAATTTTTCATAATACCCACTAAATTTAGGACCTTTGTTCATATATTCAATGATATTATAGCAAACACTTCCTTTTCTTCACTTAAATCACTCATATCAATTATCACAAATAATATAAGTAACTTTATCATTTATGATGATTGGAATATTAACCTAATAGCGACAACTCTATTATCAAACAAATTACTATTTATTCGATCTAATGTCAGTTATTTTCGTCATAGATAGATAAAATTGATTTTATGTTGTACAAGTATATTTAAGTAAATTTTTTACTATTATGGGATTAAGTTACTTATAGGGTGGGGAATAGGTAGTCTAGACTTTAGTTATAAAGAGTATTGGTGCTAGTGAAATTGACTATAGAATTCAACCAAGCTGTTTTTTTATAAACAGAGACAAAAAAGCCCTAACAATGTTAGGGCTTGATGCTTCCTTTGAAGGAATGGTGCCGACTGCCGGAATCGAACTGGCGACCTACTGATTACAAGTCAGTTGCTCTACCAACTGAGCTAAGTCGGCACACAAAGTTGTGTGCAGTATTTACAATATAACTAAGGAAATACTTTGGCACCAAAGTGTTACTACATGCTAATTTTAAAACTAACTGAGCACCACCTTTAAAAATGGTGCCCCGACCCGGATTTGAACCAGGGACACGAGGATTTTCAATCCTCTGCTCTACCAACTGAGCTATCGGGGCCTAACACGTCTAACGAGAGGATTTCACCTCGTTAAGACGGGGCGTATTAAACTGTTTTTAGCTTTAGCCGTCAACTGTTTTTTGTTAGGTTTTTAATAAAAGTGATTTGTTTGCTGGTTTTTACAGCAAATCAGCGGTTTTATTATTAAAATATACGACTATTGTATGAATAATCGTCACAATATTATCGTACAAATAGTCATAGCCTCCTTATGAACTAGGTGGCACGTAACCTTCAATTTCAGGCTCTTTACCATCAAATAAATAAGCAACCATGGCTGTTTCTAAAAAAGCTCGATCACCAGCATTCATCATATTCATTTTCTTTTCATTAATTAACATGGTTTGTTTTTTTTGCCATACAGACCAAGCCTCTTTGGATATGTTGTCAAAAATACGTTTACCTATTTCACCCGGATAAAGTTGAAATCCTAGGCCTTCAGCCTCTTTTTTGAGGTGTTGACAAAAAACAGTACGACTCATAATTAATTCTCTTTAATTTTATGTTTACTTGCTAAGTAAGGTTAATAATTTTTGGGTAGAGGCAGCTAAACCAACATCTAATCCTGTATTTAAATCATACCACTTTTGTTGCTCAGGTTCGTTTATTTTTGAGGTCAATATGACTTGGCATTCTAATACGATAGGTGTTATGTCTAAGTGAAAGTGGCTAAAGGTGTGCCTGAAGGTTTGCAGAGTTTGCGAAGATAAAACGTTAAGTGACAATGTTGTCATTAAGGCATTAATATCTGCTTCTTCATTAACCTCATAAAAACACCATAGGCCACCCCAAATACCTGTGGGAGGACGCTTTTCCATGAGTACTTTGTTACAGGTTGGTGAGGATATTCGCGGTATAAGCATTATTGTTTGTTTAACGGGTGTTTTCTTTTTTGGTTTTTTTTGAGGGAAATTAGCTTGCTGTTCACTGGCTTTTGCTAAGCAGCTTTGCTCAACAGGACACAACTCGCACTGTGGCTTGCTCCTAGTGCAAAGAGTAGCGCCTAAATCCATCATCGCTTGGTTAAAACTATCGGTTTCTTGTGTTGGTGTTAACTGTTCACTAAGTTGCCATAACGCTTTATCAAACTTGCTTAAACCATTATAACCTTCAACTAAATAGCTTCTTGCTAAAACACGTTTGACGTTGCCATCTAAAATAGGATGGTGTTGTTTTAACGACAGACTTAAAATAGCGCCTGCGGTTGAACGGCCAATACCAGGTAAGGCTATTACTTGATTTATGTCTTCTGGAAATCGGCCAGAAAAATCATCTCTCATTAGCTTGGCTGCTTTGTGAAGGTTGCGCGCTCTGGCGTAATACCCCAAACCAGTCCAGTGATGTAAAACGATATCTTCATCAGCATTAGCTAAGTCAGTAATGGTAGGAAAACTCTCCATAAAACGTATGTAGTAGGGAATAACAGTAGCAACTTGGGTTTGTTGCAACATAATTTCAGAAATCCACACTCGATAAGGTGTTTTATTCTGTTGCCAAGGAAGGTGCTTTCTCCCTTGAACATGAAACCAACTAACAACTTGTTGGTTAAATTTTGCAGCTGATGAAGCTGATATTTCTATAGGACTATTCATGTCGAGCAGTGTAACTAAATAATCTTTAGAGCTCAAACTGACTACGAGTAATATTATCATTTGCCCCTAACGCTATGCCAAATCCTACCTTTTGAAAGGTAACAGGTATATAATACAGCCTTTAAAATTCGCTTGGCTAATTTGATGTTGATAACATCACCCATATTAATGAGGCTTTAATCATGAAAGTAACAGCAAAAAACCGTAGTCGTCGTATTCGAAAAAAATTGCGTGTAGACGAGTTTCAAGAGTTTGGCTTTGATATAGCCTGGCGTTTAAAAGATGGTATTGATGGTGAAGCCCTTGATGCTTATATCTCTAAATTTTTTTCAGAAGCCATAGAACCGAATGGCTTAAGTTTTGCTGGAGAAGGTGACACCTTATGGCATGGTTTAATTTGTACCCAAAAATTAGGTTCTTGTACAAATGAACAAAGGCTTGCAGTTGAAGCTTGGTTAACCAGTAATGAAGCAACATCGGTGACCGTAAGTGAACTTTACGATGTATGGTGGGCAGCATAATATTTTTGATTTTTCATGGTGGTGACATGTACACATTAAAGCGACTTTGAATGTGTACATTGACGTGCTTTTGTATAAAAAATATCGTCGCGCTATTTACCACTAATCTTCTCTAAAATAATGGTTTAGCTTAATTATACTGATATGTTTAACCACAAAAATTTCGAATAATTTAACATAGTAACAATTTAATATGACTGACAAAACACATAAGACTATTGAACAAGCCGAACAAGAAGGCAAGTACATCCGTAAAGTACGAAGTTTTGTTAAACGCGAAGGGCGCTTAACAAAAAATCAAGAGCGAGCCATAAATGACAATTGGCAAACCATGGGCTTAAATCATAGTGATGGCCTTATTAATGTGCAAACGTTATTCGAAAATGATAACCCTGTGGTACTAGAAATTGGTTTTGGTATGGGGAAATCATTAGTTGAAATGGCAAACGCCTCACCAGAACTAAACTTTATTGGTATTGAAGTGCACAAGCCAGGTGTTGGTGCTTGTATATCATCAGCCGTAGAAGCCGTAGTGGCTAATTTGAAAGTATATGAGCATGATGCCATAGAAATTTTGGCTGATTGTATTGCTGATAATAGTTTAACTACAGTGCAGTTGTTTTTTCCTGATCCATGGCACAAAAAAAAGCATCATAAACGTCGTATTGTATCGTTAGATTTTGTGGAAACTATTCGACAAAAACTTAAAGTAGGCGGTGTCTTTCATATGGCCACCGATTGGCAAAATTATGCGGAATGTATGTTAGCTGATATGAAAAGTTCCCCAGGTTACACTAATTTGTCTGATACTTGTGATTATGTTCCGCGTCCAGAATCAAGACCTCTTACTAAGTTTGAAGATCGTGGTCAACGACTAGGACATGGTGTATGGGATTTACAGTTTGCTAAAACAACGTCTGATTTATCATAACGAGTACTAGTCGGTACTTTTAATTAACGAGCTCTTAGTCGGTAAATACGCACGTTCAATGAAAAATAAATGTTGGGCGTTTCGTAAATTTCCGCTATTTAAAAGCCATTCTTGGCTAATTATCTCTCTTGACAGCGCAGCATGTAAAATACGGCTTTTGTATTGAGTCCAATAAAAAATGGTTGCGGCTTGATGGTTGTCATTATTAGGCAAGCCTTCACAACGCGTAAATACCATCTCTTCTTTAATATTAGCAATGACTTTATTTTTTAATTCTGTGTCAATTTTCTGTTTAAAACGAGTAAACCTTTTGGCTTTGACTAATTGCCATGATAGCCAAGTTAAAATAAACAATGCCACAAAGGCGAAAAATTCCATACATTATTCCTGTTTTATTCACAGCCAAATATTGTGCCCCTGGTAACCAATCCTATGACAGTTACTTTAGCAAGTATATAAAAATAATGATAAAAAGTTAATACTTGCGTACACTATTAATATCTTTTATGAAGGAAATTTGATCTATGTTTAGGGTATTACTTACATTAGTTTTGTTGAGTTTATGTGGCATATCACAGGCCTTTCAAGTAAAACAAAACTCTATTCAGAAATTATACAACAAAGTCAATCCTGCTGTGGTTGAGCTTCATGTTAAGTCTTTAGCAAACCCTAAAGTGGGTGAAGTAACCTATAAAGCTGAAACAACTAGCTCGTTAGGCTCTGGCGCTTTAGTTAGTCAAGAAGGACGAATTTTAACGGCAGCACACGTTATAGATAAAGCCATTGCCATTGAGGTTGAATTTGCCGACGGTAGTAAAACCTCAGGCCATGTAGTTTGGGTAGAACCACTGCTTGACCTAGCCATGATACAAGCTGGCAATGTTCCTAGCTCAGTAAAGCCTTTAGTCTTAGCTAAAGCTAATGATTATCAAATTGGTGAACAAGTAATGATAATTGGTGCACCTTTTGGAGTGAGTCACAGTTTATCTGTGGGTTATTTAAGTGGCATAAGAGATGGTAATTCTTTATCAGAAAGGACATTAACCCCCAGATTATTGCAAACTGATGCAGCGATTAATCAAGGTAATTCTGGTGGGCCAATGTTTAACCTCAAAGGCGAAATTATTGGTATTGTGAGTCATATTTTATCAAAAAGTGGTGGTAATATTGGTTTAGGTTTTGTGGTGTCTGTTGATACGGTACACGACATTATTGATAGTGATCCTGGCACTTTTTCTGGATTTATTCCCATATTATTAACTGATGAGTTATCTGCCGCTATTAACAACCCTTCTGGACACGGTATGCTAATTCAACATGTTATACCTGGCACCTTGGCTGATAAGTTAGGTTTCAAAGGTGGAACGCTTAGTGTAACACTTGGTAATACGCCTATTTTATTGGGTGGAGATATTCTGCTAGAAGTGGGAAATAAAGTCATAACAGATTTAGCCTCGACGGTAAAAGTCAAACAACATCTGGCTAATTTTATTAAAGGTGACAAGGTCATTTTTAAATACCTGCGTTATGGAAAAATACAAGAAACCTATTGGATTGTAGATTAGTTATCTTTATATGACTTATTATTACAACCCTTTCTATTCATTAAATTTGACTTTTTTTAGATTTTAATTTGCTTGTTTAATAAGTTAAAAACATTTTTAAATGGTGTTCTATTCATATCTAATTATAATGACTTTCAATAATATTCGGTAAGATAATATGAATATAGTATATAAAACCAGAACACAGTTAGTCGTTGAAACGCTGCGTGAAAAAATCCTTAGCGGTGAATTTAAAGCAGGTGAGTCACTGCGACAAGCCGCTTTAGCTACTGAGCTAAATGTCAGTAGAATCCCTATAAGGGAAGCACTTTTACAGCTTGAAGGAGAAGGGCTTGTCGTTTTTGAACCCCACAAAGGCGCGACAGTGACCAAGTTAAATGCTCAACACGTTGTTGAACTGTTTGAGTTGAGATCTATGCTAGAAGGGCACTTATTAGCGGTATCATTACCCTTGTTAACCGAAGAGAAACTAGACGAAGCCAGTGATATTTTAGTGCAGTTAGACAAGGCGTTAGGTAAAGAAAATGCTGCGAATACGTGGAGTGAGCTTAATTCTCGTTATCATAATTGTTTGTACTCAGCTGCTAATCGTCCGCAAACTCAAGATTTAGTTAACACACTAAATAAAAATGCCGATCGTTATATTCGTATGCATCTTTTATGGGCAGGAGGGATATCAAAGGCAGGGCCTGAACACCATCAGTTGCTTGCATACTGTAAAACCGGTGATGTTGATGCGGCCGTTGCTGTGTTAAGACACCATATTTTGAGCTCTAGAGATGAGATAAAAGCTTTTTTAGAGCAACGAGAGAAGACTAATAATTAGCTTTATTAAACTAAATTAATTATTTTTCTGCTGTAAAACTAAGCCAAAAATTGACTTTTCAGCTACTAATCTATAAAATTTGCGCCCTTAAAATTATGGTTATTATGCTTGTTTTCTTTGTTGAACAACGTGGTAATCTTATTCAACTCTATGTCGCAACCAATAGCATTCTCGGTATTGCTTGTCCCTCAACTCAATGAGATAAAAATGTTTGAATTACACGCGAGTAAAGTCTCGAACTTGAAAAATGATGTATTATCTGGCTTCACTGTTGCGTTAGCTCTTGTGCCCGAAGCGGTAGCGTTTGCTTTTGTTGCGGGTGTTGGCCCACTAGTTGGTTTATATGCTGCCTTCATGGTTGGGTTAATTACCGCTATTTTTGGTGGACGTCCTGGTATGATTTCTGGTGCAACGGGCGCTATGGCTGTTGTTATGGTTGCGCTTGTTGCAGCAGGTAATGCCATGGGAGAAGCGATGGATATTCCGGTTGAAAGTATGGGGCTGCAATACCTATTTGCTACAGTAGTACTCACAGGGATTTTACAAATGCTAGCCGGAGCTTTTAAGTTAGGTAAGTTTATTCGGCTTGTACCTCATCCCGTTATGTTAGGCTTTGTCAATGGTTTAGCTATCGTGATATTTTTAGCACAATTAGGACAATTTAAAATCACTAATGCTGCTGGCGAGTTAGAGTGGATGCAAGGTATGCCGCTTTATATTATGGCTGCTCTGATCCTATTAACAATGGCGATTATTCATTTTTTTCCTAAAGTGACTAAAGCAGTACCTTCAACGTTAGTCGCTATTGTTAGTATTTCTTTATTAGTATATTTTGTTGGTTTAGATACTAAGTTAGTGGGTGATGTCGCTTCTATTGCCGGCGGGTTACCAACTTTTGGTATTCCTGATGTGCCATTTTCACTTGAAACATTGTATTTTATTTTTCCTTTTGCGTTAGTCCTTGCGGCAATTGGTTTAATTGAATCGCTCTTAACATTGACGTTAATTGATGAATTAACGGGTACCAGAGGCCGCAGTAACAAAGAGTGTGTTGCTCAGGGCGCAGCGAATACCGCCACCGGTTTTTTTGGTGGTATGGGTGGTTGTGCAATGATTGGTCAATCTATGATTAATGTTAATTCAGGTGGCCGTGGACGTGCTTCCGGTATCACTGCCGCACTTGCATTGTTGGGTTTTATTTTATTTGCCTCGGGATTAATTGAGCAAATACCTTTAGCGGCGTTAGTTGGCGTCATGTTTATTGTAGTGATTGGTACTTTTGAATGGTCAAGTTTGCGTATTTTAGGCAAAGTGCCTAAAGCAGATGCGTTTGTTATTGTGCTAGTTTCAGGTGTAACTGTTTACTCTGATTTGGCTGTTGCCGTGGTTGTAGGAGTCATTGTTTCTGCACTAGTGTTTGCATGGGAACACGCTAAACATATTGTTGTAAATCGAACTGAAAATGATCAAGGTTCAACGGTATATGAAGTTAATGGCCCTATATTTTTTGGTTCCATTGCTAATTTTTTAGAGCAATTTAAACCCAACGAAGATAGCGAAGACGTTATTGTAGAGTTTAAAAATGCCCGTGTGGTAGATCATTCGGCTATTGAGGCGATTGATACCTTGGCTGAGCGTTATCTCTCTCGTAACAAAACAATGCACTTAAAACATTTAAATCAAGAGTGTAAAGATTTATTAGAGAAAGCAGATAAACTCGTTGAACTGAATATTATTGAAGATCCTGATTATCATATTGTCAGTGATAAATTAGCCTAATTTTTTTAAGTTAATGTTAGCTAAATACACAACGTATTTTGTTTTTTAGTTCCACTGCTACGATTGATTGAATATACAAAATGCGTTGATAAGTTATACTTAATTTATTAACGCATTTTGAGTTTGTGAGAGTTAAATGCAATTAGATTTTTTTGAAATACCCAGTCCCTGTATAGG
>Ga0115006_10000244_pt1 | contig 28837 bp, 24 predicted proteins | sample ArcOceMetagenome_3_FD_88943 | JGI IMG/M metagenome (GOLD analysis project Ga0115006, IMG submission 88943) | Marine eukaryotic phytoplankton communities from Arctic Ocean - Arctic Ocean- Svalbard ARC20M Metagenome | ecosystem: Environmental > Aquatic > Marine > Oceanic | place: Arctic Ocean...
CCTGGTACAAATATGTCTCACGCGTGATGCCTTGGAATGTCTTTAGCATTCATATGATGATCATCAGGTGATCACCAGGTGATCATCAGATACATCAGTACTTCACCGTGAAGCCTGGAGTAAATGTATGGACTAATGTGAAATTGCATGTACTTCGAGATGCTCAGTGGTCCAGATATTTCTTCCATCGAGGGGTGGACATGATGGTTAAGCTGGTGGCACATGTCCAAATTGAGATCAAATAAAATACAGTACAAACTGAAATGGCGTGCTCTCACTCAGAAGTAGTGCCCTCAAAGCAATCATTCAAGAAGTTGGGGCATTTTTCATCCTCATCTAATTTTAGCTTGATGGTTAGGTGTGTGCGGTTCTGTCAAGCCCCAGCCTAGCCTTCCCACAGTTGACCATCATGACATCAAGGAATGTCTTGGGACTTGCCTTGATAAAAACAACTAAGGCCATCATCTTACTTGTGGAGAATTACATTTAAGGAATGTCTTGGGACTTGCATTGCTAGAAAAACTCTTACTAATGCCATCTTACTTGTGGAGAATGGGATTTATTGAATGATGGAGGCTGGGAAACGTACTAGTACAGGCGTGATTTTACTCAGGTAAAAAAGTTGAAAATAATATGGATTCTATCGATGCTAAAAATAAGGACTGATGAAATCTTAGCTGTGGAGAATGCAAATGCGAAAAAGAGAGAGAGAGAGAGAGAGAGGGAGACATGAAGTTTTACTTGTGGGTGAAGTTTTAATTGTGCATAACTTGGTTCTTTAGTGCAGTGATATAATAATGAAATCTTATTTGTGGAGAATTTAGAAACAATGAAAGTCTAGGCTGGGACCACTCATCGCTACTGTGAAAATTCCAAAACTAACTGTGGATGCTGCAAAGGCATCTTGCAACTAATGCCAAAATCGAGATGCCATTATACGTATGCCAAAATTAAAATGCCATCTCTCAGCGAGTTGCAACTGCAGTGTGATCGTCCCTGTGGTCTCTGCGGTAACCTGGACATGATCTCAAATGAAAATGGACAATCAAAACCACGTGCTCTATAATTTCAAAACACAAAGAGACACATACACACACGCACAACAAAATCTTAAACCCTGACTTGTAAGTGACCTCCACCCTGTGTTCACCACTCTCGCTCCCCATCGTTGATGAAGCTTGGTTCATAGCCTTGTTGTGACTGGTTTTAGGCACAAGGCTACGATTTTGATCATTGATGCTGCCCCTACCCCTGAAAAAAACGTTTTAAACATTAAACATTACAAGCGAGGGGCCTTCCTCTGTGCCCAGTCTGGAATCCTCGTCCATGTCGTCATCTGCAATGCTTTCGGAACCGGCTGCTCGTCGTTCCCTTTTGATCGCAAATGAGGATGCGGAAGAAGCCAGGTCCATGTCCAATTTCCTCTTCACGTCACGTGATGTTGGTGTTCTTGTCCCTGAAGCTGGGGCTGTATTTCTTGGAGCTGGAGTTTCCAGCATAGCTGAATCTGAAGCAGCTTCCAATGGGGATTGGCCTACTGGCCCCTTCTTGCCCTTGATGTATTCCTGAATGGGCGCTGGGAAGTTTTCGTATAATCCCAGGAGCATAGCGTGATTTTCTGGTATTGTAAATGCCTTCATCACTACTGGAGCAATGCCCTTGGGATCCAGAAATGCAGTCTTTCCATCGTCCTCGATCTTGCACACGGTGACAAGAGTCATGTAAGGAGCGGCACTTCCCCAAACATGTTGCTCCACTAAGCCAGCACCTACACTAGCTTTCAAAGTCAAGAGTGGAAGTACACAAAACAACCAAAGAAGTCCAATTCTTCAGTCCCCTAGATATGGGTTCATTTCCTCTACAGGCCTTGAAGTGTCAAGCCAATCTCCTGCTAGCAGGCCCTGAATTCCTAAATGCCCTGGAGCCCACAAACCAGCCCAAAAATTGAAGGAATCTACATAAAAATATCAACGCAACACTTTCTTTAGATATTGGAATGTAACTGTTTAACCCGACATTGAATCATATGAAACCCTGCCTGAAACATTTCCACTTGGCTTCAAAAACCTCCCTGTTGTGCTAGTTGCGGGGCTATTTCGATGCCTGATTTTCGGATAACATTTTGAATTCTTGGATCAGCAGGAGTGGCAAATTGCATCAACTGTCAAACAATGCAATAGGAAAACTACAACTCTCACAAACGAAGTTGGGAGCGCTACCTTAATCAACAATTTGAAAAGGATCTAATATTAATGTGCCTGTGATTCTAAATACCCAACCTTGCTAGAGGTAGGTGTTCGCTTAATGCAAAGACATGTTGGTTTGCAAATTGGAAAAATGCACCTTGGCTCGATGGCACCACAGGCGTCTCGTCGGTAAGGGAATGCTTCTTCTTGAGCGTGGCTCTCTGTTTCTCGGCTGCCGCAGTCTTTGAAGTCATGGCTTTGCCTACCTTTGCTAGGACAATGATTAAAACAATTATTTGACCTTTCTAATATACATTAAAACTTATGGCTTTCATTTTGAAACATTGTTAACAACACCTTTCTAATATACATTAAAACTTATGGCTTTCATTTTGAAACATTGTTAATAACATTGGGAGGGAGAGAGAGAGAGAGAGAGAGAAAGAGAAAAGAAATAATAATTGTCTCAAATACCCCTAAGCGAAAGATTGACTCCTCAAGCTTGAAACCTGGAACTTGCCCGGGCTGATCTTTAGTAACCTGATAGTCCGGAAAATCGCCTTCCACTTCATGGCTCCACAACTTCAAGGATCCTTGTGGCTTGCCAATGTTGGCCTTTCGAGTGTCATGCAAGACCTGGAACAGATTCTGAGCTGCCTTCTCCTTCTGCTTTGGCAACAGGATGAAGATGTTGGGCTCTGTAAAATCTGCTGAGATTTTAGGAGTAGTCCATTCATCGGTGCTCCACCCGAGGGAACAGAAGGGGACTTTGTCGTTGGTCTCTAAGTTGGCAGCTTCACTTTCAGAAACTAAAACCCTTATGCCTCCCTGCTTGAAATTGCAAACCTTTTTCCCCACAGGTTGGAGCTTGGCAGGACCCGTATTTACCCATGCTGCGAATTTTCGGTTGAATACCAACAGAGCCTCCGTCCCGTCCTTCCAATGTGAAAGGCCTCTCAATCAACACCGTCTGCTTTGCTTTTGGGCAACCCTGCTGCTTCCTTTCTAAAAAAGATTTGAATGCGTGAAAAACATCCTGTGCAAAAAACGATAGCAACAAGGATTTAAAATGTGAATGCTAAATTCATGCAAGTTGCCTTGTCCAGTGCTATAATGGCTTGATCTGCGCCTTCCATCGCTGGCAATTGACCGAGTGGAACTGTAAAGATCTCCATGGCAACCTCAGCTTCTGACCCACCGAAGCTACCAGATTTCATGAAACGTCTGAGGAAGGCTGGAGTTTGCCCTCCAGATGGAACAGGGGCTATGGCCTCAGCAGGGAGAGACATGCCTTGAGCCTTAGCTTGTTGCACTTTGGCCCTGTTTTGTGCCACCTTGGCTGCCTCAACTGCAAGGTGTGCCTCGCGGGCTTCATTGAAAAGATCCATACGATCTTTGAAGGCCGCCTTCAGCTTTAATTCACATTCCATGATTTGCTTTGCCAGATTTGTTTTGACTCTCCACCGGTCCCAATACTTAGGCGACAATATTGCCATGCCGTGATCGTCGAAGGTGATGGTTTGCAGGGATGCTAGTCCAGGGGCATCTTCTTTCCACTTTTGCAGAATGGTTTTCATCGTCTTTGACTCCCACTCGGCATTTGTTTCTAGAGCAGTGAATCCAGGAAGCGCAATCTTCTTCTCCTGAAGTAAGGATGCCAAGAGTTGTATTCCAGTATACTGGAGGTCACGTGCGTACTTGGGTGAGTTCGTGTAGACCCTGAGGTAGATTTCCATGCCAGGGAATGCTTTCAACAAGCGATGCAATACCAAAAGCCACGTCGTGTAGTCTGATAATGGATCTGGCAAGTGGATAGTCAAGACATCGCCTTCCTTCCAAGCAGGTTTTGATTGGCCTTGCCAAACGGACTGGCTAACAGGCTTCAGGAAACCGCAAACTTCTTCATGAAGTGTATCTGCTGCAAGAAAACGAGCTCGATGAGGACCATGGACTTGAGTCATGCGTGAAGCAAGTGGCTTTGAGAGGTTGCTCATGCCTTTGGCGTCTTTCTTCGTGGGACTTGCCTCTGTCGAGTTTGCCTCAGCCGGCTGTGTCGCAGCCAGCTCTGAAGCTTCCTTGTAAGCCTCGTCCATATCATCATCACGATCATCACTGCCATCTTGGCTGCCAGCTTCAGAGTCACTGCCAGCCATTAGATAAGCTCTTGATTGTTTTTTACTGGTCAGCTCAGCTTCCTGTGCCCCTGGGTTGATGGACTCGTCCTGGATCTCGACCATGGTATCCACAATATTAAGCTCATCTGCGAGAGGAAGGCCGTGTGCTTGTAGACAGCCACTGGCTACCAATGCGCTTCCTCCAAATTGAGTGTCCCATATTTTGATGTCATTGCAGCATAGAATTCCAATTCCAGTAGACCGAGCTCCACCATTTTCTGGCTTGTGGGCATGGAACATCCCGCTGTATTGGATGAAACATTCGGTTTGCACATCGCACCACCCAGTTTTGAATGATGCCCTCGTGGACTCCCTAGCGTCCATAAGTAAGGAATGGGTACCAATCTGACCATAGTGCCAAACGCCAATTGAATGTGGTGGATCAGAATGCAAAACACCAGACATGACGCCTGATACTATAGACTCGATGCTAGAACTTGCAAAATATGGATATCTGCCATTGTAGTGGACAAATTGGCGGTGGACCCCTTCTGGCTTGCCACTGGTTTCAGCTGCATCCCTCAACTTCTTGGCCATATCCAAAGTGCAGTTTTGATGAATTTCCTTTTTCATGGATTCAACCCAATTGTTGCCCTGGTCGTTGACAACGATGACGTTCACACGTTTTTTTATCTCATCGGCTGCTACTTCTCGGGAATGTCGATTGTTCTCCGTACTTGCCTTCTCCTTGTCGATGAGCAGCTGTTGCTTTGGACCTGTGACATTTTTCATCTCCTGCTTTCCAGTTTCAAGTTCCCCAAGGAATTTCTGGACAGTCTCGTCGAACACCTTAGCTGTCTCTGCTTGCAGTGCCTCATACCTGTCGTTTAGGTTTTCTCCTTCCTCTTCCTCTTTTGCAACTGGAGCCTCTTGCTTTTTTGTTGCCTCCAACTGTGCTTTCACTTCCTGGAAGTCTTCCAAATGTTGAAGCCTGTGGGCTGGACATGCCTTTGCAATGTGTGCATCTATATTCCGAAGAAGTGAAGGCTTCCCATCGTTTTTCCAAGATTTGAACACTTTTCTGAATGCCACTTGGTCAGTAGATCCTTGCTTGAAGTTCTTGGCGTCGTTGAAGTACCAATCAAGCATGATGGCCCGTGCCGACTCCTGCTTTGAGATTTTGTCACTGAGCGGACTGCCGTTGCCCAAAATGGATTCCACTTTCTCACGCCACAGCAAGTTGCTATGTTTGGTGATGGCATTGCGTCGAAAGCTAGGGTTGTTTGTGAAGTAAACCTGGCCAATTTTGTGCTCTGGGCCTTTCAAAAACCCTGCGTAAAGCATTCCATTGCCATATCGTTGGAAAAGTTTCAGAACTTCTCTCAACTCCTGGGTTCGCTCCTGGTCATTCCACTCCTTGCAAAGCTCTGACAGTTCCCTTGGGAAGTGCCGATCCTTCCCTTCTACTGCCAGTTTATTGCGCAGGCTCTCCATAACGTAGATCAACCTTGGCAGTGAGAAAGGATCAAAAAAAAAGCAGGGTTGCGATCCAAATTTAGGTATGATATTGCTTTGTTGAAAATAGACTGAATTCATATATTAAAAATATAAAACACATCATGATAATGCAACATGGTAGCTTGAGCGCGTCATTTGAAAGCAATACTGGGTTAATGCCATAAAAAAAAAACAAAAGCAAAGTGCCCTGAGCATTGTTGAAGCAACGTTGAATTTCTCTTCATTGCTAATTCCGAAAGAGAAAAAAGCCAATCTGCATAGGTCATGGTCTCTCGCTCCCCTAGCTTGTTCTTGCGCTCTATGCACGAGCTCAAGCGGTTGTCTACTTCGTCTTCCTCAGTGTTTCCGGCCTTGGCATAAGTTACGCAAGCAATTGTCCGCATGCTCTTGTGCAACTTTGGGTTCACTTCTGAAAGGCTGATGCGAAGGAAAAAAGCTACCACGAGGTAGAGACAGTAGGTGCCATAACGCTTTCGCCCCATGTCGTTCTCTTGCGAAAGGAACTTGACGCTACCAGGAGTGGGATCGTTGCCTATCTGGATAGGGTCAAGTCCGAAGGTGAACTCATTCTCATCTGCAATTTTGTTCTGGAATTCGAAGAATCGGCATTCGGAGCAGTCAGGTCGAGGAATGGACTGCATAGTCCGGGTCATGGAGATGTGAGCAGGACCCAGCTTGAACTGAACTGAGTTGTTTCTGTCGGACAAAGGGAATGGCTTCTGAATCTTGACATCGTCCTCTTCGGTCAATGGGAATTCTTGATCTAGCCACTCCAAGAACTCTTTCTTGAGTGCCTTGCGCTCCTCAGCTGCCTGGTCAAATTTCTGCTTAAGAGCCGGCTTAATTGGTATGCCTTTTGACGCCAGATTTTGCTTGACTTTTAGCTCCTTCATTGGCACTCCAAAGCCAAGGTCTGCCTTGAACTGACTCAATGCACTTGGATAATTCTTTAAGCCCCCTCTGGATTGACCCAACGTCCTTGGTTAACTCTTTAAGCCTTCCCTTGAATTGGATAATGTTGAATTCCATAAGTCAAAAAAAACATACTAAACCGACGAGGTGCAAAAAAGTCTGACAAAGACTCGTACTTGAACTCCCTGTAAATTTTCTTGCCTGCCTTATGCACCAAGGTGTGAATGTCACGCAGCGCCACCTGGCACATGCTGGGAGTGGTGCATTTGCATGGCTACTTACCTGTCAAATGGTTATTCATAGGATTCATTTGATCTTTTTGCATTGACCTCGTTACCTTCCCCTTCAATTACTGCCATTTGAGAAACATGCCTTCGATTACTGCCATCTTTGAGGAACATGCTTGCTATTCAAGGCCACCCTCGAAAGAGAGTACTTTTTGCATCCAATAAATCAATCTAACTGTTAGTCATGCGGTGTGCGAATAGTTTGGCTTTGTTCATCTTGCATCCCTTGCAAACCTTGCCTCTCTGTCCTCAAACCAGCCCCAGGTAGGGCGACGCTGCTCACGCTTGATTTTTTCACCTAGCAAAATGCAAGTGGTGGCTTGCAACCGTATCATATCATGCAAAGTGTGCAACACCAATGCTGAGAAACAGGCTGAGTGGACTCTTGAAAAAGGCTGACTGAGCACATGACGATCTGCTGCATCTGGACCTTGCGTTTCGGTTCCCCCAGTTGCCTCTGCCATGGTATACCTGTCTGAACTGCTCAGTGATGAAAGCCCCGAATTTATATATTCTGAAGGTGTGCAAACGAGGAGTGTGTTGGAAAGCAAGCCTTGCTAACAAGACTACCCTGCCTACTCATTTGAAATTGACAGAATGCTGTGTAGAAATTGACAGACTCCAGGCTTCCAGGGCCCAAGGAATGCGCCTGAGTGGGCAAATGCCAAGATGCGATGCCAGCAGTGAAAATTCCAGTGGGCCTGGTGCAATGCAACATTATTCTTTACCACAAGTCTGGCCTTTGAAAACAATGCTGTGCCTCGAGTGCACAAGAAAAATTAAAGCTGATGCGCTACGTGGTGCAATGTTGCACAACAGTTCCAATGCAACTAATTGGATGCTGGTTACCCTACTGCGTGAGACTTGGAAGTTAACCAGGTGTATGAATCATGGGCTACTTACACTAAGACTATCCAAAATGACATTATTTTCACGTACGTATAAGCACATGATCCAATTTCCACGGAGTTTGCGTGGTTTCCAGCAACTGCCTTCAAGTGATCGTAGCCCAGAAACCACCCCTACCCTCAAATTCACGCGTAAAAGCTGGAGATGGCTGCTAGCAAAAGGATTCAGGAAGTGACGTTCAAGGATCTTTCCATATCTTTCACAAGTCTCAGCAACTCTGAAGGAACTCTCAATAACTCTCAAGGAACTCTCAGTAACACTCAAGGAACTTGTGAGCCGTAATCAGAAAATATTACAATCAGCCTCTCGATAGTCTATGACACAGTCTGCGAAGTGCAAGAATTCACAAGAGGATGAAAAGACAGAGTAAAATGCTACCTGTAACTTGGCAAGTTGATCCAACTCATTTGTCGTGTATTTGCATATGTAAAAAATTGTAGTATAAAAAATGCTCCAGTCTACCTTAGTGGGAGTAGCCACCTAGGGTGGACTAAGCTTCCAGCCTAGCAATCTTTAATGGGCGTCCATAACTCTGTCTGCAAATTCCTTTTTACTTGGGTCCATGTATCCAGTTGCTGGTGTCCTTGGCAGGGGCTCGCTAAAGTCCATCAGAATGCTGATTGAACAATACGTGTGGATCTTATCACAAATAAGCGCTAGATCAAATCACTGAGGACAGTACTTTTTCCTCAGATTGTCTCAGTTCAAGTGTCCAAATTTCAATTCCAGAACTCATCATATTCCAGAATCTCGCATTCGTGTGCTCTGTGGCCCTGTGGCACTGTGGCCCTGTGGCTCCAGGAATCAAACCACTAAACAAGATGTGAAATTGTCAACAAATTTTACATAATAAACAAAACTTGATATTTGATAGTAGCTCTCCAATTCTTGCCTTGACTAAAACTAAAACATAACAAGAAGGATACTACCACGATGTGGTCCATACTAGTGCGCCCCATGCACGATCACAAAGTTAGTTGCCACTAAAACAACGTCGAGAGTGCGCAATGCAAATCATCAGATGCAAGGGAGGGGTGATGACTGTTTTGCACTTGTGGCTAATTGCTTTCTATTTGAATTGTTAGCTCCTTCCCTTGCAATAATTAAGGCCTGAAAGTCATGAGCACTGATTGAGGGTTTTAGTGAAATCTCAATTCAATCCCAGGTTTAATATGCCAGCCATAGCATGCCAGCCATGAAATGCTAGCAGTGCAACAATGCTAGCCAACTGAGTTGATCGCTTTCAGTGATGCTTGGCTAAGGCTAATCACTTGACATAGTATTGCGCTTCATTGCGTAGTCTTCACCTTCACTGGGCATTCTTTGTACGAAACAAGGGCAAATTACAACAAAGCGACCTTGATCCAAAAACATCAAAAGGAGATCTTATTCGCCACTAGTAGGCATCATGGAAAATAAGTGCAAAAAGGGTGCTGGACGCGGCGCCTCTTGCTAGCTGCTGGTTCTAGCTCTACCTCTGGTTCTACTTCTGGCTCTTGGCATTGAGTATTGTTGGAGTTTGGGATTCCAGCACTACTACTACTACCCCCACCTGCACTTGGAAGCTCGTCACAGTGCCTGACATCCTGAACGCGTGGATCTGCTTGGTGCGTGTTGGGCTGATTATTGGCAGCTTCTGCGCTGTTGACGTCTAGTTGTCGTTGTCCGAGGTTGACCATTCTGAGGTGGTAGGGGATGCCCCCGTCTAGTTGTCGTTGTCCGAGGTTGACCATTCTGAGATTGTAGGGGATGCCCTGAGTGACACACATCATGCAGTACGTGCCACTGATGCCACGGAATGACAAGCAATCCTTGCATCATGTGACTACAAAGAAAGAGAAGAAATTATTTCTTAATATTAGTGTGTTAAAAAAAAACCAGCCTTCAACAGCGAGACTAAAATTAGTATGTTGCGTACAGAGTGGGTGCAACGCCACAACTTTCGCAGTACGTTGTTGGCATTCTTGTCACGATCCAATACCAGAACGCAATGCAACAATGGCTGCAGCAATGGATGCCAACAATAGAGGAAGGTGCTCTGAACGCAAAACAAGTACCAAGAGACCCCAAGGATGTTGACAGTGCTGCTCAGTGTGGGTACAAGAATTCCCATGGGCTAGCACTGACCTACCACACATAAAGACTTGAGCATTGGTGTAGGAAAGTGGGCTTGTTGGAATCCATTGGGCTCCTACTAACCATTTCCATGGATTTCAAAGCCATGCAACTAAAGTATTGACAACTACGACTGGAACTGTGCTAGAGCCCTGCCCCGCATTGCTTGCTACCCTTTCAAGCAATGGGGAAGTTGAAAAATAAGGTGCATGTGGCAATTTGGTGTTCAAGGGCTTGGGTGTCTGAATCATTCAAAACTGCATCACCCATGACTTCAAATGATGATTGAGAAACATTCCTATGAAACAGCGAATACGCTACCGCGCAATGCAAGACTCAAATTCATCATTTGAGAGTGAGTCAGCAACGTGTTCAAAGACTGGACGATTAGGACCCGGCTCTATCACTGGAAGCGAGATCATATCTTACCCGTGGAGAATGTTACTGTTTAAAGTAACGCTAAGCAGTAACTCTTCGTAACTCTCATGTGACTCAGTCGAGCAACTTTTTTCAACAGGATTGCTAACAGGGTTGCGCAAATTCCTGCAGATCCAGTGAGATTTGGCTTGGATTCAGTACTGTATTATCCCAAGCTTAAAGATCCCACTTCCATTTCAAATGCCAGCTGAGAATTCCAAACTTCAACATTTCAAAGTCTTCGCTCTATAACTACATACCTACTTGTAGTCTTGCTTACATTTGAGTGCTGACAAGGAGTGGCACTGGATTGGAAGCAGGGCTTGCGTGAGAAAGGCTTGCGCCTGTTTATAGAACAAAAATGGGTTGATGCCCCAGCTTGAACATTAGAAAATCTTAGTGGTGGAGAACCCTTGCTGAATCAATGAGTCACACTCCTCGGGGAAAGGAAAATTTGGATTGCTCCGCACCGTCTACCACGCAGGTCAGTGAATCCCTGGCCCACTGAAGCCTGACATTGGTTTGAATCCCTTCCCTTAGCCTAACAATCTTGAGAATTGGCACTTCAGTAGTAACATGGCAAAATACGAGAACTGTGCAGACTAGCTACAACGTGATCTAATTTCAAATATCTAAGGGTCACGCTTGTTGTGACCTTTTGCAACCATTGCGTTGGCATCTGGTTGCTTCCTTCTTGCCTCGGCGCCCGTGGATGCATCTTTTCTTCATCTAACGATTTAGATTTCTCCTTTCTTTCCTTTCTCTTGAACCCACTGGCAAGAAATGCTCAGCTCTGTCCTCATCCTCCACGCTGCAAACCACTTGCGCCTCCAAAGGGGATCGGGCAAATCTTGAATTTTTGCATTGTCCATTTTAGAAGGCGAGCGTAGCATCACTGACATCAAAAGCACGTTCGGGTTGTCGTGTGAGGTGTCATGGATATGGTTGTCATGGTGGTTTGTGCCCAAGGCAAAAACATAACCATGTCTTAGCAGCGAAGACAACAAATTCTGTAAGTTGTGTGAATTCGTGGACTTGCAAGATATAGGACAAGGCAGCATTGGCCTTGCTCTGGTCATTGGAGCCAGGATCCTCAGAAGAGAGCACCTTCAAGTTAGAGTACCCAGGGCAAATGTGTGTATGGAACAAAAAGCATGACTGAGATACTCTCCAAATTTCTGTGTGCGCGTGTGCGTCTGGCTGTATGTGCGATTATTTATAAAATTGTGGATGAAACTTGCTAAGATGAAGATGTTGCATAGATGAGTCAATGGGGTGTGGTGCAGTGACGCAGGTCTTCAAATATTGAAGTTTCTGACCTTGCACCATGGTTTTGGTAACTCTCTCATTAAGTAACTCTTTCCTCTCCTCCATAGGCTGCAAACGCAAGGAAGTAAGGCCCAGCAATCGTCTTAGTTCTGATCACGAAATCCCTAATTAGTGCACCTCTTCCCTTGGCGAGGATGGGGTGCTCTGACTACTACCACTTCCATTGGCGATGATGGAGCTACTACCTCTCACAGGTAGACAAAATACTGTCCGCTCGATGATGTAGATAGGCGTGCTGGCTAAATTCACCCATTGGTCGAAGAAGCACTGCAGAAACGCTCTCCTCCAGCGCATACGCTTCACCAGCGACTTCCTTCTTAGTTTGGCGATTTTCTTGCTGGTTCTTTGGCGACTTCACCACGCTTGTTCTTTGCTGGTTGTAGCCGATGTCGCTCTGTGAGTGGCCGGCATGGCTAAGGGGCAGTACTGCCTAGGGATGGTGCTTCCTGTTGTGCACAACTAGGCTTACTATAGAGTTCGGTTAACAGCTATTGCACTTGAGGTAGAGCAGAAGGCAACTCCTCCACTCTACATGACAAAAAGGCATAGTGGTCGAATGACTAGTGCTCTCATCACGAACAGAAAAAATAACAAATGTGCTAAAATTCTTGCCATGTGCATGGGCATCACACAAGTAACGTCCCTCTCATGTCCTTCCATTTTAACATATATTTTATAGAACCCTTCATGGGGAACTCCTTCCTCATGGCGGGATTATTGCCAGAAGGTTGCCCTTTGACCAAGATGCTTGTATGTGCTACGTGTTCTTACCCTATGTATTTATTTATACATACGAATACTATACCCAATTTCATTGTCCATATACCCAATTTCATTGTCCATGGACGCAAGCATGCTTGGTGACACTGGCCTTTTCATTTGATATTTGCCATGGGTGACATACTGGTTTCCTTCGTTTCTACAAATTGCCCAGGCGAGAAGTGCTGCAAAAGCCCCCTTGAACTGGAAAGCGGCGCCCGTGATCATCCCAACCATTGAGGTTTGAGAAGCTGTAGCCAAAAAGCAATGGTTCATCCCATACGCAAACCCTGGTGCCCCACCCCTGATGGTTTCCAAACACCAGATGGAGCTGAACATTGAATGTGCTGAGACTGCCCCCAAGAAAAGCAAATGAAGAGTAGCAAAGTCTTGAAGGAAGGTTGGTTTTTCAAACATTGGATGCAAGCAACCGTTTCATTTGCACAACACAGTTGCAATGCAAAGCATGCCCACCATATCGAGTACAAAAGTAAACTCCCTCGTTGCCAGCCAACGCTGAAAATAACTCTTGGAGCTGCAAAAAATGGTTTTGCAAGGAATCCTTGCAAAGCAAGTCTAACTTCTGCGCGAAATTCGATTGGACAGCATGCCATACGGACTCTATTGCTACTCTTCAACGCAATTCTGCAAGATCTTATTTGTGGAGAATTGGATGCTCAAGCGGACTTGTGGAGATGCTCGCTGAGTGCCCCGCAACTGTAACTTAGGGTAAGAAAACCATTGAATTTCCAAGCAAGTCCCACTAAATCGTGAGTTGCATGACATTACGTTGTCATTATGTATAGATATAAGATCTTATTTGTGGAGAACTGGATGCTCAACCTTGCTTCAAGCAGCTCAAATCAAAGCAGGGAAGTGAAGGCCAAGCAAGGACTGCATGTGCCTCTAAATGGTCACAGCCAAAAATCCAGCACGTGGCAAATGTTAGCAACGCTTCAACCAAGAGCTGGGCATTGCAAGCCCTGGCTAGAGGATCTTCACTCAATATCAGACAATGTAAGATTCACCGCAAAAAATCAAATGATTCAAATGAGATTCGGCCTACGTTCCCCTCTGTTCCTTTGCCTGCTATGGAGCTACTCCTCTTAGGGCTTTAAAACCTCAATTCCAACTGTTTTCCCTTTGGATTTGCTCGTCGCGTTCCTTGCCATTTTTTGCTCGCAGCGCTCCTGTGAGCAGTGTGCAAAGTTGGCTACTGTCGCTGTAGATGCCAATGCAATGCGGCTTTAAAGACTACTTCGGAACTTGTCAAACCAAGGCTAGAATTTGAGAGATGTTCAAATGTATCTTTTGCCATCGAGCAACACTGCCTGTCGACAAATGTCTAGAATGCTTACTTCCAATATCTTGGACAAAATGGCAACGCTATGCAAAATTCTTTACGTTGATAAAAATTATGGACAAGATAATAAGCAATTTGGCTGCCTGGTGACCAAGTTCTAAAATGTTTGATTCCAGGTGACCTAGGACAGGAAGCCAGCATTTTGTTGAAATTCCAAGCCAGGAATTCCAAGACACTGAAGATATCCACCCAATGCTTTGTGTTGAACAGATAATTTTAAACACAAATGATGTTGAATTTCATGCCAGCTGGTCACGCAGATGGAAGAGATGCCAATTGGCGCGTTGTTCAAACATTAAATTACAAGTTTCATTTAAATGTTGAAAGCCAATTGGGCTGAAACTCAGCTACTATTAGCTACTATTCTACAACTATATACTGGCATGGGGCGCTTGCCCCTGAACTATTCCATGGCCCTTTAACTCAGCGCCGTCCCTTCCAGAGATCTTTGCCAAGCTTGGTGTTCACTATGGTCCAATACGTGTTTACTTGTTCCTGGTTCAGGTCCATGCGGACGAGGCAGCCTCCAGAAGCCTGCTCGTTGTCTGAGTCCTCGTGTGCATCCCAGTTCTGAGGCGGTGCTCCCCAAGCATCACCTGGACCTCTGCCGTTGCCCTTGCCGTCTTTTTTGTTGGATTTGTCTCGCTTCAACGTGATCATGTAGGCACAGCAGTCATTTTCATGGCGGTTGGTGTTCCAGATCTTTGTGCCCCAAATCTGATCGACGGCGAAGTAGCCGATCTTTTGGAAGTTAAAATTTTGTCCATTAGAAGCAGCATTCTTTGGACCCCATGTAATTTCAGTGACGCCCTTGTTGTTTTCCGTTGTGTGGTGGATGTGCTTCAGTACCCAAGCCTTAGCTGGTTAGCTCATGCCTTCCTCAATGGGTTATTATACAATAAATGGATCCTGAGATTTGTGATGCATCCATGGTATGCGATCTTACTCATGGAGAATTAAATGCCATGCAACATGACAAATATATTTCCAAGATGAAAACCCACTCCAATGGAATCAATCCTGAATAACTTCTCCAATGGAACCCATCCTGAATACCGCATTGTACTTTTAATGACATCACTGTAAATTTTTTTAATTACAAGCATTCGCATTGTATTCTTAAACTTCTAGGTGGCATCTGAATTAAGCACGAGGGCCCCATGCAATCTCTACGCTTTCGTATTTTGAACTCTTTGTGAATGTAGGAAGCCTACAAGCTCTTATATTACTCACGTTTCAAAAAGATTTAAAAATTAAATTCAAGTCACCCTTGATTGTGTGTTCCTGTCCCATACCATGATGAACGATATCGAAGACATTGGCTGCTGTCTGAACACTACAAGGCTGGTTTCTGGACCAAGGAAAGGTTCATAGCTTTCATAAGCTTTGCACATCTCGGTGATGTTGACCCATTGCTCGCACCCTTTCGTAAACAGTGCTGGCTCAAAACCACTTGCACAAATTCCCATGAAGATTTGAGGCGTCACCCGTGGGGTAGAAGTAACGAGCTTCAAGTTTTCTAACTGAGCATCGCTCAAGTCTCCCCATTTCCTGTTGTCAGGGAGCTGATCGAACTGTTTCATTAGGTCCTTGAGGCACATGCCATCGTAGTCTGTTGGGCCCAATTCCACTGAGTCTTTCATGGTTCTGATTTGTGCTACGTATTGAGAGTTCAAGATCAGTGCTTCCTCCTTCTGGGCAGTCAAGTCGTCTATCTCTTGTGAAAGTTGGTGTTCACGATCAGCAAAAGATTCCACTTCGAGGCTTAACGCTTGAAGCTTTTCGGCTTCTTGCCTCTGCTGGTCTTCACTGGCTTTCAGATCTGCTTCAAGAGCTACTATTTTGTTCGCTGCCTCTGCCTGCAAGCAAGCAATGCCCTTGCCCCTTGCCCTTGCCCTTGCCCTTGCCCTAAAGCATCCTGCCTTTTCTGCTGCTCTTGATGCTTCAAGGGTCGTGAGCTTTGCCTGTAGCTCCTTGCATTGGTTCTGGTTCTTCACCTCCAGGGGAATGCCCCAATGGTATTTTTTTAGCCACAGGCGGGCAACGATTCTAAAAATGGTTGAACCCAGCGAACCTCGTTCTTGATTGCCAGTTCTCTCTCTGCTTCAAATTGGTACTTCTGGTCCTTGCAAAAAAGGACTCTTTGCGGGCTACAATTGCTCTCATCAGTTCTCAACTTTTGCAAAGAAGGATTCTTTGTGGGTTACAATTGCTCTCATCAGTTCAACTTTGGAAGCCAAAGCAAAAACACAATGGAAGCATGCCCCCACAAGATGCTTGCCTGAAGCTCTCGCCTGGAGGCATCAGCTCTCCGATCTGCCATTGCTTGCTCCTGGCTAATGCTGCTCATGTCGAGACTGAGGGCTATTCAAATATCAACATCAGTGGAAACTCATCAGTGGAAACTCACCATTGCGGCCTCGACTAGGACTCGCTTGCACTTCTCCTGCCATGGCCCCTAGGCAAGCAAGCCCCTGCATGAATCCAGTTTTGCATGGCTTGCCTCGGTATCGAGAAGGCGTCGCTTGTGCTTCTCCTGCCATGGCCCTCAGGCAAGCTGCCCTACGTATGAATCCAATTTTGCATGCTATACAACAACACCTTGCCTCAATCTCCAAATAGTCTTGCTTGCGCTTCTCCTGCCATGGCCCCGAGGCAAGCCGCCCTATGTACGAATCCACAACGACAACTTGCCTCAAAGCTGCTAATCTCCATCATTTGTTTTTTGGCGAGTTCTTGCACGCCATCCTTCTCTGTCTGCAGCTCTGCCTGCATTTGCTGGGAAATGGCTCCCCAAGCAAATATGTATTGAAATAAAAGAATGTATTGCTTTAAAGCATGGTTGGATGAAGCCAACCAGACTAAATGCTGAGGTTGCCCCTTGTTCCATGCAGGCTAGTCTTCAGTTCGTGCATTTGGTGGAAGCTAAGATAAATGCAAATAATTGCTGAGGCCTGCTTCGTACGAAGCTCCGAAACTTCATCCTTCAAACCCATAGCCTCGCAGGGCATGTTTTTTTGACTTGCAAGTGTTACAGTTTACACATCATGACAACTCTAGAAAGGCAGGCCTCCATACATTTTTTGGCTAATTCTTGCTGCACCTAAGTGGGTAAGGCTCCACGGGGATATGGCGTAGGGCCATCTTGAAATTTGCTCCGCGCAATGCAGTGAACAATCTGCGAGTTGAATTTATTGCTAGACACTGAGGGCCTAACTTGTTGCCTTATCTCTCCTTCTCGGGACAGCTCCTTGCGATGGAATGCTGTGTTTAATTGTAAAGTAAGACTGAGATGCGAAAAAGGATCATAGCTGAATCTCTTTGAAAATTTGTTAGTAAGTGAGAGCGTCAAGTCCTGCTCACTATCGTAGAGTGCCCATTCCAGGCTTCTGTTCTTCGCCTTCAACTCTTTCAGTGCCTGCAGGTAAGCCTACAAAATGAAAGGATTCAGATAGTTTTCAAAGTGAGAAATCTGCTGATCCACCGAGGCCCTTGTGGCCTCAGGGTGCGTGGAGGCACAAACAGTCTACATAAATTCAAAATAATTTGCCACAATCTACCAATTGCGTCTTTGACTTACAAATACTCAGTCTCCCAGTCCCTAGCAAAGGATTTATCCTCCCCCCCCCCTTCCCCCTCCCCAAGGCTTTGGAGGAGGGGGCGTAATCCCCCCCCCCCAAAAAAAAAAAACGGCTATGTTTTAGACGCGTTTAACTCTTGGAGCCCACAAGCCAGCCAAGATAGCACAAGGTGAGCTCCATTTCTCACCGCGTAGCCTGCAAATCCTAATTCCCGTCTATGTCTCTACCACTTTTTGATCTCAAATTGTTTCCCTTCCTGGCCCAACTTACGCCAGTCTTGGGGACATGTTGGCCTCTAAAATTCTCGATTTAGCCGGGGATTATCTCTTGAAGCCCATAAGTCCGACACATAAGCTCAGCTTCTCACCGTATAGCCTGAAAACCCTAATCCCGAAGCCAGGCAAGGTAGGACAACGTAAACTCAACTTCTCATTTTGTTAGCCCGAAAACCCTAATCCCCCCCTATTTCTGCCTTTTTGGCCTCAAAACCTCCCCTTCCTGGCCCAACTTAGGCCAGTCTTGGAAACATTTTGGCCTCCAAAATACTATTACTGCTAGCCTGAAAATCCTACTCCTGCCTACTTCTGCCACCTTTTGGCCTCCTTCCTGGCCCAACTTGGGCAACTCTTGGACTTAGCTGGGGATTAGCTCGTGGTGCCCACAAGCCAGGCAAGGTAGGAGAACATAAGCTCAACTTCCCACCTGATAGCCTGAAAATCCAAATCCCCCCATATTTCTGACACTTTTTGGCCTCAAAACCTCCCCTTCCTGGCCCAACTTAGGCCAGTCTTGGGAATACATTGGCCTCCACAACGCTCGACGTTGTTGAGGATTAGCTCTTGGAGCTCATAAGCTAGCCAAGGTAATGCAACATATTCTCATCTTTTCATCTGATAGCAACGTAGGTGTTTATGGCAGGGATCGCGAAGCGCTTGCAATTCTCAAATGTTGTGAAATGATCGTTTGCTCCCCTGTGCGTGGCAACTTCCAGTTGCTCGTGCTGGGATTTCACTCATTGGGATTAAGCAAAATAGTCAGTCAGCCCTGTCCTCGGTTTGATTGTCTGTATGGGTAATTCCATCGCCTTCCTGAAGACGACCTTCCTGGAGGGTCTACTCTTGAGGAAAACTATGTAACATGATGATGATCATCATTCAATTTCCAGTTCTTACATTGTCATTGCTAAGCATTGTCATAGTCATCATGGGCGATTCCAAAACAAAAACTTGACAAGCAAATAAAAGTTCTGAATCGTCTAGATGTAGTATATCTGAGGTCAATATTCTCCTATGGCTGGGCGGAATTGGAACATGATCCAGAAATTGTCCTGCGACATCACTGGTGGTGTGCTGTTGGCTGCTGAGCTGCCCTGTAGCCCCTGGATGAAGTGAGGTTGCAAGATCCCAGGGTACCCTACATGAGGTTGCAATCCCAGGTTGCAAGATCCCAGTCAGGTATGAATTCATAGCCACTGACACTTGCTAGTCTTGCCTGATCCTTGTCTTTTTGACCACCCATGCTCTTGCCTGATGCCCGTTTCTAGCTTCTGCAGCTTCTACCTAAGGCAGAAGGTGATCAAAGTCAAGATAGGAAATGCATGGGCCCTTCCTTTCTATTAAATCCCTTATAAAGTCCCAGGTGGAAGGGAATGTCTCACTTGCCTTCTGTGGGGTTGCATAGGCGGTGGCTATATATAACATATATATATATAAATATATACACGCGCATCGAGGGCTCCACGCGTATTTCACGGCATGTCACTTTCTTCCTGAGCTCTACATTCTCTGCCTTGAGCCTCTCCATGTCCTGGGACGAGTCGCAACTTTCACTGGTCCACCAACGGTGTGATGCATGTGCGTTAAACCTAGGCTTGCATCCACGCAGTGCAAATCCTAAAAGCTAAAAGCAGCCAAAAATGACTTCCCAGTCCTTGATCTTCGACGGTTGGTTAGCGCCGACCTCTAACAGAATGCAAAGCAATCAATTTGCAAGATTATGCTTCTTCTCTCAGACACTCTTTTTAGATATCACTGAGGCTTTCAGTTAGACGATGTTCACTATACAAGATCCTTAGAATGGGACTTCAACTGAATCATCTTGAAATAAAGACCTTTTGAGTCATCCAGAAACCTGCCATTCAAGTCATGAGTCCTTGGGGTGTAATCTGCTGGACCTTCTTGAAAACAAGTCAGAATTTGAAGAGTTGTGTTTTGCCATTGCCGCGATGCTGAACGCTGTGTCTCTGAATGCAAGAAAACATGAAATTCCATAAAAATGGAATTCCAAAAGTGGAAGGAATCGCGGCATGGTATTTCAAAGTTTCAAATTTGGAAGAAGACGTGGCATTGGAAAGCGAAATGCCAAAATTGGAACCGTGCCCAATGACATCTACATTGTGACATGGTATTCCAAAGTCAAATTGGAAGGCGTTCCAAAGTGAAATGCCAAAATTGGAACCATGCCCAATGACATCTATAGCGCAACATGATATTCCAAAGTCAAATTTGGAAAGCGAGATGTGGCATTGGAAAGTGAAATGCCAAAATTGGAACCGTGCCCAATTGATTGCATGCGCAATTCACATCCAGTTGCCCCAATTCTTGATGGCAAGATTGGCAGGAGCAGGAGCTGCTGCTTCTTCTTCCAAGCAGAAGAAACTTCGCAAACGAGTCTGGGCTTGTGGCTTGCACAGGTCAACGATTACTCCTTGATTGCAGGTAGTGCACATGCACATGAACATGAATCCTTCGGTAGCCCACTTGAACTGCTTGCGTCTCGACTGGCTCACGGTGGCGATCTTGAGCCGGTTTCTATGTTTAATCCACATCTCCTTAAAACTGCTTACGTTTTCAACTACAATTTTCCTTTCATTGCCAAAAAAATGCAACTAATTAACGTTTGTTTGCATTAAAGAAACATTCCAGATTTCGTCCCGCAGCCATGGCTCGCCTACTGCGTTGATGCCAATATTTTGATCTGCCATAATTTGGGTTACAGACTGGATGAGGCTGCTGCATTGTGAGGCCATGCTGGCGTGGTAGTCCTCGCCCTCCATCTCTTCAAAGCGAGGATCGGTCCAACCATGCCAAAAGCAGTCTGCCTGTTGAGATCCATCAGCCTTCATTGGCATTTTTGTGTGTGTAGCAAAACATATACCTTGTCAGTTTACCCCCCCAAGCAAAAACACACATACACGCACATAAACACGTGCAATCAGTCAGTAAATGTTTTCTAAAAGCTTGACAAGTCCCAAAGAAAACATTTCACAAATGATTGCGTTTTAAGTTTCTTCCCCGCTTCCTGCTGCGCCACTGGAAGATTTCTTCAACTGCGCCACCTCATTGATCAATGCCTCGATCATACCCTCCAGGTTGAAAATGCGACTCTCTTGCTTCACGCGGCTCTGCTGCAATTCCCTTAGTTGCACGTACTAAGGGCCCCTAAAAATAACGTGCAGCTGCTTGACAAAAATCAATTTCCTATCTCAAAACAACTCTTGATGATAAGCGAGATGCTCAACTTGGGCTTGCAACTCTTGCAATTTTGCATCCTCCGAACCTGAATCATTCCATCGTCTAGCATCCCATTCATGGTGGGGACTATGCCACGCCTGGCCATTGTCATGCCACGGGTCACCATCCCATGAATTTTTGACTGACATGGCAATTTCGATGATCTCCCCACGGCATTTGATCCCTCAACCTAAATTGATCTAAGTTGGTTACACAACTTTTGCATGTAGTGCGCCTAATCTGACTTTTGATTGCAAAGTAAAAAATTAGGTGACAATGAGCCTGTGGTCTAGCCAAGGAACTGAGATGATGGCCAAGGGTTTTGAAGGCGCAGTGGTGCAATGCAAAGCAGTTGACCAAGGTGCTCTACCCAAAGCCAGGCTGCTGTACCCAAACTTGAGCACAAAAAACTAGGGGCCCTGGTGCAATTTCAAACAACACTGACTAACCAAATGGAATGTGAGCAAAGCCAAGCCTAAAACTAAACTACACCAGCTGTGAGACGTGTCTAACTGCATGCACCGTTGCTAGCCAAATTCTAGACACATTAAGCATCTTAGTTGTGGAGAATTGGCTGCTCAAACTGACATGTGGAGAATTAGATGGCTAAGCATTCAATTCCTCAATCCTAAATTGCAGCACGAAACTTTTGGAGCCCTTGCAAAAAAAGCCTGCTAAATTGTGGGGGGGATCGCTTGAAGTTGGGTGCGCGTCTGAAGCTCACTGTAAAGAGTCTTGCTTGTGGAGAATTAGTTCCTCGATCTTATGTGTGGTGACTTGGGGATGGCTAAGTTCTCAACTTAAACAACTGCATATTATTTCAAATAACTTCAAATGAAAGTGCTCTAGTAAAAAATGTTTTGTTGGAGTGGCAAAAATGAAAGCCCAGGCAGGCCTGCTCCAGCAATGCGTCTCGTTCTGCTACTATAGCTGCTATTCGCTCCTCGAGCTCCTGCCAAAGGCCAAGTTGGTAGCGTCTAACTTACGCACTTTACGTTCAAAGCAGTGTCCTCCTTGGCTTGCTGAAGCTTGCCCTCAGATGTGTGTTCTCTTGGATGCAGTTCTGAATCGCGCTTGGAGACAGGATGTGATGTGATTGCTGAGGTGCACACTTGTTTCTGCTGTAGATCCTCAAGATCTTCGTCTTTTACCTAGCTGCCCATTTTAGAAATTTATTCTCTCAGTGGAATGGAAAAACTCTAAAAGCCAAGTCAAGCCCATTAAGCATTCCAATATGGTAGGAGTCCAATGAGGTATGATTCCAAAAGGTGTTGCCCTGCCTGCATACATTGTGTAAGATGGACGTTTCTGAGCTCCATTTGCTTGGCGTTAGTCATGCACACTTTTAGCTCCTGTCGTAGATTCTCCTCTGTACTTTCAGCTCCAGAGCTGACCAAGTTGAAACTTGAACCTGCCAGTGAGGCTGCTAGTCAGATTGCGTTTTCTGAGACCCATTGGGAAGCAGTACGAAACTTGCCGTGAAATTGATACTAAGGTAGAGGACATAATTTTGTATCCCAACTTCAAACAACCCCATGCTCAAAGCTTGCCTTTCAAAAATCATTAGCTCCTTGCCTGATGCTTAGCACTGGGACTCGGGTTAGTCTTGGCTGTTTAATCGTAATTTTTAATCTATAAAATGACTAGCAGTGCAACTCTGCATTGTGAGTCTGCTTGAAGTGCTGCCTGGGAAGCTCATCAATTCACGAACTCACCTCGCAGCAAACATGAACGCGCCTTCTGAGACACTCATCTTTCGGCTTTTGAACTCAGTATATCGCACCAGGGGGGCTCAAAATGCAAGAATTCAACTCTGCCTGGCTTAAACCCTGTGTAGCAAATGCTCGTAGCCATGCAAGTCTGGACTGAAAATACCCTGACTACTACTAAGCCCTTCGCGGATGGAATTCCACGTGGATGAAATGCCACGCGAAAGTCCAACGTAGGATGCACCTGAATTAAAAAATAAGAATTGAACTCCACCCGGCCTGAACCCTGTGTAGCACATGCTTGTAGCCAAGCATGTCTAGGCTGAACACATTCTGACTACTACAAATCCCCGTGACTAGAATTCCACCTGAAATGGTATCATGTGAAAGTCCAGCATGTGATGCCAACACAGGATACACCTGAACTCAAAGTGAAAGAATTGAACTCCACCTGGCTTAAACCCTGTGTAGCAAATGCTCTTAGCCACGCACGTCTGGATTGAAAATACCCTGACTACTGCTAAGCCCTTTGCGGATGGAATTCCAAGTGGATGCCACGCGAAAGTCCAACGTAGGAGGCAGATGCACCTGAACTCAAAATGCAAGAATTGAACTCCACCTCGCTACCCTGTGTAGCAAATGCTTGCAGCTATGTGAAAGTCCAATGCAGGATGCCAATGTAGGATGCCAATGGCCTGGAGTCCATTGCTCAGTAAAAATCCAATGGGCCTGGAGTGCATTGCTCAGTAAAAATCCAGTGGATCAAGCGTCATTAGCCTAGTGTGCGAGGGGTGGACCACGTGATGTATGCATAAGTTGCATGATATGCTCTTCAGGACTTAGGCCACGGCAAGTTTTTGGGATCTTATTACTCCTTTCCCAGTTCTTTGAGCCATGGGTTGCGACAGCAACTGCAAGATAAGACCCATGAACATTGCACTTTACATCAAAAGGTGCCAAGAAATGAGAGTCGGGCCATGTCTAGTATATACTTACTACATTGAGCCCATGTCATTAGCACAGCCCCCACGGCAAATTTGGTAGTGTTTTGTTACATTGATATGACGTGCACCTCAAAAAAGATCTTGCAATGAGTTGCAAGGGCTAGGCTCCCAAGCTGTTGGTTCTCAACTGCTCTGGGTGCCAAAGCTCTCAGTGACACTCTCCTCTCAGTGACTCTGTGTTTCTTAATAAAAGTAAACGTAACTCTCACAATGACCAGGGACTCTCAGGAACTCTCGGGAACTCTCAGGAACTCTCACGCGCTGTCTTTGACTGTGCATCTAGGTATGTGTACAGTTAGTAATATTAAAATCAAAAGTGCATTGCTGTATATAATCTTATACAGAAGTCCATGGCACTCCCCCCAAAAAATGTGGTGTAGTTTGCAATTCCCACAAGAAAGGCTAAGCCAACTAGGTGAACGTGTTGAGTTAAAACAAGACTCAGTACTCGGCCTTTGTATGTCTAGGATAATCTGCATGCATCCAAATTGGAAAACTTGAAGAAGTTACGTTCTCAGCAAAACGTGTATCCACAGGAATATCGGGCCTGTAAATATGCAAGTTAATGTAGCATCATGGTCTGAATCTGGATGCAGTCATATCATTTGACGCGCCCTTAGGTGCATTTTCGCCAAGCTCGCAAAATGTGCTCTGTGCCAGGTATCAACTAATGAGATTCCATCAATACCTGATATATGGTTCCATTTTGCCTGCAATGATAATAGACATGGTCCACGAACCTGGATAAATTGCAAGTCTCTGAACTTGATGCCTTGCTTTAGCTTACATTGGCTTGAATTTTACTATTGTAGGTGTGCTTGATATCATCGCAGGTATTAAAAAGCGAGCTGCAGTGAAACTTTGTTAATTTGACTTGATGTCAGTCTGAGTCTAGATCAACGTCTAAGTTCATAGGGTCATCTTGAGTCAGCCTTGATTGATTGACTTTGATTGCTTCAATAACTGCTGGGCTTGGGACCAAGCACCTTGGTAGAGACTTGTGGCTTTTGAGTTTGAAGTGACCTCGGTTGTAGTCCACTGGGTCCTTCCAGGAGCTATGTTTCTTCTTGTACCAATGATCCAGCGCCCTTGGTGCAATTGGGTTGTGGGAAAATAATTGATTTTACTACTCACCCTGATGGCTACCCTAAAAGTAGGTAGTCAAATACAGCGAGTCGATAAATTGGCTGCTACCCAGTCTACAGTAACCAATGAATGTGGGACTGCCAAGCAATGCAGAACAATTGTCATTATGCTTACTCACGATTGATCTTATCATGCATTTGATCAACAAGTTAATGCTTGACACATGGCACAATAGGCTCAAGGCAAGTGGCCAGCAAATGTCGCCTGGAACTGGCAATTTCAAAGGGCCAAAGGTAGCCTGTCTCACTGGTAATATCTTTGACTCTTCTAACTGCGAAATTTTCCAATCAGATAAGTGCGGCTTCAAATGCCCTGGAATCCTGTGAGGCGTGATAACCTCAATGTCAATGACATATGGGCCACAGCGGTGAATTGGGACTTTCTGATCAAACCAAGCTTTGGCTGCTTGCTTGCACTTGCAAAAGGTATTGCCCATCTTGTGAAATTTGTTGTGTTCACAAAACCTGTAGAAGTACTCGGCCTTTTCCTGAACTTCTTAAGCTCTCAAAATATATATAATATTCACCACACAGCAAAATATTTTCCTGGAAGAACTTAAAAAAATCAGTGTTGAAATATTACAATGCTGAGTTTCACTGTGAATGAGTGGCTGCTTTGCATGGACTTTCAAAAAGAAGGGCCGCGTTTGGTAGCACACATGGCCCTTGCTCTCTATGAGCTGCCTCAAGGGAGCAAAATCAAAAGGCAGCCCTCGCTGTGAAATAATGGCAAGATCCACGTCGGTATCCTTGGGCTTGCGATTTGCTTGCAGGCAAAAACTGTCAAATGAAGGAGACAACATCTTCGCTAGCAAAATGCCAGAAGACTGTTCAAACAAATTAATGGAAAATACAATGAGTGTGTCCCATGGGATTAGACCTTGGTCCCGGTGTGCCCCCAAGGCAGTGCCCCAGACAGCGCACCAGCTCATCTCCAGAGTTTCCATTGCCTCTTGTACATCCGACAGGGCCAGATACAACCAATCTACAAGTGGTTGGGGCAATGCACGGAATGAGCCACCCTTAACCTTCGTGACCTCTACATAACGCAAATCTTCGAGGCCAGCCCTTGTCCTTGAGACTGATTCTGCAACGCTGGATGACAGCAACGATGACATGTCTGCAATGAGTTCATCATCGAAGGATGCCGGGTTGCCTGTTGAATTTGAACTTACTGATGCAGTCGTTGTTGTCTTATCAGCCCCCTCTCTCTGAACTGAACTCTTTGCAGGTGAACGCGTGCTGACCTTCCCTTGCTTTCTAGCTATTGAACTTGCTCTGTCTGCTTTCTTGGGTGGTTCTGCAAGTACTCCTGCCTCCGCTTGCTGGCTCCTATTCCTCACTGTTACCTTGACCCTTCCAGACTGTCTAACTATCGATGATCTTTTTTTAGCCACTTTCTTAGCTGGAGCTGCAACCGCTTTCTTAGCTGGCTTTGCAACTACTCCTGCCTCTGATTTCTGGCTTTTGGCCTCGTTTGTGGTGCAATGCCTCTAACAATTACTTTCAAGCAAAGGGACATCTAGCTATCCAAACCACATCTTACTTTCATTTTGAATCTTGGTGAAAAACCCATTGACATCAGGCTAGAACTTCAAACGGTGCTGCCTACATGAACTGACAGTAACTGACAAATATTTAATAAACATATTGAATTCCTTTAAAAACTCTGAAATGCAAAACCCCCCTTAAAACATGAAACATAAAAATGATGCAAAATCATAGCATGCTGCGAACTTCTGGTTAGTTTGGAAACGCCTTAGCGTTGCTGTCAATGGCCTCCCTGTTGCCAAGCGCTTAGTGATTGCGCGCTGTTGGGTAATGGAGGTACGGCGGAGCGGTGGATACTTTGCTTTGATGTTTGCGATTGCTCCTTAGTACAGGACCCCCTGAGTTTTTTGGACAACTTTAAACCCTAGCCTACCATGACAATCTGCCAACAAAAATCCAAACAACTCTTAAACCATTGTAAGGAACGCCTTTGCGTTGCTAAGGCGTCTGACACGGTGTTCTCGATGCGGTGGATCACATAAGCCAGCGATCGCTTGGTATTGTCTCCTGAGGACCGGAGTGGTGCATGCCTAAGCAGATTTGCGCATAACTACATGAGGTTGCTTCCTACAAGGTACTGGCACAACAAATCAATATGTGAGGTAACTCAAAACAGTAGCATCTCTTGCGCTCACCTTGGCATTTGAGTTAAAATCACAGTCACAACTTGTGAGTCTCAGGTTGGCCATGGAAGTAGCTAAGTGCTAGACTTGTTTTTTTTGCAGTACGCCTGCAACTGCCTCACAACTGCCCTGGCCCTCGCAGGCGTAAAGCCTGGCCCGCGTGCCATTGCGTCAAATCCCAATTTCAAATTCCAAGGTGCTTGCCAGTAAACTTTCAACGCGAAACATAATAATTGGTCAAAGCAGAGATGTCATGTGTGCTGGTAGTTGATATCATCAATGGAAGGCTCCAAGAAACCATATATAAATATCCTATTACTTTTAATAGAAATTGCAAACGTGTACTATTCCAAGGCTGTCGAACCAAGGCGTGTCAAATGCGAGCACCCAATCCCAAGGGTAATTCCAGGTCCAGAGTAAACATTGCGTGCGCAATCTCCCTGCTCTTGGAGGATTTGGGAAATATAGACATTGGTTGCACGCAAACCCATGGACAGAACCACACAAACTCAAAATTAACGTGGTTCCACCAATACGGCAATGAATGGCAATTAATGTTCATGGCTCCAAGCTCTCACCCATGGCAATGCCCAATCTAGGTTTTCTATTCCTGGCGAAGCCTTGATGCTATTCTACTATTCTGCTTTACTTTTCATTCTGCATGGCTTTGTTCATAGCAAGAGGAAAAAACAGAATGGTGTTGGGTAATGCCCTACAACAAAAGATTTATGAGCCAAGCTTTGCATCAAACAACTACTAAACCTGATGGCTGTCAGTGAACAGCTTGGCATTGCTAGGGCTGAGGCGATGTTCCTTCTACTTGTATTCAGTAACTCTCTCTTTGTCTGCTCAGTAACTCTCCCGTGCCTTCTCTGACCCTCAGAAGGCTGAGGCTTAGCATCCATGAAGTAAACTGTGCTGCCACTGATGAATTCAAAATATTGGCCCCTAAATTCAGCAATTCAGCAATCATTGAATTAAAAATACCTGTTTTAAACGTATGCTTGGTGCATGGGTTTCATTACGTCTCGATGGAGAATTGAATCCAAGTCCTGGGCTGCACACAGTGTAGAAAAGACTGTTCCCAACAGCATCAAAAACAAACATCTTTGGAGGCATCTTGAATGTCAGAATATGCAGTCTCACCTCCCAAAACAAATTAAGGCTTGCAAAATATTTGCCCCTTCAAAAGTATGCAACGTCTTACCCTGAACAAATTCCTTTAATCAATGCCTTAAAAAAGAGACATTCCTTACTGGATGCAAGCTGTTGCGTTGGACTTCTTTTGCAGCCTGCGCGACGTTCAAATTGGAAAAAGTGAGACGTGGCATTCCAAAGTGCATTCCAAAGTGGAATGCCAAAATTGGAAACATGCCCAAGTCGCCTTATTTCTCGCACTTTTGGCATGCCACCATGAATTGAGTGCACTTGGGTCCAGTTGTGTGCACATTCAAATCTGACATATCAGTTTTGACTTTACAAAACCCGCAGTGCAGGAACTGTGCCACGGAGCCTGTTGAAGCGGTTTTCATGGACTTCATGGCTTTCACGGTTTTCATCGACTTCATGGCTTTTGTGGTCATCTTTGGTTTCGCCTTCATGGCCTTCATGGCCTTCTTTGGTTTTGCCTTCATGGCCTTCATTGCTTTCATGACTGTTCTGCTTGCCATGGCTTCAAGAGCAAAATTTGGCTTGGGCCAATGCTATGGAAAAACACCGTTCCCCCAGTTTCTTTCAATGGGGGTCCACACCTACCCATAGCAACAGGATAAACCCCCCCTGTCAAAGTACTGCCGCACCCTA
>Ga0115006_10000249_pt1 | contig 28565 bp, 25 predicted proteins | sample ArcOceMetagenome_3_FD_88943 | JGI IMG/M metagenome (GOLD analysis project Ga0115006, IMG submission 88943) | Marine eukaryotic phytoplankton communities from Arctic Ocean - Arctic Ocean- Svalbard ARC20M Metagenome | ecosystem: Environmental > Aquatic > Marine > Oceanic | place: Arctic Ocean...
CATTTTAAAACTTAATTATTTCAAAAAAGTATATTTTTGGTAGTTTATCTGGGGCGGATGTTTTCTTTAAAGTGACGAAAATGCACAAAAAAAGTTTTAACTTAGTAATTTTAGGTTAGTTCAAGTTTGTAATAAAAAAATAGCTATTTGATTGTAAGATTGACATTTCGAGCAAGGACTTCTTAGTCGGTTATAATGACCCAATATACAAGAATGATATTTATATTGCTCATCGAATAAAAGGTACGTTAGGGATAACAGGCTAATAATTTTTAAGAGTTCTGATTGATGAAATTGTTTGGTACCTCGATGTCGACTTATCATATCCTGATGCTGAAGCAGGTATCAAGGGTTTAGCTGTTCGCTAATTAAAATGTTACATGAGTTGGGTTTAGAACGTCGAAAGACAGTTTGGCTCCTATCTGCTTACATTTTATAGTTAAAAAAGTCTGATATTATTACGAAAGGATCAAGGAATGTAAACCAAGGATCGTATTAATTGTTATTTGTGTAGCAAGTTAAAAAGTTAAGTTTGTTTTTTATAATTACTGATTATATAAGTAAGAAGATTTTTTTTTAAATATATTTTTTATAAAGTTTATAACTTAAAATTTTAATTTATTTTTAATCGGAAGGTAGTGTTTATTAATATTTTATGTAAATAAATTTTCTAGTGCGACGGGGTGGTTTTTATAGCTCAACAGGTTAGAGTAAATGATTGTGATTCATTAGATATAGGTTCAAATCCTATTAAAAACCATCAAATTAAAATTTGATAATTATTCAAATTGAAAAAAATTGATAAGGTCTATACTAATTTTTGGGAAATACCATATCAATATAATTTTATAAGTTAGGGCTGATGATTCAAACAGGCACAAAATTAAAAATGAGCGATAATTCAGGGGCTAAACTTGCAAAATGTATAAAGGTTGTCGGTTTAGGTGTTAAACAATTTGGTTATATCGGTGATTTAATTCTGGTTACAATTAAAAAATATTCATCTCAAAATAAAGTAAAAAAAAAGTTGATTTACTTTGGTTTAATTATTATGGTTAATCAATATGTGTATCGAAATGACGGAAGCATCATTAAATTCAACAATAATCGGATTTTATTATTTTCAAAGAACGAAACGAGTAATAAATTTTTAGGTTCTAGGATTTACGGTTTTCTAATGAAAGAAGTGAAATCAAAAGTGTATAAAAATAAAAAAGAAAAACAAAAATACTTCAAGGCTATTTCATATGCCAAATCAATTATTTAAATGAATAAAATTAGTATAGGAATTATTTCAATATTTAAAGTTTATTTAGTTCAAAAAAAAGTCTATTGTTACTTATTTAACAATAAAATAAACCATCAAACTTTAAAAATTTTATGAGACGATAACATAATATGAGGGTTTACTGCCTTAAATGGCTTTTTTAAAGTATATTTTAGATACTACTTAAATAAATCTCCAATTAATATCATGAGTATCCCAAATTTATTTTTAAGCTACTCAAATTTAAAAAATTATAACCAAAAGTATCCGCAAAGTTCTTTACTCTTAGGTACAACACAAGGAATTAAATCAATACGATTTTGCCTAGAAAATAACATAGGAGGTCAAGCTATCTTAAAAATAAATTAAATGATTAAAATAAAATTAATTTCAAAAACAATCGATAAATTTTACCTTTATTCTTTATTTAGAAAACAACTTACTCGTAATTTTTTACTATCATTTTTCACAAAGTTCAATTTAATTTTTCTTTACTATGACAAATTTTTGGTCCGAAGTTTCAATAGTTTATTAGAAATGTTATTGTATGGCTTAATTAAAGGATATAAATCCTATATAATTCTAAAAGGAGCAGGCTACCGGTTTAAAGTTATTGATACGAATAATCATTTTGGTCTAATTATCCGACTAGGTTATAGTCACTTAATATATATTAGTCTCATTAATAATTTCCGACTGAATCTAATCAGCAAACTCACATTAATATTTTATAGCAATAATTTATTAAACCTAAAAAATAAAAGTCATTGTATTAAATTAAAAAAAAAACTAAATTCTTATAAAAAAAAAGGGATAGTCTTAAAAAATCATGCATTTTTACTCAAAAAAAGTTCGAAATTAAAGTTTTAAATGAAATTTAAACGTTTATATAGACCTAATAGCAAAAAATTAAATTATTTAAAAACAGAATGTATAAAACTTCAAGTTAAGTTTTTAATTTATTCTTTATGAAGTAAAGGCATCGTATTTTATTTTTTAAATAGACTGTATTCGAAAAAAAATATCGAGTCTTTCACAAAGATTAGAAATTATTGTATCGAATCTGGTCGATCACAAAATCTGAATGCCAAATTCTGATTATCTCGTATTCAAATAAGAGAATTGGCTTCTTGTCGATTAATTATAGGTCTAAAAAAAGCGAGTTGATAATGATAAAAAAATTGATTAATTATAAAAAAATAGAAATCTGAAATAAACATAAAAAAATATGAGGCAATTTTAAAAAGTTTTTTTTCTGAAGAAAAACTTTTTACGGCTACATTATAAAAAAGGCAAAAATCTGACAATCATTCAAACGTTTTTTTTTATGAAAAAAAAAAATTAATTTTCTATCCCGTTTTTCGTGACTTTTTAATAATTTACGAATTTTAAACAGGCATTATTTAAAAGTTTACAACTTTAAAAATAAAAAAAAATTTAAAGCAAAATACAAATTATGTCTAAAAAATCCAGGGTTTAAGTCGTACAATTTTTTATCTCAGTTAGAGTTTAGGATCGATTTAATATTAGTGAAAGTTTATTTTTCAACAGATATCAAAAAATCGCAGCAATTAATTTTTTTTAAAAAAGTCTTTATTAATAATATTGTTAAAACACAAGCCAATTACGTTTTACAAGTAAATGATTTGCTAAGCATCAATAATTTATCAGAGCATTTAAATTGAACGGTAACAAGAAAAAAAATTTTTTGCCGAAAACGTAGATGATACAAACATAATATGGTTAAAAAGTTTAAATTTAAATTATTGTTTAAAAACACGATAAAAAATTTTATAGAAATTAATTATAGAATCGGAGCATTAATTTATATAAGATTACTATTTAATAATGAGATTTTAAAACATTTTAAACTAGCAGAATTAAATTTTAGAGTATTAAAAAAATTTTGGCATTTTAGTTAGTATTTTTAACTTATTTTTAAACGATGGTGGAGTGTGGTTATTATTTAACACGATTATTTCTTGAAACAATAGGCTTATAGTTTAATCGGTAAAACTTACCGCTCATGACGGTTAAGATATAGGTTCAAATCCTGTTAGGCTTAAAAAACAAGTTTTGATAGCTCAATCGGTAGAGCATATGACTGTTAATCATCAGGTTATAGGTTCAAATCCTATTCAGAACGATAAATTAATTTTAATCCAGCGTAATTGTCCAGTATTTAATGAATGTTTTTAATATTAAACTTTTTTTTTTCAATTTATTAAATATTTATTATTATAAAGTTGATTACAATATATTTAATATATGAGTAATTACCCCAGAAATTTTATTTTGTTTTATATGTATCATTATAATTTTTTTGATTTCTTTCAATTACCGAATAAGCGTTATTTACGACTTAATTTTAATTTTTCTAATATTGATCCTTATACTATACGGTTATATATGAACATTCAGTGATTTTAATGGTATCCCCGACTTAAAATTTTTATTTAGTAACTTTTGGCTTTTCGACACCTATTGTCTTTTTTTTAAAATTTTAGTTTTAAGTTTAAGCATTGTCGTTTTATATTTTTCTAAAAATATGGTTTATATATTAAGAAGTCGACTACTATACGAATTTTTATTATTACTTCTATTCTCCATCTTTTTTATGCTCATCTTATTTTCGTCAAATGACTTTTTTTTTAGCTATTTAGCTTTGGAAGGTATGAGTTTTTCACTGTATATTTTAGCAGGTACCGTATATTATAATAAATTATCTTTAGAATCTGCTTTAAAATATTTTATATTAGGTGGGGTTGCATCTTGTTTATTGTTATACGGCATTTCTTTATTATTTGTTTCAATTAATTCTTTAGACTTTTTCAGTATAAAGTATTTTTTAATACACGAAGTCGTTTGAAATGAACGGTTTGATCTATTATTTATTGTAATTTGCTTTAGCATCGCTTTTTTCTTCAAAATATCGGCTTTTCCTTGTTTCATGTGAAGCCCTGACGTCTATGAAGGGATTTGACTTCCGGTTACAGCTTATTTTTCTATAGTAGTTAAAGCAACTGTTCTTGGCTTTTTTCTAAGAATTTTTACTTACGTATTTTCTTCCATACTCGTGATTTGACAACCTATTTTTATCATTGCAGGTATAGGTTCTATTGTTGTAGGGTGTTTTGGGGCGATACTACAACGTAGAATTAAGCGGTTCTTAGCCTACACTTCTATTAACCAAGTCGGCTTTATTTTATTAGGTACTAGTTTATGTAATGTCCATGGGATTTCCTCAACGATTTTATTTTTAATCATTTACCTAATTATGAACATAATTTTTTTCAGCTTGGTTTTAAATGTTCAACATTTCACCACAAACGTCCAATTAATTTATTTAAATGATTTGTACTCATTAGCTCAATACAATTTATTTTTTGGTAATATTTGAGTTTGAACAATTTTTTCAATGGCAGGTGTACCACCATTGGCAGGCTTTTTTACAAAATTATTTATTTTATCAAGCATTTTGAATCAATCTTTTTATTGAATAGTTATTACAGCTTTAATGTTTAGCACTATTTCAAGTTATTATTATTTAAATTTCATTAAATATATTTTATTTGAAAATAAAAAACTTATAAATTTATTTTTTTTCGATATAAAATATTTAAGTTTAATGTGATTCATAATCATTTTTTTCTTCTTAATTATATTTTTATTTATTTTTATATTCCCTGTCGTGAGTAGTATAGTGACAAAAATTGCTTTTAGTTGTTTATTTAAATTTTCAACTCTAATTATTTAATATGGCTACAAAAATTCAAAATTTAAAAAGCTTAACAAAAAATAAAAAAGTATTAAAAAAAAAAGCCTTAAATTTGTGTCCTCAAAAAAAAGGGACCTGCGTTAAAGTTTTCGTTACAACCCCCAAAAAACCTAATTCAGCGTCTAGAAAAACAGCTAAAGTCATATTGTTATCAAATAAACTAAAAGTCATTTGCCATATCCCAGGAATCAAGCACAGTCTTCAGCGTTATTCAACCGTTTTAATACAAGGAGCAACAGTTAGAGATTTACCTGGTATTAAATATAGGGCAATTCGAGGCAAATTTGATTTAAAAAAAGTGTACGACCGAACAAAATCTAGATCAAAATATGGTATCCCAAAATTAAATAAATCGTAAATGAATTTAAATTGCATATTTTATTTTGAGTCTATTTATCAAAGTTTTTTACTATCTTATTATCTAAATGTATTAAATAGAAAAGGTAATAAAATGTTGTTTGAAAAAATTCTTTATAAAAGTTTTTATTTATTAAAAATAAAAATAAGAGAAAATCCATACCTAATATTTTTTGAAAACATCGAAAAATCTAAACCCGTACTGTCCATAAAATTTAAAATAAAAACGAAAAAAAAAAATAAACAAATAATAATTGTACCGATTTATATTAATTTAATTAAACAGTATAAAAAAGTTATTAAGTGACTAGAATTATCTTTAATTATTCAAGGAGTAAAAAACAAATATTTCATTAAACTATTTTACGAATTAATCGATTTATACTTCAATAATGAGAGTTTTATGTTGAAGAAAAAAAATGAAAATTATAAATTTATAGTTTTAAATAAGTTTAATAAAAATTATCGGTGATAAAAACGAAATATTTAGTTTGAGTGGTATTTCAAATTAAGGTTTAATTTAATATGTTATTTTCGTGATTCAATTTTATTATGTATTTATTACTTTCAATTATAACGCTTGTTACACTACTGATCGCTGTTGCTTACTTCACTTTAGCTGAGCGTAAAATTATTGCGTCGGTTCAGCGTCGAAAAGGACCTGAAATCGTAGGTTTTTATGGTTTATTACAGCCACTAGCGGATGGTTTAAAATTAGTCATTAAAGAAATGATTATACCAACGTTTTCAAATAAAATTTTATTTGTTTTTTCTCCTTTTTTGACGTTAATTTTAAGTTTTAGTGGTTGAGTTATTATACCTCATAGTCTTGATAGTTATATTGTAGACCTGAATTTAAGTTTATTGTACGTCTTGGCTGTTTCGGGGTTAGGCGTTTACGGGATCCTTTTAGCAGGCTGAGCAAGTAATTCAAAGTACGCATTATTAGGGGGGCTTAGATCTGTCGCTCAAATGATTTCGTATGAAGTATCAATAGGTCTTACAATTATTCCCATCTTAATACTGTCAGGGTCGTTAAATTTAATTGACATTGTTTTTATTCAATCCAACAGTGTTTGGTACTGTTTTCCATTATTTCCATTGTGCATAATTTTTTTTATATCCATCTTAGCTGAAACCAATCGCAGCCCTTTTGATTTACCTGAGGCAGAAGCCGAATTAGTCGCAGGTTATAATGTAGAATATTCGTCTATTATTTTTGCGATGTTTTTTTTGGGGGAGTACGGCAATATTTTATTGATGTCAGCTCTGTACATTTTATTTTTTTTCGGAGGTTGAGATTTTTTTAACTTTAATTCAGAATTAATTTTTAGTCTTAAAATCGTTGTAGTCGTTTTTTTATTCATCTTCGTAAGAGCAAATTTACCTCGATATAGGTTTGATCAATTGATGGTTTTAGGATGAAAAATATTTTTACCTTTAACGTTGGGTTTTATATTTTTTGTTACTGGTTTTCTAATGAGTATTAATGCCTTAAAAATCAAACAATTACATTTTTTCAATATTTTAGGAAGTATTTCATTGGCTTAAAATTACGCTTTTTTCATATGCTGTTCCGAAATTATGTTAGATTAGAACATCTTTTTAAATTGAAATTTATGTGTTTTAGTCTTATAATTTTACCTTTAATAGGTTCATTTTTTTCAGGTTTATTTGGTCGTTATTTAGGTAGGTTAGGTAGTGTTTTTATAACCGTTTTTTGCATGTGTTTAGTAACTTTAATTGCATGCTTACAGTTTTATAAATGTTGTTTAAATTCCAAGCTGTATTTTATCACATTTGGATCGTGAATCCAATCTAATTTATTAGTGGTCAATTGGGGTTTTATGTTTGATTCCGTGACGATGTCGATGATGGCAATGATTTCAATTGTATCCACAGTTGTTCATATATATGGAAGCAGCTATATGAGTGGTGATCCGCATTTATCTCGATTTATGTCATATCTTTCTTTATTTACATTTTTTATGTTTATATTAATAACTGCCGACAATTTTATTCAATTATTTCTAGGCTGAGAAGGTGTTGGGGTTTGTTCGTATTTATTAATCAATTTCTGATTTAGTCGGATCCAAGCAAATAAATCAGCTATAAAAGCTTTAATCATGAATCGAATAGGTGATTTTGGTTTATTGATTGGAATCATACTAATTTTTTATTTTTTTAGGTCTACGGATTTTTCTTTTATATTCACATTAGCTCCATATTTCGTAGCAGTCAATTTTAAATTTTTTGGTTATAAATTAAACGTTTTATTTGTGATTACTTTCTTTTTATTTATTGGTTCAATGGGTAAATCAGCACAAATTGGATTACATACGTGACTTCCTTGTGCTATGGAGGGTCCAACTCCAGTATCAGCTTTGATTCACGCTGCTACGATGGTAACCGCTGGAGTTTTTTTAATTATTAGATGTTCACCATTATTTGAATATTCAGGTAATTCTCTTTTATTAATCACTATTATTGGTTCCCTTACTGCTTTTTTCTCTGCAAGTGTTGGAGTCGTGCAAAACGACATAAAACGTGTAATTGCGTATTCAACGTGTAGCCAACTGGGTTATATGATATTTGCTTGTGGTATATCTGCTTATAACGTAAGTTTTTTTCACTTAATTAATCACGCTTTTTTTAAGGCTTTACTATTTTTGGGTTCTGGTATTATTATTCACGGCCTAAATAATGAGCAAGATATAAGACGTATGGGTGGTTTGTTAAAAATATTGCCTTACTCATATAATATCATGTTAATTGGATCCTTAGCATTAATTGGATTCCCTTTTTTATCTGGTTTTTATTCCAAAGATTTAATTTTAGAATGCGCTTATAATAAATACGAAATACATAGCGTGTTTTCGTATAGTTTAGGGACTATTTCGGCTTTTTTTACTGCTTTTTATTCGGGTCGATTACTCCACCTAACTTTTTTAAGTTCTAATAACCAATTCAGATGAAATAAAAACAAAGTCCATGAAGGGAGTAAGCTATTAAGTCTCCCGCTTATAATTTTAGTAATCGGTAGCTTATTTAGTGGTTATTTATTAAAAGATATGTTTGTGGGATTTGGATCAATTTTTTTTGATAATTCTATTTTGATCTTATCTTGAAACGCATTAAATTTTGACATTGAATATATGCCGCTATTCTTCAAGTTACTTCCCACTATATGTACATTCTTAGGCTTTGGATTGTCTTACGTATTATATAGCAGTAATTTTATGAGTTTAATGTCCACAGGTTTAATTCGTGTATATACATTTTTAAGTCAAAAATGATTTTTTGACCTAATTTATAATTATTACATTGGAAATTATATATTATGAGTTAGTTATGAAAATTATTATAAAGTAATCGACAAGGGTTTTTTAGAGTATTTTGGTGCTACTGGAATTATAAGAATCATTTATAAAATTTCAACAAATACTTTAAAATTCCAAACTGGTTTTATTTACCACTATATTTCATTAATTTTTTTATCTGTTTTTTTACTTCTTATTTATTTAGACGTTTATTTTTTTTAACATCGACAGTTTAGTAAAACATTTATAACTAATTTATTGTTAATGATTTCGCATGGATCAAGATGATGTTTCGCAATTTCCATTAATAAATGCCTCAAGTTGATAAAGGTCTGTTTATTTTAATTGTCCAATCCAGTTTACATTTATTTTTTCTAACTTATGGGATTCTGTTTTTATGCTTTATTTACCCTTATTTTAAAAATATGATCATTTATTACAAAATTTTCATTAAATTTTTTTTTGATTTATTTACTATTTCGTTTTTCATAAAAAAAAATACACGCTTAATGGAAATTTTTTGACGCATTTTTAAAAAATATTAAAATCGAGTCCTGTTTATAGCTTTTTGGGTTTATGTATTTATAGTTAGATTAGGTTTAAATAATTAATGACTAAGAAGATAAATGCCAGCACTTTTCGATTAGGTTATAATTTATTTTGGTATTATAAAATTTCAAATGTATTTTTCCCATTAAAATTTCGTAACATAGTCAAAATTTCTAAAAAAAGATTAAAAAAAAATAATTACATTTGTTTAAATTTCTTATTTAAATTTAATTATATTTCAATATTAATTCATGTTAACCACAAAAAATTTAAATTTTTTGCGAATAGTATAAGATTCATAAAAAACAAAGTTACTAAAACCCAAAATTATTTAAAAAGTTGTTTGAATAATAAAAAATTTATTTTATGCTATTTTAGATCATTAAATTACATACAAACATACATAAAAGATTATAAGCAAATAATAAATTTGCATTCTAAAACAAAAACGAAATACTACTTAAAATTCACAGTTAATTATTCATACTTACAAAAGTTAAAAAATCAAATAATTATTTTACGAAATTTCTTATTCGAAACATATAAACGAAACACTAATGGTATTGACTCGACTTTAAATTATTTTTTCCACTCAAATTTGTATCAGAATTTAAATAAGAAAGTGTTTTCACGATTTACTAGCAAGACGTTGTCAAAAAAATATTATCAAATGCTTAATATAAAGAACGAAGAAATAAGTTTGGAATTATTGCTTAATAATTGATTTAAGTATAGATGGAAAATCCAGCTAAACAATGTTTTTAATAACCTAAATTTTAATAAATTTTTAAATAAATTCGATAAAAATACGACTTCGAAGCAAAATATAAAACAACAATTTAAGATAAAAAGACATAACCTATTATTTTATTCATACTTCTTATTCAAAAATACTGAATTGATTTGTAAGCATATAGGATCATCTTTATTAAAAACAAACCAGCATGTTAAAAATGTCCAATTCTTATTGAACAGACTTTATTATTTATATTCTCAAAAAATCTTAAATTTAAAAGGATTCAAATTTTATTTATCAGGAAAATTAAATGGGAAAATGAAGCGACAAAAGTATTCGTATAAAATACGAAAAATGTTATTACAAACAATAAATGTTAAAATTTTTTATAGTTATTTTAACCTATACACCACATTTGGAGTTTTTTCTATTAAAGTTTGATTATGCTAAACAATTTTATTATTAGTGAATAATTATTTTAAAATACATAAACAAAAAAACGTTTATAAAGAATATAATAAAACAGAGAGTCATTTAAAAGGAGAAATCATTGGATTAAAAAGTAAGAGCTATTCTAGAATCACAAATAATCAGGTAGAATCACTTCGAAAAGACATCGTAAGACTAACTAAACGAAATTGTGCGATTTCGACAGCATATATTCAACGTCAACGAATAATATACGAAAAATACTATAAATTCTGGTTAACGAACATCAGTGAATAATTTTTTTAAAATACATAAACAAAAAAACGTTTATAAAGAATATAATAAAACAGAGAGTCATTTAAAGGGAGGAATCATTGGATTAAAAAGTAAGAGCTATTCTAGAATCACAAATAATCAGGTAGAATCACTTCGAAAAGACATCGTAAGACTAACTAAACGAAATTGTAAAATTTTGATTAGAATCGATATGAATTATTCAACAACGAAAAAATCTATCGGTTCACGAATGGGTAAAGGTGTTGGGAATTTTGATAAATACGTTTGTTATTTAAAAAAAGGCTCTATTATATTAGAATTTTTTTATAGCACTTTAATGTCGAAAATTTATTTTAAAAAAATTTTAATGACTATATCAAAAAAATTAGGGGTTTCAACTAGCATTTTTGAAAAAAATATTAAAGGTATCAGTTAACAATTAATTAGAAAAAAAAAATCAGAGTAAGGTCTATACTAATTTTCGGGAAATACCTTAAAAACAATAAATAATTTAAATGAAGTAATTAAAAAGTTAAGTACATTTTGCTTAAAAACTTCAAATAGCGTTAAAATCGAACAATCGATATTCTTGAGATAACTCTAACGACTTTTTAACAATACGCTTTTGTGAGTCATCATAAATTACCTCAAAAAATCCTGTCAAAGGAAAATCTTTTCTTAATGGATGAGCAGTAAAACCGTATTCAGTTAAAATTCTTCTTAAGTCGTTATGTAGAAAGAAAAAAATGCCGTATAAGTCTCATATTTCTCGTTCGATTCAATTGGCTGTTCTATATAATGAAATGGTTGATAATAATGAGACTAATTCTTTGGTCTTTGTTACTAAAGATAAACGGTAGTTAAATCTTGTGCTTAAAATTAAATACCTTAATGTAAACCTAAATTTATTTTTTGGGGTATCAGATACAACAATATCAATCAACAAATCAAGTTGAGATAGGGTTTGGTTTTTACAAAAAGTTAAAACAGGATAAATATTTCAAGGTAAAACTCATTTGATTTAGGTTTCACTAATCATACATATAAAACAGATAAGTTTGCAAATATTTTGCATGTTTGAAAATTATAGTTATAAATTATTTAATATATAAATTATAAGTTTATAAATTAGTTATGATATTTAAAACGATTTTAAGAAATCTAATAAACCGGAATTCCACAAAATTAATTATAAATTTATCCAATTGATTCACTACATATTAAATTTTTGAAAATCGACTTCTATTTCTAAATTATTTATTTTTTTTTTCTTAATTAAATGTGATAAATTATATTCAAGGAAAAAAAAAAAAGTTTTTTTCAAACAAAAAAATAATAATTTGGATTTTTTACTGTTGAAAGTCATTCGCATATAAAGGTTATTTATTCATCTTATAAAATTATTTTTTTTACTTAAATTAGTTGTTATTTATTGAAGAAATTAAACGACCAAATAATCTTATAGTATATGAATCTTGTGCCGTTTTTAATTTACCCTTATCTGATAAACATAACGCAATTGAACCGATCATACCAACAAGCAATATTAAAGCGATTAAAACAGTAAAATAAAAAAAATGTAAATATAAAAATTCTCCAAATAAAAATATATCGTTAATAAAATACTGTGTAATATTAGATACTCAAATATTCGAAACAACTGCGAAGTTCAATACAGTATTTTCAACACTTGTGATAAGGTATTCAAAAACTACGAAAAAAAGTATAAAAATAAAAAAGTATAAATTATCGATAACAAAACCCGATTTTTGAACAAATAAATAATTTGTATTAATCATCATCATTATAAAATAAAATAAATATAGACACGAAATCTTAAACTAATGCGTACGGATCTACAAGCGAGACACACGGTTTAATTAAATAATTATTTATAGAAAGTAATTTTATAAATTGCCATTAGTTTATACTAATATTATAACTGCTCCAATATACACAATCAAAAGAATGTAACTCAAAAATTCAAATTCAAGACTGAACAAAAAAAAACAAATATTTAAGATAATAAATAATAAGCTTAAAACCGAATATATTGAATTGTGAGAAAATATCAACAATAGACCGAAAATGAATACTATAAAAAAAATAATAAAAAATCATGTAGTCATATATTTTATGCGTTTAATTCGACTCTCATATGTTAATGTCATAACTAATAATAAAAAATTAAATTTTTAAAATTTTTAACTCAAAATTAGATAAAAATGGAATAATTACTAAAAAATAGGCAAAATAGAAAATTGTTGCGATTTGGCTTATAATCACATAGGGGAACTCAACAAGCTGCGACCCTAATCACCCTAATAAAATTACATCTGCAACAAAAAGTCAAAAAAATATCTGAGATAAACTATCAAATTTCGAACTGCTAACTTTGAATTTTTGTAGAAAAGGCAAAAAAAATAATATTACTAAAGATAATCCCATACAAGCTACACCTCCTAACTTTGATGGTATTGATCTCAAGATAGCGTAAAACGGTAAAAAGTATCACTCGGGAACGATATGAGTGGGAGTTACAATTGCATCAGCTCGTATGTAATTATCGCTGTGACCTAAAGCATTAGGATTAAAAAATACAAAAAAGGTAAATAATGAGACCAGAATTAAGAAACCGAATAAATCTTTAACATAAAAATAAGGGTAAAAAGAAATTCTATCTGTCTTAGAACAAATTCCTAAAGGATTAGTCGACCCGCTAATATGTAAAACACTAATGTGAGATAAAGCTAAACCGGCAATTAAGAATGGAACCAAATAGTGTAAGCTAAAAAATCTGTTCAAAGTTGCATTAGAAATGCTAAAACCACCTCATAATCATTTCGCTATACTTTCTCCAACTACTGGAATAGCAGAAGCTAAATTGGTTATGACAGTTGCGCCTCAAAAAGACATTTGACCTCAAGGTAAAACATAACCCATGAAGGCTGTTGCCATCATTAAAATAAAAATTACGACCCCAGTATATCATAGAGCAATTTTTCTATAAGACTTAAAATACAAAGCGCGACCAATATGGATGTAAGTAATAATGAAAAACATTGAAGCCCCGTTAGCGTGAATATAACGAATTAATCACCCATTATTAACGTCTCTTGAAATGTGTTCAATGCTATTAAAAGCCAAATCGATATGAGGTGTGTAATGCATTGCTAATAATACACCAGTTAAAATTTGAATGCCTAAACATAAACCTGCTAAAGAACCAAAACCTCAGAAATAATTTATATTACTTGGAGTTGGATAATCAATGATATGATTATTGAAAATAGACAATATTGGAACATTTATAATTCTCATTTAAATTAATATTTTAGTACATCATCTTAATCCATCTTTAATATTTAAAATTAATAAACTCAAACTCAGAATTAAATACAAATTATTTTAACGGTCAATTTCACCGAAAACCACGTCAATTGTTCCAATAATAGTTACAATATCTGCAATTAATAAATTTTTAGCTAAATAATCTATACCTTGCAAGTGAATGAAACCGGGCGATCTAATTTTACAACGATATGGCTGATTACTTCCGTCAGATATTAAATAAATGCCAAATTCACCTTTTGGTGCTTCAATGCCAACGTAACTTTCACCTGAAGAAACTGTAAATCCTTCACTATACAATTTAAAATGGTGAATCAAGCCTTCCATAGAATTTTTTAAGTTATTTCTTGAAGGAGGGCTAATTTTATAATTCTCAACTTTGACTGAACCTTCAGGCATCTGTTCAATACATTGGTTCATAATTATTAAACTTTGCCTCATTTCTTCGATCCTCATTAAATATCTGTCATAACAATCTCCAGATGTGCCGATCGGAACATTGAAAAACGTGTCATTATATATTTCATAGCTCGTATTTTTTCTTAGGTCCCAGCTTACACCGGTTGACCTTAAAATAACTCCAGTGAACCCGTAATTTAATGCAGAATTTTTCGATACGATTCCAACGTTTAGTAGTCTTTGCTTTCAAATACGATTTTTTGTTAACAGCTCTTCGATCTCATCGATTCTTGATCCAAACTGCTTAACGAAATAATAAATATCATTGAGCAACCCTTTAGGCAGGTCTTTCGATACGCCACCTGGTCTAATATAAGCAGCATGTAGTCTAGCACCAGAAACTCGCTCATAAAATTCCATCAATTTTTCACGTTCTTCAAAGCCAAATAGAAATGGGGTTAAAGCTCCAACGTCTAAAGCATGAGTGGTTAACGACATTAAATGATTCAGTATACGGGTGATTTCAGAGTATAGGACTCTAATGTATTGGGATCGGTTGGGTATATTTAAGTCTAGCAATTTTTCGATGCATAAACTATAAGCGTGTTCTTGGGCCATAGTTGAAACGTAATCTAATCGATCAAAATAACCTAAAGATTGTATATAATTTTTTGATTCAATCAACTTTTCCGTTCCTCGATGTAATAAACCAATATGTGGGTCACAATATATAATTTTTTCTCCAGTTATTTCTAATATTAAGCGTAAAACCCCATGCGCTGCGGGATGCTGAGGTCCAAAATTTAAGTTAAAGACTTTAATTTTCTTTACGAAATTATTATTTTTAATCATTTAATTACCTCCTCAAATGTATAAAACGATAAATAAAAATAACCACACAACATCAACAAAATGTCAATACCAAATAGCACATTCAAACCCAACATGATGGTTGCTGGTGAAGTGGTATTTAAAATGCCTTAATAAACAAATGACTAAAAAAATAGTTCCAACTAAAACGTGGATACCGTGAAACCCAGTAAGCATGAAAAACAATGATCCATAAATACTGTCATTAATAGAAAAAGGTGATTCGACATATTCATAATATTGAATAGAAGTAAAAAAAGCTCCATAGCCTATTGTAGCTAATAACGAATTAGTCATTCCATCACGATTGTTACTTAAAATCGCTCTATGTGATCAAGTTACGGCAATTCCAGACGATAATAAAATAATAGTGTTTAAAAGTGGCATACCTCATGGATCTAACGTTTCAATGCCTACCGGAGGTCAACTCACTCCAATATCAACTGATGGAGCTAAACTACCGTGAAAAAAAGCTCAAAAAAAAGAAAAAAAAAACATTACCTCTGATGCAATAAATAAACACATACCCAGTCTTATACCTCGTTGGACTTTATAAGTATGATGACCCTCGTAAGTCGATTCGATAATTACATCTGAAAATCAACGTGACAAATAAAACGAAAAAATACAAAGGCTCACTACAAAATACAAAGTACCTTTAATGAAAAAATGAAAATACATGATAAAACTTAAGGTTAAAGTGAATAAAGATATAGCTGTCATAAGCGGTCAAGGACTAATATCTACCAAATGAAATGGATGTTGCTCATTCGATTTTAAATTAAAATTGAAACGTTCTTTGAAAAAAGTCATTTAAAATACACCTTATATACTATATCAACATTACCGATTAGCCATTAATTTCAGTTTAATGCTCCTTTTTTTCATTCGTATACGAATCCTATGGTTAAAGTAACTAAAAAAAACATCATTATTCAATAGCCGAAAATACCTAAATTACCTACGACTATAGATCAAGGAATCATGAATGCAATTTCTAAGTCAAAGATAATAAATAAAATACCAACAATATAAAATTGGAGGTTGAATGAATTGTGGCTGTCGCCAAAAGGCTCAAACCCACATTCGTAGGCACTACTTTTTTCAAAATCCGGAGCACTTGGTGCAAGTAAAAAAGATAAAATTAATAAAATCGACGACAATAGAATAGAAAAACAAATAAAAATACTTAAACCATAATATTGAAAAAAATAAATCATTTAAACATGAAATTTTTTAAATTTTTTTGACTTAATAAAAACAAGAATTATGAAAAAACAAGCATTTGAAGAAATTATTTTATATATATATGTAAGCGGCTAAAGGATTTGAACCTATACTTCTGGAACATGAGCCCAGTATACTACCATTATACTAAACCACTACACAATTAGCTATAGTCAACCAGAGACATTGAGATGAGTAGGATTTGAACCTACGTAGGCATTTAACCAATAAATTTACAATCTATCACTTTTAACCACTCAGTCATCATCTCTCGAATTAATAGGATTTGAACCTATAACTTTTGTACCCAAAACAAACGCAATAACCTGATTATGCTATAACTCGAGACACAAGAAGAATAGGATTCGAACCTATAACTAAAATTTTGAAGACTTTTATTTTAACCATTTAAACTATCCTCTTATATGTTAACTGCTTAAAAATGGAATTGAACCATTACACAAGGATTTTCAGTCCTTCGCTCTACCGATTGAGCTATTCAAGCAAACCTATCTTTTATAGGATTTGAACCTACACTCAATAATGAAATGAATTTTAAATCCATCGTGTCTACCAATTCCACCAAAAAGACATAAATTTTGAAAGTGCAAATAATTATTAAACGCAGCGGGATTTGAACCCACAACCAATAGATTAAAAGTCTACTGCTCTACCGTTGAGCTATGCATTCAATTTTTGGAAACGATGGGATTTGAACCCATGATAATATTTTATTATGTTAATTTAGCAAACTAATACCTTAAGCCACTCAGTCACATTTCCAAATTAAAGTTAAGAAGAGGGTTGAACTCTTATATTTAAATTTGCAATTTAAAGCATTAACCTTTATGCTACTTAACCTAAAGTTGTTGGAGATAACCAGAATTGAACTGATTACGTATGTATGCAAAACATATGTTTTACCTATTAAACTATATCCCCCTTATTTATATATATATAAAACGAATAAGATGGGATTTGAACCCATAACTTTTAGTATGACAAACTAATGCTCTACCAATTGAACTACTTATTCTTTAGGTGTAGATGGAATCGAACCACCACTAATCATTTATCAAACGAAGGCTCTACCTATTAAGCTATACACCTTTAAGATGGAAGGAATCGAACCCTCATAATTAGTATCAAAAACTAATGTCTTTACCTCGTCGACCACATCCCAAGTAAATTAAAATCGCTTATAAATTTTAATCTTTAACTTTGCTCGCTGCCGTTTTTTTTTCTTTTGACGGCAACCGTTGTAAATTTTTTTTTCAATAATCTTACAGTAATTTATAGGTACATGTAAAACTAAATTTTTGATAATTTTTAATCTAAAATAAATTATGCTAGTTAATTTTAGATGGGTAATGAACAGCTTCCTTTCATTAAGAAATTGGATACAGTTTAATATGAGTATTTCAAATCCTTCAATTATTTTTTTATTACGATTTTGAAACCCTATTAAACCCATTGACATTATTTTTTTTACTTTATTATTAATATCTAATATAGTAATAAATATATTGTTTGATAGAATCGTGATGTGAAGATTAACGAAATTCATAAATACCCATTATGAGAATTGAACTCATATCTACATTGTGAAAAAATGACGTCGTGACCGTTAGACCAAATGGATAAAATTATTTTTTCTTTATAAAAAGTAATTTAAAATTCTAAATAAATAAACAAATAAAAAACAATGTTTTTAAGGTACTTGAAAAGTAGCCAAAATTTAGTTATAAAACACCTGTTAACTTTACTTAGGCATTATGGATAAACTACTTACTGGAAAAAATGCCTGCAAAAGCTTGATCATAAAAGTTGGAGTCACTTTGGTTATTAATATATGTAATGAATTCTTTAAGAGTTAAGCCTTCAACCACAATAGGCATAAAAGCGTGATTTACACCACAAATTTCTGAACATTGACCGAAATATATGCCTTTTCGATTAATTCATAAAGAAACTTGATTTAAACGACCCGGACACGCATCCATTTTAATACCTAGAGATGGAATTGCAAAACTGTGTAGTACATCGGTTGAACTGATCAAAATTCGAATGCTAGTTTCGATCGGAAGTGCTAATCTATTGTCGACTTCTAATAAACGTAACGAACCAAAAGATAAGTCTTCCTCTAATATCATATAGCTATCCATATTGATTTCTTTATTAACTTCTGAGTACTCATAAGACCAAAACCATTGATTACCAATAACTTTAATAGTGATTTCTGGGCTAGATAATTCATCTATTGCATAAAGCAAAGAAAACGATGGAATAGCCAATAATAGTAGTATGATACTTGGTAGAGTGGTTCAAATTATTTCAAGCTCAACGTTATGACTAATATTTTCTGGGACAGGGTTAGTGTCTTTATTAAATAATTGAACGATTCGAAGCATCATTCATGCTACAAAAATGACAATTATTACTAAAAAATACATTATGTCGTGGTGCAATTCAATAACACCCTCCATAATACTTGAAGCAGGGTCTTGAAAGCCTAACTGTCAATTCTGGGGTGAGTCCAAAAACAGCGGAATTTTATTGGTTTTGATAAAACTTAATCTGTTACCTAAAAATAATTTTTTAATATAAAAACAAGTTAATAAATCGTTTTTTCACGATAAATACAGATCTGGTGATCCATAAACTAATAGATCATAAACAAAATAAAAAAAAATAAATACGGCTATTACCGAGATACTTGATCCAAATGAAGCAACCATGTTCCACCCAGAAAAACAATCAGGAAAATCAGGCACACGTCGCGTCATACCTGCCAAACCTAAAAAGTGTAGAGGAAAGAAGGTTAAATTAACTCCAATAAAGAAGGTAATAAAATGTAAATTTGCTAAAGTAGCGTTATAGTGTAATCCAACAATTTTACCAATTCAGTAATATCAACCAGCAAAAAGGCCGAATACAGCACCCATACTTAACACATAATGGAAATGAGCTACTACATAATAAGTATCGTGAAAAGCCAAATCTACTCCAGCATTTGCTAATAAAACGCCTGTAACTCCTCCAGTGGTGAATAGAATTAAAAAACCTAAACAAAAAATTAATGGGGTTTTAAAGTCTAACGATCCTTTTCACATCGTAGCTAATCAACTAAATACTTTAATACCTGTAGGAACAGCGATAACCATTGTTGCAGCAGTGAAGTAAGATCTGGTATCAATATCTAAACCAACTGTGAACATATGATGCGCTCAAACTAAAAATCCTAAAAAGCCGATGCTTACCATGGCACAAACCATTCCATAATAACCGAAAATGCTTTTAGATGAAAGTGTTTCGATAATTTGACTAACAATACCAAATGCAGGCAATATTAGGATATACACTTCAGGGTGTCCAAAAAATCAAAATAAATGTTGGTATAGTACAGGATCTCCACCGCCTGCTGTGTCAAAGAACATAGTATTTAGATTTCTGTCAGTTAATAACATTGTTATGGCTCCAGCTAATACAGGTAGTGATAAAACAAGCAAAAAAGCTGTTACCAAGACAGATCAAACAAATAAAGGTAAACGTTTTAGACTCATACCTCTAGATCTCATATTATAAATTGTAACAATAAAATTTATAGCTCCTGCAATTGACGAAATTCCTGCTAAATGAAGACTGAAGATACCAGCTTCGACGGCTGCACCTGAATGTGCATAAATTCCTGATAATGGTGGGTACAGGGTTCATCCGGTTCCGACCCCAGATTCAATAAAAGATGATAATAATAAAAGACACAAAGACGGAGGTAGTAGTCAAAAACTAATATTATTTAGTCTGGGAAAAGCCATGTCTGGTGCACCTAATTGCAACGGGACAAATCAATTGCCTCACCCACCGATCATAATTGGCATAACCATAAAAAAAATCATGATAAGACCGTGAGCAGTCACAATTACATTGTATAATTGATGGTTACCCAACAGAATTTGGTTACCCGGTTCAGATAACTCTCATCTTATTAATACGGACAACGTAGTACCTATGACTCCTGAAAAAGCACCAAAAATTAGATATAATGTCCCAATATCTTTATGGTTAGTTGATCAAAACCATCTTTGAAATCATAATTGCACTTCAATTTTTGTTACCTAATTTTATTTTGAATATATTAAATAAATGGATAATTAATTACGTCATAACGACTCTAAATATTACTTAAAAATTGGTGGAATGCGTCAATATTTAATTTTTTAGTAATATCAAACTCAAAATTTGAAGTGGTGTATTCAAGTAAAACGTTTTGGATTACATTATTAATTTCTGATACTGCATATTTATCAAAGTAACCGTTCATACCCATGAAAATAAGTAATACTTGAATATTTACTGCTTCAGGATTACTATGTGGCTGTTTTAATAATTCAATTAATCTTTCTCCTCTTGATAAGGTGTGTTTCGTTGAATCGTCTAATTCTGACGCAAATGCCGAAAATGATTCAACCTCTCGATATTGAGCAAGCTCTAATTTTAATGAACCTGCGATTTGTTTCATTGATTTAACTTGTGCAGCACTCCCAACTCTACTAACGGATAATCCTACATTAATTGCAGGACGGATTCCTTCATTGAATAACTCGCTTTCTAAAAAGACCTGCCCATCAGTAATCGAAATAACATTAGTTGGAATATAAGCAGAAACGTCCCCTGCTTGGGTTTCTACAACAGGTAAAGCAGTTAATGACCCGCCTCCATACGAATCATTTAATTTTGCTGATCTTTCCAATAATCGACTATGTAAGTAAAAAACATCTCCTGGGTAAGCTTCTCTACCTGGTGGTCGTCTTAGTAGTAGAGACATTTGTCGGTAAGCAACCGCTTGTTTACTTAAGTCGTCATAAATGACTAATGCATGACAGCTATTTTCACTTAATCATTCACCGATAGCACAACCCGAGTATGGTGCTAAGTATTGTAATGTAGCAGGATCTGAAGAACTTGCTGAAACGACGACAGTTGTATTAAACGCGTTTTTTTCCTTTAATAATTCAACAATTCGAGAAATTGTTGATTTTTTTTGACCAACTGCTACGTAAATACAATATAAATGACCATTTTTTCTTTGATTTAAAATCGTATCAATACATATTGTGGTTTTCCCAGTTTGTCTGTCCCCAATAATTAATTCTCGTTGACCACAACCAACAGGTGTCATACTATCGATTGCTCTAATACCTGTTTGCATTGGTTCATTAACTGATTGTCTTGGAATAATACCAATTGCTTTGGTATCAACTTGACGTAAAATTTTAGTTGATAGTTTAGATCCTCCATCGATAGTATAACCTAGACTATCAATAACTCTTCCAAATAAATTGATCGTTAACGGTATTGACATAATATCAAAGGTACGGTAGACTAACGAATCTTGCTGTAAATCTTTTTCAGTACCAAAAATAACGACCCCTACAACATTGCCTTCTAAACTTAAAGCCATCCCATCAATCATTTCTTGACCTAATTTAACTCTTTCTCCTGATTTAACACCCATTAGACCAGATACTTTTGCAACTCCATCACTAACGGAAATAACTTTCCCAATATCTAGAAAATTCTCATAAACAGAAAAACCCTGTAAGGAAATTGATAATTTATTTCATAAAGTTGGTTTTTTTTGTACTACTTTTTTAATCTTTTTGACCATAAGCTTAAATGATTATAATATTTTTTTGATAAATGTAATTAATTATGCATGCTTATTAATTTAAATTGCATTAATTCATATAAATAGTTTGATGAAGTGTGGGTATATTCTAGTATTAAATTTGGAAAAATACCAAATAACAAAGTTAAAAATAATAAAATAAAAAATATAAAATTTTCTTTTTTGTCAATGTCTGACCAGGTTTTAATATAATTAACTTTTAACCCTCCAAATACAATTCGATTGAAAAACCACATTGTATAAATAATGCTTAATACAACACTCGTTGCTGATAATAATAGGATAAAAAAGTTTTTATCAATCAGACTAATGAAAATCATTAATTCACCTATAAAATTAAAAGTTAATGGAGTACCAGCATTGGCTAAACAAAATACCAATAAATAACAAGAAAATAAGGGCATACGAAAGCCTAAACCACCGTAATAATTTAATAATCTAGTTCCATGACGCTTATATAAGTTACCTATGACAAAAAATAAGGCTGAGGATACGATTCCATGAGCTAACATCAAAAAAATTGCACCTTGTAATCCATTCGAATTACATACAAATAGACCTAATAAGACAACGTTCATATGAGCTACTGATGAATAAGCGATGATACGTTTTAAATCAATTTGCCTTATAGTGGTTAATGAAGCATAAACGATGCTGAGAATACAGAAAATTGATATTAAGGGAAAAAAATAATAGCTTGCGTACGGGAATAATGGAAGTACAATACGTAAATAGCCATAACCTCCTAATTTTAATAAAATCCCTGCCAAAAGTACTGAACCTCCAGTTGGTGCTTCTACATGAGCTTCAGGTAATCATAGATGGAATGGAAACATTGGTACTTTTACAGAAAAACCAATAAAACTAAAAACCCATAATAAAAATTCTTTTTCAATCGAAAAAAAGGTATTATGTAAAATCAAAAAATTAGTACTATATGTTTCATATAGTAGAATTAGTATGGAAAAAAACATTAAAATTGATCCTAGAAAAGTGTAAATAAAAAAATAAAAATCCGCTTGAATTTTTCTTTCCCTTGAACCTCAAATACCTATGATTAAAAACATTGGGATTAAAACACTTTCGAAAAATACGTAAAATACCAACAAATCGAGCGTAATAAATGAAAAAATTAAAAACAATTCCAATAATAAAAAATAAACGACGAATTCTTGGTTTTTAAATATTGCAATTTTATGGTTTCAACTGTCAAGGATGCATAAAAAAATTAATAATGAAGTTAATAAAATAAAAAATAGCGATATGCCGTCAATACCCATTACACTTAAATAATTTGTATTTATTATGAATTGAAACTCGGGTGTTGATTTGTCAAATACAATTCAAAGACACGAACATATAAATAAAGTCAAACCCGAGAAAGCTATAGCTTGATTAGTTAAGGAAATTTTAAGTGATAATTCATTGGATTTTTGCGTCAAAGGTAGTAAGATGAAATAAGTTAATCCAATTAATAATAAAATAAGCAAAATAAATAATAACATAGTAGTTTACTAAGTGTAACATACATTTTATTATAAGTTTAAGCCTTAATTATCTATACGATTTTTTTCCATGAAAATAAAGAACTGTGTGCTAATCGAGAAAATTTTAGACCTTTATGATAATTATTGATAATTAAATTTGTTCCACATAAACTTTTAAGCTCAACATTGAAGTTTGTTGTTTTGAATTGTTCACGAATCTTATTGTAGACGAAGGGAGATCTTAAAACCGTTAAAATTTTAGTTTTTGTAAAAAACGTGACGTCCTTTATTTTTAATAAATTGTTAATTATTGAAAGTAAATCTCGATTTAATAGACGTAAATCATTATTCCTTAGGTGAAAATCGTTCGAAAAAATTATATTTTTTCAAATCTGTGAATTTTGATTTAAGTCCTGCTTGATTAATGCTTTGGACCACAGAATTACATCAAAGTTATACGTACCCTTTATAATGGAAATTTTATGCTGCTTAACCGGTAAGTTTAATAATCAGCTAACACAATTTATAATATTTATTGTTGATTTTTTTATAACTTTGACCTTTATAATTTTTATTTTATTACAGGCATTTTTAGTAATCGACTGAAGGTCTCTTTATGACTATAATTATAAAATTGTTTAAAGATAATTAGATGTATATTTATTTCTTTAAATAATTGGATATATTTAGTATTTATTTCTATTAATTTTTCTGTTTCAGTTATTAGAGGCAATTCTTTTAATTCTAAAATTAGGTTCCGTTTGGAAGTACCACCATGTAGAAAAATATTTTTAATTGACGAAGAAAATACCAGTCAAATTAGGATAAAATTGTTTATAAACGTAAACAATTCAGAATTACTTTTTAATGTGAAAATTGAATAAGTTTTCGATTTTCTATTAGCTAAATTCATAAAGTTAAGCATCAGAAACATAATTATTTTATCTTTTTTTTTTTTGATATTAATATTAAATTGTAAATAAAAATTGTCTGAAAATATTTTATTAACTTTTACCAAAGAAATTTTATCCGTTAAATATAACTGCCCTTTAAAAACGTAGTAATTTTCTAAGTACATCTAAAATTTTAAACTTGAAAATTTTTCGAAGTCAATCGTTTTTCTGGACCTATAGACCACAATTAATAAGCCTAAGCCAATTGACGACTCTACTGCCGCAACAGTTATAATGAATAAAGTGAATATTTGAGCTGATTTATTTATAATTAAACTCATAAAAATAAAATTTAGACCAATACTTATTAACATTAATTCAATACAAAGTAGTAAGATTAATAAATTACGTTTATTGTAAAAGGTCCCAATAAAACCTAAGCTAAAAATAACATATGAAAAATTGAATAAAAACAAAAAGTTGAAATAGGTTAGCGACTTTTCGACAATAAACGAATTAATGAACATTTATTACATCATTAAGATAAATAGACAATAATACGATAAAGACATAAGCTTGAAGAAAAGCGATGACAAATTCTAATCCTGTGACGCAAAAGATGATCCCGAAAGGCAAAAAAGATAGGATCAGTCAAATTGAACCTGATGAAAAAATGCTTCATACAAACCCAATTAAAATCTTCATCAAAATATGCCCTGCCATCATATTAGCGAATAACCGGATAGATAAACTTAATATTCGTGAAAAATATGAAACATATTCAATTAAAATTAATAAGGGAATAATAAACATTGGGACACCTTCAGGCAAAAATAGAACAAAATATTTTTCTTTGTGATATAAAATACCGATGATGTTAGTTCCAATAAAGAACGATAATGAATAAAACAACGTAAAAATTAAATGACTTGTAATGGTAATGCTATAGGGTGTCATACCAATTAAATTACTTACTAAAATGAATAAAAAAACAAAATAAAATAAAAAAATAAATGAATATTTTTTGATGGACATGTTGTCTTTTAATACGTCTTTGATGAAATTAAATAATAATTTAACGAAAAATTCAATTGAATTTAAATTAAACACTGATTTAAAGCTATAAAACAAAAATAAGACAAGAATAAAATTAAATACCATCATAATTCCAAAATTAGTTAATGCAAAATTTTTGTATAAATTGCTAATTATGATAACATCGAACTGTTCTAACGGATTTAATAATTTAAACATTTTATTATCCTAAACTTTATTTAACAAGATGATTTTTGAATAAGTGTTTAATATGAAAAATTTTGTGAAGTATGACGAATCATTCAAAATTATTGGGTAATCACAAAGTAACGAATTTGATTTTTTTACAATGCCTACTACTATAACCCCTAACGTTTTCAGTTCTTTAATAAACGAAGTATAATCTGAATAATCAAAGATTAAAAATAAATCTGGAATTGTTATGGTTTCTTTAATATACAAGTGGTTTGAAAAAATGCCTTTATAAACATCAAATTGCCGTAGGTTTTGTCGCAAAAAATAATTTTTTAGTTCAATGTCTTTAAAATAATAATTATTGTAACCTAAAATCGATATAGATCCTAACTTACTTAAAACTTTTTTAATCAATCCAAATGTTTTTTTTAAGTAAAATAAAGTTTTGTGCATAAAAATAAATGCGATTTTACGTTGTTGATAATACGTGTGTCGATTTAGGTTATTTCAGTTATTTACAGACTGAATTCAAGAAAGGTTTAGACTATAAAACTTAACTAGAAAAAAATTATTTAAAGGCATTAATTATTTTTCCATTAAACGCGAACATTGGATTTTTCCTCTGCATTATTAGACTATTATTAATTTTTTCAGTTAAACCTCTTTTTTAATAATAGTAGAGATAATTTTTTTTTTTTTTTCTTTATGTAACTTCAACAAAAGTGTTTATAAATATCTATTTTTAGAAAAACAATATTTTTACTTAAATTGAAGACGGTTAAATATATTGATTTATTAATGAGAATCGTATAATTATTTTTAGAGTAAAGCATGATTAGAAAAAATGGGATTTGAACCCATGATAACCGTGGTTATTTTTGTTTTCAAAACAAATGCCTTAAACCGGACTCAGCCATTTTTCTTATTATCTTGAAAAGGATTTGAACCTTCAAAACTTAGAATCTAAACCTAATGTGTCTACCAAATTCCACCACCAAGATTATCGTATCTAATCATCTAACTACCACTTAAATTTCAAAATTCTCCAACTGCAAATTCCTTTACAATTACCTTGTTACGACTTAGTTTTCGTCATTTAGACAAACGTACAAAATATTTGTATATAAAAATAAATATTGAAATTATACATTATATTTTTTTAAGTGATTAAACTTCAAAAACTTGACGGGCGGTATGTACCAAACTTATAATAATTCACCGTATCATTGTGATATACGATTACTTACGATTCCTACTTCATAATTTCAAATAACAGAAATTAATCCGAACTACAAAAAATTTTTTAATTTGCTTTCTATTAAAATGATAGCCTTTAATTGTATTTTTTATTGTAATACATGCTTAGCCCTTGCCTTGAAGACCATGACGACTTGTCGATTATCCAAACCTCCATCTAATAATTAATTAGCAGTTTTACTATAGGTAATTTATATTATGAAAATACCGTAAACTATAGTCAAAATGGGTTGCATTCGTTAATTGGACTTAACCGTACATTTTTCAACACGAATTGACGACAGCCATGCAAAACCTGTATTAAAAAATGAAGTCTTTACATTTTAATATCTATGACAAGGTAAGATTTACGCGGATTATCAGATTAAAACACATATTCCACCGTTAATGATAAGTTTTAGTCAAAATCTTTAAGTTTTATTTTTGCAAACGTAATTCCCAAGTGGAGCATTTAATGCACTTAGCTTTAATACTATATTTAATATTTAATGCTCATCATTGACGGTATAGACTACTAGGGTATCAAATCCTATTTGCTACCTATACTTACGTGGATCAGCGTCAGTCAACACTAGATAATTGTCTTCACCTTCGGCATTCTTATTAATATCGTCAAATTGAACCTTTCCATTAAAAATTCTATTATCTTTTTGCTATGACTCAAGTTCTAAAATTATTTAAGTCACTACTAAACAACTAGCCTAGTATTTTTAACAAATAAAAAAAACAGCCTACACACCCTTTACACTCAATAACGACGAATAATACCAGCTCTCCTTGTATTACCGCAACTGCTGGCACAACGGTTGGTTAGAGCTTATTACTTTAAATCATTATTAGACCAAGTAACACGAATTACTAAATGTTTCCATGTTTCATACCTAAAATATTTTATGATCAAACTTTCGTTCATTGTCCATATATTCTTAACTGCTGACTATCGAAATAGTTTAGACCTTATCTCATTTCTAACGTGGCTTCAAATCCTCTCAGATCAGCTAAACATCATTGGCTCAAACTTTTTTATAAATTTGAATACCTTAAAGCTCTACTATTTTGTCAAATAACATATCATAATTTTTTTTATATTTAGTTTTTATCTTAAATTTTATGATCAAAATTAGCATCTTACTCACTCGTTTGCCACAATAAAAAATGCATTAACATTGTTTGACTTACATGTTTTATAAAAATTCTTAGCATTCATTCAGAACCAGAAATATTCATTTTTTTATATATAAATACTTGTTAATTTAAAATTTAATTCTTTATAACTAATAATTTAAAATTTAAGTTCCGTAAAAAAAGTAAACTAAACGATTTAAACGTACTTTAAAAACCACTCAAAAATTTTTAGCAAAGGTGGTTGATTTAAATAAAATTTAAGGCCATTTTTATTCCTTTTTTCATGAAAAAGTACCAAAAGATTAAAAATAAACACATTACTTAC
>Ga0115006_10000250_pt1 | contig 28455 bp, 17 predicted proteins | sample ArcOceMetagenome_3_FD_88943 | JGI IMG/M metagenome (GOLD analysis project Ga0115006, IMG submission 88943) | Marine eukaryotic phytoplankton communities from Arctic Ocean - Arctic Ocean- Svalbard ARC20M Metagenome | ecosystem: Environmental > Aquatic > Marine > Oceanic | place: Arctic Ocean...
GCGGTTCAGGTGGGCGCGGCGAACGGCGGGTCGTTGTCGTCGTCGCCCGGCATCGGAAGAAACTTGGACAGAAACTGGCGAGGCAGCAGCGCGAGCGCGTCGAGAAACCGGTTCGACCGAGGAAGCCTGCCGGACAAAAAATCCTCCTCGATGACGTCGAGGATCACGAGCACCATGTAGACCGTCGCGAGCAGCAAGGAGATGGGCGCCATGAGCGACAGCGCCGACAACACGATTGACGGATTGTCCGACTTTTTGGCATCCGACCCGATCCCATCGCGTCCCGACGTCTCCGCCTCGGACGGCTCCGTGTTCACCGCCGTCTCCCTCGTCACCCTCGGTTTAGGCGATTGGGGCGGAGACGCGAGCCGAGCGCCGCGCTTCAACGACGAATCCCTCGAACCCCGCCCGCTGCCGCCCGACAGGTTTTTCAACGCGACTGCCTCGTCGGCGCTGCTCCGGCTCTGGCTGCTGACGAGGGAGTCGCGCCTGCTGATCCCGTTCCTCAAATCCGTTTCGTTGGCCGGCGCGGGTTCTTCGGTGATCTCCCCGGTCGTTCTCGTCGTCGGTTTCATTTCCCCGGTTTCATCACCCCGCCTGTTCTCGTCGTCGTCCCCGAAGAGAAGGCGGCCGCCGCCGACGACGTCCGTTTCGACGCTGGTCCTCCTGTGAGTGGAACCGCGGTGCCGCTCAGACTTGCCGCTTTTTGACCCGCCCCTCGACGCGTGCCCGCTGACTCCCTGCGCGGACCCGAGGGACCCGAGGTTGAGCGGCGCCGGGCGGTGCTTCCCGCCGCCCGTCGAGCCGTTACTGTCGCGCCGTTGCTGCTTCTGCGATGTCGACGAATCGAGGCCGATGCTTCTGCCGCCCGGGGACTTTGGTCCGTGCGGGTACTCACCCCGCACGTCGTCGTTCGTGCCCGGCGTACCGACCGCGCTCGTTCCCCCTTGCGCGGGTGGGCTCATGCTGGACTTGATCTCCGCCAGCTCGCGCCTGATGGCCTCGAATTCCTTCATGGCGGACGCCACGCCGAACGCGCCGGCGTCGAGCTCGATCCCCTCGAGCCCGCCACCAACCGGCGCCTCTGAGAGCGTCGAAGCGTCGACTCGCTCGTCGGGTCCACTCGTGTTGACGGCGCTCGGGGTACTCCTGCTGGGCCTGTGGAGGGAGCCGCGGACGGATCCCCTGCTGCCCATCGACGCGCCGGGCGAGAGCGGGGTGCGTCTGGAGGACGTAGACGGGGGCGTCCATTCGCGGCCTTTTGCATTTTTTGGTTTTGGCGTGGTGAATGCGCCGATGTTGCGAAAGACCCGCCCGCCGCTCGCGCCCACGAGCATCGCGCGGTACTCGTCAGCCTCCTGCTCCAGGTCCGAGTCCTCGTACTCCATCAGCGTGTCCTCCGCGTTGTGCTCGAACCCAGGGGCGGACCGCGGCGAGGGTCCCGCGATACCGCCCGACGACGCCGCGCGCTCGGGCGGTTCGATCTCCAGCTCCTCCATCGTCTGCGCCTGACGCGCGGCTCGCATCGCGCCCCGGCCCGGGGTTCCCTCGACGAGGAGCACAGACGCGGGTGCCTGCCACAGGTCATCCTCCGAGCTCTCCGAGTCGCTGTATATCGGACGAGCGGCGGGGGTTCGACGCTGCGCGGGGGTTGGGTTCGGGTCGGTGTCAGAGATTTTCGGGTTTGGTAATTTGACTCAGCGCGGGGTTGGGGAGCCGGGTTCGGGGTACGTACCACCTTGCCGTAGGGCGTCATCGCCCTCTGGGCGCGGGGCGTCGCCATAGCCCCCGGTTTTGCTGGCGAACGGGCTCCGGGGCTGACACGCAGGCGCCACCGGAGTGAGGATTCAAAACGTTCAACAGATTTATAAAGGTCACGCGACACTTTGTAGACGACAGGAATGTTGTGTCAGCCTTAGGCAACGATGGACTAGCTACTCCCCCTTCTCCCCCTTTTGCATCCAGTCCGGTGCTTCTCCCACCCCCGGTATCACCGTGCCTCTCTTGGTCCTGTCACCTCTCGGTCTGGTCCCACCCTTTCTCTGAAGCTCCCTTTCCACCCAACCCTTCTCCCCACCACCGTCGGCCCCGTCGTTCTCACCATCCGATACAAACGCCCTTCGCTCTGGGTCAGCCTTGTCGAACCTCGCCCTGGCCGTGCCGGTGACGAACACCTGGAGGTACGCGGCCGCGCCCAGGATGAACACGAGCGCGAATAACTGCGGCGCCATCAGCGAGGCGTCCATCGGGCTCGGGGTGTACGCCGGCGTCGTCTGCGCGGGCTGTTCCATCGTCGACGAGGTGCCCTCTGCACCACTACCAGCCGCTCGGGTGCGGACCGCCGGGCGGCGCGCCGGGACCGTGGACGCTCGACCCCCCACGCGCGGCGCGGATATCGGGTATGCCGCCACCGACCCGGTGGAGACACCCATCGCCCGCATCGTCGCCATCGTCGCGTCCGAGGCACCCCGCGCGTCCAACTTGTGGTGGCCGCTGGTTTATCCTCAGGAGGTGCCGACGTGGAGATATCCTCAGTCGAGATGGCGCCGCTCGCCCTCTCGGCGCCGACGCCGCGGCTGGGGGCGGTCCTCGCGCCCCATCCAGCGCGCGTTCACCGGTATCGCGCGGTACCCATCAGGAGCCTCGTCGCCGTCCGCGCGGCCGACCAGGCGGATGATGAACCCACCACCGTCCGCCTCGTCGATCCGCCGATCGATGCGACGAAGAAGAAGCGCGTCAAGGCGGTCAAGACGTGCAAGGCGTGCGACGGCGTCGGCGTCGTCGAGTGCCGCGCGTGCAAGGGCGTGGGTACCCTCGCCGCGGGTGGCTTCCACTCGAAGAACCACGTGGACATGGCCAACGTCGTGGGCACCAACTGGACCGCGCACGTTCGAACCAAAGGATGGCGGCACTTCGAAGCCATCGGCAAATCCCCGGCGGACAAAACGAACGGCAAGCCCCGCGCGTCCGTGCACCTCGCCGCCACGTGCGACCGGGATATCACCGTGTGGGTGGACGTGAAGGAGCTCAAGGACCGGAACCTGTGGAGCGCGGGGTGGAAGCAGCGCGAGGACCTGGACTGGATCGGGGACCCGGACCAGCCGGGCGGAGCGGTGGCCAGGCCAAAACCCGGAGCCGCCTGCGTGGTGTGCGACGGCGAGGGCAAGGCGCCGTGCCAACGTAAGGGGTGCGTGAACGGCGCGGAACGGATACGGAAACAGAAGGAGGTCATCGAGCGAACCGAGAAGACGTTCAAGAAGGTCATCAAGGCGACGCGTCTAGAGGACGGAGGGGAAGGCGGCGGGGACGAAGCCGCGGGTGAGATGCGCCGGCGGATGAAGCGGCAGCTGAAGGATATGGCCAAGGCCAAGCCCGGGCGACGGGGTGCCAAGAACCGCGCGGACCCGGCGGTGAATACGAACAACGGGGAGGAGGACTGGGGCGCGTGGGGTCGGAAACGGCGGGACGAGAAGCTGGACAAGTGGATGCGAGCGGGATCCGTCCCAGCGGTGGACTGGCCGGATGAGGAGGACGGGATACAGTCAAAGGGGACGCGACGCGACTGGGACGAGCAGCAGTGAACTGACGCGACGACAACACGTTAATCGATTAGACAACTCTAGTAAATCACTTCTTCCTGCGCCGGCGGCCGGCGCCGCCAGCCTCGCCGCCCTCGGTTCCGGTCAACTTGTCCGCCTCTGACCTGTGCTGCGCCTGGAGAGACTTCCAGAACGCGAGGGGATCCTCGTCGTCGCCTCCCGCGGAGGGCACCGGCGCGACGCCCGCGAGCGCCTCGATCTCCGCGAGGGACTTGGGCGCGGACGTGGGCGCGAGCGGAGCCTTGGGCGCGGGCGGGGCCGGCGCCGCGCCTCCGATGCCCAGGAGGCCCTTCAACGCGTCGCCGCCGGTGGGCGCCCTCGGAGCCGGGGGCATGGCCACGGGCGCGGGCACCGGCACCGGCACGGGTCCCGCGGGTGCCTTACCACCCGCGAGGGAGTCCCAGAACGCCGCGGCGTCGCCGGGGCCGGGGGGAGGTCCCGGGGGGGCCGGTCCCTTGATCGGCGGCGTAGCGGGGGCGCCCTTCTGGGATCCCTTGGGCGCCGGGATCTTGGGCTTGGGCGCGGGCACGCCGCTCTGGGATCCCTTGGGCGCGGGCGCGGACCCGCCCATGCGCCGCTCGAGCTGCTCAAGGGACATCGCGTGCACCGCGGGTCCCGTAGCGGGCGGGACAGCGGTCGCACCGCCGCCGATACCGAGGAGGCCCTTCAACGCGGCGCCTCCGTCGACGGGAGCCGCCGGGCCGCCGCCTATGCCGAGCATGCCCTTGAGCTGGTTGGCTCCCGCCGCGTTGCCGAGCATGGCGAGGACGTCGGGGCCGTTACCGGCGGGCGCGCCGGCACCCTTGGGCGCGACGATCCCGCCCGGCCCGCCGCCGCCGCCGACGAAGCCGGGGACGACCCCGCGGCCTCGGCCCATGCCGGGCTCGAAGCCCTTGCTGCCCTTGACCGGGATCCGCGGGCCCGGCGCGGGGCCCGGAGCGGGGAGGCCGCCCTTGCCCGGGAGGAGCGCGGCGGCCATCGCGAGCACGCCCTTACCGCCACCCTTGTTCGCCTCGTTCCACGCCTCCTTGAAACCCTTGGGAAGGGCCTTCTTGCCCTTCTTATCAGCCACCACCACGTCGGGGGCGGCGACGCCGAGCTGCGGCATCGCCGGCGGGTGCGACAGGTTGACAACCTGCGCCGTGGGGAGCATCGCGCCGCGCTTCTCGGGGAGCACGCCGTGCAGGTCGGTGGCCCCGACAAAGTCGGTCTCGAACATGATCTCCGCCGCCTCGCCGTGGACCGCGCAGATGAACCCGCGGGTGCCGAAAGGGGGTGAACCGGAGTCTCCGACCATCACGACCCTGTCGCCGAGGTCAAAGTCGCCGCCGGCGTAGAGGTCCAGCACCTCACCCGCGCGGACGGGCTGCATGAGCAGCAGGGGCGACACCCCTTCCAGCGCCACCGGGGGCGTGGGCTTAGCCCTGACGGAGGTGGCGATGAAGACGTTCTTGACGGCGTCCTCGGCGGCGACGCGTGAAAACTTGGACACGAGGGGCCGGCGGGACGCGGGCTGAGCCTTGATCCAAGCCTTGCACTGGTTGAGCGCGGGGAGGCGCTGGGGCTCGGGGAGGTGCTTGAGCGCCACGTCGAGCTGCAGGCCCTCGAACCCGCTGTCGGGGTCGGACTGGAGCGCGGCGAACACCCACGGGTGCGCGCGCTTGTAGTCCTGGAGGAGCTTGACGCACTGCTGAGAAAACTCCCACCCGTTGCCCTCCTTCATCGGCCTGGTGTAGTCCGCGACGCACAAGCCTTTGTTGCCGCTCTTCAGGTTGAGGCCGATGTCGATCCTGTCGAACCTCCCCGCGTCCTTCGTGGGCGCGATCCACAGCGGGCCGGTGAGCACGGAGAGCGCGCGGGGGGACGTGGACAGCTTCCTGGCCAGCGCTCCCAGGTTCTCCCACCGACCACCCTGGTGCCCCAGCATCATCCGCCTCGCGATCCCGGTGTCCGGCGGCACCGGCTCCACGAACACCTCCAGGCCCGTGCCCTCACCCACGCTCGCCACGGTCGCGACGGCGCCGAAGTGGGATCGGCCGAGGAAGAGCGCCGCGTCGCCGACGGCGAAACCGCCGGTGGACTTGACGTCGTCGCCGTCCAGCGCGGGTCGCTCCTGCATGCGCGGCGACGGCGACGCGTTCGACGCGATGACCAGCTGCGAGGGGAGGAGGGTGTCCGTCTTACCGAACCGCTTCTGGAGCGACCCGTCGGGATGGCGCACCAGTCCCTCGCACGCGCGGACGTGGAGCGCGACGGAGGTTTGGCCCACGTCGACGCCCCTGGCCACCATGCGCTCGTGCGCGGCGCGTTGCACCTCGGAGCCCCACTCGCTGCTCGAGTGCGGGGTCCGAACGCCCCGCCCGGCGATCTTCTCGGACTTGTCGGACACGGCCACGACCATGGCCTCCTTCAGGTACGGCCAGTCGATGTGAACGCGTCGGTTGAGAAGGTGCGCGTAAGCCGCCGCGCCGCTCGCGCCCTCCTCGGCGCCGACCAAAAGCGCCGGGTCCCCGCCGCGGCCCATGCGCACGACGAGCGACTCCTTCTTGCTCGCGGTGCCAAAGACGTTGACCCCCGCGTGCTTGAGCTCGCCGCGTAACGCGAGCGAGTGCATGGTGGGGAACCCCGGCGGGCGGTCCACGCCGAGCTTGACGCCGTCCAATAAAGGGTCGTCGCCGCCGAAGCACTTGCGATCCTCGGGGAACTCGCCGGGGGGCATGGACTCGAACATCCGCGATTTGCTCGGGAAGAGACCGGCGAAGGACTTGGGCAGGGTGGACTGGCAGTCACCGGTACCTTTGGGGTCGTGCTGGAAGACGATGAGCGGTCCGGGTTCGTTTCGAGCGATTTGCGCCGGGGTGAGCTTGGAGTGCGGCACCGACGCGATGCACTGCTTCACCAGGCTCTCCTCGAGGAACGGCAGTAACACCACGCCCTCCCAGTCGTTGCGCTTACCCTCGAAGTCAACCTTGAGTTCACCGGGGAAGAACTCGGCGAGCGGGGAGTGCGGCGCGGTCATCAGCCACCTGTACGGCTCTGGCAGTAGTGCGCACGACTGCGGCGGCTGCACGGCGAGGAGCTGCTCGAAGGGCCTGAAAGCCTCGCCGTACTCAAAGGTGCACGTCAGCGCGCCCATGCCGGACGCGAGGTCGGACGCCATGGGCGCGTAGTGGAACGGGTAGTACCAGGTCCAAGACGCGACTCCCCTGTAGTAGTACTGGAGGACCCAGTTCAGGCCTTCAAAGTACGCCCGCCTGAGCTCGGCGAGGGGCGCGGGCTGGCCAACCTTGAGCTCGAGCTTTTCCCTGTAGTACATCTCCTTCCACGCCTCGATACCGCCGCCGCCGTCCTCGAACACCGCGCGCTTCGCCGCGGACATCATCGTGGGATCCGCGGAGATACCCTCGGGTTCGGCCGCCGCGTTCGAATCCGTCGCTTTCTCAGTTCCAGCCTCCGCGCCGTCGCCCCCGTGCATCAGCGCAGCCATCGCGGCGGTGAACTTGTCGTTGACGCTCATCTCATCCTTGGTTTGAACCTTCTTACCCCCGCGTTTGTTGTCGAACTTGGCGCGCTTAGCATCCTGGCGCTCCACGTCGGCGGCTCGTTCCGCGAGGACGTCCGCTTCCAACGCGCCCATCACGACCAGGATGCGCTCCAGCCTGTGCGGCACGAACGTCCCGCCGCCGTCGTCGCCGGTGATGTACCCCCCGAGGGACGGGAGGAGGTCGCGGTAGGTCTTGAACAGGACGTTCAGGGCGCCCTCCGCGATGTCCAGCGTGGGCAGCGGCGGCAGGAAATCGTTACCGACGAGCATGCACAGAAGAACAAAGTCATCCACGATGCGTTCGCAGTCGTACTTGAACGGCAGGACATCCGCGACGGACATGAACTCCTGGTCCAGGTACTCCCGCAGGAGCGAGACGTGGAGGAGGAGGAACCCGTCGTCGGTGGGGTTCTGCAGCACCTCCCTCGACGGCTGCCCTCGTTCGCCGCCGCCAAACTTGACAACCTCGCGCAAGAGGCAAAAGTGCGGCTCGTGCGTGACCAGCGCGAGCATGATGAGATCGGCGTCGAGGCCGTAGAGGCAGTGCGTCTGGTTAGGGTCCCACCCGGGTTCGCCCCTCGCCCACCGGATGTGCTCCATGATCTTGTGCTCGCCCTCGCCGCGGACCTCGTGGCCGGAGAGGATCACGGTGGCTTTCTGCCACAGCGGGTCCTCCGTCTGCTTCTTCTGGACGTAGAACCGGAGGTGCTCGGAGAGGCGGGCCATGAAGGGTGTGCCGGGGGTGATGCAGTTGGAGTCGAAGGGCTCGCCCTTGGGCTCGGGCTCACCCTTGGCGAGCGCCTCGGCGCGCATCTTCTCAGCCTCCCTCGCGCTCTTGAAGCGGCGGGAACGCTGCTGGTTCATCTTGGCGCGCGGGGCGACGCCGTCGATCGCCATGTAGAGCAGGCGCCTGGGGCGGACCATGCGGAAGATGTGGTCCAGGTACGCGAAAACCTTCGACATCTGCGAGTCGACGAGCGGGGGATCGCGAGGTCAGTCGGGTCCCGGTAGCGGACGAGGGTGGAAAGGGCGCGAAAGGAAAGGCGGCACGCGGAATCGGCTGCGAGATCGCACCATCTCATCCTCGGTCATGCGCGTGTTCGCGTCGGTCCCGGCTCCGTGCGAGCAGTTGTGGATCACTCCGTTCATGTCCAAGTACAGGTTGTCGATGATCGGAACAGTCCCGGCGTCGCACGTGTGGTTGAGCATCGGGTAGCGCTCGGACAGCCATCGGTAGAACTTTGGGACTCCCATTGTGCCGATTCAGCCGCGCTTTTCGTTCCGTCTGTGGATCCGTCCGCGTGTTCAAACCCCGATCGAAGTGCGATCAAAGGGTGTCACGCACTAGGTGGATCACGCCCGCACTGATGGTGCGAGTGTTGCTCCAAATAGCGCGTTGCTTAGTGACGTTCGAAGCCCGTCAACGCGATCACTTGAAAACCCGATCTGGCCGCGCCGCGTCATCAGTCTGTCAGTCCCAGTCACGATCTCCCGGCCGGAACTTCTGAAGAGCAGGGGACCAAACTCGAGTGAACCCTGCCCTCGACGCCATAGCACGGCGCACGGTACCTCCTCGATAGCCAAAAGAAAGGACCGAGGAGATAGGAACGATGGCCAGCTCCGTGATCCAATCGACGCGAAGCACACGCGGGCCCGGGCGTGGCACCCTGGGGGGTGTCCGAGGAGCGCCGATCTTGTTCACGGTCTTCGCGATCGTGCTCGGGTCCTTGGCTGGCACCGCCGATGCGCTGAAGGTGACCATCGGCGGCCACGACAAGGAGTGCTTCAACCTGCACGCGGACCGCGAGGGCGACACCTTCGTCGGGTCGTTCAACGTCGTGGACGAGAACGTGGGCCACGACGTCTTCGACATGATGGTGAAGGACGAGGACAGGGCCGTGGTGTACTCGTTCAAGCACTCCTCCGATCACAAGTTCGAATTCAACACCAACCGCGACGGCCCGCACGAGTTCTGCTTCACGAACAACAAAGGGCACCCGCTCAAGCTGTACTGGGACGTCAACGTGGGGCATCACTGGGCGCACGACGCCGCCACGGATGAACACGTCTCCGAGCTGCAGATGTCCCTCGACTCCCTGCGGGAGATGTACTACAAGCTCCGATCGGAGGTGCTCTACCAGAAGCACAGGGAGGCGGCGCATCGAAAGACGGCGGATACCATCACCGGGCGGGTGATGGGGTTCAGCCTCCTCAACACGGCCGTGCTCATAGGGGTGGCGGGGTTCCAGGCGTACTACGTCAAGCAGCTCTTCGAGTCGAAGAGGCGGGGGTCCATGGCGACCATGCGCTCGGTGTGAAGAAACATACAAGTAGTAACCCATAGACTGAGCGGGTACCCGACGGTGAATAACTCTTAATACGAACATCTCATTCTTTATCACGAAGCGCGGCTACCCGTCCTATCTCATCATCACAGTCACGTACATCATCCAAGTCGTCCATCTAGCGCGCGGGCACGGAGGCGGCCTTCTTGGACTTCAGGTAAACCTCGATGTCCTTGCCCTGCTCGACGCCAAACTCCACGCACCTGCCCAGCGCCACGCCCGCGGTGTAGTTACCTCCCAGGAACAGACCGTCGCACCCCGCCTTGGCCAATCCCGCCTTGGCCTCCGCCAGCACGTCCAGGTGACCGACGTTGAACTGCGGGATGGCCTTCTCCCACACCTTCACGCCCACGCACTTGGGAAGAGGGGTATTCGGCTTGAGAATCGTCTGAAGAGCGTCCTCGTGCACCGCCTGCACGAGCTCCTCGTCGGACAGGTCCTTGATCCCCACATCCCTCGCGCCGCCGATGTAGTTGAGGATCATGAACTCACCCTTGGGCTGCCGGGCGTCCTGGGAGAACAGGTAGGACGAGTAGATGGTGCCGAGGGTGCGGATACCCTGCGACCGCGGGTGGAGCTGGCCGAAACCGGTGAGCCCCCCGCCGGGAAGCGCGGAGGTTCCGTCGAGGCGGAAGGAGTCCTCGGGGTAGGACACCGTCACGGCCGCGACGGGCGGGTAGTAGAACTTGCGGAGCGCGGTGGACGTTTCGGGGGCCATCTCCTCCACGGTATCCGCGGTGACGTACGCGGGGGCGGTCATGACGACGGTTTCCGTGGTGATGGTCTGGACACCCTCGGGGGTATCGTAAGTGATGGCGAAGGATCCGTCGCTGCGCTTGGCGATCTTGGTCACCTTCCACTCCAGCTTGATCTTCTCCGGGCCGAGCGCCTTGGCGAGACCCTCGGGGAAGGTCTTCAGGCCGCCGCGGAAGGAACCGACGGTCTGGCCCTCAACCTTGGGAAGTCGGGGATCCCGCGGGCCCCGCGCCTTAGCCGCGTCGTACGCCTCCTTCTGAGCCTTGAGCGCGCCCACCACGAGGCTGCCGCCGAGGGGCTCCAGGCGCTGGACCCTGCCGGTGGCGGCGACGGAGGAGAGCATCGCGGGGTCCCCGGCGTAGACCCCGGAGCAGAAAGGCTCGATGAGTCGCTCGAAAGCCTCAACGCCGAGGTTGCGCGAGACAAACTCTTTCACGGATTCTTCCTTGCCCGGCGCGGGGGGGCGGATGCCGATCGCGCCGAGTCCCGCGCGAATCTTACCGGGCCAGGTGAGGAAGGTGCCGAGGACCGCGGTGGGGATGTCCTTGGGCAGCGCCCTGAGCTCCTTGTCCCACAGGACGTAGCGGTCCGAGTTGGGATCCGCGAGGAGGATGTCGTCCTTCATGCCCGCGTCGCACGCCACGGTGAGGATGGCGTCGCCGGGCTGGTAGGAGTTGGGTCCCTCCTCCCAGATGTAGCCGTTCTCCTGCCTGGTGGTGATGTTACCCCCGACGCGGTCCCTGGCCTCGGTGACCAGCATGCGAACGCCGGGGCTGGAGCGGCCCAGCGTGAACGCGGTGGAGAGGCCGGAGACGCCCGCGCCGATGACCACGGTGTCGTAATCGGAGTCGGCGGAGACGCGGACGGTGAGGCCGCGCGCGGTGGGACGGGCGCTGCGACGGGACGCGGTGCGCTTGATGTTGAGGCGGCAACCCGAAGGGGCGACCGCGGAGGCCGAGAACGTCATGGAGAGCGCCATCGTGGACAGAGCGCGCGCGGCAATGGTATCGGAGGTGGACACCGGATAACGGCACGGCCAAGATCTTCGCTGGGAAGATCTTTGCAGGGCGAGTGGCAGGTTGGCAAATCGGCCAATCACAGGACGGTATTTATGTATGGGCAATTAGACTACGACGTGTTTTGTTTGCAGGCACGAAGCGGAAAAAAACCAACAAAGACCGGCAACTTCGAGGCACCGCCCTCACCGGGAGCCGCGCGGCTGCCACACCCGACACGTCCCGCCTCGCGATATGCCGCACCTCTCGCCGATTCACCCCATCGACGGCGTGGACGCGTGGTGCCGGACGCACCCGCGTCGGCTCAGGTACGCCTTCCTCTCCGACGACGCCACTCAAGAACGGACGCGACTGTGTGTGCAGGACCTGCGGGACGCCGCGGTGGACGCGCGGGACGCCTTGATCGCGTGGGCGCAGGACTTTCGCGCGCGAGACGGTGCAACCGCCGTCCCGGTGGTCATGCTGGTGTATCCGCCCGGCCTGGAATTCCTCCCGGCGCTGCTTGGCGCCATGGCCGCCCCAGGGGTCGTGGCGGTTCCCGCCTACCCGCCAGACCCGAGCGCCGCACCCGAAGCCTTGAGGGCGCAGGTCATCGCCTTGGAAGCGATCGCGGAGCGCGCGGGGGCGACGCTCGTGCTCACCACGCGCACGTACGACGCCGCGCGGCGATGCGCGATGGCGCGCCTCGCGTGGCGCGGCATCACCGGACAGATAGCTTCGCGACTGGGACGAAGGCACGGAGGCCGAGTCACGGTATCGAACACGCTCAGGTGGACCTCTTTGCACGAGATGATTCGGGACAACAAACGAACGAGCAGAGAACACGGGGTGAACACCCATACGCTACGACTCGATGTCACGGATGAGACGTACGACTCGGGCGTGGCGTTCGTGCAGTTCACCTCCGGCAGCACCAGTCAACCGAAGGGAGTCGCCGTCGGCCATGCCCAACTGTCGCACAACTGCACACTCATTCGCCGACAGTTCGGCGTGGAAGTAGACGACGTGAACGTGTCGTGGCTGCCGCAGTACCACGACATGGGGCTCGTGGGCGGGTACCTGGTGCCGCTGACCATACCCCCACCCACGTGCGGGTCGGGCCCGGCGGAGGTGACGAGCGCGTTTCTATCGCCGGCGGCGTTTGTCAAAGACCCGGTGGTTTGGGTCCGGGCCATGTCCAAGTACGGCGCGACGATGACGCAGGCGCCCGACTTCGCGTACAGGCTCGTCGCGGAACGGTTCAGACGCGCTCCTGAGATGCTGGACCTGAGCGCACTGCGGCACTGCCTCAACGCGAGCGAGCGGGTCAACGCGGACACCTCGCTCGCGTTCTCCGACGCGTTTTCCGATTTTGGCTTTGACGTCTCCGCGATGAGCGCGGGGTACGGCCTGGCGGAGAGCGTCGTGTACGTGTGCGACGGCGGGACGACGTACGCGACCGTCAGCGCTAGGCGGTTAGAGTCGGACTCGATCGCGGAACACGTGCGCGGTGACGGTTCAGATGCCCGGCGGGTCGCGAGTTGCGGCGCTCCGTGCGCCGACGTGAACGTTTTGATCGTCGACGCGAACACGCGCAAACAGCTGCGCGACGGTCGCGTCGGGGAGGTGTGGGTCAGCTCACGCTCCGTCGCGAGCGGGTACTGGAACGAGACCCGAGCCGCAGTACTGGAGGACTCACCCTTCGGCGCGACTCTCGCCGTGCGGTCCACATTGTTGCCGCGGCTGCCTAAGCTGTTACTGCGATCCGCCGCGCAGACGCGGTACCTTCGCACCGGAGACCTCGCGTTCATGAACCGAGGGGAGCTGTTCGTGGTGGGCAGGTGCAAGGATCTCATCGTGATTGGCGGGAGGAACATCGCGCCGGAGGACGTGGAGTGCACCGTGCGAGAGACGGACGGGAATATGAACGCGGGAATAGGATGCAAAGTTCGGTCCCGGCTCCTTCGTCCCGGTTCAGTCGCCGCGTTCGCCGTGGATAAGAACATGGACGATGGGAGCGTCTGTGAGGCCCTCGCGCTCGTCGCCGAGGTTCGAGACGGTATCGACGTCACCGCCGCGGACCTCGGTGGGCTCATCGACGGGATACGGTGGGCCGTCGCGAGAGCGCACGACGTGTCCGTGTCTCGAGCGGACGTCGCGCTGCTGAAGAAAGGTGGCGCGCCCAGGACCACGAGCGGGAAGATCAGGCGCGGGGAGTGCCGGAGGAGGTTCATGGCCGGCGAGCTGGACCCGCATCCGGCGACGGGTGGTGTGGTGCGCGGGTCGGTGCCGTCGCCGTTCCCCGAGGGCGCCGCGGGCCTGATTGTACTCCGGCTAACCCGAGGCGAAGAGGCGCTTTATTCTAAGATGGAGTCGACGCTCCTGCGACACTGCCGCGAGGTGTTGGCGTGCCCCGGCCTGTCCGCGCGGTGCGGCCTGGCGGCGCGCGGCGCGATGGACTCGTTCGCGGCGCTTACGCTGCTGCGGAGGATCGAGCACGACGTCGGCGCGAACGTTCCGACGAACGCGGTCCTTCGCGAGGGCGCCTCGGTTCGATCCATCGTTCACGCGGTGTTGCCACTCATCGCCCGCGGGGGTTCGGATGGGACGCATGGTTCGGATGAGACACGGGGTTTGGATGGGACGCACGGCACGTCCACCGCACACGTCGCCGAGCTACCCGCGTCCATGCGGCCGGACACGTGCTCGGGTCTGACACTCGCGGTCATAGCCGCCGTAGTCGCCTTCGTCGTCAAGGCGATGTCGACGACGCCGGCGCCTCCGAGCGGCCACCCGAGTTTCGCACCGGGCTGGCTCGGCGATGGTTGGTCGATGGACCAGGCGCACTCGAGGTTGATCGAGTGGCCGCGCTCGGTGCTCCCCGCGCAGCTCACCGTCGCGGGCGTGTGTTGGATCGTCAGAAATTCGGTTGGTGAAAAAGTACGGGCGGAGACGCTGGATTTCATCTTTGCGCTTTGCAACGCGGCGCTGGTCCACGGCGTCGTCGGGGCCCTTCACGTCATGACATCCATCGTTCTGTATCACCTCGCGTCCAAGGTGGTGGTGACGTACGGTGGATCGAATCAGGCGCGGCGGGTCTGCGCCTGGACGTCCTGCGTTTGCATCCTATTCGCGTGCGATTGGCTAGAGCCGGCGGGTCAGTCGGTGAGTTCACGGCGGATGGCCCGCGGGTGGTACGGAGCGGGTTCGTTCACCCACTGGAAGGCGATGAGGCTCACCGCGCTGCGCGTCGCATCCCACGGCCTGGCCGCCGCGGACGTCGGCGAGCGACCCGACTTTATCAACCTGGTCGGGTACGCGTTGTATCCGCCCCTGTACCAGTGCGGGCCCTTTTTGTCGTATGAATCCTTCCGGCTTTGGCGGAATTCGCGTCATCGAGGCGGCGGAGGTAAGAGTGTGAGTACTCTTAAGACCCGCGCGGTTCGGTTCGCGTGTGCGATTGGCCAGGTGGTCGGGTGGTCCCTCCTGGCCGAGGTGGCGATGCAGGTTGGGTACCGACCGTCGCTCGTATTCGCCGCGGAGGGCGCTTCCGGCGCGGACGGATCCAACGCCGTAGCTCACGTCCTCGTCTTTTTGACAGTCACGTGGGCCACCAGCCACGCAGTCTTCGGCGCGCCTTGGGCCATCGCGTGCTTCGTCGACGGCATCGCGCACACGCCGCACGACACGCCGCTGTTCTGGACGGAATCCAGCAGGTCCTTTCGAAGGCACTGGTCCTCGTTTCACGCGTCGCTGCATTCGTTTTATCTCACCCGAGTCTTCGCGCCCATAGGTGCTGGACACCTGGGTACAATAGCCACCGTCGCGCTCAGCGTCTTGATGCACGGCACGCGTCCTCACTGGATCGCGTGGGGGATCGTGAACTTCGTGGGTCTGACCGCGGAGAGGGTATGGAGCGATAGGGGCGTGCGGCTTGGTCGAGTCGCCGGAGCGTTTGCGGGCGCGTCGAACCAGACTGTGGCGGTGTGTTCGGCGCTGGTCTCGATCGCGATGTCTGCCGAGCTTAACATCTTAGTGGTCGCCTTCGTCGTGTTCTCCGGGTCGTTGGGACGCGAGTTTTTGGGAGATGGTGTGGAAGCTGGGGCGATGGTAGCTCGCGTGGAGGGCTACTTTGGGTTGTAAAAAATGCGACACCCATTCTGAAGTTTGTCCACGTTGCCCACCGAAATCGTCACGTCATCATAGATTGGGGCCCGCGATGGAGGTTGACGAGCCATCGGACGGTCCTTCGGACGGTCCTTCCGGCCGGACCGAGGCGGCCGCCGCTCGTGGGGAGGAGCACGGCACGAGCAGGCGATGGAACGACCCGTCGCTGCGGGACAGGTTCGCGCGGGAGTTTGACGGCCCGCAGAACCTGGACGGCGGGATGCAGTGGTGGGCCTCGGACGGCTCCGACGAGGACGGGAGCGACGGGGATGGGGACGACGACAGCGAGTGGGAGACGGACGACGAGCAGAAGGACGATGCAGGGGCGCGGCCGAAACCTGCGGACGGGGCGCCCGCGGGGGGCGAGGGCACCTCGGGCGCGACGGGGGCGGGATCTCGCAGGAGGGGCGCCGGCAAATCGAAGAAATCGGCGCGGGCGAAGGACAAGCAGGACGAGGACATGTTCTACGAGGAGGGGCTCGACGACAAGGACCAGGCGTTCGTGGATAAGCTGCGCGGGGGTAGGCAGAGCGACGCGGTGCTGTCCTGCCCCGCGTGCTTCGAGACGGTCACGCTGGACTGCCAGAGGCACTTCAAATGGGAGGATCAGTACCGGGCCATGTTCGTGCGTAACGTCAGGGTGGACATCAAGTCGCAGCTGAAGCCGCAGGATACGCCGCTGGAGCCGGGCGAGAACGACGATGGACCGTACAACGAGGCGTTCTGCGCGCAGTGCGGGGAGCTGGTGGGCGTCAGGGACAGGGAGGAGGTGTACCACTTCTTTAACACGTTAGCGAGCGCTTGTTGAAGTTAGAGCTGTAATCGAGTTGAAGTATTGAGGTTTCATCACCACTCCCGATTTGTGTTCCTCCGTCGTTCGATCCCGTGTGCGCATGCGTGCCTCCGTCGTCTGAGCTCGTGTGTGTGTACGCGTGACTCTCAGTTGGTCCCGGTTGGGGAGGTGCGACGAGCGATTGCGTTGGAAGGGCGCATCAGCTCGCACGCCCGCACTTCGGCGAGAACCACGGTGTTGTCGCGGAGCACAACGAGGCTGCAAGGAATGGTGATGGGCCACGACTTGTGAATGACTCCGACCTTACCGTTGAGCTTCGCGCCCTCACCCGTCATACCCCTGAGACGGACCTTGGTGCCGATCGGAATCCGCTCAAACCATTCCTTGAATTCCGAGCAGAACAGGAACTTCAAATTGCTCACTTTCCCATCTGGCTCACTCTCCTCTTGAAGCCTTATTTGTGCACCAGTTTCCCAGACATCGGTAGGTAAGATCTCTATGAACCCTCCTTCGCTCTCGCGCCCGCCGGGCTTGGTCCAGTCGTGGTCAACGGGGCCCTCCATGAGCTCAAATTCGCGGCGCTCCTTGGCGTCGTAAGCCAACACTTCCTCCATTTTCGTGCCGCCAGGGTGTAAAATCCCAGCTGGTGGTTCGGTTATGTACGGCATCGACATAGCCCCACGGACGTAGCAGCCTTGAGGTCCCTCGTGAGGGATGTGGCGCAACTCGAGGAGGATAATGAAGGTCTCGTTGATGTTGACCTGGCGGAACTTCTCAGCGACGGTATTGTGCTGGTAATATTCCTCCGGCACGAGCGTCACGTTGGGGTCGTGTGCGTTCTCACCACTCGCGAGGGTGTCGATGATGATGACGGGCCTCAATGCGCGGTGGTGCCACGCGAGCATCATGACCTCCTGCATCAGGCCCCCGTTGCCCATGATGTATTCAGTCTTAAGCCTGGCGTTCTCGGTGGTCTCGCCGACGGTCCACCTCCCGGGAGCCGACGGGAGGTTTGCGTGCGGCGAGGGCCCCGGGGTGTCAAAGCGCGTCCCGTGGTTGATCTGCTTATCGACGGGCTCGCACACGAGCTTGTGCATTTGCCAGTTGAGCGTCTGGTGAGCCTTAGAGCAGTACCTGACGCCCTCACAGACAGAGCACTTCTTGTGTGCGGGTGCGGTGCAGCCGGGGTGAGCGCAGACCGTCTTCAAGAGGTTCAAAGGGTTCAAATCCTGGAGGAGCCGACTGATGCTGGGCGGCGGGTCCGCCAGGGTGCACTCGAGCGCAGGGGGCTTGGACTCTACGCACTTCTTCTTCTTCTTGTTCGACTTGGACTTGGGCGGCATCGTGGGCGACGTGGGGGGGGAGTGCAAAGGGGGCGGAGAAAGTTCAAACTAACCCTAACACTTGATCTGAGAAAACAACGACCGAAGGCACTCCTCTCGCACTTCCGACGACGCCATGGAGACCAAGAAGCGCAAGCCCGATATCGAGCTGGAGAAGAACGATACTACGCTCAGCATGTCATCCTCTCCCACGACACTCATGTCCCTGCGGAGCGGCACCGTGTCCATCGTCGAGGCTGTCGCCGTGAACCTGCCGGACGTGTTCGCCGCTGAGATAGTGCCCAAGCTCGACTGGATATCTACCCTCAACTTGGCGCAGGTGAGCAAGTCGTACAGGGATGCGGTGTGGAGCGTGCCAGGTTTGTCGTCTGTCGATGAGAAGTTGCACGTGGCGAAGATGGAGCTTGGTCCGCAGCGGATCTGTACAGAGCAGCTAACCCCTATGTGCTGGGCGGCAAGGCACATGAACTTGCCCGCGGTCAGGGCCTTTGTGGAGTCTGGGAGACTGGACTCTGAACGAGGCGTGAACCTACGGTGGCCTGAAGTATGGATCGAATATAATGGCTTGCATATCGCTGCTAAGCGTGGTCATGAGGCGGTGGTGAAGGTGCTGATTGATGCAGGGGCTGATGTCAACATAAGGTCGCACGGTGGGACACCCCTGTTCCTTGCAGCTCTGTTCGGCTGCACGCAAGTTGTTCACCAGCTCATAAAGGCGGGCGCGAACGTACACCTGTCGGACAGAAATGGCTTAACCCCCCTCGCCATGGCAAAAAACAACGGACACTGCGGTTGCGAGAAGGCGCTCATCGAAGCTGGCGCGTAAAAGTCGGTCCATGAAACAGAATCGTTTGTAACGTGAATTGAAATTTCAGTCGCTCGCTACCGTCCGCTCGCGTCTACTGCGTCTTCTTCTCCTCCGCGCTCTTCGCGCCGCCATCCTTGGCAGTCCCCCCCCTGAGGTGCGACTGGAAGTTCTCCCACGTCGCCGTCTTCCAATCCTTCGTCGTCCACACGTTCACCGCGGCTGGGTGGTACGCGTACACGTCGGTGAACGGATCCGTCACCAGCTTGACCAGCCACACGGACGCGATGCGGAACCCGTACTGCATCCAAAGAAGCCCGGTGTGCCCGAGGACGAAGAAGAGGGTGACGTTGAGCCACGCCCTGGCGATGGGCTCCAGCGTCGGGTCGTTCGGCCCTAACCGCAGCAGGGAGATGAGCGGCGCGAGGGTGTACCCCGCCACCACGAAGCACTTGGACCGGGTGTTGAAACCCAACAGGAGCTCCTCCTCGTCGTGGCACGGGGGCTCGAAAACCGCGTGGCCAGCCTGCCTGAGGAACAGCGAACACAGTCCGAGAACCATCGTCGCGGTGCAGTTGCTCCACACGGTGAAGTAGCCGACGCTGAAGATGACGGAGGACACGAGGTGCGCAAACTGGTTGACGGTGTTTTTGTGACTCGCCGCGTGGTCGTCCGACTTGCGCCGCATCACCTCCTCGTAAAACTCATGGAGCGTCTCCGGCGGGACCGACTTGGGCGCCCTCGGTCCGCTCTGCTCGGGGAGGCACAGCACATCCGCCAGGAACCCCTCGCGCACCGTGCTCATCACGGTGTTGTACGCAATCTCCTTGCCCATTACCAAGCCGATGCTCTGCGCGGTGATGGGCTTGTCGGGGGTGCCCAGGTACCACCACCCGTCGTCGCGCATCGCCCTCGCCGCGTTCATGAGTTTCTTCTTGAGCATCTCGAAATCGTTGTGGACAAAGTCGAGGGAGACGAGGAGCCGACCGGTGCCCACCCAGGAGAGCGCGATGCCCTCGGCGCGGAGGTAGTACTGGAACATCCAGTGATACCGGCCGGGCTGGTTGAAGATGATGGTCCACACGGTGGTGAGATTGTGCACCGACAGCGGCAGGTTCTCCGCGTCTAGCGCCTCGTTCACGTCCTTGACCCAGTGTTCGAACTTGTCACCCACCTTTGCATACACCTGCTCAGCCTCGGGGGTGGTGACCCAGCGGAGGAACTCGTTCATGGCGCCCATGGTGAGCGGATGCGCCGCGAACGTGCCGATGACGTAGGACACCCGCAGCGGCCGCTCGGGGTCGAACCTTTGCATGAGCTCCTTCTTGCCGCACACCACGCCGCACGGCATGCCGCCGCCGATGGTCTTACCGTAGACGACCATGTCCGCGTGTACGCCGTAGTACTGCTGCGCGCCCCCCGGGGCCATGCGGAAACCGGTGTAAACCTCGTCAAACATCAGGGGTACCTCGCACTCGGTGCACACCTTCCTGAGTTCCTTGAGCCAAACCGCGTAGTGGTCCAGAGTCTCCGACGACGACGCCTCGCGCATCGCCGCGGTCATCAGCACCAGATCGTTGGGCGGCGGGGAGTTTGGGTTGAATCCCTGGAGCGGGTTGACGACGACGCACGCGATTTCATCTTTTCTCGCGCGAATGGCGGTGAGAGACGCCGGCGACATATCCTTGAGTGGCAGGACGTCGGTGTTTGTCCTTTCGTTACCAATCCCGGGCTGCACGCCGTCCCACCAGCCGTGGTAGGCACCCGCGAAGGTGACCACGAGCCTGCGCCTCGTGTTGAACGCGGCGAGTCGCACGGCGCACATCACCGCTTCGGTGCCCGACATGTGGAAGGAGACCTCGTCGAGCTTGGAGACGGCTTTGATCATCGCGAGGTTCTCGCCGACGATGGGGTGGAGCGGGCCGAGCACCGGCCCTAGGTCTTTAGTTCGCGCCCATCCCGCCTCCATCCACCGCTTGTAGTTGTCGTAGCCGCACACGTTGACGCCGTAGGACCCGGAGACGTCCAGGGCCTTGTTGCCGTCGAGGTCCACGACATGCGGTCCCTCGGACGCGAGCGCCAGGGTCGCCACGTTGAGCCGCTCGCGCACCAGTTTCTGGAACGGAAAAGGCACGCGGTTGGTGTCGGTGAAACGGAGGTCCGAGATGCCTTCGAGCACCGTCTCGCTCGCCTTCTGCGACGCCGCGAACTGCTCATCGAAGGACCGGGCGAGGTTGTCCATTCCCGCGCGACGTTTCTCGGCGATGTCATCTGGCGCGCCATCCGCGCGGAAGAACTTGTCGTCGTCAAGTGAGAAGGAGCGAAGGATGCCGGACGCGAGACGAGTGGCGAAGGGCGTCGGGGATGTGGCCTGCGATGGGTAGGGAAGGGGTCGCGAATGGTCAGCGGGAGTCCACGCCGGTGAGATCCGGCGGGGCGAAAGAAGAGCGCGATCGGGGTGCCGCGATGATCTGGGTGGTTCAGGCGCGCACCAGTAGGGTGATGAATATCTTGTATCCCCTGTACGCGGCGTAGGCCAGGGCCGCCGCCCACAGGAGGAGCAGCACGAAGGACTGGATGATGGTCATGGCCACCGTCGTCGACCCTCGAACCGCAGGAGTGGTCCGAGGGACAAAGCGACGTTCGAAGCACTTCCCGCGCGATTCGGACCGAATTTCCAATTTCCGGGGTGACATGAAATCTTATAGCAATACGGGCGAAAATCTAACACTATTTGCCTGTACAAGAGATGGCGAAAACATGCTATTTCGCCGCGGTGCGACGGTTCATAGAATATTCTGCCTTTCGAAGAATATTCTGTTAAGTCACGTAAACAACAGCTCGGCGTCAGTCCGATGCCGCACCGACCTCGAGCCCGACGGGCACGCGGGGTGACCCACGCCGATGCCGCCGATGGTGCGTCATCCTCATCGAGCCGCATCACCGATAAGGGCACGCTTCTGCTGATGATGCCGTCCACTACTGACGTCAACGGAGCAGGAGGCGTAGCGGCGAGATGGCACGAGTACATGCGCGAGTTGGTCGACGAAGGTTGGGACGTGGAGCTGTGGACGGTCGACTCGAAGGACCCGGAGTTCGCCATACCGAGGTACCACCTGCCCAACTTCCCGGACACCTTGACGGACTCCCCGGGCGTGGGTTTTTGCCTCAAGATATGGCGCAGGCTCAACCGGCGGGACCCGATGGTGTCGTGCGTCGTGATGACGGACCTGTTTTCGAACGTGCCCATCGCGATGATGTGCGCGGGGACCGGGACGCCCCTGGTGTATTCCATTCACACGGACATCGCCCAGGTCGACGGCATCAACATAGCGCCGTTGTCCGCCGCCATTTTGCAGTCAACGACGTCCACGCTGGCGCACGCCACGGTCACGACGTCGCCATCTTTCAAGCGCTTGTTGGAGTCGAGGGGCATCCCGAACATAAAGGGCCACTACCGGCCGCTTCCGGTGTCCTGCGTGTTGGCCGCGGGGGATGCGCTGACCGACGAGGACGTCGCGTCCGTGCGCCATGAGCTCACCGCCGGACACTTAGAGCGCCCCGTCATGACCTACGTCGGGCGGTGGTCCATCGAGAAGCGCATGCATTTGCTGAAGCGGTGCCGACCGAGGGGCACCACCCTGGCGTTCGTCGGCGACGGTCCGATGCGCGACGTGGTGATGGGCTGGCACGACCCGCCGCGGTGCGTGGTGTTACCCGGCATGCGCCCGAGAACCGCACTGGCGGCGGTGTACAGGGCCACGGATTGGGTGTGCAGCGCGAGTGACTTTGAAACTTTCGGCAACGTGCCGTACGAGGCTGCGCACTGCGGCACCCCCGCGCTGCTGCAGGACGCGCAGGGTTTCACCGATCAGATCGACGCGAGCGAGTCCCGCGGCGCCTTACTTAAATTCGATGCGGTGGACGGCGCACAGCTGTGCGCGGCGGCGATGGAACGGACCTCGCGGCTGCTCGACGCGCCGCACGTGGTGAGAGCGGCGGCGGCGAGGTCGTCGGGCGCGGGGACGTGCATAGGCGACGTGGTGTCCGAGGTTGTGACGAGTTGGAGCGCCGGGCCGGTTCGTAAACGGCGGTGGATCTACCTCGCGTGCGCCGCGTTGTCGTTGTTGGTGCTCGCGTCGATATTACAGGTCATGAGCTTCTTCATGAAGGCCGGAGTGGCCGTCGGCGTTGACTTCACCACCGGGATGAAGAACCGACGAAAGAGCAAACAGATGTGGGCCGAGAGGGAAACGCCCACGTCCACGGTCAACCTTCACATGTGCAACGGTCAACCCACGTGCACGGTCAACCTTCACGCGTCGTCGAACGTATCGTCCATCGAGAAGGAGGATGGGGAGAGTGGGAGGCGATCGCCGGACGAGAACGCGCCCCCGAACGTTGGGTTTGGCAAGAGGAACCGGTCTCGGGACGGGTCGCCGCCAAAGCCGAAGGTTACCTTCGCGCCTGGTACGATTACGCCGGAGCAGGCGCCGCGGTGGAGACGACCCATGAGTCCCGTGCGGCCGGTGTCCCCGGGGCGGGTGTTCTTCCCGGTCTGGTGAGCCGGCCGTGGGAAACATGAGTAGCTTCGATCGATGTACAGCAGTTTGGACATGTACACGGTGAAAGAACCAAAACGAGGGATCCAAAACGTCAATCGTCACTTCGTTTTCCCCGAACCGGAATGGCTCGGACCGCCCCACACCCGCCCCGCGCGCCGGCCCGGGCATTCGCGTCGCGACGCACCGATCGATAGGATGAGGTCGGCCGCCTACGCTAAGGACGCCGTCGACGACTACGACGGCGACTACTTCGGCGACGTCCCTCGCCGCGCCACCGAAGACATCGATGCGGATCGGGTGCCCGAAGCGGCGCCCCCGGACCAAATGTTTCACACCAAGCGGACGACCTCGCTCCGTGAGGTGACGAACGCGTGGTTGTCGCACATGAAGTACATCCTCCCCTTCTCCATCGGTGTCATAATGGTCCTATACACCCTCATGTACTACGCGCACGCCAAGTGCACCGCCACGCTCACGCGCGAGGCGTTCGAGCTGGGCGGCCAGACGGAGATCACCCGCCGGTGGATGCGATGCTTCACCCCAAACTTCAGCGACGACGAGTTCCGGCCGCTGAACTCCATCGGGGACTTCAGCGTGTACGTCATCCGCTATACCAAGATGTGGAGCATCTTCAGCGCCGATAACAACTTCTTCGTGCACATGTTCGCGTGGAACCTGCTGGCGCGGAACCGCACCTGGAAAACAAGGCTCTATTTCGTCTGGTTCGCGCTCTTCTACATTTCGCCGCTGATCGACTACCAGGTCACCGGGTTCAGACACATGGCCTCGTGGTACGTCCAGATGGGCTGCCAGTTAGGTGGGTGGATCACGTGCCTGGCGGCGAGCGAGACGCGGGACATGCCCACGATGTCGTGGTGGTTCGTCTACCACGGCATGGCGGGCATCACCTACATCTTCGCGCTGAGGAACCTGGCCATCGGCGACGACGACAGCTACTCGCTTCAGCTGAAGCTGCTGGTGCGATTCGTGTTCGACCCGATGATGTGGGAGGCGATGAAGACGGCGCAGAGGCACGTGGCGATGATGAACCCCAGCCCGGGCCCGGGTTTGAACACGTGCAGCATCATGGCGCCGATCATCTCCCAGGCGGTGTACTCGCGGCTCCTCCTCTTCCTCCTCACCAACGACGGCAAGGTATCCGTCATCACCCTGCAGCTCATCATCTCCCTCAACGAGCTCATGATGAAACTCACGCTCAAACACCGGGACGGGTTCTTCACGCGTACCGTCATGGGCACCATGGCGGGCGACGCGCTGCTATCGTCCGCGAAGATGGATGAGCTACACGCCGTCTCCTGCCTCGCCGACGTCTTCTGCGAACTCGGCGCAATCGCGTTCATCACGCCGCTCATGGTGGTGTTTAACCTGCCGTCCACCGGTGACCTACCCGACGGTAAGACGCGCACGTCAAACTACGACGATATGGCGTGGATCTGTTTCCAGCTCGCGGCGATGGAGATCGGCATGTCGTTCGTGAACACCTTCGCGCAGTACAGGTTCCACTCGATCGACATCGGCCGCGTGTTCAAGCAGTCGGAGGCGGCGTACCGAAGGCAGGTGAAACTCTCCAGGCCGGACGGTGCGAAAGGGCGCAACTACCTGTCGTACAAGTTCCTCGTGTACACCGTCATGGCGGTGTTCTTCGCCACGTGCGCGCTGAACACGGTGATGGGGACCATGTGGACGCTGCGCATGTGCCCGAGGGTGCGAAGCGACGGCCACGTGTACTTCCGAGCGTGCCTGCCCACCGAGGAGAAGCACCTGCCGGGCGGTAGCAGCGTCAAGGGTCCGGGGATCCTCGCGTATAACTTCGACTGGCCCCCGTGGAAGTCACAGTACGCCATCGACACCAGCAACCAGAACATCACATACGAAGATCTCCGCGCAGAACTCTGATGAGACGCGTCGAGTGCTCACTTACATTTTTCATTTCAAAGCTCTGCGATTCTCTCGCCGCGCGTAGCCACAGCCCGGTACTTGTTGAGCATCCACTGCCTGATCAGTTTCATCTGCGTCTTTCTCGCCTCGATCACCGGCTCCGGGTCCAAGTCGTTGCTCCACATGAAGTCGAGGTGGTGCGCCCCACCCGGTAGCATCATCGCGACGAGCGACGGCGAAAGGCTCTCCTGCACCCCCAACCCAGCCCAAGGGTCGAGGTACCCGTTCGTCCACACCACGTTACTCGCCCACGACAGCCTCCTACCGCCGAACACGGTGGTGGCCCACAACGTCTTGGGCCGCACGCCCCACCGTCGTTCGCACTCCAGCACGGCGGCGGTCTCGTTCCACGGCTGCTCGAAGAACATGTCCCGCACGCCATCCCTGGACATGGGCATGAACATCTCGGTGCAGTACTGGTAGTCCCACAGAGCGCCGTCCTCGTCCGAGTCGTCGTTGCTCCCGCGCCCGGTGTCGAAGCACGGCTGGGTTTTGGAGTAGTTGTAGTACACGCCCACGGCGTCCGCGAGCGCGGCGAGGAGCGCGTCGCCCCCACCCGAGTTGAGGTGCGGGTCCGCCAAGGCCCCCGAGCACGCCGCCCGGAAAGGGTAAGCCGGCAGCGTCCCGTCTCCGTTCAGGATGTACGAGCTCTCGTACGGGAAGTTACCCATGGCCAGGTAGTCAAACGCACCCTGCGCCCACAGCGCCACGTCCAATACGTCGTCCCTGTCCTTCAGCGCGACGTCGTGACAGAGTCGCATCGGTTCTCTGATGGAACGCGGAGTATCGGATCGCGCGAGAAGCTCTTTGAAGGCGGCGCGGACGTTTGAAGCGCACGCCGGCGGTGACCCCCCGGCAGCCGTGGCGTCCAGCGTGACTCCATCCGCGAACGCGCCGGGGTCCACGGGCGGGTCTTCCCCCACGAATGACCAAATGGGAGCCGACCCGGCCACCGCGCCGTCCACCACGTTGGCGTACTTGAGCCGCATCCACGTGCTCAGCATGCCTCCGTAGCTGCCCCCGAAGGTGAACACCGGTGCGTCGGGGGCGCGCATCTCCGTCTTGAGCTCGCGGATGAGCGTGGCGTAGTCCGCCATGGCCTGCTCGGACGTGAGGTAGGGGTACTCGCCCTTCTTCTTGAGGTGGCCAGGGATGATGCCGCCCACGGATGGGTTCTTCTCACTGACTAAATCTTCTTCTCGAGGCGTCGGCTTGGATCTTCCGTAGTACCTGTGCTCGGCGAACACGAGCACGGCGCCGAAGCTCTCGGCGTGCTCCCACATCAGACCCGTGGCGTTGAGGTAGAGCTCCACGTTGGCCTCGTTGCCGGTGTAGAAGAAGATGGGCGGGCCCGACTTGGTGAACCCGGCGTCGAGGGCTGTCGTTTCCGACGATGACGCGTCGAGCGAGGCGATGCCTCGGAGTCGGGGCGTCGCCTCGTGGGTCGAGCCCTCGCGCTTCTTCGACGCGAGCGCGTCGCGCTTCTTCTCCCAGAAGTGCGGGCAGAAGAAGTATCTCTGGCGGTAGGTCTCCGTGGGCGCCGCCCACGAGAAGTGATCGAGAGGCGCGTCACGCCATCGCTCCTGGCAGGAGCCCTTGGGGGTCCATCCCGGGGGTTGCGAAGATACCTTTTCGAGATCCGTCTCGGTGGGGCGGTAGGACCTGGCTGGATGCCTCGGCCTCCTGGCCGTCGTTCGGGCCGCGTCGGTGGGATGCACGAGGAGTAAGAGCACCACCGCGAGCGACAGCTTGGCTCTCATCGTGGCTCTCATCGCGTCTCGAAGTGCGAGCCCCGCGAAAGCGCGTGAGCTAACAATCGTCGTCTCGGCCGAACAACTTGTAAAATTTTCTGTTGCCACGTGGTCTGGCAACAGTTGAGAGCGCACCATGACGGAGCGCAGGTCCGCGCGAGTCGCGGCGAAGGCTTCGAACGACGATGCGACCCCCGATGCGAAGCCATCGTCCAAACCCAAAAAGGCTGGCATCGCCGCGTGGGTCGCCGCCGCGCGACCCAAGACGCTGACCGCGGCGACGGTGCCCTTCCTGGTGGGATCCGCCTTGGCGACGACGGGCGGCGGTGAGGCGCGGTGGGCGGAGGCGACGTGCGCGCTGGTCGGATACTTCTTCATACAGATCGGGACCAACCTCGTGAACGACGCGTGCGATTTCGTGCGGGGCGCGGACACCGAGGTGAGCTGCATCCCATCCATACCCCATCACTCACTCCACCCCAAACGTCGCCCACGTTTTTCAACGTGCCCCATCGAATCTTCTTTCCCCCAAACTCATCCTCGTCCTTCCCTCCCCCTCCGCACGCAGGATCGCGCGGGACCCAAACGCGTCACCCAGTCCGGCGCGTTCTCCTCACGCACCGTCCACATCGCCGGCGTCGCGTGCTTCATCCTCGCGGCGGTCGCCATGTACCCCGCCGTCGTCCTCCGCGGCGTCCCGATGCTCCGCCTGGTGTGCGCCTCGTGCGCCGCGGGGTACGCGTACACCGGCGGACCGTTCCCGCTCGGGTACCACGGCCTGGGTGACGTGACCGTCATCGTATTCTTCGGGTTCGTGGCGACGTGCGGCATGGCGAGGATACACCACGGTGCATACGGCGACGGTGGATCCACGTCTGGGCTCGACACGATGTGGGGGCTCGACACGTGGGGGCTCGACATCAACGGGCCGCTCGTCGTGGCGTCTGCGCAGGTTGGAAGCCTCGCCGCGGTGCTGCTCGCGGTGAATAACCTGAGGGACGCGCGCACCGACGCGAGGTGCGGTAAGAACACGCTGTGCGTGCTGCTCGGTGAGAGGTTCGGGCGGTGGGAGATTACATTTTTGTTGGCGGCGCCGTTCATGGTCCTGCCGTACTGGGCGTGGGAGGGCGCGAGGAGGCTGGAGGTGACGATGTTCCCGTCGCTCGCGGCGGCGCTGCCGGCGGCGACGGCGCCGCTCGCCGCGTGGGTCGGCGGCGAGGCGTGGAGGCTTGGGGTGGGCGACGCGGGGTTCAACGGGGCGCTGACGGGGGCGGCGGCGTTGCACCTGTTGTTCGGGGCGGCGCTGGCGTTGGGTCTGGCGCTCGACGGGGTGGCGTGGCGGGACTCTTTCGACTCCTCAGTGGTGAGTGAAGTGCGCGAGGCGGCGAGTGCATCCGCGGCGGCGCTGTCGTGAGCAATCCGTCAAATAAATCGTTTTCTATGCTGATTCGTCCGCCTTCTTCTCTTCCTCCTCATCTTTCGACTCCTCTTGCACCTCTTGTTGCTCCGCCTCGAGTTCAGTCGAGGGCTCGAGTTCAGTCGCGGGCTCGATCGTCTCCTCGGGCTCGATTGTATCCTCGGGCTCGATCGTATCTTCGGGCTCGTCCACCTCGATCCTTCCCTCCTCGGCCAACACCGCGCTGCTTCCCCGCCTGACCCCGTGCCTCGGCGTATCCATCGGGGTGTTGGTCACCGAGCTCCTCGGCGTGGCTCCCCGGACCGTCCGCTCGAACTCCTGCACGAGCTGGTGCGGCTCGGGTCGGAACAGCCGCCGCATCGTCCTGTAGAACAGGTCGGGTAAGAGCCCGATGACCACGATGAGCGGCGTCGCCA
>Ga0115006_10000252_pt1 | contig 28364 bp, 10 predicted proteins | sample ArcOceMetagenome_3_FD_88943 | JGI IMG/M metagenome (GOLD analysis project Ga0115006, IMG submission 88943) | Marine eukaryotic phytoplankton communities from Arctic Ocean - Arctic Ocean- Svalbard ARC20M Metagenome | ecosystem: Environmental > Aquatic > Marine > Oceanic | place: Arctic Ocean...
GGCCTCTGGCCCACGGAGAGCTCTCCGTGATTGTCTGGCCGCTTTGAATGCGGATTTGTGTTTGCTTCTGCCTGGGCCATGCCAATCGGGCTGGCGGCGACGGTCAGACAGCCGAAACGAAAGGCTAATTATGCTGCAAATTAAGCGTCAGATCAGATGCAGAGCGAGCAAGAAACAAGAAGAACACGAGAGACAAGCAAGGAAGATACTCTAGTACACCTTCACCGCCCCCTCCCATCGCAGGGCCAGAGCGAACGAGTAATAATAACGTGATTCGCCTGAGGAGCGCTCTGCTTATCGTAAAGAATGTCGTCCGCGTCCAAAGAAGAGGCGTCCTTGGGGGGCACATGTGCTGCTGAGAACGACGCGTCGTCGGCGGCATCGTCGTCGGCGGCGTCGGCGGCATTGACGGACGCCGATGCCGCCTCGGTGACCGGGACCTCCGGTCCTACTAGTGCCACCCCCGCCTCTCCCGCGCAAGACGACGACGACGACGACGTCCATGACGACCACGGTGATCAAGCGGCCGATATCCTCAGTCGTCTGTTCCGATTCCAGGTCACGCCGACGGACTTGCCCAAGTGCTACACCATCGAATCGGGCTCGTACCCGCCCGACGAGGCGGCCTCCCTCGAAAGTCTGCAGTACCGGCAGCATCATGCCGCGCCCTACTTTCGTTGCGCGGCCTTGCTGGGCGTCGACGAGGAGGCTGCGGCGACCGCAAAGCAACAGCAGCAGCAGCAGCAGCAGCAGCAGACCCAAAAGGCCGACCCGACCGATTCCATGAAGATGACCGGTGAGATCGTCGGCTTCGTCACCGGCACTCGCTGCTCGGCCTTCGACGTCGCCAGCATGGCCGTCCACGATCCGCATGGCTCCATGTTGGCCATCCACTCCGTCGTCGTTTCCGGGCAGTACCGTCGGATGGGCATCGGTTCGGCCATGCTCAGAGAGTACGTCGCCTCCATCCGAAAGAGGACCGTGAAGACCCCCATCGACAAGATCGTCCTCATTGCCAAGGCCGACAAGCTTGCCTTCTACGTCCGGGCCGGCTTTTCCGTCGTCGGGGTCAGCCCCATCGTCCATGGGAGGGATACGTGGTATGAATGCTCGTGCGATTTGACCGGCGGGAGTGGCCTCGCTGGCATTGCCGATCTCTCCGCCGCTGCGGCGGACTTGGCCATTACTAGTACGTCCTGTACCGACCCTACCATCGGCGGTCACAATTCTCCCGATGCCCCCGGATCTGCCGTTGGTAGTGCCTGTGACAAATTATCAAATGGAGGGGACGATACCGCTGCTGCGTCAATGAAGCCTAGTAGCGGTCGAGCCTGGTCCTCTCTGGCGAGCAAGATGGCTTGTGGCAAATCATGCTTCATCGTGGATAGCTTTGCCGATCCGTCTCAGCCGGGCTCGGGCAATCCGGCCGCCGTGGTGTATATGGGAGACGCGGCGAGCGTTGAGAGCGTCGGAGAGAGGGAGGAGGCCTGGATGAGGACTGTGGCGATGGAATTCAGCCTCTCGGAGACGGCGTTTCTTTGGCAGCGTCGGCGTGGTGATGGTTCGAGCTCCGCCCTTTGGAGCGGTGATGAGGTCGGATATGACATCCGATACTACACCAAGGGAGGGAACGAAGTGAACCTTTGCGGGCATGCGACTCTGGCGGCTGCATCCATTGTGCTCCGTGTTGCCGATGAGGATTCCTCGAGACCAACGGCAGTCAAGGGAGCTGTTTTCTACGCGAAAGAGGACGTACTTAAGGCCTCCGTCGTCGAAGGTAGTGGTGACGAGACCTCGTCAACATGCAGCAACAGTGATACTACAAACACTCGCATCGTTATGAACTTCCCTTGGAGGTCGGTGGGAGAGGTCGATGATCCGGCAGACAAAAACGCTGCGCTGTCCATGCTGCAATCTGCCTTTGGTCTTGGCACGAGTGATGGAGTCGCTGATACAGCGAATGCTGATATTCTTTATATTGGTCTGGACAGCGTGGGGGAAGACCTGCTAGTTGAGCTAACGCCTGACGCATTTGATAGAGTGGGTCCTACAGAAAGCTCTCTACTTGATATAGCTGCGCTCAAGACCTCGGACGCCAAGTATTCCCGAGGCGTCATTCTTTGCTGCCGAGTCAGCAAGGATGGAAAGGACGGTGTCCGAGGAATCGACTTTCTGTCGCGTTTCTTCGGTCCCAAGGCTGGAATCGACGAAGATCCCGTTACAGGGTCGGCGCATTGCACTCTTGGGCCGTACTTTGGAGCAAAGATTGGACGCAGCCGCGTGGTCGGTCGGCAGGCCTCATCGCGTGGGGGGATTGTGGAATGTGTTTTGATAAACGGAGGAGGAGAAGGAGAAGGCAGGCCTCGAAGAGTGAGCATTACCGGGACTGCAGTGAAAACGATTTGCGGTAATTTGCTGATATAGCATTGGGTTCGCTCGGTAGGGCGGGAGTACTACATGTACATGTAGAAAATTCTAGTATGAAAGGATTTATTTAGAAAAGCTTCGACTATGCTATGCTATACTAAACGCGATGAGCATCCATTTGCACGCAACTTAGTATTATTGTGTCTCTTTCAACCTAACTAAGAGAGAAAGATTGCTGCCCCTCTGAGTGTTGCCTGTTGGGCTGGGAAATCTCTCACAGTTGGGAGCCTCACTGAGAGAAGGAACATTGGTCCTCTGAGGCAGGTGTAGCATACTGGTATCTCATAGCAATTCGGGTCACTCTTCGTCTCCTTTCCAGTATCATCTCGTAGCTCGATGGCCTGGAACCTGACCAAAGGCATGGGCGCCAGGAGTTCTCTCGGCCTTGCCTCTGCAAGCTTCCCATCGCGTACACTCGCCCCTTCTAGGAAAAGGCCGGTGGCAAGGATGCCGTCGTTTCGCTTGGCATCCTCTTCTCCGTCGTCACCGTTATTTTCCCCGCCGACAATACTAGCTTCAATCGACATGCGATCCAGCGGGACATTGAGATTTCGGCTCTCGATTTGTCTCATGGCCGTCAGGTAGCTGTTCGGATTGAACAAGCCTCCCAGCCACACAGTATCCAACCGCTGGAAGGCATCTCTTCCTCCTGGTCGTTCATCTCCAACGACCCATTTCGAGAGCTGTTCACATCTACAAAGCAAATCTTGGAAATTATCGGAGAGATTCTTTTCGCTTGGCCACGAAAGCTTGGACCACGACGACGGCCACGAATTTCGGGAGAGAGCAGAAGACAGTTGCTGCATTTCTTCTGAGAAATTTTTCTGTCCTTCCAGGCCCTTGTGCAAATCCTCAAGACTTTCTCTCATTTCGGAGAGCAGATCGTTCATCCTGTCGCATTCTTGCAGCGCAACGACAATGTAAGGACCATCGTCACCCTCCAAGAGTGCCTTCGCCTTTAGAGACAGAGCGACCATCTCAAAATTTGGTGGTAGCTTGTCCAGTAGATCTCTCATGGTCTCTCGGACAATGTCGGTGGCCGAAGTTGCGCTGGAGGAGGAGGCGGAGGTGGAAGGAGACGTGCTATTACCAGCACTCGCTGGTGGAGCTGCTCCTGCAGAGTTGCCAATGCCACCCATGCCCAAAATGTTGAGGAAGAGACTATCAATGCCCTCCGAGAGAGCCTTGATCTCGGCGTTGGAGTGCAGACCAAAGAGGGAAGGACTCTCCGAAGGCAGACTTTCGTCAATGTACTGGATGTAATCCGAGTAGCTCATGTCATTGGGGGAAGGACTTTTGAAGCCTGGGCCAAGCTCGAGATCATCGTCGCCACCCGTAGCACCGGAAATGAGCTCAGGACGGAAATACACCTCAAGATACTCCTTCAAAATCCGGCGATCCCACGCGTCGGTAACATGCCCGCCATACATGATTTCACCAAAAATATAGCGCAGGTCGTCCCAGGGGACCTTGTCGTTGGCGTCGAGGTAGGATCGCAAGACATTCGCGCAAATGAGCAAATCGCCAGTGTTGAAACTGTACTTCCTGGACCATCCCTGCTGTCCGAAGCGTCTTCGTCCACAGACGACGGCGTGGAACCAGCACAGACTGAACAGGCAAGCCTTCATCTCGCTTGGTCTGGTGCAGGAATCGATCGTCTCCTGACCAAAGTTGTCCCACGCGCGGATCAGGTTGGAACGAATATCGGACGGGGCCTCGTTCGCCACCTTAATGCAGGATTGCATGAGACTCTCTGGCATGTTGTGCATCGACGGGAGTGGCGGGGGCTCGGCACTGAGAAAGCACCGGAAATCTTCGTGCGCATCTTCTGAGAGGACCTCGAGAAGTCGTTCCAGCTTGGGCACCCAGGAACTCATTAGGTGACAATTCTGAAGCATGACCCATCCGCCCTCCTTGGCGTACTTCTTGAGGATGGCCTCCGCTGGAGCCTCTTGTCCCTGGCCCATGCTGATATTGACCAGACGCTTGTTGTCAATGCTGATGCCCCTCTGTCGGCCGAGGTTTTCCACGAGTGGGGTTGGATCGACTCCAGCAAAGAGTACGAAGAAAATCGGAGTCTTGTTGTTGGTCTCATCATAGGTGGCCTTCATGTTGAACGGTTCCTGTGACACGTACTGCTTTCCCATGGTATCGCCGATAAAGGCTCTCAGACACGTTGGGAGTCGATCGGACCGCAGGGTTCGGAGCAGTATCAGCTTCTGGAATGTCGTCAGATCTGTCTCGTACGATCCCGGGAGCTTGGCGTTCTCAACGTCTTCCACGTCGATCCAGGTGGACCATTCGTCGGAGTCACTCTGCATAGAATTTCCAAGACCGGCAAAGCAATCCAACCCTTCGAGGGCCTTGACCTTGGCCCAAATGCTCTCGGGCAGCCACTCCTTCAGCGGTCCCATGTTGCCCGCATCTGCGATGGTCTTGTTCTGGACCAAGTACTGCGCTTCCTGCGGGTCCAACTTGTTGTCGTTCACCAATATCTTCAGGGCGAGGGACGTCAGAACCGTGAGCTTATCGCTCTCGAACAGTCCCCGACGGATGTAGTTGAACAGAGTCAAAGTGATGCTACCCTTGAGGCATTCACAACGCGTCTCGATCTGCTGGTCTTCTTCCTGTTGTTGCGCATGCTCCACCTCATCGTCGCCGCCGATGGTGTTGGAATCGCCACTGACCAAATCAATTGCTCGGAAGAAGACCTGCTGGAATGCTGCCAGGCTGAAGATGTAATATGTGTGAACTTTGGACAAATCATTCATCAGGAAAAAGAGCAGGGAGCTTCGGTTGGCCACGGTCCTGTATCTCTCACTCGTTCGGAGGATGTCCGCCTGAGTCTGCTTGGCGAGGGCGCTCTGGTGCTCAATATCGTTGCTAATTCGCTTCGTCTCCTCCAAGCCCTCGATGAGCTCAGCATCCTCGGTAATGTCACCCTGGGCGCTGGCTAGCTTTTGAAGAATTGAATCCTCTAGCTCCTTCATGGTGATGGTGAAGCCATTGAGCTTAGAAATAAGGTCGGCGCTGGTGGCAGCAAGGTCGGGCCGTTCTTTCTCCACCACGAGATTCAGCAATTGGTCCTCCAATCCCGACATGGTCACAGTGAAATTAATGATGGTCGTTTCGGCCTGGATCTCAGGTGGGTAGTGCGGATTGGATAGCTTGGTGTGCAGATACAGCCGAAAGTCCGGATGGAAGTCACACTCCTTGTCTCCCACCTTGATGAAGTACCGAGACCCGCGCTTGATGGTGGCTCTTTGAATGACCGGGTTGAGAACGGCGTCAATCGACTCGCCAATGTTCTCAATGATGATAGTATGGCCATTTTCCAGAGCAGCCTCCAGCTTGCGGATCATATCCTTCTGACCCAGACGAACAATTTGCAGGTTGCGTTCTGGGGCACTCTCCTTCTCTTTGAGCCATCGGATGCCCTGCAGCTGCGGATCGATGAGAAGTGGCCATCGAGATGCGTTGCAGACAATGCTGCCGTTCTCGCTGGAAACAACGTCCGCGGGCAGATAATCGGAGTTCCACTGTGCAACCTCCGCCTCGGTCGTCAATATCCGAAGAGGATCGGCATCTTCGCTCATGGGGATCGTCGTGTGGTTGCTACTGCTACTGCCGCTGCTGCTATCGCTATCGGCGCCACCAGGGTTGCCGTTGTCACCGTCACCGCCGCCCTCACCAGTAGGTCCTACAGCCGCCTCACGAAATCCTTCCAGAAGGAACGGCTTGAAGACATTCTCTATGAGATATTGTCGGAAAGGCTTGTTGAATGGTCCGGCGTACGACAGGAAGGCACTGGCGAGAAGGACGTCACCGGTGAGCAGGTTGGAATTTTGCCTCAGCGTCTCAACGTTTTCTCCCCACCGCTCGTTCTCGCTGCTCAGAGCGTTGGTAAGTCTCTGGGCTAGATTCAGCTTGCGCTCCCCGCGGTCGACGGCATCCATCGCCTCCTGCTTGCTGGCGTTGGCCTCCTCGAGGTCGGCCGTCAGTTTCGCTAGCTTCGACCTCAGCTCTGCGACGTGTTCGGTCACGGCCTTGAGCTTGGAATTGGCCTCGGCCAGCTGTTCGTTGGCTTCCCGGAGTGCCTGCCGCTTCGGCTCGACGGTCGTGACGATGTCGTAGTACTCGACGATGTTGATCACAAACGAGCAAAGACCCGCGGCGGCCTGGTTCTTGGTCTTCATCGTCTCCACGTTGAAGTAATCCTTCTCGATGTACTGCCGTACCTCCCTGAAGTTGTTGTGGTTGATGGTGTTGTCGTCCACGTGCGCCTTGATCTCCTTCAGGTACGTCATGTACTCCCGGATGTTTCCCATGAGCTGCTTCTTGGCGGCGTCCCAGGAACAGTCCTTGACCTTGATTTGTCCGCCTGATTTCTTGGTAACGACGCTGGGCATGATTCCGGCCAAGAGACACATGGTCGCCGCAAATACCTCATCGAGCTTGGGCGGGGGCTTCAGCATACCCTTGCAGCTGCTCAGATCCTTCTGATCGAGCGTATCCAGAGCGGACATGGCCGCCTCGACGGCCGGTTCGGCCTTGGCCAGATCCTCTTCCGTATCGCGCTGTTTCTGCGAAACCTCCTTTTGAATTTTGGCAACGTGCTCACTTTCCGTCTGGGCGTGGGCGCTCTCCACCTCGACGGATGACTTCTCCTTTGCCACCACCTCGGCGATGCCCTCCGCTTTCTCCTTCTTGGCGGCAGCATCCTCCAGCATCACCTTGAGGTCTTCCTCGAGCTTGGCAACCGACTCGCTCGTCTGACGGAGCTTGGTGAGGCCGTTCTCGAGTCGCTCGATGGCCGCTGCGGAACCACTCCGCTTCTCCTCCAAGAGGGACGAGTACAGCTTGATGAGCTCCAGATAGGATTTCGGCGTGTTGTGGATGTGGCGCTTCTCTTGCAGCTGGAAGGCGACGGCAGCCTTGTTGACGGCCTCAAACGAAAAGGGAAGGAATCTCTCGATGACGATCCTTTCGGCATCACCGCCGAGGTCGAGATTGCGGAGGAACTTCTTCCCAACGCTGTACAAGGCCTCCCGAGGCCAACCGTGGAAGACGTCCATGACGGTGCAGCTAACAAGGGCGGGGAATCGAAGGGCGCGCGTTCGGAAGTCCTCGCCGACTGGGCTGAAACAAAGACACACGTGAAGATTCTTCCGAATATTGCGCAAGAAGTAATTCCAGCAATTCGCCTTGTCGGGGACCACCCCACCCGCCTTGACGCGGTTGGCGACGCCGTTGACTATTTCGTCCACCTCATCGGTGGCAAATAGCCCGTCAATGTCTCCCGTGGCCAGGAGGGAATTGATGCAAACCAAACAGCGCTCATCGAAGACCTGACTATCCGTCATAAGGAACATGACGCCCTCCTCCTTCAGTCCAGCCTTCCGAAACATGGCCTTGAGGTCGTCCTTGAAGTCGGTCATGCCATACGTACTGCTGATGACAACCTGCGACACGGAATACCCGCAGATGGAGGCCGCTAGACGGGCAAGACTCTGCTTGCCACTGCCGCCGACGCCTACCAGGAGGGCGTGGCCACTTTCGTTGCGAATGATGCGAACGATGCGGGCAACATGCTTCATGGCATCCTCAAATAGGACCAGATCCATGGCAGCATTGGTCTCGTTGTACTCGGTCAGGGCCGCGTCTAGGGTCGTGTTCATCTCGACGAGAGACGTCACCTGATTGTACACGGGCCGTTCAAGGCTGTCGGCAAAGTGCGAAAATACCAATGGCTCGGCATTTTCCTTCGAGTAGTAACGGGCGATGGGAAAGGAAGGGAAGGTCTTCTTGCACTGCGTTTGAACCAGGGCGTTGTATTTGGTGAGATCAGACGCGCAAACCAGTCGATCGCCATAGACGCGTTCGCTCTCGTGCAGCCAAAGGAGGACGAGCTTGTCGGATGTCGATACGGTGTCCGGCGTCGAAACCAACAGACCCTGAAAGACTTGCGAAATCTCTCGCATGGTAAACTCGTAGAAAAAGTTGACAGCCGTCTTCTTGAAGGCACCAGCGACTAGGGCATGAAGGCCCATGGCAGCCTTGAGAACAGACGTGCTTTGCTCCTTCACCTCGTCAGCAAAGGGCAGGCAAGACAAATGACCGTCCAAGAAAGATTGGTAGATGGTAAGCAAGCTTGTCGATCCAGGCAGACCGACGAAGAAGGTGGCAAAGTGCCTCTGAAGTCTTGGATTGATCTGGTTGGAGCCGGCCGCTGGGTTCATACATGCCACCACCTGCGTATTCATAATGTTCTTGATGGACATCTTGTCTAGCTCGTAGCAGTGCTCGTATTCACAGTGCTGTCGCAAGTGCGCGATGGCCGACTGGGTATTGTATTGGTCCACCTCGGGTAAATTCATATCGTCGATGAAGTACACCAAGCGGCCCGTCCCCGGCGGCCCGTAATTGCTGCCGGTCTTCTTCTCGAGCGGTAGGGACATGGCCGAAGCAAGGACAGACGACGTGGTGTAGTAGTTGAAGTTGATGGTGGTGGAACTCATGGTGGGACCGGAGGCATCACCGCCATCGTTGCCGCTGCCAGCGAATCCAGAGAGCATGCCCTTTACCAGTGCTGACTTGCCGCTACCACTGGGGCCGGCGAGCATGACCGGCTTTTTCATGTTGACGAGAAGGTCCATCCAGTAGGAAACGGAGCATGTTTCCGGAGTCGGAACGGTCACCTGCGACATGGGCGTTGCTCGGCTATCGTAATCGACCGAATAGAAGAAGGGAGACTTGGTCCAAGAGTCGAATGTGTTGGTCTCCGGATTGAGCCAATAATCAAAGACGGTATCACGAGGAGGAAATTTGACGCTGTCGCTGCTGTTACCTCGCCACCAATCTGAAAACATCTTCCGGTAGTCGGTCCCATCGTCCGATACACCCAAGCTCGATCCCAAGGCCCAAACGGCACAATACCCAAACACAACCTCGAGAGCGTCGGGTGTTGCCGTGTTCACCTCGTTGAGGCATCCGTCCAGCATGTTGAGCAAAGCCTCAACACGGGTGACATCCTCCGTCGGGACAACCGCCTCGGTGTGGAGGAGCAGCCACATGAAAGCACCATCCATGTACTTCTCGAAATAGCTCTTGAGGGCGGACACGATTTCGTCCGAGTACTCGGCGCCCTTTGTCACCAACCAACTTCGGATAAGAGACTTCCACTGCGTGCCGTCGTCTGTACTGATGTACAAGATACCGGCACGCGAAACCGTCGCCGGTGTGGCATGCTTGAGGTCGCGAATCTCGAATATCATTCTCATGTGAGGGAGGAGGGGGATGCGCTCGTTGGATGCAAGGGTGAGCATCCGATTGTCATCCATGACGGAGTTCTGTGGGCATGGAACAAGTACGTTTGCAGGAGAAAAAGAACGGCATGAATTGCATGTGAGTACCGGTAAGCACGGAGTTCACCACAACATCCGGCATCGACGATACGAATACATTACACGTAGTGCACACACTCACCATGGATTCAATCCAATTGGCATCCAAGTCGCCGTCCAAAACAATCCACTTTGAATTTTCATCCGGCGCGCTGGACAGCGTCCTCATAATGTTGGACAGCAATCCGTCTCGCCATTCCCTCGTTGCCATGCTGATGTAACCGTAGAGCTCCTCGGTCTTGACCGCCTTGGGGTTGAGATCCACCACGGTGGTGGGCGATTCCGGATGACGAAGATTCCGGGCCTCCTGGAGGGTACGCCAGCATTGCGATTTACCGGAACCCGCCGGACCCATGACAAAGACGCAATGGCGGATGGCAAGGAGCTCTTCCAGCTGCACCACCTTCAATCGGAACGTTTCGTCGGGATCGTTGCCCAGACGTTCGCAGGCCTGCGTTACGTAGGATTCCAAGGCCACATCTTGTTTCCGAGGCGGATCGATTCCGGGGAACAAATCATTCAGCAGTCCAAAGAAGACCACTTCGTCCTCCTTCACAATCTTGGGCGTATTGAAATCTCGAAGTGCCCGCATGAGGAGGGCATCTTCCGACATTTCTGGTTCAGCTCGCTTAAATGCTCCGGCAACAACCAGGACCGACTTGATGGCCCGAAGGCCCCAATCGTAGTGGAGCTGTGGGGAAAGCAACGCCTTGAGGAGGGAATAGAGGCAGAAGAACTTGGACGCCAACGCCTTGGCATCCTCGTAGCCTTCCGCCATGAGCATGTTCTCACAAATGAGGACCAGATCTGGGACCATTACGGTCATGGGGCGAAACAGAGCCTTCAAACCCTCGGGGAGTTCCGATCGGCCCAGATAGCCCGGGTTCATGGTGATGAAGGCGCCGCACGTGGGATCGAGGAGAATCTCATCTCCCTCGATTCGAATGCGAGATGCATCGGCGGCAATGCCATCGCACACAGCCTTGAACTGGATGGTCGCCACTGACAGAACTTCTGGAATCAATCTGTTGAACTCATCGAAGCACACCCAGGCACCGCTCGAGGCGGCTCCCTTGAATATGTTGCCCAAACCCTTGTAGTCCATCTCGGGAGAACAGTTGATGACATAAATCAGCTTTCCCAGGGCACTGGCCAGATCTTTTGTCGTTTCAGTTTTGCCGGTACCGGCCGGTCCTGCCGGAGCGCATCCCATCCGAAGATTGAGGGCCTGGGTAGCCGTCACATAGATGCGGTCAGTGAGCGGGGTAATCACCAAACGAGGTCCATTGCCCAAATACTCGTAGTCATACGGAAGGACGGCATCGCAAATAGCCAATTCGGCCCTCTCGCCACCAGCACCACGGAGATGCAGATCACGTCCCTGGTGGGCAGCATGAGCCGGCGGCGAACGGAACTTATGTTTGAGCTGCGACTGCCACAGGAAACTATCGACGCTACCGACCTTCTGACGGACCATGCTCTCCACCACGTCGCGAGAGTGCGCGTCCATGGTGATGCAATTCATAATGCGCGACCGATCGCCCTTGGTAAGATCGGTACACGTTAGCTTGACCAAGTCGTTGAGCTGCTCCCTCTGCTTCTGAGAATAACGAGACAGAGCATCGGCCTCACCCCGCTGTTCCATATCCTCCAGAGCCTGTTCTACCTCGGCGACATAATTGACGCCCAACACCAAGAGCATCGTCTGGGCGGGATCGTGAGGACGATCAGTGCCGGCCTCCTTTGACAGCACCCACTCGGAGCGAGGCTGCTCTCCGTATCGCACCAAACTTCTCTTGACAGTCTCAAAAAGGGACTGCTTCTGCGCATCGAGGAGGGTCTGCATGTAGATCTCCACTTTCCCCTCGATGGGGACCGGCGGCTCGAATCGGACCACCTCGGATCCAACTCCTGCCACAAAGTCGGTCGCAATCGGTCGGTCGGTGTCCTCGGTGCGTTGATCGGGGTCCAGCACAAAGGTCTTGGTGGACAGATAGACCTTGGGAACATGCTTGAGGATAGATTCTGGCTTGGACCCATTGGACAGGATGTCCAACAAATCTCTCTCCGAAACAAAATAGTACCGAGGAAACTGACGGCGCCTCCCATCCAGAAAGTCCGCGAGGCTCTTCTTGCACCAATCCAGCTGCTCTTGGATGCCCTCGAGCTTCTGGTACAGACCCTCCTCATTGAAGGCATCCTTGACATTGTTGATCTCATAGGCACGCAAGAGCTTGGCTCGGACCTCGACGTCGATGGCGGCAAACCTCGTCGCATCCTCCGGTAGCTCGCGCTTGACTTCCTCGGAATGGATAAAGAGGGGCTCCAGATACGACCACGTGCGCTGGATATCCGTAATGAGCAAAAACACCTCGGCGGTAGTAAAGAGGGCAGTCTTCCACGAGTCCACCTCGGACTGGAACTGTGCGACGAAGCGCGACGCCAGCATGCTCTGGACGGCCAACTGATCGTTCTCCAGAGACTCGTAGTCCTCCTCTTCGATACCGAGGAGGGGAATGTCCTCGTTAGAACCCTCCGACCGGAATGGGCTCATTGTGAAGACGATGGATGACCAACGCGATGCAATGTCGGAAAGAGTTGATTCGATCTTTGCCTCCTTCGCTGTTCGGTCACAGATTTCTTCCACGTCGTTGGAATGTCGAAGCAGGTCCAACTTGAGCAGACTTCCCAGCAGGATGGAGCCGTCGGCACAGGGAGGGACAAAGTCCGGCGACGCACATGTGGCCCTCCTGAGCATCTCCCAGTGCCGAGGACGCATGGCCTTGGCACCCAGCATCGTTACCAGCGGTATGGTTGCCAAAAAGTCCTTGCACCTTCTGTCCACGGCCCTGAACGCGTCGCACCAGCGGGTGCATTTGTGGAGGGCCTTGACCGCCTTCAACTGCGCCTTACCACCATCCTCCAGATTTTCGGCGTCGATTTCTGCCCAGGACGACCGCTCCGATTCGGCAATGAAGGCATTCAGAGCGTCACTGACGTCCCAAAGCTTGGCCATCTCCGCAAGATCCAACTTCATCTCATCGACGATGCGAAGACTCGTCCGAATACCGACGGAATCATCCAGACCAAATATGTCACAGAGGTAGCGATTCTCTTCGAATGATCTCATTTCGGACTTGAGCGCATCTTCGGCAGACCGGAGGTGTTGCCTCGCACCATCCGAAGAGCGGGTAAACTCCGACGACCAAAACTCCAACTGACGAAAGTCCTTGAGCTTTCCCTCGAGCTCCTTTTCGTAAGCCTCCAGCTTGAAGCGGATTTTGTCGGTCCACTTGGAGTTGACGGTGGCGATGCGATCCTCGGTCGTCGGTACTGCCGCCTTGACATTGAGCCAGGACTCCGCTGCCGATTCGAGCGAACTGATGGACTTGTCCAAAGTTGGGAACTTGATCGATCGGCGTTTGATATATCCCAGCGCCGCGCGGTTGGTTTCAATCGCCGTATCAAATTCTTCCGTCTTGACAACAATCTGGCGCAGATGTTCCTTGACCGACAAGAGGGCCTTGAGGTCGCCGCCGTCGCCGATATTTTTGCCCAAACCTTTGGCGGTGGCGAGCGTGAAGGATCGAAGTGTTTTGATGAAGGTGGCAACTTGACCCCGAAGAGCCGTTCCGGCCAATGACCTGTCGCCGGAAGTATCAGCATTATCAATAACTGCTGCATCGGCAACAAAGGGAGACCCCCGAATGGGTCCAGCATGACCTCCAAACGTCCCGGCAAATTCAATCTGTATCCTGTACCTTCCAGCTACGGGTGGAATCCAAGTGCACGTGTAGCATCCGTCGCCGTCATCCTCGACCGTGGACTGAATGCTAGTACAGCTCAAGGAAGGAGTACTACTACTAGTATCAGAAGCCCCGTCGCCGCTGCTGCAGCCGAAGCTGTCATCGTCACCACCACCATTGCGATCAATGTCCGTTGGTTCGATTCGGATGGCGAATGCGTCCATACCACAAACGCGATTCTTTGATGCCTTATCCTTGGCCTGAATAACGAATACAGTCGGGTCACCGACAGCGGCTGTCAAGAGACCAGGGCCAAAGGCAACGGTCCTGGAACTGTCGGCAACGGCAAAGTAAGGCAAATCTACGGTTCCGTTCGTAAAGGACTTGGTCCCGAGCTTCAGCCGGCACTGAGCGTTGACGGGTCCAAACTTCTCAAAGCTTGGAGCACGAAATCTCACCTCCTCATCGTTGACGACGGTGCCGTCGGTAACGTCGACGACTCCACGTGCACATGCGAGACGGATGGTCGCCACGGAGGAGGACGAGGAGCCACCCGAGCTCCCTCCCGAAACAAAACCCTTGCCCGTGAGAATCATTTCGGTACCACCAGTGACGGGCGCTCCGGGTACAGCCAAGCCATCAGCCGATGACAAGGCAAACGCGTTGTAGGGCGGCCCTATCACGCTGCCAACCTCGCATGTCCAGACGTCCTTGCACCAGCTCTGACTTGACCACCCACCGAAGAGTACCAGACGACCCGTCCCAGCCGAATAAAACATCTGCGACGACGCTCGAGGACTAGGACGACAATCTGCATCACCAAGGACGGCAGGGTGGGTCCACTGCAATTCAGCAGCAGCAGCAGTAGCAGCACTATCACCATTGGTATTGGCACAGCTATCGGCGCACTCCAACACTTGCACATCGTTCAAGTACTGCCCAAGAGGATTGGAGCCGTCTAGCTCGCCACTGTTGCCACCAAACACAAATATCTTCCGGTACGGGACGGCAAAGACCGAAATAGCCGTAAAGTTCCAGCGCTGAGGACCCCAGCCGCCTCCGCTACCATTGCTGCCCACGGCAGGTTGGCTCCAGGTCAAGGTCGCGCCATCCAGAATGTGCAGATCGTCAAACTGCTGCGAGGAGCTCCACCCACCCATGACGTAGAGATTGCCATCGACGGCCACCGATTGATGGCCGGATCGAGGGGCCGGGTGGCGGCCCGTCGTGTTGATGTCGTACCACTGCCACGTCGTAAGGCAGAGGGCGTGGACGTCGGCAAAGTCCTTCCGGGTGTAGCCCGAGCCTCCATACCCCCCAAAGACAACGAGTACCTTGTCGCTTTTGTCGTTGTTGATGCCGCCCATTATCGATGCCGAGTGCGATCCTCTCGGCGCCGGAGGCTCACTCCTCGGACCGCTCTTCCAAATACTCTTTGGATCATGGCTGCCATTCTCATTGGCAGCAGCAGCAGCAGCAGCAGCAGCAGCAGCAGCAGCAGCAGCAGCACTTACGGACGTCCAGCCATCAGTGGCAGTATCGAGGACCCAAACATCGTTGAGATGCTGTTCGTCCTTGGACCCAGCGAAGCCTCCAAAGACAACGATGCGGGTGTCATCGAACCGATTGGCGGTATGGTCCCAACGGGGTGAAGGGACGAGGCTGCTGCTGCTACCAGAGGCAGGAGCACCCCTCGCCTCCTTCTTGTCCCCACTACCACCGCCGCCGCCCCCCAGCTTGGTCCAGTAGTACGACGACCCGCCCGATCCCATGTCGAGCTTGTACAGCTCGTTGCTCGGGCTCGGGGGAACCATCTTGCCATCTCGCAGCTCCGCCGCGGTGCAGCCACCGAACAGGTACGCGAAGCTCCCCACTTCCGTGAACGTATGGCCCGAACGCTTCGACGGACGTTCCCCGATGCATTCGGGCCTCTCCCACTTGCATTCCGCGGGGCGCTGCATGGAAGAGCCTTTCTCTTTTTCGACCCTCGCCTCGCCTCGCTCGAATGAATGAATCGATCGATGCTGGCAAGGCTTTCTGCAGACTTGTGATTTTTTTTCCAAACTCGACTCGACTCGTCAGAACGGCCGAACTTAACTTTTCCAGCACCTTCTTACGACGTATGAACCCGACGCCCCTTCAACTGCCACGCCGCAAGTAGGCCTCACCTCACCGAGCGAGTGCAAGTCCGCTTGCCGCAGGGGACAAGTGGCAGAGGAGAACATGATTGCGCCTCTTACACCACTACCGGCATTCTCTCGCGCTTTTGCCTACTCAGCGCTCAGCAATCGGCGGATACTCAATTAGAACAACATATATGTATGCAATGCGATGCGATGCGATGGAGATACACTTGCGCTGCAGAACCAGCAACACCGAGTGCGCCTATTGGCGCCACATTGCTGCCGCCGCGCCGAGCGAGCCGCTGCTGATATGAGATGATGGCGCATTCCGCCAACCGACCGAGCGAACCGAGAGCTTACATTGATGTACCAGTAGGAATCCTACATTGTACTTATCAACATCATAAACGTCTAACTAATCGGTTTCGGCATGTACTACATGTACGTAGCATGCCAGCTCTCCGCTCCGTCATGTCAGCGTGGGCGGACCGACGGACCGACCAGGCACCAGGCAGAGCACCAACAGTCAAGGGATCGGGAGGGTTCGCACGTGTTCACGTGTTGCGCACGCCACGCACTGTGCGAACCCTTGTTTGCTGGTCAAGATGTATGTGTCTGCCCCCGCCCGATTCCTGATTCGATATTACTCGTACATGACATGTATGACGACACTGCACTTTTCGGCCCTAAAATGGATGATGATACGAGCACCACGACGGCCTTTGAGGCACTCGAGCGCGATGTCGTGGATGTCCTCTCTCGGTTGGAGGCTGATGCGTCGATGCAACGAATCCACCGAGAGCACGAGCGGCTCTTCCTTGCCCTCAAACAGTCGCATCAAAACGAGAGGCGTTTGATAGACAAATGCAAAAACATGGGCAAGGAACTATCGCAATTGCAGCAAAGGGAGGAAGAATTAAACATGGAGGTGAAAGAGCTACGTCAAGATGCAAGAGAAGCTCGGGAGGAGCACACTCGGCTGAAATCGGATCTCGAAGACACCAAGGAGAGTCTATCCAACGTGGAGATTGCGCTGGGAACGGCAACACGACGAGAGGAGGAGCTAGTGAATGAGATTGTTTGTCTCCAGGCGGAGGTATCGTCGCTTACGCAGAGCCTTGGCGACCGTACTCGTTATTTGGAAGAGGTGGAGGCACAACGTGAGCAAGATCAAGAAGCAAATTTGGCAAGCGCTACATGCACAAGGCAAAAGGTTCAGGAACAAGCCAAAACGATAGAAGAACAAGCATCAACAAACGCGGCTCTAGAGGAAGTGCTAGAGACCAAGAAAGGTATGATTGGGCAGCTCGGAGAGCAACTTCGAGTGAAAACGACAGACATCCAGACGGCCCAGGAAGAAGTTGAATATCTAAGGTTAAAGCTGGCAGCGTCAGTAAAATCGATTGCAGAGAAAGAGGATGTAGAAGGCAGAATCTCTCATTCTGATTGTGGAACTGCTGAGGCCGAACTGCCAGTTGACGCCCAGCAGAACGAGATCACATCATTGATAGAAGATGTACAATCTCTAGAGAATGATATCGAAATCGAGAGATCTAAAGCCTCACAGCTTCACACCAAAAACAAATTCCTTGAAACGGAGCACAATCGAGTCAAAGCTGAGCTTGATGCTGCCAAGTCAGAACTAGAGCTGAGAGATCTAGCCATCCAAAAGCTGACAACAAAAGTCATCGGGACTGAGAAGACGGCACACGAAGACAAGGTGCAACATGAACGACTCTCCAGGGAAAATTCGAATCAGAAAGAAGACATTGATGCCTTGAGATCCAAGACGATGGCACTGGAAGACGAAAAGAGGGATATGAACAGGGAATTAGAATTGGTAAAATCGAGGTTGACAAAGATGGAAGAGGATGCAGCGGCGGCGGAAGCGGCAGCAGCGACAGGAGCAAAGTGTAGATCCCCACTGCAAAAGAACCAGAAGATATCGTCTCCAATACGCATTCCAAACAACGAGAAAGGGGGACCGATGACGCCAGACGAGCTATCGAGAGAGCTCGTCCAAACGCAACACAAACTCACAAAGGCGGAATGCAAAGCGAAGGCACTCGAACTGGAGTCTGCATCTCCGCAGAATATTCACCGGTGGCGAAAAATCGAGAGCGTTGATCCAGACATGTGGGAACTCATCCAGAAAGTGGCCAACCTCCAGAAGCGCCTCATAAAGAAGTCCGACGAGGCATCTCTGAAGAATGACATGATCGAATTACAGGAAAAAGAAATTGCAGAACTTCGTTGCGAGATCTCTCGACATAGCGCCATGGCGAAAGAGTTCGACGATGTTTCAGCATATCAAACTACGATTTCCAAGAAGGACCAGGAACTTAGGTCGATGGCCGGAGAACTCAATATGCACTCAGTGATCATTGAGGAAATGCGACAAGAGATTGCCGATCTGAACCGAAAGCTCTTCAATATCAAGAGATTGTACTTTCAGGAGAAGAAGCGGACCCTTTTATCCGAATGCAGCTCAGGCGATGCAGAAATTGTGATGCCAGATAGATCAGCTCCTGGTGTTGGTGCGCATTCCCCGTCGTGTGCTGCTGCATCTGCGCCGTCCATTCGACGTAGCGAGGCGACGAAAACTGCAACGATTAGTGCTACTAGTGCTAGTAGTACGCCGAAATGCACAAAGATTGATGCTGGATCTTACTTTACTATGCGGAAAAGAGCGGGGTGAGTACAAATGAGCTCATTAACAGCCATGCTTATATTCAAACTTACTAGTCTAGCGTCAACTAGCAGTAGCGTGTTGCCAGCCGGAATGCAACACTTCAGATACTCCGGCCCGTCACCAGTCTTTGACTTTCGCTCGGCAATGAAATACTCGTAGACTCCTTGTCTTCTCGTCTCTTTTTAGCATTGACGACGATGAAACTACCAATGAAGGAAACAATAAATGCAATAACAAGGACAAGGGTGAAGGGCGTAAACAGCACCCTGGGAACATTGGCGAGTAGATTTTTCTCGAGTACCATGGCATGTGCACTCGGAGAATCGTCAATGTGATCGATGGCAAGGCAATTGGGGCCTGTGAAGCCTTTATTGCATTTGCATACCCGTGCCGGTCCCTGACCAAAGAAATGGCCAGCTGCACCATTGGGTAAACATTGCCCTCGGCCTAGCAAACACTTCGAAGAAGAGCTTTCTACATGCAATTCATCTTGCTCTGTCTCGCTAGGATAGGAATCACTCGTTGTGATGTTGCAACCACAGTCATTATCGACTTCGCACTTGCCACCCCCGGCCTTTACTACCCTCAGCGAATGCTTGTCTTCTAACACAAACGGTGGTTGTCTCATGTATCGGAACTCATGGCCCTGGATATACTCCCTCGTTGGATATTCAGGTGGGTCACATCCCATGGTGTGAGGATTGCCAACGTGTGCAGAATCATCCTTGCTCTGATAGACACGGATATGATCAATATACATCCCCACGCCCTTTCGCATCATATTGCAGAATCCCGGATTGAAAGCGCAAGAGCATGTCGAGTTACTGCAATCGTAACACCTTTCGCACCACTCGGGCGTGTCGTAGGGGAAACCCCAAGTTGAGCTAATCGCAGTGTTCATGATCAAATAACTCGGCTCATTGGGTATCTGCGAGCCCATCAGACTGCTCAGTGTTTCATCCATGAGAGTGAAAGCCTTCACCCAGTCAGTTCCCTTGCCATCACCTTCGATCGAATGGGTTGCATTGATCTTATGCGCTTTTGTAAACCAGTCGATTCTCCCTCCTGGTCCTGGCTGCCATTCGATCCGGAACGTATGCATTCTCTTGAAATGAGAAGGAGTAAGCTGATGCATGGCACCAACGGCATCAGCTTGAAAGGCCTCCTTCTTTGTGCGTGTCACGGGCTCTCCCTTCTTTGTTTCGCCCAGATAGGTACCATAAAAGTAGGGGTTGAGCGAGGTATTTCCATAAAATTCCAGTCCTTCATACCAAGTCTGAGCTGCAAACTGTTCCTGTCCCTTCGATGTCAGAATTGCCTCCTTCAATGGAGCATGGCCCGTCTGAGGACGATTGAGAGGGATTCCGGGCGCCACCTGCATTTTGGCAATATTTTCAAGTGACAGTTCAATTCGGAAAAGATGTTAGAACGAATGTGTGATTACCGTTCAACCATGACACGAAGCCTTTGCTTGCCTACCGGTACTTACCTGCAAGGTCATGTCGACATACGGGAGAGATATGTTCGGCTTGGTATCAGGAAGTGGGCCATTGGAATCGCCCATCATTCCCTCAAGTATATCAATCTCCGTGGCACCTCGACCTTGGTACGGGTGCATCCCATAGTGATTCTGCCTATTGCACGCGCTCAACTCCTGAGCAGGCTGCTTCTTCCTGTCGCATGTATTGTAGCTCCACGGCCAGATTTTGTTCGTCGAGACCTCATAGGTCGATCGTCCTAGATTGCCCAGTATCCATATAGCCGGCCAAAGCCCGCCGATGAAGGGATCGCCCGGCATTATGACGTCGACCTCGACGATGCCGCCGGTGAAGCACATCTTATTCCAGCTCTGGACCATCCCAGATTTGAAGTCCTTCTTCTCCGCCACGTTATTCTTATTAACCGGATCGAGGCGGTTCCACCTTGTCGGTTCGATGTAGCTGGCAATTTTCAGCATCCCGTCCACCGTGGTGACCGCCGAGGAGTTGTAAAAGTGCAGCGAACCACCTCCCGAGGCCGAGTAATCGTCGTCGGATTTGTCCAGGGCCGTCCACATCTTGTCATGGCCGTCTTTGAACGATCGTCCCTCCACATTGAATTCATCCGACATTACCTGGAGCGGAGGCAAGGAAAGAAGGATAAGGCCAGTAGTGAGAAATATGATTGTGTCACTGTGCACGTACATATAGCTACGTAGCAAGCTAATGAGGTTGATTCATTCATTCCATTCTTCACTCTGTCGCTCGGCATCCCTGCCTGTCGACGTCAAGTCAGACACTCACCAATTCATACTCCGTCTTGTCCACCAGAGATATGGTTGCTTTCATCTCCTCGGGTGTATCGGGATCGATCCAACCGGCCGAAACGGCACTGGGGGCCGTTGCACCCAGCAGCGTCACCGCCAACACCACCATCATTGCCGCCGCGGCGGTACATGTACCGGAAGACGCATGAGCGGAAATGCCCGACGAACGAGACGACTTGGATCGAGAAGCATGGTGCTCATTCGTCGACGGAGAGGAGCACCTCCGACGCCGACGTCGGAACTCGTTATTCATTCCAAACGTGGCCGCTGTTGATCGTATCCGGCTCATGACGGTATTCAGTAGTATCTTCCTGAGTTGAATAATCTGAGTGTTCCTTGCGTCGGTTGCGTTGATTGGTCGATGACGGATGCGTTTTTCCTTTTAGCCTTTTAGCAGTCGGAAAGTCGACCGGAAGCTCAGCGCACCCGCGCGGAAAGAAGCAGTACAGGCGGATCGGAGGCATCGGGCATCGGGCGGGGCGCATTGATTGAGCACTGCAGCGAAAGGATGAGCAGCCAAGTGAAGGAAAGCAGCAGCAGCAACGGCACCACGGGGGGATCGCCCCGAAAGGCCGATCCATTGTGGTCCAGTATCCAGCCAACGCCCAGCCAGGATGTGGGAGACGCCCTGGCACCGTACTCGGACCTCGAGAAAATTATGTGGGGACTCGACGGGATTCCTCTCGGCGACGATGATGCGGGTGGCCGTGACCGTGGTGGCGGAGCAGAACACCAGCAGAACGAAAACGATGCACAGCAATTGCAGGAACAGGAGTCGGGAGGAATTACGCCATCTTCTTCTGCGGACATTGAGGAGGCCAATGCCGGGAGCAAAGACGACGCGGCCGACATATCTGCCGCCGCCATCGCCTCCGATGGGGTGAGCCTGAGCTGCATCGCATGGAAGAAGCGGTCTGGCCTCGGACAGTTTAGCAAGGGCTACGTCCGGAAGGCGTGGGAAAAACGGAGGGTGGTCATCGTAGGGACCAAGATGATCTACTACGAAACCTTCGGAGACTCCGAGACCAAGGAGGATTCTATTAAGCTTTTTCCGAGGGGCATCCTGGACCTCGTCGAGGAGAAGTGCACCATTGAGATCGTCGATCCGGCATCCGACGGAGCACCGACTCTGTTCGAGGCCGACATTGTGTCCGAGGATAAGGAGACGAGATGGAAGTTCTGCTTCGACACGCCCGAAGATTTGAGTGAGGTGTTCGAGGCGACCAAATCGCTGCTCTCGGAGGCGGGGATCGCTAGCGACCCGACCAACGACGACCCGGAATCCTTTGAGCATACCTTCGAGGCCGGAGACCACAGTGAGTGAATGTGCGGGCAGTCGATCATATATTTGGCTTGCGTCTGGCAGTGCTTTGGCATTTCACACGCATGCTACTAGTATTCTCACACCTTTGCAAACTGTTTTTCTTTCTTGTTGATATCCGAACCTACTAAAGTATACCGTTGGGAAATGATAATCTTTCCACCCGTCATTTATCCGATTCAGATCCACGGCATTGTCCTTGATGCAGGCAAGAACGTAATAGTTGTTGCTGACTTCGGCATGACTGGCTATGGAAAAAAGGAAGGAAGTTCGTTCAAACATGCTGATGATGACGACACACATGATGTGCAGGATAATCTCCAGGCGGCGTGGCGGAAATTCCGACCGAACGAGGACCAAAGGCTCAACATTGTGACGATCACCGACCCGAAAGAGATTCACAAGTGGTTCAAGGCCTCGTACGGCGAAGGTGGCATCCTTTCGCACCATGGAAAGAAGAAATCAAAGAAGCGTATGCTGGGGAAGCTGTCGGCGGTGTTCAATAAATCGACGGACTCGCAACACCTGGAACGACGCGCCATTTCTGCAAGCGCTGCCCGTGCTCGTGCGAATACGGCAGAGGGATCGACGGCCATCCACGGTGATGGAACATCATTGTCACCGGACAAACCAAAAGCTATCAAGAGAAGCTCAACGGCCCCCGAAACCGAGCATGAAGGATCAAGGAGTTTAGATGAGGAGGGTGTGCCAGATTGGTTCGATGATGGTGGAGGCTCATCTGCCTCAGAGCACGAGCCTTCGGTATTTTCCATTGCCAAGCAAGAACACGCGGATTCCAACCTGCCCAAAAGTGACCCAATTGATCTCGTCTTGGCTCGAGCAAACTTTTTGCTGGAGCATGGGGAGGAAGTTTTGCCGCCGTATCATGTGTTTTATTCGAACTCGGAGTGTATCGCGGTTTGGTGCAAGACAGGTAGATGGAGCACCATACAAACTGCGGTGTTTTTGGCCACAAATTCCGTTGGAGGCGCAAAGTCGAGTACCTTGGGAATCATCGGCATTGCCGCGGCACACGCCGTGCTTGTTCCATTGGCTGTAGTCGGTGGTCTCATATGGATAAGCACGCCAATGTTGATTTTGAAGAAGAGCAGAGAAAAGTGGGAGGAGTCAACCGAGAAACTCACGGACTTGTTCTGGCAGTCAGCTCCTCCAGAGGCATTTGTATGTGCTATTGAAAATTGGAGTAGCATTACAATTGAGGAGGAAGAGGATGATGACGAAGAGCACTTGGAAACCGTAGATGAGTAGACAAATCTTAACTTAACTTATAATTGAAAGCAGAAACATCCTCCAAAAGCGGCTCTTTATATATTCAAAAATTGGTCTAACCGAACTTCGAAGCAATGTCAGCGGTCACATCCCACTGGCAGATGCAGGCATCACTGCCTGCAGAAACCAAGGTTGTTGCGTTGTCGCTGGAGTCGAGGAATTCTAGAGCAGAGATTCCTCCTCGATGAGCAAATGGATAGTGAACTCTCTTCATCTTCTTGGAGAGGCTCCACAAATAGACGGAATCATCATTTCCGCCAGAGGCCAAGACAGCGTCGTCTTTGGACCAAGCCAGACAAGTAATCCGTTGCGTATGGAAGCACCATCGGCCCTTGGCTACGAGCGGCGTCCACCCTTCATCGACAGACCAGACACAAACGTCACGAACATCGGCTGAAGCCAACATCTTGCCATCGTGGGACAATTCTAGCGCATGCACGGCCTTGAGATGGCCATTCTCGATGACATGGTCCTCCTTGAGCACAACTGACGATGGATCCGACATATCGACCTTGTAAATATGAATCTTGCAGTCTTCGCCACCAACAATAACCGTCGCGTCGTCAGCCGAAACGCAAACCGACAGAGCATTGTACGGGAAAGATATGATGCCGTCGGAAACAATTTCATCATCTTTCAACACGAGTGCACCCTTGACAGTGAGGCAGCAGATCAGATGCGTACCCTTGGCCATGGCATTGGGCTGGGCCTCGAGCTTAACGCTCCGCTCCATAACAAGATCCTTGCCGGTTCCAAACCTGATCTTGTCATCCCACCCGCAACTCACGATCGTACCGTCGACGCAGACCATGGATGTGATGGCTCCACCCTGCACTCGATCCATGAGGGATGAATCGGCTCCTCCTTCGTCTCCTCCGCCCAGCCGGCACCGTCCCACCGCTCTGGCCGCGGCCAGATTCCATGCGCAAATGACTCCGTCGGTATCGCCGGAGTACAGAGTCTGCGTGGCTGGATCGATGGCAAAAGTTGCCACCGTAGCCTGATGGCCAGACAACTGCCGATCGGCACCAATGTGGACGGCATCGGCGGCGGGGATCGTGTCGGACGAGGCGGAGAGGAGAGTGATTTGGCCGCTCAGACTGATCGTCACGGGAACGTCGTCTTTAACGAAGGCACACCCCATCTGCATCCCGCCCATGGGCATCCGCGGACTGGTCGGCGGGGAGGTGCTACCACCGATGCCACCAGCACCGTCCGTCGTCGACGACGAAGCCGCATCCAGCTGTCCCAGCGAAGCGAGCCGATCTGCGGCGACGGTCCAGGTATGGACGACCTCGTACTTACCGGCATCGATGAGCTTCACCGTCCCGTCGGCGCTTGAGGTGACGACGCGCGTCCCGTCCGAGTTCCAATCGCACATGTAGATCGAATGCGTGTGCACGTCAGTCATCTTGTGGAGGAGGGCCATGGTCTTGCCGTCGTAGAAGACGACGGACTTGTCGGTGCCAACGCTCACGAGCTTGGTCCCATCCCGGCTGTACCGGACGCAGAAGACCGATCCGCGGCTGTGCTCGTGCTCGGCGACGGCCTGGTCGCCGACGACGCGGGCGAAGGGCGGGCCCTTGTTGAACAGGACGCGCGAGTCGTCCGCCCCGCCGGTGGCGATGCGCATGGGCCGGTTGGGCTTGAAGGCGCAGGAGGAGGCCTTGGTCCGAGTGTGCTGGGCCAGCTCGCCGCACGAGACGCCGGTGTCCCACTGGATGACGCGCGCGCAGAGGGAAGAGGCGTCGGTCTTGCTGCCCTCCCCCACCAGGCACAGCCTCTTACTCTCGAAGTCCCACGAGATGTCTCTGATGGGACCGGCGAGGGCCGTGGCCAGGTCCAGTCTGCACAAGTGCTCCTCGTTGTCGTAGGACCATACCCGCAGGCGTCCTCGCACGTCGGCGCTGGCCACGTAGCAGCCCGACGGGCTGAAGCGAGCGGCCGTCACCTGCGCCGTGTGGCCGCGGTAGACGAAGGCGCGGACGCGGGCCGGCCTCTCAATGCCGCCCTTCCACTTGGCGACCGCCTCCTCCGCGCCACCGGCAGGAGGCGGCGGCAGCTCCCCATCCAGCTCTCGGACGACGACGAGCCGCCCGCTGGAGTACAGGAGGACGGGCCGATCGCCGTTGATCCGCCCCCCGTGGCCGTCCAGAACGCACGGCTCTCCGCGATTCGCCGTCGGCAGCGGCGGGCAGAGAGCCGCGAGGTTGCACGCCGCCGGGATGCAGGAGTTGGACGCGTCCACTTCGATTGGCATTGTTGTTGCATACGAATGCTGACTTGTGCCGGTTTTTGCCGTTCGGCTTTCTTGTCATTGTCATTGTCATTGCTCTCTTCATCCTCCCTCATTCATGTCTCTTTCTGTCTTCCTTTTCTTTTTTCATAAACAAATGTGTGCAATTTCATGCGCCATTCGCGTTGATTGAGCTGGTGGATTGGCGGAAAGATACGCCACCATGTACCACATAACATGTCATGTGAAAACAGAACCGAACCCATAGACCCACAGACCACCATGTTCCAATCAACCATCTACGCAAGGCACGAACGCCGCCGTCTAAACCGGGAGGCCGCTCAGCGACAACGGCGACCGTCGCACTATGCGCATGATGGAGGGATCGTGTCACGCTCGGCGCTCGGCGAGGTGTCACCACCGGCGATGGCATCGACATCGGCATCGGCAGAAACATTCGCAGCTACTACTAGTACGAGTAGTATGGACGTGACCTCCTCGTCAAGCGTATCATCGACGGCTCACCTCCCACTTTCGATGGACTTGTCCTCGGCGACGTCCATTTCTTTTTCGGATGATGAGCCATTGGCATCTGCTAATCCCAGCTACGAGCATCATCGCCACCACCAGCCACAATCCTACACCAAGGGAAGCACCCTCCTCCTCGCGGCCTCCGCCGCGGCCACATCGGCCTGGATCCTCAGCAGAACTGCGCAAGGGGCGCGACCACTTCACGCTCCCTTCTTGAGCGCTTCCGGCACGACCACGACCACGACCACGGCCGCCACCGCCGGTACTCGTCAGGTGGTGCTTCTGGCAGGTGCCTGCGTGGCTGCCGGCGGGCACTGCTGTCCCATATCGTCACCCTTCCGAGCGGGTGCTGGCCTCCCGGTGGCGGTGAAAATGTCTGTCCTGGGAGCGATGAGCTTCTTTGTGGGGGGCCGCTATGCTAGCCGCGTTCATCGTCACCAGCACCACTGAACGGACCAAAAAGAAAAGGATGCGCACATGCACGTACTAGTAGTGCATGTTTCATAGCTAGCTATTGTTCATGTAAAAAAGCGTCGACGCACGACGCGCAAGACATGAAGGAAACGAACTAATTTTAATTGCATAAGTATTGAGAGTAAAACGTTTGCACCGCAGCATGTACTAGCTACGTGTAGCACTTTTGGCGCCATTCGATTCGATTCTGATTGATTTGATTTTTACGCAGTCGGTCTTTCCCACGACGTGGTGCCATCGGTTTTGCAGTAGTAGTATGGAACGCCGCTCGTTGGGTCGACGAGCTGCTCCCACCCTTCTGGTAACAGAGGTTCCTGCTCCTGATTTGGCGGCTGGGCATCCAGTCCGCTCAGCATTGCTTCCGGAGTAATATCGTCAGCCACCTCTTTCTCTACCACAGGTGCATAATCATCATCAGCAGTTGGAACATCCTCCAAAGACCCGGTTTCCAATGCCTCTCCCTCGTCGACAGGAATACTATTAGCAGATGGCGAAGATTCTTCAACAGTATCCGGTGGCCCAGAGAAAGAGGCACTGGGTCTATCCCACGATGTGGTACCTGATTCTTCGTTGTAATAATAAACGCGGCCGCTCGACTCATCGAAAAGCTCGGCCCATCCAACGGGAAGAGGAGAGACATCGGGAGACCCTTCACCAACTCCCTCCTTTTCACCGTTGACTGATGCATCCTTTGCAAAATCTGGACCCGAAGTAAGCACTGTTGGCTCACCGACAGGGACAGCATCGGTAGGCGACGAAGCAGCAAATACACCGACTGCATTTAGTTCAACACCAGTGTTATCATCAATAGGTGGTGGCTGATCGAAGGCGGAAGCTGCGAATGGATCTGACTGTGGTTCTTCTGCGATGGAGGCAAAGGGCGCAACATTGTCACTCCCTGTCATGTTGTCAGTCATCGATTCGACACCAATACCATCGCAGGTATCAGCAGCTATTTTCTCAGCATTAGCCTCCTCCGTTGCATTGGGAGGGATTTCCGCAGCGACGGTAGTCGGAACATCGACTCCAGGAGGTGGCTGGGCGAATGCATCAGTACCGGAGACCTTTGCATCATTGGCGATAGGTGGCTGAGCGAACAAATCAGCTGCATTGAAAGTAGGAGCAACTTCAGAAGGCAAATCAATGCTGTCAGAAACATTCTCCGCCACACCATTCAAATTGTCCTCAACACTACCGACCGGGTTCTCCCACGAAGTTTCGCCAGTTCCTTCATTGTAGAAGTAGACGCGCCCACTGGAATCGTCAGTCAGCGATGTCCATCCGTCTGGAAGCGGCTTCTCTTCAACGGTGTCGCTTATGACCACTGGGTTGGAATCATCGGTAACCGATACTGACGGTTCTTCTTGCCGAATCATAGGCTTATCCCACGCCGTTTCACCGGTGTGGGAGTTGTAGTAATATTCTCCGCCTGAATTCGGATCTTGCAGAGCCTCCCAGCCTAACGCCAATGCATTCGAATCATCCACTTTCTTTGCTACGATGGCGCCCTCCTCTTCTTCATCCTCATTATATGCAACCGACAAGGTGCCATTCACCTTTTCTGCTTCTGCCACTCCTTGAGTCTTATTTTCATATCCATCATCTTCACAAGGGATCACTCCTCGTTTCAACGAAGCAATCTCCTTACGCAAATTATCTTTGGCTTTGTCCTCGCAGGAGCTTCTCATCACATCCGTTGCAAAGACAAACTTAGCGTTTCCACTTATCGAATCTACCAAGAAAGACTCCAAGACCTGGGCTCGCTTCTCACAATACACATCGCGGGGAACGTGGATGTATTCTTTTCGTATCAAAC
>Ga0115006_10000255_pt1 | contig 28256 bp, 14 predicted proteins | sample ArcOceMetagenome_3_FD_88943 | JGI IMG/M metagenome (GOLD analysis project Ga0115006, IMG submission 88943) | Marine eukaryotic phytoplankton communities from Arctic Ocean - Arctic Ocean- Svalbard ARC20M Metagenome | ecosystem: Environmental > Aquatic > Marine > Oceanic | place: Arctic Ocean...
CCTATCGCTGGCGTTCTTGACTCTCGGATTGCCCCGATGTACCACAGATGAGGTGGAGGCGCTGCTTCCAGGCCTCATGCAGCTGCTGGGGGTGCATCGGATGGGTGTGGCGTCCCTCACCAGCCCAGCGCGGAAGTCCCAGCACAACCAGATTGCTCATCTCATTTTGAGATCGGTCGAGGCCGTCGTTCTGGGCAATCGAAAGGCAGGGCAGAGGTCGAATATTGCCAAAGGGAAAACCCCATCAAACGTACGAGAGCAGCACCTGCACACTGCTCGAATGGTTTGCTCCAATGCCGACGATGTGGAGACGGGCGCTGCGGTGTACGATTTGCTGCTGGATGTGCTGCTGAACCAGCCCACGGCCGCAAATAGCAACATCCCCCCGCCGGGCATGTCTCAAGCAGGCCACGAAAGGTTGCTATCGGGTGCCTCCACGACGGCGGCCACGTGGGGCGCAGAATTTGCGGCCGTGGTGCGCCTTCGCGAGCTGAAGCTGTCGGTGCTGGAATTCGTCGCTCCGTGTCGTCGATGGGCCTTGTTTCAGGGTGAAGCCGTCGGCGCGAATGGTGGCATCGGCACGGCGAGGACGGTGGCTCTTCTTACTGTATCTTCTGGTGATTCACACCAAGACGTTGCAGAGAGGGCGGCAGACTATCTCAAAGCACACATGGATTCGCTGCGAAACGTATCTCGTGGAGAAAGCAATGGCTTGTCCTCGTCAGCCTCATCGTCAACGACCGATAATCCAGCAATGCCCGGTGAAAGCGAAAGGAAATCGGACGATTCATTGCCATCGCATCCATTACTTGGAGATCCAGTCGCTTTGGCGATTGAACTTCTCACGCTGGTACTTGGAGGCTCGATCGCCGAAAGCCTCGTCCAAAAAGCCCTTTCTGGATCATCCTTGCAAATGCCCAGCATTGGCATGGAGCCATTAAAAGTCGATCGATCGTCTGCAGATGGAGTCCGTTCTGCCATCATGTCCACCAAGAGACGAAATGTCGCTGAGAAGACAACAAGTTCTATCCTCACATTTGTGTCTGCGCACATCCTCGACGATATCCCTCGGATTTTTGCGTATCCTTTGGGCCCTATTTTTAATACCAACACCACCAAATTGGCCTCCGATGGCAAAAGTCTTGTGGCCTCGGCCTCTGTCATATCTTCTCTGGCCATAGCTTCTTCGTCATCCTACTTGAGTCAAGGTTCAGGTGGAACGGGGTCTACTGGTGCTAGTCAATCTGGTCGTGCTCGACTATCGGCTGCTAGGCTTGCCAATTCCCTTGCCGTCCGACTCGTTGCTCTCTATGATGCCCTTGAGAGTTCACACGAGAAAAAGGCCGCAGAGGCAATATCGACCATCCATAGTTACCTGTGTCGAATCTTTGCTTTGACATGCAAGGTACTCGCTGTTTCGGCTTCTCGGCACACTGCTGTTTCTGCCAATCAGAACGGGGTGGAGACCAAGGACTCTTGTTACGGCATCATGTGCACAATCGCACGGTCAGCAGTCGCCACATCCTCTAGCGGCATGGTTTTTAATAATGGCGAAACCACCGGCGAGCAGGACGGGGGGCAAGGTGCCATCTCAATCAAAACTGCTGCTTTGCTCTTTGGCTGTTCAGCGCACGAAGAAGAAACGCTACGGCCGAGGGCTATGGCTGCGCTTGACGCATTGCTGGCAGCGTACTGCCGAGTCTACAAGGCAGATCAAGCAAGGGCGGCGATATCAGATTCGGCCATGGATGTTGACGAGAATGATGAACCGCAAGAACCTGAGAATCCCTGGGCCGCGCCTGCTCATGATCAAGGAACCTTAGAAGCCAATTCTACGAATTTCAGTCAGCTGTGCCGTAGTTTATTGCCACTTCTTTGGACTTCAGCCAAGCCATCACAGCCAAAGGCATCTCGGCTTGCGTCGGCAAGATGGGCCGGTGAACTTGTGAAGCCAATTGACTGTGTTTCTGCGTGCCATATTCTCACGTATCTCTCCGGCGATGTCGATGTAACAGCCTCCTCAGTCGCACGAGAAGGACTAGGTATCTCGGACCGTGCTGCCAATGATGATCTGGCTCTCTTGGCTGCCGAGGTGGGCGAGCGCAAAGACCTGCCGGAGTTTCAGGAATTTGTCGAGTGTGTATTTGGTGACACCGATGGAGTGGGATCCTATCACGATTTTTCTCCCCGAGGGCAAGGGACAGCACTTCGCTTTGGATTCATATGTCTATTGGCTGACCTCTACGGCGGGGACGATGAGTCTGTGAGTATTTATCTGAAAACGATTACATCGGCCCTCGTCGACTTGGACTCGGCCAGCTCGGCGAGCGGTACCGGAAGGGGTCGCGAGGCCTTGGACTTGCTCGATGACTGTTGTTTCTGTTTGACGGGGGTACTGGGGAGCAGTTCTTTTGCACGGTCTGCGGTTGTCAAGAGTACCGAGGTCAATCACCACTACTTATCAAGCCTTTCAATCAAAGTGACATCGTCTAAAGCAAGACGCCTTCTTGCAGAGAGTTGCGGTTTCCTGTACGAGGACGCGAAAATCTGGGAGGATGCTGGTAGTGATGGAAACTGGGTTGACGCGTCCGGTATTGATAAGGCACTTTCTCTCTGCGCTTCTAAGCTGAAGGAGATGAGACAAACTTTGTTTATGGTTGGAGAAGTTCATGGAGCGGCGCATTTGGGGTCGCGTTGTGTTCGAGCCTTACGTCTTCGCGAATTGGCATTCCCAACAGAAGAAGAGAACGATGCAAGCCTTGACCTTGCGCGCTGCTGGGGCGATTGTTCTATCATCATTTCGGCTCTTGGTCACGGAACGTTGCATTCGGACGATGCTATTGGGACTTCTTGTGCTCAGGGCCTGCAGATCGCATTCTCCGACAACCAAGTCGATTCGCCGCAGCTCGATCGCAAGCTATTGGAGGGCACCGGAAAGGCACTTCAGGACCTTGTCACATCACTCAAGAAGTATGGCAACGGCGACAATACTGATCCTCAACGTGCGTCCTTGTTGGCGAAGGCAGCGGGGTCTGTCCTAGCGGCGACTACCTTATTGCCCGACGCTTCCATCAAATCGAGTGGGAACCATTCAGATGATTCTCCTATCGGAAGCCTCAAACATTTGCGATTACAATGCGTTGATGGTATTTTTGTCCTTCTCGGCTCCACTTCATTCCGGAAAGACGCAGAAATTAGCTTGGTGGCCGGCGAGGCCTTGGCTGCCTACGCAGATGCCTACAGCCCTGAAGGATCCGAGTGGAGTGTCCCTACTGTGGATGAGCCGGAAGAATTTGACGACAACTACGCCAAGGAGCTCCCCCCACACAGGCAGGTAATCTATGTGTTGCTCCAGTCCATTGCCGTTGCAACAAATCCTCACAAAAAAGCAGCATCGGGGCCGGCACTGCTCGCACTTGTGGGCCACGCCGCCTCGTCCATCAACAAGAACCCTCACTGTGCGTCAAGACATTTTATCTCCGAAGTAAGCCAACAACTACCTGATATTCAAGCTACGTTCATCAAGCTCCTTGCTTACCCGAAGAACAAGCAGCTCGGACGCGAGAGTTGTGTCCTTGGCCTCGCAGCATGTCACGGCCTTGCCACAGGCACGGCTTCCTGTAGCAACCAAGCAGATGCCTTGAGCGAGAGGCTGCTCAACGCGTTTGGCACCACGACGAACTACGGAGGCTCTGCTTATCAAGAGTCTACCTCCGAAAATCGCGAGCGTTTGAGACGTGAAAATCGCGATGGCAATACTGGCAGTTCCGGAGCTGCCGCGGCATCTCTAATGGAAGACTTTGGAATGGAACCCGTGGCTGACGTTGGCGGCGCGGCGGGCATGAGCGAGGCTGCTTTGGGTAGCTATCGAGAAATGGCTTCAGCTGCCATCGCGATTGGCCGCCCTGATGTTCTCTACTCCCTCATGTTATTGTCAACGAACCTTCCGATTTGGTCGTCACCTGAGTTTCGACACAAGTACAATGCCAACAGCCTTCTTGGAGAAGCAGCAAACGCTGGGGGACAAAATATCAAAGAGATTCAGACTGCTTTGCGTCCGCACCTTGGCAAGCTCATCCCTCGTCTTCTTCGTGCGTGCAACGATCCTCGGCGGGACACGCGCGAACAGATGACGGCCCTCTGGATTGGTCTAACAGGCGGTGGCGCCGATTCTCGTGCCGCCATTACGGAGCACTTGCTAACAACAATAGATGCACTGATTGACGACGCGACAAACAAGCTTTGGAAGGCCAGAGTAGGCGCGGTTGGAGCGCTTGCCGAAGTCATTGTCGGGAGATCTTGGTCGGACCTCGGCGGCGGTGGCGCTGTCATGAACGACGAAGATGCAACCGCTCGTGACACCGACTTGTCTCACAGCACCGCAGCTCATCGGCTGCTCCGTCTCCTGCGGGTGACAACAAGATCTCTCGATGATGTACAGGGTCTCGTGAGGGAAAGTGGCGAGACATTGGGTAGGAGCGTCAGAGCACTTACAATAAGGCTCTGTGACCCCTCTGCAGATGCTTCTCAGTCTAACGAGGATATTTTCCAAGGCAAGGCATCCGCAGCGACCGCTGAACAACTTGAGATTGACGCCAAGGCAGCTGCATCGACAGTCCTCCGCTGGCTCGTCAAATGTGGGCTGAATCAGCCTTCTCCGGAGGGCACCGGATTCTGCATTTCCACCTTGCTGGGGGTCATCGACGTCGCCAAGCACAACACTCTCCAACCCGTCCTGCCAGATCTCATCTATCACTTACTTATGGCCATGAGCGGCCTCGAGCCTGCAGCTCTCAACTATCTTCAGACAAGAGCGGCAGGAAGTGAAGCATCAGACGGGTATGATCGACTCGAAAGGTTGCGACTTCAAATGGCAAGCAGCGGTCCCATCGCAGGAGCCCTTCACAAATGTCTATCAATGATCCGATTTCTCGACGTGGAAGAACAGAAGAAGCTGATACCTCACTTCGATGCGGCGTTGAGGGCCGGTGCCGGGTTCGCTACCAGAGCTGCGGTCGCCGACGCCGTTGGGAGCCTTTGCAGTGTAAGTCCTTCTGCATTCAAAATTACAGGGCATTCGAGTACAAATCCCACTGTGAGGCTCTTGCGGGCATTATATTTTGCCTCCGAAAGAGAACGGGGCGCTGGCGCAAGGTACGTCCTCTCTTCATCCAACGCTCGGATTATTGTGTTTAGTGCATGCATTTGTTATCTGTTTCCACTCACCGTGACAAATAATTGAATGCCCCTTTTCACGCAGGGACAAGATGGCCCATGCCCTAGGCTCGCTTGCCGAATTGGCTCCCGGCCACAGTGTTCGAGTCCTCGCCATACGTGCGTGTGATCGGTACATTGCATCGGTCGGCGGAACCAACGACGATCCTGCCGCACGACGAGCAGCTGCGGCCGCTATCCGGTCCATTGCCGTGAGAGCCTCGAATCAATTCAGCGACGGCGGATCTGGCGATATATGGTGTAAGAAGGTGCTTCCTCTGGCCTATCTGGGTAGAAAGGATGACGACAAAAAGATTGCATCACTCTGGGCCGAAGTTTGGGAGGAGGGAGGCGCCGTTGCAAATGCCGGTGGGAGCAACGATTTTGGTGTCACGCTGGAAGAAAAGCTCTTGTCCTATCTTGTCAAGGCTTGCCTGTTGGCCCTGGACGACGTATCTTGGTCGCGACGTGTAACTGCGTGCCAGGCCTTAACGGATCTGACGGAAATGGAGATCCTCACCCCGGCACCCCGAAAACTCGATATGCAAAAGGGCAATGGAACGCCAGTTGCCGGTCAATCACTTACGAGAGCACGAAGAAGAGCTCAAGCGAGCACTGAGGTATTGACAAAGTGCACCAAATTGATTGGAAAGAGTCGGCTTTGGAGCGGCAAGGCAGAAGTTGTCAAAGCTGTCTCCAAGATTGCCTCTAAATGGTCAATTGTCGGTGGGACATCTGATGCAACTGATTGGTCGATATTTGGCGCAGGCAACGCCGAGGCATGCGAATGGATTCCAATTCAGCAGACGCAGAACAGTCAAGATTGGGATAGTCTCTTCCTTGAGGACGGGTGGTTCAAAAGCAATGATGCGGCATCAGTATCTTCACAACTGGAAGAGAATAAAGGAGCTGTAACGACGGGTGGAGAAGGCGACGGCAGCATGGCAGATGGCAATGAGGGAGAAGAAGAGGGCGGATTGGATTTCGATGATGAAGAGAAGATTGTCGGTTCGGAACAGCTATTGGCAGGAACGAGCGATGTGTCCGAAGACGAGGACGGCGTCGTCCCAAGTGCCATCAAACAACCCCCCCTTACGCTTGTCGGTATATGCCGCTTACTTCTCGAACAGGGACTGTCACCCCCAAGTGCATCATCGAGAGATAATGACATCCTGCTTCCGTATAGGGCTGCATCGCTGGGAGCACTCGCTGATATTCTCAACAGTCTACACCCGGGAAAAGGCCAATCAACCGCCTTCTCCAATCATGATCGGTACCTCTACAGGCATATCGCCCCGGCCCTTCTGTCGACCATTCGAATGAAGGAAACTACGGATGAGAAAGAGAAGGGCAAACCACAGCCACCCCTTATCACAGCCCGTTGTCTAGGCTGCCTATCTGCTTCGCTGTATCATGGCATTGGCAGTGGCACGGTCGTTACCAGTGGAGAGAACGAGGAGGATATTGTTAGCCTTTCAAGAAATTTCGTGGATTTGAGCGGAGGGAAGCAGCCCGCACCGTCGCAGCCCGCCTGGACGGTGCGAGAAGCCGCCGCACTCGCAGCGGCCTCTCTCGCCGCTCGTGCCTCGTCTGAAAGGCTTCGTAAGCATGCAGCCATCACGGCCTTGCTGGACTGTGCCACAGGCACACAGAAAGATCGCAAGTTCTGGAGAGTCCGACTTGCAGGTCTTCAACTTCTATTGGCTCTTGTGGAACGAGCAGGCTCGGCGTCGGACACCACCGGTAGTACTGCAAAGAGCAGCAGCGGTAATAACTCCGGCGGCACCGAGCGCCAGCTTATGCTGGAAGCATTGTTACCCGAGAAGGAAAGAATAGCAAAGATTGCCAGGACGTCCCTCAGCGACAACGAAGCCAAAAATACGGAAGTCGCGACAAAAATTTGCGGGGGCATTAGTTGGTGGCCCTGAAAGTTACCTAAACGACGTAGATCTAGCTAGTTAGGCGCTCTTTATTAGATACTTGCAGATCATCTACGGCGTACATCACTTGAGGGCCGCACCGGCTGCGCTGTGCTTTGGTTGGATGTCGTCACCATCGTACCACATTCGTTTCATTAAAGTGCCATTGTGCCTCGCCATATCTCGGTCCTTCCTGGACGTCGGCGGTCCTGTTCGAAAGCGATATATCATGTCCTTTACCGTAGCGGCCCCTTGCTGGCGGTCCATGGTTGCAGTATATGTGTGTGCACGAGGGAAGATGATGTCAACGCTCATTCCCTACAGCTGTAAATATTCGAATATATATATATTGATAAGTCAATCATTTCGCCCCACGCTTTCCTCATACGGCGGCAGACCAACCAGAGCACGGGCTCTGTCCCAATGGCCTAGACATTGAGTTCCCCAGAGGAGAACTCCCAAAGGTATTTGGACCAAGAGCGAAATTGCATATCCGACAGCAATTTCGGTAGATGTGTGAAAATATGCCGCCGTTCGATGGACAGCCAAGAACACCAAAAAATTTAAGTACATGAACGATGCCAGCAGTAAGACAGGTATGGCCCCTGTCGGAAGATGTAGTCTGTGACGATGTATTGTCGATGGTGATTTTGACGTTGCTGGAGCCGAATCGGAAGAGTTGAGCCGCCGGCCGCCATCATTTTTATCAGCCTTTGACAAGGGCCAGAACGGCAACAAAAAGCAAAATAGCACCTCAAACAAAACAACGGGCAGGACGTGACCAAAGAACAAAACGACGTGATCCGAAAAGTCGAATCGGCGTCCGTAACAGGTTGGATCATCCTGCTTGCTCGAATGGAGCAAATTGCGATACCAACATTCTTCCATAGTGGCACTGTCCGTCATACTCGTACCTCCCATCCCTTCCGAAGAAGAGAACCTTGCTGCTATGGAATCCTGCACCATGTTGAACAGGATATACAATGCCCAGCCACGAAAGTTCATCACCACAATGTAACCGAAGAGTCTCCGAAGAGTCACCCAATGACTGAGATGATGTGGTGCATCCTTTGCAACTCTTCCCGCTGTTGCTGATGTGAAGACCCGCCGAAACTGGACCGTCACCACCCGCAACAGGATGGGGATCAACGGCAGGAGCCACGAATCCGGGAACTTGGTCAACCTCCGCGCAAAGGGGAGGAATCTGGGCGGAGGAACGCAGAGGGCGCCCGCATACGTTCCCGTCAGCCACGATGCGGGCGGATGCGACCCATCGCAGCAGACCACGGCATCGAGCTCATCCCGCGACGAGGCGTAAACGTTCACGTAGGCCTTGGAACATTCGGATGAGACCGCCTTGGGATCCACTGGGATATACTTTCTGCGTTGATAGTTGGTGCATGCAGGGCAGCCAGGCGCAAGTCAATGATGTTAGAGTCTACACTTCACAAGCCACGAAGCACATGGATTGGCATGCTCATAAAGAGACGCACAAACGAAAAGTGTGTTGGGCTTCACAACAAAACCTGCTCACCGTCCACCGCCATTACTCAGCACTCCGAGGCAAATCACGATAAAGCCTGCAAAGAAGTGGGCCGTCCATAGAAGCTTGACCAAACGTATCCCCGGCTTCATGATCGCTGTGAACACCAGCACCCACGCAGCAGCAGAACGATCGATCGAAGCCAACGCTCTCCGTGGATGGAACGATGGAACAGGCAGCCATCAGGCATCAGGCATCAGCCCTCAGGCATCGCATCATCGCATCGCTACCATTACGTACTAAGCACTAATTTGACTTATATTTAGTGGTGTCCCGCGCGCTTTTATTTTGTCCCTTCTTCTCATCATCGACCGACCGAAACGCGAAACGGCATGATGTGATGGCTGTGATGACTGTGATGTGAGATGTGATAGGTGATAGGCCTCAAAAATACAAATGTAATAAGCCTCAATTACCACAAACCAAGCATCAGGCCACTCCGTAGCACCTTGTATAGGACGGAAGAACGCTAAGTGAACTACGATCGTACCAGTTTGTCGAGCCGAGAAGTAGATAATGACAGCCCCGCACGTCGGTGGCGCCGCTACAGGAGGAGATGGCGGCGGAGGATCCTCATCAAGATCGGCCTCAACCAAAAGTAGGCCTCTAAGTTCGGAGGAACTGGTCACCCTCCACGCCATCCCGGGGAACGACGCCTGTGCTGACTGCTTCGTGGACTACCCGCAGTGGGCCTCCGTCTCGCATGGAACTCTGATATGCCTCGCGTGTTCAGGGGCGCACCGTGGTTTGGGAACCCACATATCGTTTGTCCGGTCCCTCACCTTGGACGAATGGACCGACGCGCAGCTTGCCCTCATGCTGGCCGGGGGGAACGACAAGTGCAACGAATGTCTCGAAAACGAGGGTATCATCATCGATTGCATGACAGGCGAGAGAGAGGAGATTCGGCCCAAGTACGGTGGAGAGGAGGGTGCCGCCTGGCGTGAGGAGCTGGTCCATCGAGCCTTTGGTGATGCGGCCAACAATGTTATTCGGCCTAGTAGACCTTCTTCTTCTGCCACCGCCAGGGGCGCAAGCGGAGGGGCAGGGCCCTTGGCTCAGAGACCTATCACTCTCGGTGATCCCGCGATTCCGCCGCTAATGTCGGAATACCATGAGATTGTGTATCACATCCTTTTCGGGGGGAAAGGACTCAGCAAAACCAAATTCGGTCTAATCCTCATAGGCAGTGGAGCCCTCGCGTTCAAGTACCTCCCCACGGTTCTGACGCAGTACCAGCCCAACATGGTCCGTTTGACATGCGCGGCCATCCTTGCCATCCCAGTGGTGGTGGTCAATGCCCTTGTTCGCAAGGTCAGCCGCGCCCTCGTCGCGAATCGGTTGCCGGCCTTCAAATCGGCCGGCAACACCCTCCTGGACCGAATGAAAACCGGCCGAGCCCTCCGCAAGAAGGAATACGACGTGTTCTTTCCCGACTTCTCCTTGAACGGAGGAAAGAGGGAAGTGGAACTTGGTTTCATCTTAATCCCTGGTGCCCTGGTAGATCCCCTGGCCTACGCAACCATCGCAGCTAAGCTATCCGACGAGGGCATCCTCGTGGCCGTGATGAACACAGAACCTCAAAGGCTTCCCACGGACAAGACGGATGCTGGCAAGGTCAAGGTTCTGACTATAATGTACGACATCATTGCCGGAGTGTCCGATGGAGCCAACTTTGGACTGGCTTTGGTGAAGAAGTGGGCAGTTGGAGGTCATTCAATGGGCGCATTCCGTAAGTAAAGTGAAATGTCTGGCTTTTACGACGCTTTATTCACCGCCGCTGTTCTAACTCCAACTCGTCATCTACTCTATTTCCACACCCGCATTACACAGAGGCCTTTGAGGTCATTGGAGACCTGAAGCCCGGCGTATCCCAACTGGTTATGTGGGGCATGGGCTCTCCGAAGGAGCTCGAAAAGAAAAAGAATTTGCACGACGCCGCCGTAGATGCTCTGGTCATTGTCGGTTCAGAAGACGTCTTCTACCAGCAGCTTTCTGACGACGATCGGAATGAATTCTTAAACAGGCTGCCGAAGACGCGAACCACTTTCCTGGAGATTGAGGGTGGTAATCATTCCGGATTCGCCCACTATGGCCCTCAAACGTATCCCATCAAAGACGGAGAGAGAAGCATAACGTTGGACGAACAGCAAGACGCCATTGTCGCGGCTACTATCACCTTCCTCGTTGGAGAGGATGGTTCCAAGCTGAAGAAGCAGTGAACTTCAGAAACATAAATAACTTGGGAAAGCGAAAGCAACACTTTCCGCGCGCCAGAAATATCATGAGATTGTGCCGATGGATCGCTTTCATCTTTTATATTGACCAATCCCCACAGCCAACAAATTCTAAAATATTGCAGCTTAAAATCGCAAGTACCTTCCTACCTACGTAGATCTATTTATTGTTACAGGTCACTTTCATGTATGTAGAGTGCACGAGTTTTGCACTGGGCTGAAAAGCGAAAAAGCCACAAGAAGCGATCTTTGAAGTCGCGTGTCCCCATATCGCCAGCAGCGGCCCGGATCGGATCGAGATCTTAATTGCCGAATCGAATCTCAATCATTTCTCATCTGCCTAATGATGCTCGCCATTCTTCACCCGGGGGCTATGAGTTGCAAACTTGTACATGTATTCGACTCCAAGATACAAGGTGAACACAAGGACGGCCGGTCGGAAGCCCGGGAGGGGATCCTTCCACAGGTTGTTGAAGAGCGGGTGTTTTCGCCACGCGTCTTGTCCTCGAAATACCATCGTGAGTGATATGCGTCTGCAGATTCTTCGGGTCAAGCTAAATCACAAACCTGGAGAGAAGCCGAAAGGGGAGAGCAGAGAGTTGAGATGAGTGAAGGACGCAACAAATAATATTTATCGATCCAGAGAGCTCGTGCAAAACAGCCAACGAGGCAATCTGGTCGCCGATACCGCCCTCGTCTGGCGCTGATCAGACGGATACAGCGCCCGGACCACAATCCCCGTCAGCCCGAAATGGTATAGGGAATGCATTGGACGCGTTTGGCGACCAATCCGACAACCGCGTTCCCCTCCGCCGTCCAACCCAACACGCACCTGACTTTCGTTGAAAGAATGGGAAGTGAGTGAGTGGCGCGTGAAAAATAAAAAGTTCGATTGACAGCATGCAGTCTTCTACAAATTGTAGTCTGTCCTTCGTGCGTTTCTCGATCTCGCTCGTTAGCGTTGCGTTGCATTTTAATTACCACTGGTACGAGGCTATCTCCGATATCGACACGACGGCGACGCGACGACGCGATCAAGGGAGGGCCCCTCCCTAGTATGATGGACGTATCAAATCCGATGAGAGATGAACGACGACAATGTGCTCCACCGTCGCTGGAAGCGACGCCTATCCATCCCCTCGGCGCTTTCGGTTCGTTCCATCGCCACAAGCCGCCCTTCTCATCCACCCCTCTCTCGCTTCACCCGACAGCTGTTCAGTTCCCAACCAATGGCGGCCGATGATGTCACATCTTCGCTCCTTGCCAATCAGCATTCCTCCCTCGCCGATGTTGTGTCGTCCTCCCGCCTCGTTGACTCCATCCAACTCCTCGACGGTAAGACGGCGTGCTCCATCGTCTCCCCTCACGTCGGTGCCATCAATTCCCTCGATTTTGACAACCACGCCGAGGGGAGGTTTCTCCTGGCCGGTTCGGCAGATGGGACCATCAGTGTCTACGACGTTGGTTTGGACGGAAGCGAATACTTTCTGGATGGCGGGATAGAGAATATGCCAGCGGCAGGGTCAGCAGGGTCAGCGGGGATGGAAGCGCATCGGCTTCGACAGATGGCGCAGCACAAGCCTTTGGCCAGATCGCATCGGGAACCACCGGCGGCGGCATTGAACGGGCAGGCCGTCAATCCCAACTACGTCCCGTCCGGTCATGGTGGGGCCGTCTCGATGGTCCAGTGGTTCAATACTGACACCGGTGCTTTCATATCGACGGACAAGTCCGGCCAAATATTGATATGGGATACCAACACGTTCGTTCCGGTGTCGTCCATGCGTCTGCCCGGTTCGATCCGATGTGCGACAATGGCCCGAGCGGGAGTTGAGGGTAGCACACCGCACACCCTGCTGGCTGTCGGCATTGCCAAGTCACCCAGTGGGCAGGACCGAAGCGTTCGATTATGCGACTTACGGAGCGGATCAACGAGTCACGAGTTAGTCGGCCACGGACCGCGAGGGGGCATTAATGCGGTGGCGTTTTCACCGACGAACGACGTGCACCTGTGCAGTGGAGGAGACGATGCGACGATTCGACTTTGGGATATCCGCAAGAGCGGTAGCGGCGCATGCCTGGCTGTGTTGGACAGAGAGGCGATGGCAAGCGGCGACAACGGGGCTGCCGTCGATGCCACGAAAAGCAACAAGCGCCGCAAGTTGTTGGCACCAAGCGACTACTCAATAGCAGAGCAACGACACATCCAAAGTGCTGGGGGTCCAATCAGCTCTCTCTCTTTCACACCCGATGGAACTACTTTGGTGAGCACGGCCCTAGATCGCCGTCTGATTGTTTGGGATATCGAACCATCAACCGGGAGGTACTGTGCCCTCCCAACAAGTTTTCTTGGTCCTGATCGAGCCAACATTTGCCCCATCGACGCCGATCGACGAGTCGCAGCCACTATTGTTCAGCCAGGGTCACGTGGGACGGCATCGCTTTGGACATCCTCGGGCTGCAATCTCTTGTCGTATGGGGTGCATGGTCCAGGAGGGCGACCGGATGTGAGCCTTTCTGGACATCTGGGCGCGATCCGGGCTATTACAGCGCAAGAAAATGCACTGAGAATTTACTCTGGTGGTACCGATGGTATGGTCTTGGCCTGGGGCTGCCCGCCCATCGACAGAGATGACCTAACACTAAATTATTTTGCTCGGATGCGCCGAAAAAGATGGGATGGAGGCGGAAGGGGGGCCGCCTCCGGCGCAACAGAAGCAGGGCAACTTGACGTTGACTGCTGGTGAGACTCTAGTAGAGTGAAACGAGTATTCAATACTCGAAATTATTTAAACGACGCCTTCATACAGCTGCACCGCATCATCAACCGTAGACAAATCATCATTGGCATGTTCCTGCAAGGAATTTGACGCGGAGTGAAAGTTTGAATACACCAACAAGACGGTCTGAAGCATACCGTCCGTGGTCGAACCCATTACGACGGCCGAAACGATCGCTGCAACACTGCAACGAAACCCGAAGGTCATGACCGTGGCAACCGGAATAGTAACCATCAAACTACAGCACCAAGAGATGGCCATGCTTGTTCTGTAGCGCCCTTGCTCCTTGTTCATCTCCTCGGACATACCGCCAATCGCAGCGAAAGGAGCACCAACGCAAGCAAACGTTATGCAATCCACGAGCATACTTTGTAGCGTGTAGTCTGATGTCAGGACATTTGCAATTGGATCCTTTGTTGCGTAAACGATGAGAGCTACGGATGTTCCGTATAGAAGAGCAAACGCACGCGCTTTGCGTGAGGCGCGTCGGGCAGTTACAATGTCTCCTTTGGTCAGTAATGAATTCACCTGCGTCGCTGCGGCGCTGGAAAAGGAGTCCAAGCCGCATTCCATGGAGGACCATACGTAAGAAAGTAAGATCCAAGTGGCCGCTTCTGCAGCTCCCAATTCTGCCGCCATGACCGATAGTACTCGGAACTCCAGGTCAGATGCAACACCGGCCAGTGTATGGGGCAACGATGTCTGTAAGATCAAAGATAGAAGCGTGAGTGATGCTCTCGACTGCAAAAAGCTGAAATGTGACCGAGTATCCTCAAAAAATGGCTTTAAAAAGCCTTGCCTGCCTACCGTGCAAACATACACTACTGCAGATGCAACGTCAATTACCAGCCAGAGGATGCCAAGACCGAAAAGACTTTGTTGAAGGAATGCCACAGCCACAAACGTTAGGACGAGATTTATGACGGAATCCCAAAAATCATAAACGCTGTTAAAATTGGCACCGCCATTGAGGTCGACGAGGGCCGAAATGATGGAAGAAGACGATTCCATTAAACTCATCAGCGAGCTCATGATGGCGTACTTGGGACCGATATGACAAACGAACTGGCCGTATCCAAACAGGAGAAGAAGGTCTTTCATCCAAAAAATCGAAACAATCAAAGCCGGAAGGGACGTTAAGATCGAGAGGCAAATAGAGACCTTGGCAATTTTCCCCGCTCGATCTTCGTTCCCAGACGAAATGGCAATGTTGGCAAGTTTATAACAGGCGTCGTAGACACCGTAGGACAACAGCTGCAGCACCGATAAAAGAAATTCGATTGTAATGTAGGCAATCATACTGTCATTTCCGATATAAAAAGCAATGAGTGTGATAGTAGCAATGTCTGCCAGCTGCCCTACGATCGATCCGAAGATCCAGGGACCGGCCAGTCTGTGGATTTCCTTCATGTTTTCGTCAAGGTTCATCATTTCCTCCACATTCTCCATCTCTTCCATTGGGTCATAATCCGAGCACCCGGCACGACACAGGACGTCGTCGTCGAATGTGACTGATACCTTAAGGGGATCTTTCCCTTGCTTGTTGCCTTTCTTCAGTATGCTTTTGCCTCCAAAATAGTTCTCAAAAGTCAAGACACTGTCCTCGTCAAAGGCAGATGCCTTTCGACGCCTCCTAATACCAAAATATTTATGGTGTCCAGCCCCACCGGGTCGATCGGTCCGTTTTGTTTTCATTTCGTCACTGGGGGGTGCTGCATGCAAATGATCTTTATTTCCAAATGCCACGTAGGAGGTTAATTTGGCCACATCCTTGATATCTTTCTCGGTAGGATTGGACCGGCGCTGTTTGGGAAGTGACGTCGATGATGCTGAAGAGGAGGATGTCATGGCTCTATCAACCCTCCTTTTCTTCATTATCCAAACCCAACAGACAAAGTAAATGGATAAACAGTATCCCAAGGTAGCGACAAGCAATGGCCACCCTGGATTATTCGTGGTCTCGAGATAACCCGAAAAGCCGTCGTCATCGTAGTAATTGGCATGATCGTTGGCGTTGGCGTTGGCGTTGGCAGTGGCGTTCGTCATGATACCAGTGTTGTTGTTGTTCGTCATGATGCCGGTGTTGTTGCTGTCCTGAGGTAGTTGCACGTAGGAACTATGGCGTGTGCAATTTGCAAATAAATTGGGGCGAACTCTCAACTCTCAACTACGTTCCAAAAGGCATCGGAATGAACCGAATGAACCTAACCGACTGGGTGTATCGGCGAAAAAGAAGACTGGCTGCGCGCTTTTTCTTCTCTCCGAGATGAGACATGGCGACTGACGGATGATGGCCGCGCCGGCCAGACCGCCCATTTTTGCGGACGCTCATTTTGCAATTTTATTGTGCATCCAAGCAAGTCAAAGCGCTGTCATCTGCTACGTAGCGCGCGTCTCCTTCGTCCTCCGCCGCACAGCCATTTCAGATTAGTCAGACGAAGATGGCGTCGCCGAGAAGCCTCACTGGCGGCATGCTGTTGTTGGGGGCGATGGCGATTCTGACCGGTGCGCAAACGACTACGGCGTTTGGCGGTCCACCGCGACCTCCACGATTTCCACCAACTGGCGGAAACGCATATTTTGGACCCGACGAGGGCCGGGGAGACGGCGCCGATGATGACGGCAACTCCTTTGGCAATGCCAAGTCCTCAGTGCTCATGTGTGCAGTGGTAGCAAGACCCTCACAGGGCCAAGACGACACTTGCATCCAGACGCTGACTGACACCACCGCAAGCAAAACGCTACTGCAAGTTCGCGGCGGTGGCATTGCGGACACAATGTCGCGAAAGCGAAATGACCTGGCCACTGGGTTGAAAGATGCCATCGATGATACTTTGTCCTATTGGGGAGGTGCCCTGGACTTCTTGGATACACGCTTCCTGCCGGGCGGCAGGACGAGGCAAAGGGAGAAGGCCGAGGCGCGATCTGCCAAGGCCTCTGCCACGGCAGCCTCGCGTCAGGCAAAGGGCCGAGGACCAAAGACCAACAGGAAGCAAGGGCGGCTGACCAAGGAAGAGAAGAAGGCAGAGAAGCTCGCCGGCACCGTCATCGTCAAGTCGGTGTCGGCACCCAATTCCACCGTCCTTCCCACAGCGGCCCTTGCCGACGCAGGTCGTCAGAGTGGATTGGTGGGGGGCAAATTCGTCCCTGAAACGGTGCAGCATTGTGCCGCCCAGGTGGACCAGTGGTACCGACGCGCTGGATATCTCGCCAACTCGGTCACCGGCGCCACACTGGATGCCGATGCGGGCGTTGCCAAGCTCGAGGTCGACGAGGCGACCGTTTCATCGCAACCGGTCGACATCGTGTGTGTCAAGGAAGTGGCAATCGACGACAGGACGGGCGAGACCATGTCGCCCAGTGCCATGAGACGCAAATTGATGCTCGAAGGTGGAGCCGACAGCGATGGGTCGGTATCATTCAATACGACCATAGTGGAGACGAAGGGCAAGACTAAGCCTGCGGCAATCGCCGCTGCGATGAATTTACGTCCCGGTGAGCCGTTCAAGTTTGACCCACCGAGGTGGAGCAATCGCATCGAGTCGGCATCATCTGGAGAAGGTATCTTCTCTCGCGTTTGGAACTTGGCACCGGTCCGAGCTCCCGATGGAAGCGTTCAGCTCAGGGTTGTCGCCACCGAAGCTCCTGCTCGGAACCTGGAATATGGCGTGACGAAGAGCCTGTACAATGATATCTGGGAGGGAGAAGTTGGATTTTCCCACGGAAATCTATTTGGAAGTGGCGAGAGACTCGACCTGATGGCCCGGAGAGGAACCCGCGAACCACATCCCAGTTTCAATGCCAAATTCACCGGCAATGCATTGACTCCTGAATCGGCGTATGATTTGGAGGCTTTTAGTGAATACATCGGCGTTACTGGCCACGAAGGAGGGGCCTCGTCGCGTAGAGGCTTGACAGTGAGGTTTCCTCGCTTATTGTCAAGACGGATCAGGGGCTCTGCATCAATGGAAAAGACAGCCGCTAGAACTGCAGCCGGAGAGCACGACCACCTAATTCACTCAAATTTCGATATCGGTCCTTACTACCAGAAGCTTCCCTCCAATGGTCGTTCCTCTGTGCAGGCCACGGCAAATATCGGCGGAAAGCTTGATTTGAGCAAGATGCAGAAGGGCATTGCTGACACCCCGAGAGCGTTGACACCATATTCTTCATATGCTGCTACGACGCGTCAGATTATCCCTCTTGGCTCCTCGCCAACGGCCGCCAATAAGTCACCGATTACACTTGCACTTCAACACAGAGGAACGGCCTCGACAAGTGAGCTGCCCCAACACGAGGCATTGGCCATAGGCTTTGCTGCCCGCGTGCGGGGATATTCTCCCAGAATGAATGGTCCACTTTCCTCGTCAGTTGTTGGCACTGCCGAAATTCGCATTCCAGTTACTTTGCCGGCGAATAGTCTCGTCAATGATGGCAGCGTCGTCATTTTCAGTGACTGGATGGCCGCCTCTCGCTGGACGATCCGAGACATCAAAAACAAAGTCAAGAGCAAGACAGCCAGAAGCAGCGCATCGGCGCCTCTGTTATCCAAGCCAATGCGCAAGGCAAGTGCTGGTATTGGCTTAAGGAGTGTTCTGCAGGGCATCCCAGTGAAAGTTGATTTTACCATCACTGATGATGGAAAAATTGGAGCGAACATGGCGCTTGGCATGGACTTTAATGTGAATCAGAGAATGTAAGTAACTGCCAAAAGAGCTAGCTCGCTACGTACATGGTAGTAGAGATCCCTGTATAATTACCTTCTAGCTAGCTAGGCCTATAGATCTACATGGAGCTGGCCACACATGCGAGAGATCTCCTCCAAATCTCGGCTAAGATGCCCATCCACTCCCAAAATTGAGCAGTCTTTTTGCAGTCCGCTGTCGATGCGATGTCGCGCGTCGCCCGGCCAATCGATCATCACATTCTTACATCGGCCCAGGCCCAAAGAACAGCCAATAGCGAGGAGCCTACGCCGTTACCGAGAGACGGTGTCCAACAGCTCCCACAACTCCTTCTCGCATCATGTCCACGTATAAGAAGAACTATGGCAGAAACCGAGGTGGCGGCTATCAGAAGAAATCTGCCATCGAACGCGATGAGATTGCCTCCCTCGAGGCCAGAATCATTGAGGAGGCACCGGCCCGGGGATATGCCCCACCCCTTGACCAACGTGTGGCGTTCCGTGCCTTGCCCATCTCCGATGCGACGTTGAAGGGCTTGGAAAGCCACAAGACAAAAAAATTTACGACCATGACTGCCATTCAGAATGCCTGTGTCCCACACGCCCTGGCTGGTCGAGATGTTCTCGGTGCCGCGAGGACTGGAAGTGGCAAGACGTTGGCTTTTCTCATCCCATTGGTCGAGCGTCTGTATCGGAAGCGCTTCACGCCTATGGATGGTCCCGGTGGCATCGTGTTGAGTCCAACGCGCGAACTTGCAGTTCAGATTTTCGAGGTCCTTCGTTCAGTTGGGTCGTACCATGACTTTTCTGCCGGATTGATCGTCGGCGGGAAGAAGGAGTTTGGGCTGGAGCAAGGTCGCATTGGCCAGACCAACATTATCATTGCCACTCCTGGTCGACTGTTGCAGCATCTAGAGCAGACTCCTGATTTTGACGTCAGTGTATTAGCTATGCTGGTGCTCGATGAAGCGGACAGGATTTTGGACATGGGATTCCGCGAGCAAATGATTCGCATCTTGGATTACTTGCCGCCTGGGACCAAGCGAGGCGGGGATCGCCAAACTCTGCTCTTCTCGGCCACGCAAACGAAAAAGATTTCGGATCTGGCCGCTCTCAGTCTCCATAAACCCGAATATGTTGGTGTCCATGACAAGGAGTCGACCGCGACGCCTGAGTCTTTGCAGCAGAATATGATCGTAGTGCCGCTCAATCACAAGCTCGATGCTATCTTCTCGTTCATCAAATCTCATCTCAAGAAGAAGACGATCATTTTCTTTTCTTCATGCTCGCAAGTTCGATTTGTATGGGAAGTCTTCTGTGCCATGCAGCCTGGTATCCCTCTCATGGCCCTCCACGGCAAAATCAAGCAGGAAAATCGGACCAAAATTTATTTCCAATTCCTGCAGAGGCCGCATGCTGTAATGTTTGCGACTGATGTGGCGGCCCGTGGTCTTGATTTTCCAGACGTAGATTGGGTGGTCCAGGCCGATGCCCCAGAAGACAAGGAGATGTATATCCATCGCGTTGGACGAACGGCTCGGCACAATGCCGGAGGAAAATCGCTCCTCGTACTCTTGCCGTCTGAGCAGCAGGCTATGGGCCAAATTCTGGAGCAGGGTAAAATACCGGTGAAGAAGCTTTCCGTCAATCCAGCAAAGACAGTGCAGGTGTCTCGAAAGATCTCGTCCATTGTGGCAGCGAATCCCAAATTGAACGATCTAGGAAAGAAAGCTTTCAAGGCGTATTTGCGCTCGGTCCATTTGATGCCCAACAAGGATGTCTTCAATGTTCACGACCTTCCTCTGGACGACTTCGCAAACTCTCTTGGCTTGGCGTCAAAGCCCAGTGTCCGATTCTTGAAGAAGATCAAGACGAGAGATGAGCTTCGAGACAAGAAAAATGTCAATCATAAGTTGCAGAAGCTGAAAGATCAAATAAAAACAGAGAGGTTGCAAAAGAAGTTGCAGAAGATGGGAGGCAAATCGGCCGCTGAGACGATGTTGGAGGACGGCAAGAGTCAATCCAGTTCCAAGAAGCGCCAAGCGGAGAGCGACGATGATGAAGATGGTCTTTTGGTTGTCAAGAAGAAACACCGATGGGGTGAAGACAGCGATGATGGCAACGACGATGTCCTGCCGGATATTGATTTGCACGAGGTTTCCAAGCCTCGTCATCCCAAGAAGATTCGTATTGATGGATCCAGCAGCGGCACCAATAAAAAGATTGTCTTCAATGACGATGGTGATGAAGACGAATACGCCGATATACTCAAGGATAACACCGCCGAACTTTCAAGCTTTGAGAAGGAGAAGTTTGATAATATTGCCAATGCAAACGATGAATATGTGGAGCAAATCCGACGTCGTCTCGGCCAGACGAAAGAGCAAGACAAAGCGGAAGAAAAGGAGAGGGTCCGGCAGAAGCACAAGAAGAAGCGGCTCAAGGAGAAGGGCGACCGTGACGACGAGGAGGACGAAGACGGCGGTGCAATGCTCGTCACACTTGGCGGAGCTTCGGGCGGCGAGGAGGAAGAGGTGGTTGGATCCAGCGGCAGCGAATCCAGCAGCGGCAGTGAGGACAGCGATAGTGATAGTGATGACGGCGATTCTGGCATGGATGTCAAGGGTGCCGAGGATCTCGCACTCGCCATGATTCGTAACAGCGCTTAAAGTATAAATATTAATCTTGGCAAACAGAGCATCAGTTACACAACTAAACTTCCCATTTATTTTATATAGATCTACCTTGCTGCGTACTCAACTTTGTACTCGACGGAACTTGGCTCCCCTCGTTTGTTTTCGTATGACAGATTTTCGTTCAGCATCTTTCTCATGTTTCTTGCTGATGGAAGCAATTGCGCGAACTTTATCGAGATGATCGGTGCCTCGTACGTGAATCCCCTCTCCTCTCTCAACAATGACAACCCAAGCAATAAATCCTCCAATATTTGCTGGGAATACTGCGGATGGTGAACGGAAAGAAGGCGACCCTGATACTGTTCTTTGGATCGCAATTATATCTTTGATGTTTTGATAGCTGCCCGCGCCACAAAGAAAGACAATTCTCCCACCAGGACGAAGAATACGGGCACATTCTGAAATGAGCAGAGGGAGAAATCTTTGAAGCTTTGACGTCGACAAACATTTGCTTCCAAACGGCAAATCTGATATGATGCAATCGATAATTCCATCTCGTATCGGCAACAGAGCGGCATCCCAGATCGCAAAAGTTGCCGCGCCTGAACCAGCTGTTTTCGATACATTTTTTACACCCTTGAGATATTTTGTCACCAAGCGAGCAAAGCTATCGATTCGCAAAGCGACATCACCTCCCATTCCAACACAGGGGATATTGTTGAGTGCAGCCTCCACCGGAATAGTGCCTAGCCCAGCGCATGGATCAAGAACAATATCACCGGGTTTGACTTTTGCGAGATGTAACAACAATGCCGCTGTAGACGGCCTAAGGCGAACGACTTCCGCACCACTGTCGCATTTGATAAAAGGCGGTAAAATATCCGGCGGCAAAGTTCCATTAGAGTACGTCTTGCTTCCGATTGCCTGATACGGCCGAAGTACGATGCCAATTATGAGGGCAGCGTCATGGATCATAATGAGCACCTCAAAATCGTGCTTCGTCAGATCAACCTTCCACGGCTCTTTCCCCGCCTCCAAATCACCCGATGGCACGACCAAGTCTGCCAGCTGAGCCATTATATCTTCCCTCCTCCAGTGCTTGTACCTTTTGGAATGTGTTCTGCAACAACTAACCCGAAAGGATAGGGGTGTGTCACCACTTCGTTTGGCTCTTAATGAATTAGCCTTGTACTTGTTGGTTGGATCCGCCATGTCAACACCATAGAATTCTCCATTATTTCCGTACCAAACATGCTCCGCATGATCGAACCAAAGAGACAACGCTTGTCGAAATCTGGAGAGATATTCAAATTTGAATTGCGCATTGTCTTTCTCGTCAATTGCTCCACCACCAGCATCCGTGCCAACAAAGGCCGACGCCGACGCAAGCGCTTCCTCCGCAGTTTGATCGTAGCCAAATATAGTACTCGCATCTGCCGATGCCGATGGAGACTGCGACCCAAGATGAGAGGATGCCACCAACGCCAGTAGGGGACCGCATCCCATTCCTCGGATGCCGGCAACGAACTTGGGAGGGGCATCGGTCTCAAATGTGAGAGGTGTCAACCCTTCAAATGGACCGGGCTTGCACATCACTGCTTGTCCATTCCGATGACCAAAGCTGACATGCTCGCCAGCGGAAGTTTGGATCGTTCCAATGACTGGATAGGTGCCGCCAGAATTGTATTTTTCAGCAGATTCTTTATCATCATTTGCAGGTGGTTTGTTATCGCCCTCATTAGCATTGTTCATCCATTTCTTTCGCCTCTGCTCTTTGGCAAGCTTCTTGGCTTGCTGCTTTTTCAGCTTGTCCATCATATCCTGCACATACTCCTCGGTCTCATGTCGAGGCGTCAACACCTGCAAGTTGTGGCAGGCATACGACGTTCTAGAGGTGAGAGCCTCTCGAATGGCCGAGGACGCCACATCCTCCAGCCCGCGGGGTACGAGAGTGAGGTATTTTTGGAGCTGCCGCCCTGAAGGCCGATAGGGGCAGCCAGGAGATGAGGACATGGTGGCCAGATTCAGATTCTTCAGTCATTCATTCTCTCCATCTATCCATTCATTCGATCCATGGCTGGGCGATCGATCGATTTGTCGATAATAGAGCCACGCCATACCATCCATATCGGAGCCCGCCCGCCCATACGCCCATGCTGGCGCCATGGCGCGTCCGTCCGTCGCAGGCGTACAGAATCTTGAAGCCTTCCATGTTCTATTTGACGTGGAGGAAGGCCACGCCACATCGCACATGACGCCTCCTGTTGACACCATCTGTTTTGCCGGCACTTGCCACTGCACCTGCCACGAGAATTCGACGATAAGTACCGGTAGTACTAGGACCTAGTAGTTAGTTGGCTCGTTCGGAACGAACGATCTGCAACGACACCATTACTGAATTAGATTGACTTGGGTCTCCAACCCCCTGCGTTCGCCCGTCCTTTTCCAGCCTCTTGTGTCGAGCTGTTTTCCCTCTTTCAAGAATTTCAATAAGTAAATATTATGAAGCCCCAAGCTTTCTCGTTACCGGTTATTTCCCTGCTTTCCGTCATTGGAGGGTCCGACGCCTACAGTCCTGCCCGACAACCGGCAGTTCCATTCGTCCGTCGTCCCACTGGCAAGCAAAGTGTCGATGCCCTCCGATCACGACTTCACTTCTCCGCCTCGGGCGCCGCCCCAACCGCAGCCGCCGAGTGGCAAAGCGAGTGGCGAACTCGGTTGGAGACCGACCCCGAAGTGCAGAGCATCCGGGAAGAACTGGTCCTCAAGTACCTCGACCAGGGCCTGCCCCAGGAGGAGGCCGAGAGGGAGGTCGACAACTTCCTCCCCAGCAAGGGCGGCCGGGCGTACGTGGAGATGCGCATCTACTCGTCGATGCAGGAAGAGATGGGCTGGGAGACGGCCTTCACGTACACGACGGCCTTCAGCATCGGCGCGTTGTGGCAAATTTGGGCCAACTACCATGCGTGAGACCGGCTTTGCAATGTGAATGTCTCATTGAGTACATATTTGTAAAAATGCCAAGATGATGGGCGTTCCATCATCGCTTGACAAACCTCAGTGGTTTCGAGTGTTCGGACTGCACGCAGATTCATCACTGTAAATATTACCCGTCGTGCCGTGGCGTCCGCTTCACCACTACCAAGAATCAACGTATCATTAGCAAGCTATAGATAAGGACAAAATAATACAGCTAAAAATCCGCCACTAGCATGAACAACGAAGTTTAGTTGCTCAGCTTATCCCTATTGTCTTACTTCTCGGCCTTGATCACAACGCAGGCAGTGCCCAACACCTCGACGCTGACCTTGTCCTCCTCGAACCCTGCCTTGACCAACATATCCTTGAGCTCGTCGGTGCTGGCAAAGTATTGGAAGGCCTGGGTGTCTGGTCCAGTCTGACCGTTCTCCGAAGCCTGCAGCCCACGGAAATATTGCGCCAAAAAGGTTGTTGCGAAATAACGGCCGCCGGGTTTCAACACCCGGTAAATTTCGGAAAGAGCAGAGTCTAGATCGGGCCAGCAGTGGATAGCAGCGCCTGCGAAGAAGGAAAATGATATACAAATGCAAGGCGTCAGATTTTTTAGACACGATGATAGGAATATTCACATTGTGGTGAGTGAGAGGAAACTCGTGGTCGCGGAAGAAACTACTCACCAGCATGAAGTGCATCGACGGCATCAGATCGCATCGGGATGTTGCCAACGTCGAGTCTGACCAAATCGAGCCGTGTCTGTCCAGCCGTTCTCTCCCTGAGTTCCGAATCGGCCTTGATCCGCCTTCGTGCTTCCTGCAACATACTATCACTATAGTCACATCCGATAACTCGACCGTATTTGCCGCTCTTCGCCAATCGCCGAGTGAACAAGCCCGTGGCGCAGGACATATCGACCACCGTGGATGCCCCCTTTCCTTCTGCCACCGGATCAAAGTACTCCATCACCATCTCCGCCTCCTTATCAGGCCCAGGAAAGCCCGCCGCGGCAAATCCCTGACGCCAGCCACGCTCGTAGGCAAACGACACGCTGGGGTTGGTGAAGAGATCGCGCATGGGCACATAATCTTCTTCTGCCAATCCAGTGGCCTTGAGGGCAAATCGCAGCGGCGGGGGGATCAGTGGCGTCACGGCCGTTACAATGCGAGAGTTGATGTTGCTTCGACTGCTGCTGCCGCTCTCTTCATCATTGCCCATGTCGCCATCTTCCTCGGAAGCCTCGAGCAGATTATAGTAAGAATTCGTCCTACCGGCATAAGTTGTATCGGCATCGGCAGACGAACGGAGCGTCACCTGCACTCCCCTTGACGCACTGGAAGATGACGACGAATAATCGTCCCCAAAAAGGACGCCCGATCCACCGAACGTGCCACTGGAACGGACGATCCGCAGGGGTTCCTTGGTGGTGGGATCGGCCAGGACCGGATCGAAGGGGGTGGAATCCTCGTCGTCCCCGCTGCTCGAGGACCTCCTGCCGATCATTCCCAGCAGCTTCCGCTTCTCCTCCTCCCGTCTTTGTTCCAAACTGGGGGCTTCGTCTGACGATTCGGTTTCAGCTTCAGCCGTTGCCGTCGAGGATAGACGCAGAGAAGGCCCAGCCGCCGCCAATGACGTCGTCATCGCCGAAGAAGGCGGAACGAACGCATTGGTAAAACCTAAGTCGGACGCCGAAAGGAGTAGGACCGCGAGAGCAACTTGGAGCTTCATTTTTCTATCGAGTTACAATTGTACTGGAGAACAGTGCTCTACAGCACTTAGCCAGCAATACGTATACTAGTATATGGACGCCGAGTCAGACTCTATTCCATTGTGGCCATCATTCTTGCTTCCCGCTTCTGCTCTCCTGACTGATGACTCAGCAAAACCTGGGCGCTCCCCGCGCGCTCCCCGCTCGCTCCCGCAACCGCCAGCCGCCGCCATCCATTTCTGGCATTAACCATGATGTGATCCTACAACGCAAAGCGCAGGAAGACACACGCCTATTGGAAGCAGCGCGATCACCAAACGGCCTTGAAGGCGACACAGACAAGATAAGATATGTCCTCGTCGGGACAATTTCAGGGCGACAACAGCAAGAGCAAGCGCCATGCCGAGGACACCAAGGACAAGCGCAGCGATGATACCAACAAGCGACAGAAGACCAAGCGCAGGCGACGTCCCATCGATCCGTCGTCTTTGCCCCGATTCCTCGACTCGACCGGCGCCGTCACGGCCTCAACGTTCGCGGCACGGCGGCTGCCGGAGGTGAAATCCCTCTGGAGGTCCTTCCTATCGACCAAGCATGCGCAGGCTGATGCCACCTTGATTGATGCTGGCGGCATTGCCACCAGCTCTTTTGCTGCCGGTACCGCCGACGCCACGGACGATGCAGCGCTGTATCGGAGCGGCGGGAGAAAGACGTCCGATCGGCATCTGCGTCGGAGGACTGGCAGTCACTGCCGTCGGCGGAGGCATCGCTACCCGGCCGGTGGTGGGTTGCCAGCGGCAGCGGCAGTGGACGGCCCCGGTGAAACAAACACTGCTGACGACGATGGAGATGTGATGATGGCCACTCGCGAGAGGCCAGTCAAAGAAAAGGAGAAGCCTTGTCGTCGGGCACGGCGGAAGCGAGGAGTTTTGTGCGAGGCTCATCGACACTGGCAAACAGCGTCGACTACTAGAGAGCTCACCACCTCATCACCGCTGGAAGCATCGACTACTCCCCAACATCCTCCCATCGGTACAACTGCAGCTCCAACTAATTGGCTTGAAACGCATCTGTGGCACACCAAACGCTTTCACATGGGCAATCTGTTCGGTTGGTCGGTACCTCTCGTTCACACTGGGCGAGGGACGGCCGCGGCCCTTCGATTGGCCCAGACCAATTGCACAGTCCAGGATGGCACTTGGTCCATCGATGGTGGAGCCACCGAGCTATGTGCGCCGTCGACGAAGGAGCTTATTTCGACATTGGCCAAGCTATGCGGTGAACAGGCAGATGCATTGCAGGACAAGTTGGTGCTATCGGGACGGCGGTGGGGAGAGGGAACCGTCCATCGACCTGGCGCTTATCCCCTTGGCGTTATTGGACCCGCACGCTTTTTGTTTTATCGACACGAGGAGAATGGAATCATCGGAACTGTAGGCGGAAGTGGCTGCAAATACCGAGTCGCCATATTTGTCCATCCGGCCATACGAGAGAAACTGGACGAAGCAGCGAGGATCGTTGTAATGGCAGATGCTGATGATTGCGAATGCAGTGTTGGTCAGATTGGTGGTGGTTTGGCTCTCTTCCAGGTTCGGGGTGCAAATGCTGTGAATAGTATCAAAAGTGCGCTTGGCCCGAAAGCACCCTCGGCTGCAAAGGATCACATCATTACTTGGAATCAAGTAAGCAATTCATCTCAGCCTCATAGTATCCTGCCCCATGGCACAATCATACCGGTGAAACTGTCTCCAAAGCCCCGAGGTACAGATAATACTCGGACATGCGACAATGCTAATGATGACCGCTCAAATGCTGTTCCACGCAACACTATCGAAGAGATCGAAGAGAACAGCATTGCTCACATTGCAGCAACGATATATGGCAAAGACGAGGAGCCGCATGGTCTGCCACTTGTCAGCCATGACGTTGGGAGCACTCACTTTGCAGTGCTTATCTCGCACAGTCCTAACAATGGCTCGTCTCAAATACGCCACAATGTAGCCTCTTGCGGATGGGATATACTGTGTGCGCCAAGTATGGCCAGAGATATTTTCCTTCGCTTGAACAACAACGGAGGCGCCTGTGCAGTCGGATTGGCGGAGGAGGCGAACGCTGCTTTGGAGGCCGAGCCGCCAATTCTTACGTTCCCTCGCGACTTCCCTGATACAATTACCGGTGAGGCATATTGGAGTGGGCAGGATAGCGAGTGGAATATTGTTCGGTGTTGCCTAGAGCATGGTTCCCGAGGAGGACGCTTTAAAACTGAGCTCAAGCGCACCACGAAGACCCATGCTTCTCAGACATACTCTGGCGGCATCCATTATTATCCAATTGACTGGAAGTCAATCACTGACTGCATCGCAGTAACAGACAAAGAGGAAGAGGTGGTTGCAAAAGACAAGGATGAAGGCACCGGTGGTGTAGAAGTAGTACGAGGAGCTTTCGGTGCACCATTTGCTCAGGCGTTGACTTCGTTGTTAAAGTTTGTGGCAGCCACCGAGACCGAGGTATCAAACGCGAACAATGCAAAGAAGCGCAGACCTCGTCGTCGTGTTCGGCCCG
>Ga0115006_10000256_pt1 | contig 28238 bp, 22 predicted proteins | sample ArcOceMetagenome_3_FD_88943 | JGI IMG/M metagenome (GOLD analysis project Ga0115006, IMG submission 88943) | Marine eukaryotic phytoplankton communities from Arctic Ocean - Arctic Ocean- Svalbard ARC20M Metagenome | ecosystem: Environmental > Aquatic > Marine > Oceanic | place: Arctic Ocean...
ACATACAGGGTCAACGGTGGATCTGCTATCACTGGTCTGGTCGACAACAAGGTGTACTGGGTGGTTAAGCAGGCATCGTTTGACAAGGCAGGTCTTGGTAAGATCAGTCTTGCTTCCTCCGTTGTGGCTAGTGGCGAGTTCAACAACATTAACATTGGAATCATTGATGCCGCCGTTGATGGAACTCAAACTCCTGCGAGTAATGAGATTGTCATTGATGCTGTCCTCTATGCCGCTTTGACTACCAATGACAAGATCAAATACACTACAGGAGGTGGAAATCCTTTCGCCGAGGCTGCAGGCGGAACTGATGTCCTCACTGACGGTTCTTACTACTATGCCATAAAGAGTGCTTCTGCCAACAAGATGTCTTTCAAGAGGACAATTAGTGGTTCTGCGATTGTTCTAGATACCGCAGGTACTGGAACGACCCACTCTATTGAGCTCTTGGAAGAGACCCATGCTAGTATTGTTCGTCTTATGATTGTTGCTGATAGTGGCGCTTCCCACAGCATTCAGACGGGCGGGTTCCTTAAGACTGGAGAGGTCGAGGAGTTCGATTATGCCAACGGTCAAGCTGTGACTGCAGCTTCTGTGGTTGACTCGTTTGTTCACCCCAACGGCGCCTGCGCCGGTGTTTGCCTGCACGGAAACGTCCTCCGTGGAAACTTCACTGCTTTCCACGTCACTGGTGACACCAACATTATCTCCAACCCGCACAACGACGGTACTGAGCTTGTTTGGAACGCCCATGCCGAGGGACCTGACCAAGGATTCACCGATGCCTCCGTGAAGTGGCACCTTGAGAATAGTGGCACCTTCCGCCGCGTCAACGTTACTAGGACTGTGATTGACAAGTATGGAGTTGTCGAGTGGGAAATCAGGTTCACTAACAACCTTGGGCAGACTCCTCCTGGAACTGGTGACGTTGACAGGCTTGTTGTGACGCAGGAGAACGACGTTAGGGGTAACCCTACCTCTCCTATTGTCAGTGAGGCCCAGAAGGGATCTACCGGACTCGGTGGTACCTTTACTGTTGACTTCTTCTCCGCTGAGGGATCTCGCTCTGTTCTATTTGATGAATCTGCTGAGAGGATGATGATGAAGCTTGAGGAGATGAGCACCGTCGGAGATCTCTTTATTGAGCGCTCTGAGTACCCGTCCTCAACAAGTGGAGGTTGGGGAAGCGAAGCTGTCATGACTGATGGCTCTCTTGGTGGTTATAAGTGGAATATCAGGTTCGTCAAGAACCCCGGTATGTCCTCTGGGTTCACTTTCCCTCCCGGAAGCGGCAACGTTGATCCTATCGCCGTCACTTACTCGTCTTTAACTGGAGCGAACGCCAAGGCAGAGAACACCCCAGTTTCCACCGGATCTACTGCTCTGTCGGGGTCATTCACTGTGTCCTACGGCGGTAGTTTGACTGGCCTTCTCTCTTACGAGGAGACCCCCTCGAACATTGATCAGATGCTTGATGAGCTCACCACAGTTGGTGACATGTCTGCCTCTGGTGGAGACAGGGCTATGCAGCTTATCCCAGGCATCACTGCCACTGTTACCAGGGACTCTAATACGGCTACGATTGTCGGCGGTGACCTCAGGAAACACATCGCTCCTGGTCAGAAGTTCAGGATTGGAGGTGGTTTCACTGGAGACGCTAACCTATACTCAGGAGGAGATGGGTCTCTCCTCCTTGATACTGTCACGACTGCGAAGGGCTCTCCAATTATCTCTACGACGACGGCCCAGCACACTACCCTCGCTGCCGGGAACCAGGTTAACATCGGAGGAGATTCCTACAAGCTCAACAGGACTGGAGTTGAAGTTCAGGCTATTTACGTGCACAGCACCGCAGCTTCCACTGTTCAATTCAAGCTGAACTTGCACATTAATGGGCGCAACGCCACAACCACCTGTGTGGACAGGGACACCACTGCGGCCACTTTGCAGTCGGCGATCAATGCTGTTCAAACTATCGGTGCCAACGGTGTTGAGGTCAACAGGGACGGCGCTGGTACCGCCGCTGAGCCTCACATTTTCTCTCTCCATTTCTCTGGCGCCAAGGTTGTCGGAGATGTGGACGAAGTTACTGTTGAGGCTTGTCCCAACCCTGACAGGACTCCCTTGACTGGTGCAGATGACGGTCTGACCTCCTACACTATCAAGACCCTGGTTCAGGGAGGAAAGGTCGAGCACCAGCGTCTCGCCCTCGCCCTTGACAGCGGCTCTGTTGCTGGAACTAGGTACTACAAGCTCTCCTACTCGGAGGAATGCTACAAGACCACGGGATGTGCATCTGGAGCTGGCCAAGATACTGAAGAAACCTCTGTTTGCCTTGCCTGGACTGCATCTGCTTCCGACCTTGAGGCTGCCATTGGTGACATTAAGCTCCTTTCCGACTATCCCTCTGGGAAGCAGATTGATTTCAGCAAGGGTGACAGTGGAGGTTCTTCTAATTCCGAGTTCACCCTTTCTTACGCCCACATTTTGGTTGATTCTTTCGACGGCACAAGTGCTATTGATGATGCAGCTGGGCTCATCGCCGTCAAGTACTCCGAATTCGTCGCCCTTAAGACTGGCAACGCTGTTGTTTTCAAGGGTACCCTCACGGGACTCACAGACGGAACTGTTTATTACGTTCGCAAGTTCGGGTCAGCGGCAGCTGCTAACACCATTCAGCTCCACCCTACGTGGGCCGATGCTGTCGCTAACACGAACAAAATTGGTTTGACTGATACTGTGTCTTCAGGCAATCAGTTTATTGCTCTTGGGCTTTATGTTGCCACCTTCGATGGCACTGCTGACATAGATGCCACTGCTAGGACTATTGACGTGAATTCTGCTGAATACGCTACTCTCAGCACCGGAGATGCGCTTCAGTACTCCAACGGAGGTGCCACCAGCATTACTGGTCTGACTGACAAGAAAGTCTACTACGTCATCAAGACCGCCACCGCGGACAAGATTAAGCTTGCTGACTCTCTTTCTGATGCCCTCGCAGGAACTGCCGTCCATCTTACTTCCACGGGATTCTCCGCTCTGAACACCTTGATTTCCTCAGCCAGCAACTTCGCCTCTGGTGTTTTCAAGGCCGGCGATGTCGTTCGCTTCATGGAGTACCGTGCGTCCCACGCGGCATATGGCTCTTCTACTACATCTGCCAATGCTGAGAAGGACGGGTACATGATTCAGTCCGTTTCTGAGGACGGCAAGAAGATCACCTTGACTGAGAAGGTAACTTGGCTCAGCGATGTCAATGCCAAGACCAACATTGATGTCTACTTTGTTAACCAGCCTGTCACTGTTTCCAAATCTGGCTGGGGAGCTGCCGTTCCTCAGACTACTCGCTTGACCACCTTTGCCACCTCTGCTGTCTCGCAGAACAGTGCTGATACGGGCTACTTCAAGGTTAGATTGACTCATGAGGGACAGGAAAAGCTCACTTCTTGTCTCAAGTACGGAATCAGCGCTGCCGACATGACGACGGCCATTGACGGTCTTAGTGACGGAACCTTTGGAGATTGGGATGGTGATGGTCTGGCCAATGATGCTGGCCACATCTCCATTAATCGCTCTGGTGATGGATCTTACTCCAGTGGCTATGGATACGTTTACGATTTTGTTTTCGAGGGCAAGTCGAGTGTTGCCGGAACTTCGTCTGTTCTAGGAACTAATTTCCCTGTGCTTGACATTGTGAGCGAGGGAAGCTCCCAGGGTTGCAATGATGTTGGAGGAACTCAGACTTTGTTCAATGACTACGCAACCACAGTCAATACGAATGCTGACATTACCATGTCTTCGTCCGTCAACGGTTTCATGGAAGCTGGTGATCGCATCATCGTCCAGGACAGCACTGTGGCCACAAAGGCCTACTTTATCAAGGCTATCGACGCTTCTGGAACCACTGTAACCCTTACTGAGGCATTCTCTACGTCCTCTGCTAGCGCTAGCAAGGATGTGACCCTTATCAAGGGTGGCATTCCCCAGTTTGCCATCAAGACAGTTGAAGATGGATTGGATGCTTACACTTATGATATCTACTTCACCGGAGCCCATCTTGGCAACGTTGGATCTCTCTCCATCGGGGCCGAGGGTACATGCAACATTGGGGGCGCCTATGACTCGACCCATGCCAGTGGTATGAACAGGGATGTCAATATCAAGACTGTAACGGATGGAGGAAGCAGTGAGGTCCAGACACTGACCCTCTCTGCCACTTCTTCGGTGGCGACTGGCGAGTATTACAAGCTCTACATGCGCTGGTTGAACCCCGAAGTCGTTGAGGACTCTTCTAGTTCTGTCATTGGCCACGAGGATAATTGCTGGGCTTGGGATACTACTGCCTCGTCTCTGCAGGCTGCCATTAACGAGAAGATTCGCGTAAAATATGGACTCGTGTTCGATGAAGATTCGAACGCTGCTACTGACAAGACTCTCCAGGGTACTTCCATGGAATATGTCAAGGTGACTCGTCATGGCCTAGGGGATGCATCCTCCAACTACGGCTACACCTATTCCGTCACTTTCCAGGGCGACCTTGTCAAGGGTGATATTCCTCAGATTTGGGTCGAAAGCGGACATGATTTCACGAACCCCGAGTTTTTCGGAACCGGACTTAATGATATCACTTTCTCTGGCCTCAACGAGGCCTCCCGCACTAGGGACCTGGAGTGGATCAAGGTCGAAGTCACCAACCCGGGCGCTGTAAGGATCAGGGCGGAGGATCAGATTCAAATCACCACGTCTTCGTCTCACGTTTCTGGCGCCACCATCACGGCAGGAGGAACCGGTTACGGTACATCTGACTGTGTTCTTGGGGCACCTGACTTGGATCACGGTGTGCAGGCTACTTGTAGTTTCGTTGTCAACACTGGAGTAATTACCTCTTTGACGATCACTAATAAGGGTCGTGGCTATACTAAGGATCCAGCTGTGACTTGCACCACTGGTAGCAGTTGTGACATCTCTGCTACCATCTCTGACATTCTTTTTACTGGTAACATCACCGCGGCTTCCTCTGCGTTTGCGGATCAAGATATTGATCTGGATGGCAACAACGACGTCCAGATTGCATTTGCGAGCAAGAACGGTCATACCAAGGGTGATTACTGGCTCCTCAAGGTTTCTGACTGTGCGAACAATCTCCCTTCTGGTGCCTCTGTCTTTACCACAACTGCCGTCGGAGGTGGAAGCTTGGCCAGTACTCAGCTGACTCTCGCTACCGCCTATTCTGGTGACAATAATGGAATAACGGACATGTACAAGAAGGGGGAAATGTTCAACGTGATGGACAACACTGACGAGGTTCAGGTTTTGACGATCAAGCATACCTCCAATCCCACTTGGATGAACACACCGTACTACTACACCCTATCGTACGGTGGCTCTGCTCACACGACGTGCTTGAGCCCTGATGCCACCGACAAGGATGTGGAGGCTGCCCTTAATGGTCTTTCCACCCTCTCTGGCGTCACTGTCACGAGGAAGACTGATGGTGTCGTTGCTCCAAATGGCTACGTATACAGCATCTACTTCTCCGGGGCTGCCGTTGGCGGTTCAAATATCCCCGATCCTTCCGAAGCTGCTCGCGGCGATCACAGCAACGTTCAGGGTTTGGCTCTGGATCACACCGGCGTCATCTCTACCTTTGTTGGAAATGACGGAATTGTTGTCGTGACCGCTGATAAGACTGTGAAGTTGTCTACTTCTGAGTATGACTCCCTCACCACTGGAGACGCTGTTGTTTACAATGAGGATTCTACTGCTGCTGGAAATGCTGTCACCACTCCCGGTGGCTCTCTCACCACTGGAGACGTCTACTTCGTTGTGAAGGGCACCTCTCCTTTCATTCAGCTTGCCTCTACTTACGCCGACGCCGTTGCTGGTACCCCCGTGGTTCTCGCTGTTCAAGCGGCAGGTGCTGGTACGGCACACACATTCTCGAAGTGGTGTGGTGATTCCAATGACGGCAGTGACTATGTGAGGGATCTTACTGATGCTAGTGCTGTTTTGACGACGGCCAAGGAGGGATCTCTTGGGTCCCTCTACACTGCCACTTCTGTCCCCCTCGCTACTGAGGATGACAGTAGCGTGGCTACCACGTACCTTGGTGCGTCCCAGTCCGGTCTCCCCATTTACAGGGTCAACGGAAAGTACTGGAACATTGAATTCGACGAGCTTCTTGGTAACGCTGACAAGCTTGGTGTTGACACGACTGCGCTTTCCTCAAACGCTGTTGTTGGCGTAAGTGATAACGTCGTCCTTGGCTTCAATCCTACTTCGGATGATATTTTGAACCTCAACACCGGCGTAGAGTACTTCACTCGTGTGTATTCCATCAATGGCCAGGGGCTTTCTGGTGCCTCTGCTGTCTCCTCTGCAATTCCGTCGTCGAGTCCAGTCCCTCTCGAGTCTCTTGAGGCTGGCAACGCTGCGCATGTTGACGAGGTTCAGAGCATTAATGTCGTCGCATCTCATATTGATGAGGTTCAGACCATCACTACGACCGTCGCTCTTGTCCCTGAGGTACAGGAGATCATACTTTCGGCTGATGTTGGTTCCGCTGTTGCAGGTAACTTCTCTGTGCGCTTCCCCGAGATCCAGACCATCTCTTGGGCTGCCGGGTCTACTGTAACTGCCGGCGAGTACAAGCTTCAGTTCGACGCTCTTCACGTGGCAAACTCTGAGGCTACTCCTGACAGGCTCGAGTACACAAGGACTCAGACAGCCTGCATTGGCTACGCTGCAACTGCTGATGAATTCAAGACTGCTCTCGCCAACACTGCTGCCTTCACTTCTTCCGATATTGTCGTTAGCAGGAGTGGCGATGCCTCTTACTCGAGCAACTTTGGATACGCGTACTCTGTCACCTTTGTCGGAGATGCTTTCAAGGGCAACATGCCCCAGGTTGGTGGTTCCTCGTATGTGGAGCATGCCAGTTTCGATGGCTCAAGCTACGGCGGAGGTAACACTGTTGATGCCAGCGGTGGAGCCGGTACCACCACCATTCTGCTCACTAATTCCCAGTACAGCAGTTTGGCCGCGGGAGATATCATCAAGTACTCTAAGCCAATCGGCGCCACTGTCGTTGGTGGGTTGACTGATGGAGATCTGTATTATGTTATCAAGGCAGGAAGCGACAAGATTATGCTTGCTACGACTCTAGACAAGGCCATGGCTGGTACCAGCGATGTTGACATGTCGGGTGCTTCTGATACTGCTGGCCACAAGCTTTTCACCACCAAGATCAACCTTGATTTGAGTCTTGATTCGACTTATGCAACCCAGGAGGGTTGCATAGCCTTTAATGCGGCAACATCCGATGCTAAGGTCGCTTCAGCTACCTTCAACGAGGGAGATGCCCTCGGAACTGATACCGAGATCCAGGTACTCCAAGTGCAAGCGTCTGCTCTCATCGCTGAGGGATCGTACCAGCTCCAATTCGACAGCTTTGGCCAGGGCAACACTCTGGACACCGCTTGTATTGAGTGGAACGCTGAAGCATCCGAACTTGAGACGATTATTGAGGGTCTTACAAATGTTGACTCCGTCAAGGTCATCAGGACTGGTGACGGTACGACGGCAAGTTCTTACGGCTTTACTTACTCCATTTACTTCGACGGTAACGCAATGCATGAATCGAGTAAGGCAGTCAGGGGCACTGATGAGTGGAACCCTTCCACTTTCGTTGTAGACTTTGATGCTGGCTGTGACACCTTCAAGACTAACTACAACGGCGTCATGACGGCCTTCTCTGCCTTGACTGGAACCCATACTAGTGGAGTGAGTGTCAGTCTTTTCGATAATAACGGTATCGACATAAATGCTCCTTTCGGATACAACAGGGCCAACGAGTTTGGCGCTGAGCTGTTGAAACTTCCCATGGTGTCCGCTGTGAACACGGCTACCTCTCAGGAGGGCCAGGGGTCCTCTCTCACTGTCACTTTCGGTGACTTTGATGGAGACCTTCCTGAGCTCGTTTGCAACGTTGACTCTGCTTTCTCCGCCGTCTCTGGTGCTGCATGCACCGTCACCACTGTGGTAGACGGAAACGTTGTGGGAGGTTACTTCACCTTGGACAGTTCGGCAACTATCGCACACGATGCTGACGAGGCTACCGTCAAGGCTGCTGTCGAGGGCATCGGGTGGGTGTCCACCGTCGATGTATCCAGATCTGTTTATGATGGCAGGGGCGGGTATGTCTGGAGCGTGACTTTCACTGGAAATGAAGGCGATGTCAGCAATTTAGTCGCTGCTAATAGTCTCACCGGTGCGGATGCGTCTGTTGTTGTTGAGGAGCTCGTCAAGGGTAACACTCTTGGAGGAACTTACACGCTCAACTATGCTGGCGAGGTCACTGCACCCATCGCCTTTAATGCTCCTGCTTCTGACATTAAGACTGCGTTGGAGGCGCTCACTGGCGTCGGAACTGTTAGTGTCAGCAAGGGTACCAGTAACACTGAGGGTGGTGCTGAATACAAGATCACCTTCCAGGCCATTGCGTTGGGAGACGTTGCTGACCTTGTCGCTGATTATGGGTCGCTCACCGGAGTGGGCGTAAGGGCTTCCGTCAGGGAGGAAATTAGGGGAAGCCTGGCTGTCGCCGATGCCCTTTACGTGAGCTACTCTGCGCCTTTGCCTTGCTCCGCCTCCCAGGTGTCAGGGAACACTTGTGGTTCTTCTATCACTTCCATCAAGCTAGAGTTCGATAGTAACCCTATGTACATCAGTAACCCCCACTATATTACTGTTGATCCTGACTACAATGTGCAAACCATCATGACCACGAGTGAAACTGCGAGCAACAACCCTTTCCAGAACCCAAGTATCAGCGGATACTTCCAGCTCGCGTATAACGGCGTGAATACGGGAGTGATTTCGGCCTCGGCCTCAGCAACCGACATGAGGCACGCCCTTGAGGGTTTGCCTGACGTTGACACCGTTAGCGTTACGAGGACTTACAGTCAGAAGGAGCTTGTGGGTGCCTGTGTTGACGTGAACATGGCCTCGGGCGTCGTAACTTGCGGCTCTAGCTGCACTTGTGATTTCGCCACCAACGGTATGCAGGCTGGCGATCTCGTGAAGATTGGAACCGAGTGGTTCCGTGTGAAGAGTACGTACGGCTATGGGCCTACTACCTTCAATCTTGCGACTGTTGCAGATTCTACCATCGATGACAGCTTCGCCGACGAGTCTGTTGTTGGTGCCAAGATCTACGCTTGGGCTGGTGGATATGACTGGACTGTCACTTTCCACGCTGTCAGCACTAGAACCGAGGCTCTTGCCTTAGGAAGCCCCGACCACAACCTTAGTCCAGTTGACTCTGGTGTACAGATCAGGGTCTCCGATTGCGAGAAGTGCATGTACCTTGGAGGTCTGCAGAGCTGGACGAATTACTACCTCAGGGCCAAGACTGTGAACGGTGCTGGGGAGAGTGTATACACTGATGCATCTGTTTCAGTTGGAGGATACGGAAGCTCTGTCTCTGCCATTCCAAGGAGCATCCCTGATGCGCCCACAAGCACCTCGGTTGCTGTTACTAGTGGAACCTGCATGGAAGTCACCTTCTCTCCTCCAGATAATGACCCTTTGAGTGATGTCAACGGATACAAGTTGCAGTGGGACAGTAGCACCACCTTCTCGAATGCTGTCGGAGCTTCTGCTAGTTGCAGCAGCTCGGGCTTCGGAAGCTGTACTATTACCTCTGTCGCCGTTATAGATGGAACACCTCCCTACACCTACGAGTTCTGCAACTTGGTAGCAAGCACCACTTACTACGTGAGGATTGCAGCGACGAACTCTGTGCCTACGCAGGTCACTGATCCATCTGGAACTGTCGCCGACAACACCAATTGGTCGGCCACTTTGCAGGGTACTCCGATCAACAAGGTTCCTGACGCTCCTGATGCCGTCACCCTGACTAACATGGGACCTGGCAGTCTGAGGATCACCGTCGACCCTCCCGCGAGGGACGGCGGAAGTGTCATCAGCCACTACGTTGTTGAGATCGACACCACCACGGCCTTCAGCAGCGCCAGTTACCCTCCCACTGAGTACCCTGTCGGAAGCTTCGTTGAGCTGCAAGCTGGCGGTAACCTCCTCAAGACTTTGACTGGTCTTACCTCCGGGACGAGCTACTATGCTAGGATATCCGCGAAGAACTCGGTGGGCATTGGAGCTACTCTTGTCAGTTCCTCTCTTGCCCCTGCCTCCTCTCCTGATGCGCCTGCAAGTGGTTCTTTGAGCACTGCCGCTGCATCTGCCACTCCTATCCAGGATATTAACGTCGTGTGGACAGCTCCTGCGAGTAACAATGGAGACGCAATTGATTACTACAAGGTTGAATGGTGGGCCCAGGACACCATGGACTTCACTCCTGAAATCCAGGTTGTGGAGCTCACGTGGACTTCGCAGCCCAGTTCAAGTTCGGCTACTACTTTCCAGATCAAGTATGCATCTGGCCTTGCTTCTCCAAACGACAGCGAGCAGACTGGAGATCTTGCTTGGGACATCAACTCTGACAACATGAGGGAGGCCCTGCTTAACCTTGGAGAGAGTACGAAGAACTACGTTTTGGATGACATCGAGGTGACGAGGGATGTCATTAACAGTGGAAATGGATACGCTTGGAGTATTACTTTCGGCGCTGACGTTTATAACACCATGAACAAAGGAAATGTGATTGAGGTTGTTCCTACTTTGAGTGCCGATGAGGCTGCGGCTAGCTCGATTTCAAAAAAGACTTACCAGGAGGGAGTCAGGATTGGCGGAAACAGCGACGTTCAGGTTATCAAGATCGGTGGTACCACCGATGGATCTACTTTGGACACGAGCGTTGGTGGCTTCTTCAGGTTGAAGGTTGAGGGTGGTGCCTGGTCGAACTACATTGCTGCTCAGGCTGCTGATACGGAAGTTAAGGAGGCCCTGCTTCAGTTGACGACTGTTGGAGGAGAGGTTCAGGTGACCAAGCACACCATCAACTCGACCCCTATCAGTCACGAGTACAGGATTACGTTCACCAGCAACATCGGTGATGTCAGCGCTATTGTTGCCGACAAAAGTTACTTGACGAGCACTTTCGACGATGCTGCTGTTACTGTCATGGACGGAGACAACAGCATTGACGGAACTGGAGTCAAGGCGGAACTTTACAGTATTGTCGGGGAGACCCCCGTCAACTACAATTCTGTTCTCGTCTCTGCATCTACTCTGAGCTACACCATTGATACCAACGCGTCCGGAAAGGCTTACCACGTCGCTGTCAGCGCAAGGAACAGTCTGTATGGTTATGGCAGTAGGCTCCAGCTTGGAAGTGCCAGGCCTCCCAAGCAGGTGCCTACGCAACCGACGAACGTGGCCGTTGCTGTCAACCCTGGCTACAGTGACAGTGTGCTCGTGACATACGCCGTGCCGGCTAGCGACGGCGGAGATGATGTCATTAGGTACAAGGTTGAGCTCGATGAGACTGCCTCCTTTGACAGTCCTGCAGCGAGTGAGGACTTTGTCTGCCCTAACAACAACAAGAGGACTGTCTGGGCAATTACCAGTAGCAGCAGCAACAACCTAAACTCCGTCGTGGGTGGATACTTCACCTTGACTGTTTCAGCTAACGGTATCAGCGAAACCACGGACGAGATCCCTTACAACGCTGTTGCCCTTGCCACTAACGAGACGGGCACTGAAGAAGAAATCCTCAGCGGACTCACCTTCAGTGTCACTCACAATAATGCCGTGTTGACCGCGGCTGGAACTGGATCTTCGGCCGTGCAGGATTACATCTTCAAGGGAGACAGGCTTATCTTCTACAAGAGTGACGGAAACACTGCCATGGATGGGTCGCCTGCTGAGTACGAGGTGTCGAGTGTCAGTTCTACCCAGGTTACCCTGACCGCTGTCTTCGAGCATGCTGATGGTGCTGGAACCTACACTGGCACTGTCGCCAAGAGGATTTACGCCGGTAGGGGAACCACCAGTAGCAGTAGGATCCACTGCAATGCTAAGGATGGTAACACCAATTGTGATTCTACCAAGAGGCAGAATAGCGGAAGTGTCCAGAGCAAGCTTGAGGACCTAACTGCGATTGTTACCGCGGGAGTTGTTGTTGACAGGGATGGACCTGATACCAACGGCGGCTACGTCTGGAGGGTCACCTTCATGGATGACGCCCCTAGTGGCAGCAGCAACTACGTTGTCTCGGTGAACTCCAACTTGGCTGAAAATGTCAAGCTCACCAATGGCGCTTCTTCTACTTCTTCCATGTCTGTCGGAGCAGGAGCTCTTGTCACTGGAGTCACTTACACCCAGTGCACGGGTACTCTGCAGGTGCCGTCTGGCTCCGGGGGGGGTCTCACCAAGGGCACTAACTACTATACTCGTGTCTTTGCGATCAACGCCGAGGGTTACTCTCTGCCCCAGACGAGTGTCACCGCTGTTGCTCCTACTGTCGTCCCTAGCGCCCCCACCGGTGTCACCCTCATGGTGACCTCGGCTACAGAGCTCTTGGTCCGCTGGTCCGCGCCCTCCGACACCGGAGGCGCCGCCATCACCTCCTACAAGATCGAGTACGCCACGGACAGCGCCTTCACGGCCCCAACTGAGGTCTTCCATACCCTCCTTTCAGGCGGAGTGCCTTGGCACAAGTCTCTCGCTGGCCTCATCACCGGAACCTACTACTACGTGCGCGTGTCTGCTTACAACACTAACGGTTATGGACCTACCCAGGCTACTACCCCAAGTAGCCTCAACCCTCACGAGGCTCCTAGCGCTCCCACCGGAGTCTACCTCAGTATAACCTCTAGCACCATGCTTACTGCCAGTTTCGCTGCCCCCATGTCCAACGGCGGGGACACCGTCACCCAGTACAGGATCGAGTGGGACACTGCTGTTGGCTTCAACAGTGGAAGTTTGAGCCCTCACAAGGGTACCATTGACGTTGACGCCACCACCCACGCGAGTTACACGATTGAGCTCCTCAGTTCTTCCACCACGTACTTCGCAAGGGTCGCCGCGATCAACTTTGCCGGGGTTGGAACGTACCAGACTACAAGCCCTGTCAGCACCATGCCTTCCATCCAGGTTCCTGGAAAGCCCCACACTCTCACGGCGGTTGCCGGGGGAAGCAGCGGGGAGATCGACGTCGCGTGGCAGCGTCCCAAGGTGCCTCACCACAACGTCCCTTGTAGTGGAACCGTGGCTTCGCCCATGGATTGCCCTACGCCCTTCGGGGAGACCGTTCCCGCCAGTAACGGAGGAAACTCCATCACAAGCTACGAGATTGAGTACAACGAGAGGAACGACTTCACGGGAAGCGACGGTGACGTTAAGACCTCCACCGGTACTACGTACACTCTCACGGGATTGACGGGAGGCAGGATCTACTACGTTAGGGTTCTGGCGGTTAACACCGTCGGACGCGGACAATACGTCGAGGTCAACAACGACGGCACCACCGCCGACGCTGTTGCGAGCATTTAATTGCGGCGAGGAGCGAAGTGCGAGGGGGGAGTGAAAGAAGGGAGTTGAGGAGTGACGAGAATAAGAAAGACTTTCTCTTTGGAAAAAATACCCCACTTGTTTGTATTTTTTATCGCGCGCTGTTCTCCTTGTGTTTGTGCCCTCTTGTTCTCCTTGTTCTACCGTCTCCTTGTCTGTTTCTTGGTTGTTTCTTGTTTCAGTCTAGGGTGCTAAAGAATGGGAGGGAGAGGGGTGAAGAGAATCAAAACAAATTTTGCTGATAATTATATTATTGTGGTTGGGCTTTTATTCTTAATTCTATCATCAAAGGTGTCCTGCTCGACTATAAACACTTGATCCTATCGTATCAGCATATTTTTAATTCCGAGTAGTAGTATTTTATAGTATTTTAAGTGGAGTAAATTGAAAAGCTCTTCCACACCCCCGTCAATAAATTATGGAAATGTCTTCTGGACCATCTTCTAGACCGGTTATGAAAAGGCAAAGATCAAATAGTATGTCACCATCAAGTTCACCAATGAGGGCAGTTACATATTCACTTGATGAATTAGGTAGAAGGAAAGAAACTGTATGGGATAGCATGATTGCTTGTGCGAAGAGGGTGAATCCTGATTTTTTATCATGGACAAGCTTAGTTGTAGGTAAGATTAGGGGTGGGGTGGGGTAGTGTTGGGGATGGGGATGGATTGAGAGAGGCTCGGCAAATTTGGATTTTATTGCCAGGCATACCATGTGGGAACTCTCATGGCTAGGGTCGCAAAAGGGGTTTGGTTAGGTTTGGATTGAAGCGACGAACGGAAGATTGTTAGTTATAGGACGAGCAAAATGAGTCCTAAGGAAGGCCTGGGATAATCTGCATTGCCCTCCGCCCAGCCAACTAACGCTCTTCTCTCCACATCCATTAAACACACAGGTGGAATCCTTCTTGGTATAGGTGAGATTGGACGAGGACTGAAGCGACGGCTGGAGCGAAGGGATCGTTTGAACGAAGTGACAGCAAGAGCAAGAAACCGTCTGCTTGCGTTACTAACAACCTACTGCTCGTCGCTTCACTCATCGCAGTCGAATATTGTCTGACTGTATTTCAGGTTGCTATAAACACGTGGAAGCATGATATCCTCATGGCAAATATGGAATCTCACCCTGTCGGTGTTCTATCGTTCGTGGCACTTAACTGTTTCATGGCGCTAATCGCTGCCTGTTTGGTAAGCTCCCTGTCCCCCATCTGCGGAGGTTCAGGACTGCCCGAGATGAAAGCTCTTCTCAACGGCACCAAGGTCCACAATATGCTGAGCAAGAAAACTCTGCTTGTCAAGGTACTAGGAATCGCCCTGGTCGTGGCCGCTGGATTTCCCGTTGGACAGGAGGGGCCCATGGTGCACATCGGGGCGATCATTTGCTCGGGAGTTTTTAGCTCTAGAATTTTCAACCCCAAGGATGAGGATGAAGTGAGTGGGGGGGGGGGGAGCGAAGCGACCTTGGGACCTTATTCAATACTAACTCCCAAACCAATTGACAACCACTTCTTCGTGCTCAAAAGGTCCGCGTGGAAAGTGCCATCGACAATGGGACGTTCCAGTCTCAGAAGGGCCTGTTTGCGACCATCGGTGGCGCCGCCGGTATTGCTGCCGCATTCAACGCCCCAATCGGAGGCATACTTTATGTGTTTGAGGAGCTCAGCACCTTCTGGACCCCCGATACGACGTTCAGGGCATTCGTGTGCACGGCGTTTGCGGCCCTCAGCGCCCAGGTGTGCCTGTACGGCGGGGTGGGGGGTAACAACCTTGAGAGCAGGGTCATCTTCAAGGTTGAGGACCTCAGGAGCAACGTGAACGGGGGGGAGAGGTGGGTTGAGGCGGAGAGAGGAGCGAAGCGACGAGGTTGAAGTCGTTCCAAGTCTGGCGGATAAGCTAAGCCCCCGCTTCGCTCCTCGCCTTGCAGCACTGCCAGCAACTTGGGTTGGACGTATCTGGATTTTCCCTTCTTCATCATTTTGAGCTTTATCTGCACCTTTTTTAGCAGTATATACACCTACGGGGGGGTGTACATGAATAGGGTGAGGAAGAACGCCAAGTGGAGGCAAAGCACTTGGGCCAGGATTCTCGAGGTGGTGGCAGTCTGCCTGCTCATTGGAGTAGTGGAGACGTGCGTGCCCCTGATGGGCATAGTCTGCAAGGACATACCCGCAGAGGCAGCGGAGGACGATGAGCTCGAGATGAGCAGCTGGGGTTGCGACAGCATGGGGAAGTACAATCCACTTTCCACTTTGTTCTTCGGCGGGGAGGAGGGGGTCATGAAGCAGATGCTCGGGGAAACCACCATGTTCGTGGAGTGGGACATCCCAATGCTGCTCATGTTCTTTGGCATTTACTACAGTTTAAGCATTTTCAGGTGCGAAGAGCGAAGTGACGATTGGGAAGTAGCGATGATGTCAAAGAGCGAAGCGACTAGTGGAAAAACCGAGAACCTAACCCCCCCCCCCCTTCCCCCGCAGTCTCGGCCTCGCTATTCCCCTCGGCACCTTCATTCCGCAGGTTGTGGGGGGGGCTATTCTAGGGAGGGTCATGGGGGAGGTAGTACATGACTCGGGGATAAATCCGGACATGATCTCGGGCCCGGGGACTTATTCGTTCATCGGGGCCGGAGCGATGCTCGCAGGGTTTACACGGATGACCGTGGCAGTGGAGGTTATTCTGATTGAGGCCTCTGGGGCCATTGGTCTCAGTGTGCCCATGATGATGAGTATCATCTTCGCACGCACTGTCGCCGACAAGCTGCTCCACCCGTACGATGAACAGATGCTTGAGCTGAAGGGGTACGAGTTCGTCCACGATGAGCCGCACATGGAGGTTGAGAGGCTGATAGCCCTCGACATCTGTACGGAGTGCCCCGCGCTCAACGTTAGGGTGGGGATGGCCGAAGCGAGAAAAGCAATAAAGAACTGCCCCGAGGAGCTCGACGCCATCCCCGTGGGGAAAGGCATGTTGGGGGTCGTGGGCCTGGTGAGCAAGAGGACCTTGCAGGATAAAATTAGAATTAACAGAAGAATTAGCGTCAGAATCACGAGGAGAATGAGCGGGCAGCCAAGTCCGCAAAGGACCCTGGGCCAAAGTCTGGGCCTCCGCCGAAGCATGCTCTTCGGGGAGGGCGGCGGGGAGAGGGAAAGCTTTAGCGACGAGGTGGGTTAGAACGAGCGTAGGCAGCGAGCATACGCAGTGAGCGTAGCGAGCTGCATAATATTGTTCTTCGTGGTAAAACTAACCCACCCTACTCATCGCAGGTCGCCTCTGATATCCTTAGTGACATTGACCTTTCAGGCCTGATAGATCGTGACCCCTACACCGTTCCGTCGCGCACCCCCATCAGGAGGGTTTACAAACTCTTCAGGAGGATGGACCTCCGGCATCTTGTCGTCACCGGGGAAGGAAATATCTGCATGGGAGTTATCTCCAGGCACAACCTTCTCAGGCACAGAACGAGGCAGGAAATCGAAAAACTCGCAAGAAGTCACAATGGCCACGACATGGACGGGAATGTTACAAGACGCGACAGCGGGGGGGAGGAGAGCTTGGTTTTAGCAAAAGGAGAGAGGCCTCCAGAGATTCAAATTTAAATAAATGTTACACATAAACATCACGTTGGGTCGTCTTTTTACAATAGGAATCTTCCTCGTCCAAATCCTCTTCCTCTCTCCATTCCACAAACAACCGCATCCTTACCATGCCCGTTGTCAGCTCTGCTTCTTCCACGGATACCGCCACGCCGTGCACAATCCTCCCGTACACGACGTTTCTCTCGCCGTATACACCCTTCAAATCGTACACTTCCCCGCTCGCCCTCTTCACCAAACTCCACCAATCATCATAGTTCACCTCGGTCATTAGTCCCCCTCCTAGCTGTCCCCCTAATCCCGCCCGCGATTATCGTCCCCTCGTCACCCACGATTACTCCCCAGTGCGCCATGTTACCCCATCCATTGACCTCCTTCCTTAACACCTTCAACTCCAACCCTACCTCCAGAACCTTCGCCTTGCTCGCCTCCCTCAAGTCGCCTTTCTTAACCTTTACCCCTGGCTTGAAAGAGAGAATAAGCTTCGCCATATCGCGCCCCGATCCCGCTAGAAAGTCCCATATAAAATCTTTTGTTGTTGCTCGCATTCCTTCATGACCATGCAAAGGAGTATCAGCCAACTCAAGCATTACCATCGCGGTCTTGTATCACTCCTTATTGTCATCCGTCTGGTTGTGCCACTTCGCGAAACTTGTGATTGCGACAGTAGGGTTATTCCTCCCAGTAAAGTCCTTATCCCCAGTGTCAAGCTCAAAGCCTACAGAAGCTGCAAGAACCTCAAGCGAGCAGCAAAGTAAGAATGCTCTCGGCTTTACGACAACATTGGGGCCGAAGGCCACGTTGCAGAGATTGTACACTTCACTAAAAGCATAGTCTACCACCTCCTCAACAAAGGGGGCCGTGACCTTGACTAAATTGGCGCACCAACGAAACGCCTCGTACCCAACCTCCCTAACCGACCGATCTCTCACCACAACATGTACCCTTCTCGTCGCCACCCTCCAATCCTCATTCGTTCTGTTGATCCCCTGCACCTCCCCCTCCACCCTCTTCCAATCCCCTCCATAACCTCCCTCCAAATCTGTCACCTCAACAACCACCTCCGGCAGTAGTGGGACATCTTGCACAATAACACCCCCCCTGCGCCGCTCGTAGAAGGCGTCATGCCAGTCAATCCACTCATAATGTTCACTCCCATCGAGAGTCGATGGCCAAAGCTGATAATTTTTTACCTAAAGTCGATACGCCAAAATAAATAACTAAAAACAATAGGAACTGACCCTAGGAGAGTGAGAGGAAGAAGAAGAGTAACGCTCGATAGGATTTGAAGGAGAGACAGGAGGTTGATTTTGCTCAAACAATTTCTATTTGAAGGCTTTCCAATATTACAAATAGTAATTTGTATCTGCATTTGAATATATGACCAATATCAAATAAAATTTACTTAAAAACACCTTACTCTGTATTTTGAATAATCGTTAAACTATATACCTCAAGAATACATACAAACGACAATATAGTAATATATTACAATATATGTGTGATACGAATATATTCATAGATTATTATAGAATAAAATACTACATTATTATGAATTCACAATACTCAGAAATAGTAATAACAACGTACATAATACATAATATTTCGTAGAAAATAATCTGATACACATTAGATAATAAATATATCTAATTAAACATAAATATGTATTTTAAATTTCGCATTTTTGGCAAGAAAAAACTGCCTCTATTGATCGAATCGTCTTGATATACAGGAACAAAATTGTTCAACTATTGTGAAACCGCATTTTTATTCAGCGAACCCCCCTCTATCGATTTTTATTGGCCAAACTTTTGACTGTCGCATTGAGACTGTCATATTCCTTCAGTTATTTTTGGCTACATAAATAGATTTTACCTAACTCTGATGGAACACGCTGTGTTTACTGTGACGGACCTCGAGCGTGAATATGGAGGCGATTGGAGGAAACTGAAGAGGGCACTTCCCCCGGGTACAAGGTCAGCTGCCTTTCTCCGCTCTTCTTACATACCGCTCTCCCAGAACTAACACCTTCTGCTCCTCGCCCCGCTTCTCACCCACAGCCTTCATATCCTCGATCCGGCGATCCTTCGCCTTGTGGGCAAGGGTAGTGCTGAAGGGGGGGACCTGTTTCAAGGCTGCAATAATATTGTTAGACTTTGCTGCCCCTTCATCTGTGAGATTGGCCCGTGTGCTTTCTCTCGTTGTAAGGGGCTCCTCTCGGTTGATTTGCCCCGCTGCTCAAGTCTTGGCGAGAAATCTTTCTCCTCCTGCTACTCTCTCCGCTCCGTGAATGTCCCTAGTTCACTGTTCATATCTCAGTCCACCTTTTCGCGTTGCCATCGCCTCCGTCACGTCAAGTTTCATTCACAAGCCACAGTATCCCCCGCTACCTTTTACTGTTGCTCTTCTCTCGAAGTGATTGCGAGCTCACAGCGTTTCAAGATTGATAATGGCAAAACTTATGGGTCTCAGAACGACCCCACGAACGGTATAACCCAGTACCTCCATTCAATTAATTCTCGCGATGCAATGCGCCGTGGGCTCAACTTCACGTTGGTACGGTGTTTAACCCTCTGCACCCTCCCCCTACAAAATGACGAAACTTTATGCCGTGCTTACCCTGTGACTAACACTAAGGTAAGATTGGACCAACGTACCTCCAAACCACGTAACTAACAGACCTTTTGCTCGCCGCTTCGTTCCTCGCCCCTCTCTTCGCAGCTCATGGGGTTCCTCAGCATCCTCTCCACTGATGTTCTCCGCCTAGTCCTCTCTTTCTGTTTCGGAGACCCAACGAACTGTCTGAGGTGGGAGCCAGCAGAGCGGCTCGCGGACTACGCTGTCTCGCAAAGGCTCCTGCAAGTAGAAAATAATCGATGGAATTTACGAGTCTTTGGGGTCAGGGTAGACCGGGAGGGCGACGTAATTACGAGGCTAGAGGACCTCGGAGGGCTCAACCACGTGAAGGAGATGGGCAGTTGGAGTCTACACGGTGACATTCTTACTGACAATTTGGGTCGGATCGCAGGCAGACTTGGCTAAATAACTCAACCTTTCACATACAACATTTATTTTACCCCCTCCGTTCTCCATCCACCCCTCGCGGTATTTGCCGTCACCTTAATCCTCGCCTTAACAATTTCTGCGACATTTTTTTCATCCTTGACAGCACTGCATTCCATACAGCTCACTCCCTCTCCTGCAGACCCTCCCGTGGAAACGATGAAAACTGCAGAGGAGGTAGTGTTAGCTGGACAAACGGTCGTCGCTTCGCTCCTCCCTCTCTTCGACTCACCCCCACCCAACACCCCAAACTTGTAGCCCAGAGTCAACAAAGACGCGAGTTGCATGAAATTGTAGCAGTGGTCTCCGTCCAACTCTTCAACGTGCCTGGCCACCAGGTCCGTCAGAATCCCCTTCCTCGGCCCCTGACGATCAAGGAGCAGAACCGGCTACGATGAGCGAAGCGAATCGCGAAAGGGGTTAGGCGAGGAGCGAAGCGACTAGTAGGAGGGGCTAGCTTTATCATATAGATTAGCAACAGGTTAGAGAGCGTAGCAAGCTGCCTTCGCTCGTTGCTACGCTCCTCGCTCCGCCTCACTTGCAGTTTGCTTCTAAACAGGCTCCCTCCATCACCCTTCAGCATTGCCTCCACGACCTTTGAAGCCGCACTGTCAGCAGCACCACCCCCCTTCCACCACGTTTGCTCCAACTCGCTGAACGTGCTCTCCTCGTCGTCCCCCTCTCGGCAGAACGGCTCTGAAAATAGTTTCACCCTGCCCTTCGTCTTTAGCCCTTCCAGCTCTGCAAAAGAGTGAAAGCGCGCTTCAGCCTCTCCATGCACGACAAAATGCGGAAGAAGGAGAACTCCTCCCCCCAACTCAGCAGTCTTGTGCACAATGTCTGCGACGTTCCCGCCAAGCACCATTCCCCTCTCTGGATTGACGTTGACCACGACGAAGCGTGTTCGCACTGCATCATTTGCCATGTTCAACAGACTCTTCCTGCGACGAGAGGGGGGATTAGCGTATTGTATAGAATAGACTGCATCAGGCAGCTCGCTTCGCTCTCCGCCGCTGCCTCACCTGTTGTACTTGACTCCTGTCACCACTGCGCAAAGGACGTTGCCTTCTGCATTCACCCCCTGGGATTCCAGTAGCGCAAGGACCGCTGCCTTGTTCTCGGCTTCCGGGGAATGAATGATGAAAACGACAGGTCCTTTCGTCCAGGCGTTTATGGACTGCATTGCCAATTTGACCCTTCGTTTCGAAACTTGCCCTTGCCCTTTCCCTTTCCCTTTCCCTTTCCCTTTCCATCTCCACCCCAAATCTTGAAGGCTCAAAACGATACTGAGCGTAACTCCTTCCTTCGAACGCCGATCCGTCGGCCAGGTTATGACATCCGTCGTCTTCCCGTCGAGCCAGCTAATGTAGTCGAGGCAGTGAACAGTCTTCTTCCCGTCGTTGTCTGCTCTAACTGACTCAAAGTTGGAGCAGTAAAGGTTTGCCGGCAGTGGATACCGCAGTTCCCCTCTAGAAACTTTTCCCTCCTCGAGCTTTGCCAGGTCGTTGCTGCCGCCGTTAGCGTCCACCCTTCCAAAATCGGCCAACCCTTCCGTCATCAATAAGAACTGCTTCCCCCCTCCAACAACCCCCCCTAACCCTGCGAACTGGGAGACCCTGTACTTTCGTTTCCACTCCTGAAAGTGGAAGAAAGGCGCAGACACCACGCCGTTAGGAAAGCTGAATTTCTCCCACTTCTGTTTGAAGAGCTTTCCATTGATGAATTTAATTGTGTAATTTTCGTCCACCTCGTGAACACAAATATCTCTCTGGTATGTCGTAGGTGCCCAAAACATGCAACCTCGACCCCTGTTTGGCAACTTATTGTCAGGAGTGTCCTTGTAGCTGACAACCTCTTCCATCTCGCCAACATCCCAGTACAGACCACCCTTTGCCATTCTTTCTGGATACAGTGTCTCAGAATCCAACGCCCTAAACATACCCCCCGACTTATCAGCCACCCCCGCCTTGTACAGTACCAAACCACCCCCTTGCCGCTCTACCAACATTATCCCGTGCCGATGAGCCGAGTCCTCTTTATTGAAGTCAGTCATTGCCTTCACCGCATACTTCACCTTTATGTCGTCTCTCTGAAGCACAGCATGACTGTAACACCCCTCGGCGCTCTCGAACCTATAGTTTTTCCCACCCGTGTATCTTTCATCCAGCTTTGACAGATGCTCGCAGTTTCTCCAAACGTTGTTCACCAGCTCGTTGTTCCTGTGGAAGGTGAACTGGCCGCGCAAGTAAACAGATGCTTGGTCACCGTGCCCGTAGGTCGTGATATCGAAATCATTCAGCTCGTCCGGGCTTATCCACTCGACTAGGTCCCCGAATATCATGTCCAGGTCTGCATAGCCCCAATGGCTATAGTCCTTGATGTAATTCTGAAATATGTGCCCGTAGGCGGGCTTGAACTCGACGAGAGTGTAAGGGTGAGCATTGAATTGGGCTGCCAGGGTGGACACAAGGCGTGTTTGGGACATTTTAGTATCCCTCTTTGAGCCGTCTGACGAGACCGTAGCCACCCTCGCATGTATCTCAGCCATCTTATCAACGCCACCGACATCGATAAACTTCACATTACTAGGCAGGGACGCCGTGTTTTGGTTGGCTATGTGCTCTGTCTCGGAGGAGAGGAAGATGAGAAAGTCAACAAGGGAGGACGATCCAGAGGCGGCGAATTTGAAAAGGTCAAAGTACGGAGGAAGATTTTTACCAAGGTAAGGTATAATCACAGCTACTCGAGGGTCTCCTTTATCAATCCTTTTTGATGGTTTTGATGAGGTTCGGAGCCTGGGTTCGGAGCCAAGGCCCAGTTTGGACATGTATACACAAAATGCGACGACACAAAACAACAACAACAAAACCTTGATAATCACCTCGCGAGGGCGCATGTACCGCTTCCCTCTACGATGCCTGACATGCATTTGCCTTGGGTTGTACAAAATATGTACAAAGTAATCTGTCTGTTAAGATGGATCATTCTACCGAAGTCGGTCATTCAAACTCACATCCTCATCGGTCATTCAAACCCAGATCACACAGGCGAACGTCTATAGCGCATGCGATGAATATGAGCAGGAAACCCTTCCAGGCCCTCTTGACGAGTTTCATCATGGATACTTTTTTGCTCGCCACCGTGGCGTCTGGAACCTCTGTGGGGCTAATATGGATAGGAAAGGAGTATCTTTGGTATTTTGTACGGGATCATGCCAAAAATGGTGCCGTTTGGTTTTTAGAAGGGCAGGTGAGACAGATCTTCCAACCCCTGCAACGAGCGAAGTGGAAGGGGGGGGGGGGTTGTACGGAAGTACGGGGGTGTGTGGTTTACATTCCCAACGTCAGCCCCCCTCACTCACCTTGCTATCCCTCACTCACCTCGCCGTCGTCACAGAATCTGACAATAGTCCCATTGAATGGGCGCTATTTCGAAGAAATGCACGTTGAACCGTTTGACATGCCAGAGACTGATTGACAGGGGCTAGCATTCCGGTGAGCAGCGAACCGCAGAAAGTCGCATTGCCGCCCAGGATGCGATGGGCGAAGCGAATCACGAAAAGGATTGGGAGTGATAAGTGAGGATCATTGCGTTGGTTACGGAGGAGGCACGTATTGTACAAAAGTATGAGCTCGCGCAGTTTTCGCGACTAGATATGGCGTTGCTAGCTCCTCGCTTCGCTCCTCGCTTGGCCTCACCCGTCTCACGCCGCGCTCCACTTTGCTCATCACAGCCTCGCTTTCATCCTTGGTACTTCAATATCCCTGATAGTACGAGCTACTGCTGCTTTCCAAGGAGGAAACAAGGCGCCAGTTTTTGCCATGGCCATTCCACTCACAATGGCAGTATTATACTTTTTCAATAAACGGCGAGTGAACCTTATGACAGGCAACGTGTCGGACAGCTGGATTTGGTACGCTTTAATGATCATTACGTTTGTTTTCTGCTATCCGTTACTTAGCGTGGTCTCTTATTGGTGCAGAGAGAAAAATAATCAAATTAGAGTTATCCAGGACCCAAAAGGAAACCAGGTTCCAAGCAGAACAGAAGGGAGTGCTGTTCACCTGTATGTCACCTTCGTAGGCCTCCACCTTATTGAATCCATGATAGCCGCAAGCTATTTAACATGGATATTGCCGACCTTCTTCCTGCCATCGACACCAATGATTGTCAAGTTCTTTCTCCGAGGAGGAATTCAACCAATCTATTTCGCATTTGTCCTCGAAGTGATCGGCTACCGAGCTAGTTTGGAGCTCAAGACAAAATTTGGTGTCAATGAGGTAGACAGTCACTTCATGATGGGCCCTTCATGTGCTGTCCTTCCAGTCTTTGGGCGTATAATGCAGGTGAGGCGAAGGACGGTTGGAGCAAAGCGACAGCTAGTGCTATTACTAATGAGCCCTTTCTCGCCTCGGTTGCGACCCCTTGCTTCTCGCAGGGATCAGCGGAATCAATATCGGCAGCTATACTTTTCGAGGTTAGTGGAACAATTGCAGAACTCGTTCAAGCGGACATGCTGTTGAAAGGAAGGACCCCAGTTGAAGATACTAAAGTTGCCGTGAACACACTGAGGGAAAGCTCTGGCTGGAAGACCCTATCGACGACCATATCAACGACGATCGGAAGTATTGGCGGCGGAAGTACAGTCAAGGAGCAACAAGGGGGGGAAACCGAGGGCGCCCTTACACTTGCACAAAAACATGAAATCGTCACGGCGTTGATTAAATCTGCCCACCAGCGGGACTTTTGTGTGAGCGCCATATTCTTTTTGTGCATCTTGGAGTCTGCTTCGATCGTTTCAAGCACCATTTTTTCCCTATCGCACCGAGTTACTCCTGGGTTTCCTGGAACACAGCCGCTACCGTCCAGTGTCATCTTGACCAACGCAGCGTTCGCGGTTTTCGGCGAAACTATCGTGACTGACGTTTGTTTGGCCTGGGTCTCGTTTTATTATAAAATGAGGTAAGGAAGGCAGCTCGCTAACGCTCGCTGCCTATTGCTGCACCATAAAATAAAACTCACTCCTCTTACTCGTCACTTCGCTCCTCGTCCTCATCACAGGTACCTGATCAACACCACTAAAGAGTGGGATATTATGAAGACGAAGAAACGCACAATGCTCATCTTCTTCCTGATTATCATCCTCTTCACACCTGGGTCCATCATGGTAAACTTGAGCAGAAGTTTCTGCCTTGTTCTGCCACAAGACAAAACCGAAGGATGGACACTTAACTACTGTCCAGACTGGAGCAACAGAACAGTGTTGAACGACGGAGATACGACTTGGATAGGCTGACGTTCGTTTGTTGTATTACATAAAATTACTATTACTTGACTTGTCCCCTCAAATCCTATCCGAAGATGTTATTGTCTTGACCCTGACTCGGCAGACTGAAGTACGTTCCCGCTGATTGCGCGGGGACGGTGTATGGCGAACGATTCAGAATTCTGCTTTCGTAGTGGTCCACCTGCATGACGTTTGCCTTTGGCTGGTACGAGTTGTTTTGGACAAGATAACCGACATCCTGCGCGTTCCAGTGCTCCATGGGCCTCTGTGCAGCATTTTTCTGGAACCAACCACGCAGCGTCTGGGAGGAGCAGGGCGAGGAGCGAAGCGACGAGTAGGGGGGATCAGCGTATGGTATAGAACAGCTCAACCCTCGTGTTCAATCGCACCTCGCCCCTGGCACCCCCGTCCCACATGTCGCGATCCATATTCGAGTAGACCCTGATGTTGAATGTCTTGTCTGGCGGGCGAAGGGAGCCATCTGGCATTTTCACAATATTGTACATTTTCTTCCAGTTCTTGAGGCGCGTCTTGGCAAAGTGCTTATTCCGGCGGGTTTCTTGATCCATTTTAAGCTGCGGAAAGGTGAGGGGGAGGAGCCAAAGGGGAAAGGTGGAGCGAATTGATGAACATGGGGGTCAGGACGAGGACCGAAGTGACGAGACAAACAAAACGCCCCAGTTATTGCGCTTCAATCACGACTTGCTTCGCTTGCCCTGACTCGGGGGGACCAGACTGAAGGGACTCACCTTGATCATGTCTCGCCTCTTCTCTAAAATTTGGTTCTGCTTTTGTATTATCGCATGCTCTTTCTGGACAATGCGCTTAGCCATGTTATTATCATAGAAAGGCTTTCCTTTATCCGCGTTCTTGGTATACTGAGGCATTCTGGCTGTTTCGGGACAGTAAGTTGTGTCGGTTGGAAGTAAAGATGGAAAAAAGGAGAGCGAACGAAGTAAAAATAAATGAACGTTGAAGCTATTGGATACGTGGCTGAGAAGTACAAAAGGTTGTTTAGCAGGATAGGAACGTTAGGAGGAAGAACTGAGGTAACAGAAATGGGGGAGGGAGGGAGCAGGAACAAAGGGGAAAAGGAAAGGAAGAAAATGGTCGATCGAACGACACTGTGCGCTGAATCATATTCTTCAACGAGGGTAAGTTAGGCTAGGTTGAGGGATTAAGGTCGATAGTTCTTCCAATCAGTTCTAACTCAAGATTCTTCTCGTCGTGCCGCCGAAGTCAAGTTGCAATGTATCTTTTCAGACCGCTATCACTTCTGGTTACGCATCTGATGGTGGTTTATGGATTCCATCCGGCGAACTCCCTCTGTTTAACGTAGGTAGGCTCTATGAGATGATGAAGATGACCTTCGACGAGGTGAGGAGGCGCGGCAGTGGTGGCGGCAAGGCTTGTGAGTCATAAGGAGGTGATGCTAACGTTGTCGCTTTGTCATTGTCCCCCCTTTTTCCCCCTTCGCTTCTCATTCCTCGCTCCTCGCAGCTCGCTTTTGCTATCCTTCGTCGTTTCCTTCCTGCCAAAGAGATTGAAGACGCCGAGCTGAAAGCGGTGATAGAGAGGGCGTACTCTAAGTTCACGTCCGAGAATCGGGTTGAGGTTGTCACCCCATCCTCGTCCCCAGTCTCAATTTCGGAGCTTTTCCACGGACCCACGTACTGCTTCAAGGATCTAGGCCTTTCCATGCTCGTCAATCTCCTCTCTCATTTCACCCCTCCCGACGCTCCGAACAAGCGCACTCTTGTGGTCAGCACCACCGGAGACACTGGGCCCGCAGCGCTTGCAAGCGTTGACAGGGCCGCGAACCCTAATCTAAATATCCTCGCAACTTTCCCTTCTGGCGGTCAGGTGAGATTGGACAAGGAGTGAAGCGACGAGTGACGGCCAGAGTGAAGTGACAGCAAAAGAAATTTACCGCCTCCCTATATAATTAACAACCTTCCACTTGTCGCTTCGCTACTGCACTTCGCTTCGCTGCTTGCCGCAGATCTCTGCCTTCCAGAGGCTCCAGATGACCTCTCTCATGACATCTCCGAACATCGAGGTTGTTGAGTTCTGCGGAGGCGGGGACGACATGGACAAGCCCATAAAGATGATGCAGAAGGACGAAGGGTGGATGGACGAGGCTGGCCTTTGTGGCGTGAACAGCTACAACATTGGCCGCCCCCTCTCTCAAATGGTCCACTACTTTTGGTCCGTCTTCCGTACTCTTGAGACCCGCTACGGGCCTGACTGCCTAGACCCCAGCAAGACGATAGAGGAGAATGGGAAGTTTGTGAACGTTGTCATCCCTACCGGTGCGATGGGCAACATTGTAGCCTGCTACATGAGCAAACACTGCGGGCTTCCGGTGGGACGCATAACTGCCGGTGTGAACGCGAACGACATCACCCACAGGGCTTTCGAAAGCGGAGACTTCAGCAAGAGCGAAAAGATGGAGAAAACCCTTAGCGATGCCATCAACATCCAGGTCCCGTACAACATGGAGAGGCTTCTTTACTACGCTTCGGGGGGAGACTCCTCAAGAATTAAAGGTTGGTATGACAAGATGGATGCCACCGACTCGCTTCAGCTCGAAGCGGAATTCGTTGAGAAGCTCAAGACGGAGTTCTCCTCCGCAAGGGTGACGGACGACGAGATGTGCTCCATGATTCGCACCTTCAAGGCCGAGCACGACTACCTTGTTGACCCCCACACCTCTGTTGCCCTCGTGGCAGCCGAGAAGATGGGCTACCTCGCTCCGGGCGGCGAGCAACCCACCGTTGTCATGTCCACTGCGAGTCCCTGCAA
>Ga0115006_10000258_pt1 | contig 28182 bp, 40 predicted proteins | sample ArcOceMetagenome_3_FD_88943 | JGI IMG/M metagenome (GOLD analysis project Ga0115006, IMG submission 88943) | Marine eukaryotic phytoplankton communities from Arctic Ocean - Arctic Ocean- Svalbard ARC20M Metagenome | ecosystem: Environmental > Aquatic > Marine > Oceanic | place: Arctic Ocean...
GGCCGACAACGAAACTTTAGTTTCTTGGAGGTTTGACGTGTTAAACCTTATTGGCCGACAACGAAACTTGGCCGAAACGGAGGAACGGAGTAAGGCTTGACAGCTCAAAAGACTTAGGGACTTAGCAGCTGGACCCTCCTAAAGGACCCCAAACGGGCGCGTTTTGCAAGACTTGGGGGCTCCGATTTTTATCAAAAGTGGGTTCCATTTTTGGTCCAGTTTTGGAGTCGGTCGTGGCGCCAAAATGGTCTAAAAAATTATAAAAAATATCACCTTTTTTTTGAATGTTGAAAAATTTTTTCCTTAAAATATTTATCTTAATTTTATATAATTTTGTATTTCTTCTTATTAGTGTTATGGTAGACTCATCAGACTTAAAATCTATTAACTTTTTTTGTCGTGCGAGTTATTCTTAAGATAACAATATTGGTATCCGGCTAAACATATAAAAAAATAAAGTAGTATCTCGATGCACACAAATCTTTTCATTTAATTCGCTAAATACGCATATGAAGAACATTTTTTATAATATAGGGCACGTACTTTTACTGGCCGTTCTAATCCAACTCACTATAAAAAAAGTAATGAAAATAATTCTTAGGTTTAAGGTAATCTTCGAGAAGATCGACAATGCAGAGAACAAAAAAGTGCTTTACGAGCTGTTCAAGGCCGTAAAAGATTCAAAAACCGTTAGCCAATTGTACCATTGACTAGAATATTCAGAATGCCTCGACAAATTTGACATTGTATTAGAATATTACAGATGCCTTGACAAATCGAACAAGAATTTATTTTGACTCTACGTAATTTGGAGTATCTTGGAATGGTAGACAAGACAGACCTAAAATCTGTTGACTTTTATTGTGATGAGTGTTACTATCATATTACTAATATTTTTATCCAACTCGCCATAAAAAAAGTAATGAAGAAAACTCTTACAGATATAGGGCACGTAATCTTACTTGCCGCTCTAATCCAATGCACATATAACATTTCACGTCCCCGGTAAGAAAACCGAAGGGATCGATTCAACGTAAAATAGTCAAGCAAATTCACAACAAAATTTAACTCTTATTTAGCTTATGAGAAATATATTGCACATAATTTGTACTGCCTTCGTGGGATTCTTAAATTTTTTCAAGCTTTTGCTACTTTTGGGGATGTACTTGCCTTGGTTTCGGAACTTCACGGATTATAAACAACCCATATACTATATTAAAATTTTTCATTTAGTTGACATTTTTACGAAGTTTTTGAGACCGTCAGGGGACAACTATTATACAGACGTCATTTACAAAATTTTAATTTTAACTCTTTAGCTCAAAAATATTCAGGAGCAATTTCTTGCAACAATCAAAGTGTAATGCTTATTTGGTGTTTTAGTTTTTGCATTCTTTAAAATTTTTTGTTAACATTTGTGATAATTAGTTTTACATTGAGGTATCTTCCAAATATAAAAACTTTCCGCGCCCTTAGTTCAGTTGGTAGAATGTAAGTTTCCAAAACTTTTCGTCGGGGGTTCGAGCCCTCCAGGGTGCGTTACTTATGAGTATTTATAAATAGCTCCGTTAACCTCTAATATTAGGAAAGGTGGCTGAGTGGTCTAAAGCTTTAGATTGCTAATCTAATGTATGTTTTACAATGTACCGTGGGTTCAAATCCCATCCTTTCCTGACATTTTGAATATTTTTATTGAAAAATTGCATTTAAGAAATTATGTTTAAATTAATTGAGAAAGTATTTTACTTCTAGACTTTTACTCACGTGATTTAATCTTTCAAACATAGGAAATATTCAACATTTACTAAATAAAATAATTTTTAAAAAATTGAACTTTTTGTGTATTTTTTTGTTTATAGTATGTACGTTCTTAACTCTAATTATTCTGTTAGCTAGCTCGAATGATTTAGTCTCCGTACGACACGAATTTTTTTCTCTTTTTAATAGCCTTATTTTTCTCATTAATTATAACTATAAATTTTTTTGACACTCAATTTCGTACATAATTAACAACTTAAAGATAAAAAATGCAAAAAATCGGGATAGTAGGATTTGAACCTACGACATCCTGCTTCCAAGGCAGATGCGCTACCAAACTGCGCTATATCCCGGTTATATTTAAAAGTGAATTCATTGATATCGTGTGATTAGTTATTAATTAAAAATTTGGTGACATATTGTTGACATAATTTGACGAAAAGTTACAATTATCATATTTCTTATTCTATCTAGGGGTTGTAGTTCAATTGGTTAGAGTACCGCCCTGTCACGGCGGAGGTCGCGGGTTCGAATCCCGTCAGCCCCGGTATCTGCTTAAAAAGAAGCATTAACTGCGTTTAATAACCACGAAACATTTTTTATAATAAATTCATCTTGTATTTTTTAATGTATTTCAGAATTTAGTAACAATAAGACTTAATTTGCTAATTAAATCAGTTTTGGTTTCATAAAATGTATTGTTATTATTTTTCTAAGTGGGTCGAATTGGATTTGAACCAATGTAAGCTAAGCTAACGGATTTACAATCCGCTCCCATTAACCACTCGGGCATCGGCCCATTTATGAGTACGTTATTAAATGTACTTAAAAGTAAAATTTAAAATTAATTTTGTTATTTTTTAGATAACGTTTATTTGCTCGAGTTCGATTACTTATTGGGACAATTCGATAACAAGAGTTTTAAATAAATCTATGTACGTTGATAAAGCATCAGTCTTTTTAGTAATAAATTTAATACTTCTCGCTGAACAAAACTTTGAAAGAGTAAGGAGAGAAAATTCAGCCTAACGCCACTTTCGTTGAATTTTGATTCAGGTATTTCTTTATTTAAATACGACAGTAAAAATGCATTCTCCGTGACATGGATGTAAAATAGTCTCTTTGCATGACAGCAACCAAGCTTCTCGAAGGATTCTATGGGCACACAATTGGGTCTTAACTTAATTTTTTTTGCTCTGTCTATTTTTTGGTTGCTTAGTTAGCATTAATAGGTATTCTCATCATTGTAACCCATTTTTGCGACCATAGTTTCCAACTGTTTACTTAATTTTTTCATGATGGCAAAATTTTCTTCCACAACGGCGCTTTCTAACTTTGTTATTAAGTCGTTAATTTTTTTCTTGTTTTCTTGTGGTCTAATGTCACTTTCTTCGTCTAGCTGTGTACGTGTTTTATAACATAAAGCACTTGTTTGGTTTTTTAAGTCAATTCGCTCTGATATTTTTTTGTCTGCGGCAGCATTTTTCTCTGCCGATTTTATCATTTTTTCTATTTCTTCTTTTGGTAGTGTAGAAGCTCCAGTAATAGTTATTGACTGTTGTTTATTCGTTGAGCGATCTTTAGCCGTTACCGACAATATGCCATCAGCATTAATATCAAACGTAACTTCAATTTGTGGAATACCACGTTTAGAGGGGGCAATGCCGTTGAATGTAAATGTCCCTAAACTTTTATTATCTTTTGCAAGTTCGCGTTCACCTTGCAATACATGAATTTCAACACTTGTTTGATTATCAACAGCCGTCGAAAACGTCTCAGATTTTCTCGTAGGAACAATAGTATTTCTAGGGGTAATTTTTGTAGCTACACCACCTGCAGTTTCGACACCTAAGGACAATGGTGTTACATCTAAAAGTAAGATGTTTGTTACCTCACCAGATAAGATACCAGCTTGTATAGCCGCACCGATGGCTACTACCTCATCAGGATTTACCGTTTGGTTCGGCTTTTTACCTAAAAGGTTTTTGACTACTTCCTGTACCGCTTTGATACGTGTTGAGCCTCCCACTAAGACGTTTTGATCAATTGCAGTTGGTTCTAATCCAGCATCCTTTAACGCTGTTTTAATAGGAGTTTCACACCTTTTAATTAGGCTGGAACATAGTTTTTCAAATTTTTCGCGACTTAAATTTTTCTCAAGGTGTTTAAAACCTTCAGGTGTTACAGTAATAAAAGGTAAATTAATAGTACTTTGACCTAAGGTCGATAACTCGATTTTAGCTTTTTCTGCAGCTTCTGTCAGGCGTTGTAATGCTTGACTATCTTGCGTTAAATCTATCCCTTCGTTTTTCTTAAATTCCTTTGTTAACCATTGAACAATCTTTTCATCGAAATCGTCACCACCCAAGTGGGTATCTCCAGATGTAGCTAAAACTTCAAAAACACCATCTCCGACTTCTAAAATAGAAACATCAAATGTACCACCACCTAGATCAAAAACAAGTATTGTCTCGTTGTCTTTTTTATCTAATCCATATGATAACGATGCAGCAGTAGGTTCGTTAATAATGCGTAAAACTTCTAATCCGGCAATTTTTCCAGCATCTTTTGTTGCTTGCCGTTGTGAATCATTGAAATATGCAGGTACTGTTATTACAGCTTGCGTTACTGTTTCTCCCAGGTAAGCTGAGGCATCATCTGCTAATTTACGTAAAACTTGGGCAGATATTTCTTCTGCAGCGAATTGTTTTTTCAAGGCGGGGCAATCTAATTTAATAACGTTGCCCGTTTGAATTACTTTGTATGGAACTTGGCGAAGTTCTTCTTTTATTTCGTTTGTTTTTCTTCCAATAAAACGCTTTATTGAATAAAATGTGTTTTCAGGATTTATTACAGCTTGCCGCTTTGCAATTTGCCCAATTAGTAATTGGCCTTTTTTTGTATATGCTACAACGGAAGGTGTTGTCCGTTGTCCTTCTGGGTTTGTTATTACTTCAGGCTTCCCACCTTCCATAACAGCAACGACAGAATTTGTAGTTCCAAGATCAATTCCAATAACTTTTGCCATTTAATAATTATGTTTTTAGTATTGAGTTTTAGGTAACTTATCACGTCCGTAAATTAATCGTTTTTTAAGTAGCAAACAAGTGGCATTTACATCCTATAACAAAACAATGTCATTGAGTATAAATTTTTGCTTTTTAACATAAAAAAGTGAAAATAGACAAGGTTAGCATTTTAAGTTTATTTTTTTTTCATCTCTTTTTCTTTTTTTGTTATCTTTGTTATCTTTGTAATAAAAGGTTTAAAAACGTAGTTTTTCTGTTTTGTGGGTTAAATGTTAAAAGATAATTTACAGTTATGTCTATTGGCTTGTTCGGAAAAAAGCTTGTTATGACTCAAATATTTAATGAGTTTGGGATAATATTTCCAGTAACGTTAGTACAAATAAAAAAATGTCAAATTAATCAAATTAAAACTTTAGAAACTGACGGTTACAACTCAATTCAAGTTCGTTGGTGGAAAGAAAATACGAATAACTCCAAAGATTTAGTATCTCGCGGGGAATTTCGTGTTAATGATACAAAAACTTTTAAACTGGGAGAAAATTTAACACTGACGTCTTTCCATGTAGGCCAAAAAGTACAAATAACTGGCAAAAGTTCCGGTAAGGGTTTTGCTGGAACCCAAAAGCGCCACCATTTTAAACGTGGTTTAATGACGCATGGATCAAAAAATCATAGGTTACCAGGTTCTATTGGGGCCGGCAGTACACCCGGGCGTGTACTTCCAGGAAAAAGGATGGCAGGTCAACTAGGGGACAAAGTAGTAACTGTAAAAAACAGTGAAATTATGTTCATAAACACTGTAGATAATATTCTCGTGTTAAAAGGTTCTTTACCGGGCAAACAAAATTCTATTGTAAAAATACATCCACAAATTACACAATAAGTCTTTTTTCGGTACATTCATAAATCTACGTACTTTTATTACTATATTACAAAGTATCATCTAAAAAATTTTATATATAAAATGAAATATATGAACTTTAACTCTAAAATATTCGTAGGCTTAGTTCGATATCCACTCTTTACAAAAAAAAGTATTAAACTTATTGAACAAAATCAGTACAGTTTTGTCGTAAGTACCCATGCTACTAAGGCGTCTATAAAATCAGCAGTGGAATATCAATTTGGGTTTAATGTCATTTCTGTTAATACATTAGTACACCGTTCAAAAAAGCATCATGTAGGGAAATTTATTGGTAAAAAACCTCAATATAAAAAAGCAATTGTTACAATTGTTCCACCTAAGACATTATCATTTTTTGACCTACTATAAGACTTCAAAATAATCCTACCGAATCAAAAAAAAAGGTTAAAATAATTAAAAATTAACTATGGCAATTCGTTTATATAAGGCTTATAGCCCAGGAATTCGCTTTCGATCGAGTTTGTTTTTTAACGACTTAAGAAAAATTAAACCGGAAAAATCTTTAACTTTTGGTAAAAAGCGCTGTAGTGGTCGGAACCATCATGGTATCATAACGGTTCGGGGTCGTGGCGGTGGTCATAAAAGAAAATATCGAACAATAAGCTTTCGAAGAAATAAAGCAATTTTTCCGAGCAAAGTTATCAGTATTGAATACGATCCAAATCGAAACGCCAGAATTGCTAAACTATCTTCTATTAATGGGCAAAAAGACTATATTCTTTCACCTTGTGCGTTAAAGATTAACCAAACAATTCATTCTGGACCGTTTATCCCAATTAGAATTGGTAATTCGTTACCGCTTAGTTACATTCCCGTGGGAAGTGTTATTCATAACGTCGAGCTAACATTAGGAAAAGGTGGTCAAATTGCTCGCGCAGCAGGAGCCTGTGCACAATTGATTGCCAAAGAAGGTGATTTTGTAACTTTAAAATTACCATCTAATGAGATACGCCTAGTTAATAATAAATGTTATGCTACATTAGGTCAAGTTGGGAATGTCGATTCGGTGAATGTTACTCTCGGCAAAGCGGGTCGAAAAAGATGGTTAGGTCGACGCCCGAAGGTTCGTGGAGTTGCTCAGAACCCTATTGACCATCCACATGGCGGCGGAGAAAGTAAATCGCCCATTGGTCGCCCGAGGCCAGTAACACCATGGGGCAAACCAGCCTTAGGTTTTAAAACGCGGAATAAAACCTCTTTAACCAACCGTTTTATTTTGAGGTCACGTCGCTAAAAATACTTAAATAATAATATTAATGATGCCACGTTCTCGAAAAAAGGGTCCATATGTAGCGTCTTATCTTTTGGAACAAATTCAATCGATTGGCACTGATAGAAAAAAGAATATTATAAAAACATGGTCACGTTCTACAACAATTTTACCCATTATGATTGGTTATACTTTTGCTGTATATAATGGTCGACAACATTTACCCGTTTTTATAACGGATCAAATGGTTGGTCACAAATTTGGAGAATTTTCTCCTACCCGAACATTTAAATCACATATCAAAAAATCTAATAAAGGAAAACGTTAAATTTTTAATTAGTATGAAGAAAATTTTCTTGCAACCAAATGAAATTTCTGCCGTTTCAAAATACATTAGAGTAGCACCTCTCAAAATTCGGCGGGTATTAAAACAAATACAAGGAAAATCTTATTTGGATGCTCTAGTTATTTTAAAATTTCTGCCTTATAGGGCATGTGAACCGATTCTAAAGGTTTTACGTTCAGCGGCGGCTAACGCTAAGGAGAATAAAAGTTTTATTGAAAAAAACTTGCTGATTAAATTAGCTTTAGTGAACGTTGGGCCCACAACTAAACGGTTTCGCCCACGTGCACGTGGAAGAGCTTACCAAATACAAAAATCTACTTCCCATATCACTGTTATTTTAATGATTTAATTTTTTTTACTTTTGGTAATTTTATGAGACACATATAATTCGTGGGACAAAAAATACACCCAACTGGTTTTCGGATTGGCATTAATAAATCGCATACCTCATCGTGGTTTGCAAACTTTACTGTTTTTAGTAAAGTTTTGAAAAAAGATCATCAAATTCAACAACTTTTGAAAAAAGAATTTAATACAATTTATGATATAGCAGGAATCTCAAAATTAGAGATTAAGAGAACAATAAATCAATTAGAGTTATTAATTTATGCTGCGCGTCCAAAAATTTTAACAAGAACTTTAGAAAAAAAAAATAAACTGTTCAATTTAAAACAATTACTTAAGACCTTCTTTAAAGATTCTAAAAAAATCAGGATTAAAGTTCTCCAACTGAGTACAAGCGAAAATGAAAGTCTATTAGTCGCACGCTCGTTAGCAAGCCAGTTAGAGAAGCGTATTGCATTTAGAAAAGCTATTCGCCAAACAACCCAATTGCTTCAAGCAAAAAAAGGTAAAGGTTTTAAAATTCAAGTATCGGGACGTTTAAATGGTGCGGAGATTGCTCGTGTTGAATGGGTTCGAAAAGGACGTGTTCCACTACAAAGTTTAGGGGCTGATATCCAGTATGCAATGGCGCAAGCCCATACAATTTTTGGGGTATTAGGTATCAAAGTCTGGATTTTTCATAAGTAAGAAAAGATAAGTAATTTATTTTAAATAAAACATAAAAAAAATTATGCTATTTCCTAAAAAAACTAAATTTCGTAAAGTGCAAAGAAAAAGAATTAAAGGCGTTTCTAATGCAAGCGCACTCGTCTTCGGCGAATATGGAATACAGGCTCTAGAACCTATATGGTTAACATCAAGACAGATCGAAGCCGCGCGGCGTACTATTACTAGGTATGTACGAAAAACGGGAAACATTTGGATTCGAGTTTTTCCAGATAAACCCATCACGCAACGAACAGCAGAATCTAGAATGGGATCGGGTAAAGGTAACGTTGATTTTTGGGTAGCCGTTATAAAACCAGGAGCAATGCTTTTTGAAATAAATGGGTTAGATAAGCAGCAAGCTTTTAAAGTTTTAGGGCTTGCTTCGCATAAGTTGCCGATTAAAACAAAAATTATTACGCGTTAGTTTAATATGATATTTATCAAAATTAAATAAATGCTGGTATCATAAAAGATTTTAATTAAAGGAAGCTTCGTTGCCAACGGTAAACAACTGGTATTTATATTTTAAAAAGTATTAAAAAAATGATACAACCACAAACGTGTTTAAAAGTTGCAGATAATAGTGGCGCAAAAAAACTACTATGTATTCGTGTTCTTGGGAGTAATCGTCGTTATGGATATGTTGGAGATATAATAATTGGTGTCGTTAAAGACGCTACACCAAATTTAGCAATTAAGCGTTCGGATATTGTTCGAGCAGTTATTGTTAGAACGAAATATCCAAAAAGACGAAAAGACGGCTCGAGATTATGTTTCGGCGATAATGCATCCGTTATTATAAATAAGGAGTTCAATCCACGAGGAACGCGTATTTTTGGACCTGTTGCTCGAGAATTAAAAGATAGAGGTTTTACTAAAATCGTTTCGCTTGCGTCAGAAGTGCTTTAATTTCAGTAATTTTAAAAATTTTTTCAAAATGGATAACAATTTAAAACTTTTATATAAAAAAAAAATCGTTCCATCGATGGTTGAAAATTTTGGATACCAAAGTGTAGAGCAAGTACCAAAACTTGTTAAAATATCTATAAATAAAGGGTTAGGCAAGTTTTTGAAAAATTCGAAGGAACTTGAACGGAGTTTAAAAGAAATTGCAATTATTACGGGCCAACAACCTAAAAAAAATAAAGCACGAAAATCCATTGCAGGTTTTAAAATTCGTGAAGGACTTTTTGTAGGAGGTTCTGTTACATTAAGGAATAACCAAATGTATAATTTTTTATCTAAGCTAATTCACATTGCTTTACCAGGAACTCGTGATTTCCGTGGTATCAAATTATCTGGATTCGATAATAACGGGAATTATAATTTAGGTTTGGAGGAACAACTAATGTTTCCAGAAATTTCGTATGACGATATTACACAATCGCATGGGCTCGATATCGCTTTTGTAACTAGCGCTAAAACAAATAAAGAGGCCCTTACCCTTTTACAGGGATTTGGGATGCCATTTAAAATACTTTAAATCTTAAAATTATTTTAGTAATATGTCCATTGATACTATTTCTGATATGTTAACGCGTATTCGCAACGCGAGTTTAGCTCGGCACCAAACAGTACAGATTCCTTCTACTAAGGCGACGCGTAACCTAGCAAAGGCCTTTTTGGAAGAAAGATTTATTAAATCTGTTAAAGAATTAAATAATGGATCTAAAAATTCACTTTTATTATCGCTTGGATATACAAAAAAACATCAAATTCCATATATTACAAATATTAGCCGAGCAAGTAGGCCCGGCCTACGTATTTATACTGGTGTTAAAAAAATGCCATGAGTTCGTGGTGGTTTTGGTATCGCTATTATTTCTACTTCAAAAGGTTTACGCACCGATAAAAAAGCTCGCAAAGAAAGAACTGGGGGAGAATTATTATGTTATATTTGGTAAATAAAGTTTTAGAAAAATGTCTCGAATAGGTAAAAAATTTATATCCATTCCGCAAAATGTTCACGTTAAAATTAGGGAACAAACAATAGTTGTTAGAGGTCCAAAAGGAACTCTTTCGCGTATTTTATCTCCATGTATTTTTTGTAAAATAAATGAACAAACGGGAAAAATTTTTCTGACAAAAACAATAAATACTAAATATGCACAAGATTTTTTTGGGTTGTCACGAACACTTGTTGCAAACATGGTGCTCGGAGTTTTGGAAGGTTTTTCTAAGAGATTAAAAATAGTAGGTGTAGGTTACCGTGTACATTTAGACAATAAGCATCTAGTTTTAAATATGGGTTACAGTCATATTATCAGAATGGCGATACCTGTTACATTATCGGTTAAATTAGAATCACCAACAAGTTTGATTGTTTTAGGTTTAGAAAAAGATATTGTTGGTGAATTTGCAGCAAAAATACGTTCTGTTCGTCCGCCCGAACCTTATAAAGGCAAAGGAATTGCATATGAAGGAGAGTTTATTCGCCGTAAATTAGGTAAAACCATTAAATAACAAAAAAATGTATTTTATTTCACAAGTCAAAAATTTTATTCTTATTTATGGAAAATTTTAAGAAAACATATAAAGCAAAATCTGAGTGGTTAGAACGCGTTGTTTCGGTTAAGCGTGTAACCAAATCCGTAAAAGGTGGAAAAAATTTGAGTTTTCGTGCAGTTGTTGTTATTGGTAATGGTCAAGGGAAAGTTGGTGTCGGTGTCGGAAAAGCTGGAGATGTTCTTACTGCGATAAATAAAGGGGTCCTTGATGGTAAAAAAAATATTATTTTAATCTCTTTAACAAGTTCTAATTCCATAGCGTACCCAACAAAAGGAAGATTTGGTGCTGCTAGAGTTATTCTTTTACCTGCAGCTCTCGGTTCCGCTGTGATTGCAGGTAGTTCGATAAGAACCGTTTTAGAATTAGCTGGGATCAAAAATATTTTATCTAAACAATTAGGTTCCAGCAACTTATTAAATAATGCAAGAGCGACAATTCACGGATTAAGCTTATTGAATCGGGATAAAGTGTAAGTTTTTGTTAAAATATGCGTACGGGCATAATGTTATCAATATATGAAAAATTTGGAAACTGCATACCTATTAAAAAAAAAACTAAAAAAAATTCTGGGTTTATCATTACTATTTAGGTTAAGTCTCTATTTACCTTTACCAAATATTACGTGAAACTTTCCATTACACAGTCATTTTACAAATATTAAGCCCAATTTTATAAAATACTTCATGGGTAATTTTTTAGGTATTGGCTCATTAGGACTTTTACCATATATTAATTCCTTATTTTTTATCCAAGTGTTAACGTTTATATCTCCAACCATAAAGCATTTATTAAGAGATGAAGGAGAACTAGGTCAAAAAAAACTAAAACGTTGAACACGGTACTTAACATTTACGTGAGCGCTTTTTTTAAGTACAATTATTACTTTTTTTGATATAAAGCCCCTCGTTTTTAATTGAAGTTATTTGATATTTTTGAAAATTGTCCTCACTTTAACAGTAGGTTCGTTAATTTCTATGTGGTTTGTAGAATTAATTACACTTGAAGATTTTGGAAATGGTGCATCTATATTTATATTTATTAATGTTATCGGGAGTATTTCAGAATCTGCTAATGAATTTTGTTCAAGCTTTATGCATTTCTCTTACTTAAATACGCTTAATTTTTTCGTAAAGAAAGTTTTGATACATTGGTGCAGTGTTTTTTTCATTGTTTTACTTCAAACAGTTTATAAAAAAATCAGTATTATTTCTGTTAAGGAACTTAATTTAATAATTTCTGGAGGAAAGCAAATACGAAAAAATACCTTGAAAAGTAGTTATATTCCTTTAAAATTAACGCAAGGTGAAGGAATGCCATTGGTTTTTAGTTCGCTAATTATTTCTTTTTTTCACTATCTGATATGGGTAATTTTAAACCCTATAGTTAAAAATAATTCATGGTTTACGTTGTCTTCGTTCTTTTTAGTAAGTATGAGCATCATTATTTTTTTTAACACTTTTTATTCTTTATTAGTTTTAAAACCGAACGATATTGCGGAAAATATTACTAAAATGACTTATTCTATTCCAGGTATTAGGGAAGGAAATCAGTCTATACAATATTTAAAACAATCTATCTTTAGGCTTGCATTTTTGGGAGGTACTTTTTTATTACTTCCAGTATTTTTATCTAACTTCTTTAGTAAAAAATTTCAATTTAACTTTTTAAGTAATGTTAACTCCCTTTTATTTTTAATTGGGTTAATTCTAGAAATTACCTTACAACTTAAAGGTTACTTAATTTCCGAAAAGTACGAAGAGTCTAAAAATTTTTAAAATTCAAAGTTAGTTCTGGTTCTATTAAAAAAACTTAATCTAGTAATTATAGTCTATGAAGGTCGTAAGTTCTATAGGAAATTTAAAAAATCGAGCTCAAAATTGTCAAATTGTAAAAAGAAGAGGACGAATATACGTGATTTGTAAAACAAACCCACGTTTAAAAGTTCGACAAGGGAGGGCAAAAATGAAACGTAAATAATAAAATATAAATTAAATGATACGTCTTTTAGGAGTAAATCTTCCAGGTAATAAAAGAATTGACATCGGGCTTACTCGTATTTTTGGTATTGGGCATGCACGTGCAAAAATAATTATTCGAGAAGTTAATGTAAGCGGAAGTACGCTTTGTAAAAATCTAACAAATGAACAATTTGCATGTATTAGGATTTTTATTGAGCAAAGTTTCCAAGTCGAAGGTAATCTCCATCGTCGGCATTTACAAAATATTAAGCGTCTGATGGAGAATGGTTCAATTATAGGTCGTCGCCATAGAGCAGGTTTACCTGTACGTGGACAACGAACACGTACAAATGCCCGTACCAGAAAAGGAAAAACTAAAATAACTACTTCTACAAAATCTTCTTAAACTCCACGAAACTAGTTGTTTTTACGTACCGTTTATATTTTAAGTTAATTAATGATTAAGCAAGTTAAACATCTTCCCAATAAAAAATCTATGAAATCCATTGTAGAAGGGATTGTCCATATCAAGTCAACACTGAACAATACTATTGTGAATGTTACAGATAGCATGGGAAATACTTATTTTTGGGCCTCTGCTGGTAATAGTGGATTTAAAGGCTCAAAAAAAAAAACACCCTTTGCGGCCCAATCTGCTGCTGAAAAAATTGCTTTACAAGCTTATAAGCATGGCCTTAGAACAATAAAAATTATTATTACTGGTCCGGGCCGTGGCCGGGAACCAGTTATAAGAGCGTTACAAGGTTCTGGCTTTGAAATTACTTCGATAAAAGATGTTACCCGGATCCCACACAATGGTTGCCGACCACCGAAAAAGCGTCGCGTGTAATTCAAAGATACTTCAAAAAAAAATAGATTTTTTTCAAAATTTAACCTTTAAATACATAGGATAATGTTACAAATTCATTGTTTAAAATTGAAAAAAGAAAAAAAAAACATTTTTTCACGATTTGCTATAGGTCCCTTTAAAAAAGGCCAAGGATTGACTTTTGGGAATGCTTTTCGAAGAATGCTGCTATCAGATTTGCAAGGCCTTGCAATTGCAGGGGCCTTTATTCCTAATGTCAGTCACGAATTTTCGTTAATTCCAAATGTAAAAGAAGATCTTATTGATATATTATTAAATTTAAAACAAATTGTTTTGAAAGGAAGCATCGAGGAACCCATTTTAGCTAAAGTTGTTTTCCAGGGACCCGGCTTTATTACAGCAAAAGATATCATATTGCCTTCGGAAGTTGCTCTAGTGGATCCAAATCAATATATTGCCACCGTAACTACAAAACAAGTGGTAACGATGGATTTGTTAATCCAAGTAGGTGAAGGTTATTCTACCCACCCTACTTATTCTTTACCCGAAGGTTTTTTATTTATCGACAGTGTTTATATGCCTGTAATTAAGGTTAATTTCTTCCTGGAGTCCTTAACTAACATTAATTCTTGTAAATTTGAAAATTTAGTACTTGAAATCACTACAAATGGGAGTATTACCCCGATTGCTGCTCTAAATACAGCATTGATCAATTTGCGAAAAATGATAGAATCGTTAGAAACTGCAATTTTCACAAAATAATTTAAGAAAATTTTAATTAAATAATTTCCCCCTCTAGTAGTTTTGTATGAAAGGTTAAAACAATTATAACTATCTAAGATGAACTTTCTTACCAATAATTTCGAAATCTATACTTTTTAATTAAATATCAAAAAAAAATTATGTTTTCCACAAGTTTAGATTTGTATCCTAAATATTTCGGTATTGGTCATCGCAAGTGCGCTGTTGCAAAAGTTACTCTTATTCCGGGTGCTGGTTCTATAATAATAAATCAATTACCAGGCGAGGTTTATTTACAATTTAATCCACAATACATTAATGCCCTAAAAGCTCCGTTATTAAAGGTCGGGTTAGCTACCGTATATGATATTCATGTTAACACGCATGGCGGAGGTCTAAGTGGTCAGGTGGATGCTATGAAATTAGGAATAGCACGATCTTTATGTTACGTCTCTTTTCGTTATAAAAACTTACTAAAAATGGATGGTTATTTAATCCGCGATAGCCGATGTAAAGAACGAAAAAAGTATGGTTTACGTAAAGCTAGAAAAGCTCCGCAATTTTCTAAACGTTAATAACTTAAAATTATTTAATAAAAAATTATGGTTAAGCCTAATATTCACCCACAATGGTACCCTAATGCAAAAGTATACTGCAGCGGAAAACTAATATTGACCGTGGGTTCTACAAAGCCGGAGTTAAACATTGATGTCTGGTCAGGAAATCACCCATTTTATACCGGATCCCAAAAAGCATTAGATACAGGAGGCCGTATTGAAAGATTTTTACGTAAATACTCAATAGACAATGAATTATAAGAATTATTAATCCTATGCCGACAATACAACAATTAATTAGATTTAATCGTGTCCGTAATAAAAAGCAAACAAAATCCCCCGCACTTAAATCTTGTCCGCAAAGACGTGGTGTTTGTAGTCGTGTCTATACAACGCCACCTAAAAAGCCTAACTCCGCATTGCGCAAAGTAGCCCGCGTCAGGCTAACAACAGGTTTTGAAATTACAGCGTATATTCCCGGTATTGGGCATAATCTTCAAGAACATTCTGCTGTTTTAGTAAGAGGTGGGCGTGTAAAAGATTTACCTGGTTGTCGTTATCATATTATTCGAGGTGTATTAGATACTACTGCTGTTGAAGATAGAAAACAAAGTAGATCAAAATATGGTAAAAAACGTATTAAAGACTAATCTTTCATTATTTTTCTAAAAAAGTATGGCACGAAGAAACCGAGCACAACGAGCTTTAATCCATCCGGATGCAATTTATGATAATCAATTAATATCCTTACTTATTGCACGTATTCTTAAATCTGGAAAAAAATCACTAGCACAGCGTATTGTATACAAAACGCTTGAAATTATTGCAAATAAAACGAAGAAAAATTCCATTAAAGTTTTTGAAAAAGCAGTAAAAAATGTAACACCACAAATTGAAGTAAAAGCACGCCGTATAGGGCGTTCAACGTACCAGGTACCCACTGAAATACGCGCCTTTCGAGGCATAAATATTTCATTAAAGTGGATTTGTGAATTTGCATCTAAACGCTCAGGAAAAAGTATGTCTTTAAAGCTAGCCAGCGAAATAATAGACGCAGCAAAAGAAACAGGACATGCTATGCGAAAAAAGGAACAAGTGCATAAAATGGCCAAAGCAAATAGAGCCTTCGCTCACATTAGATATTAATAGAAAATAATCTTAAGATAAAGTGATTAAATGAGTTCATATAAAAATAAAAAAATATATATTCGTTTAAAAACATACGAAGTTAATATTTTAAAACAAGCATGTGATAAAATACTTGCTACAGCAACTAAGACGAGAACTAAGGTAATTGGTCCGATACCATTGCCAACAAGATATCGACGTTACTGCGTTTTACGATCTCCCCATGTTAATAAAACTTCGCGGGAACATTTCGAAATACGAATACATAAACGTCTTTTTTGTTTTTCTTTTATGTCGGAAGAATTCGTAACTAATCTACGAAAGCTTGACTTACCTGCTGGGGTTAATGTGAAAGTTATTAAATTATAAGTTAAAAAACAAACTTCTAATGTGTCAATTAAATCAAAATATTTGCAAACATTTGTTACCTAATTTGTTAGAAATTCAGCGTATTAGTTTTGGTTGGTTTTTAGAGTGGGGTTTATTTACTGAGTTAGAAAATTTTGCCGTTATTTGCGACGATTTAAATGAGTTGGAATTAAGTTTATCGGCAAAACATTATAAAATACGACGCCCCAAATATTCTTTAACTGAAGCAAAACGTTGAGAAAAAACTTATAGTGTTCGAGTTTACGTTCGTGTTAAATTGAATTCTCTGCGTACTTTTGAAAGTGAAAAAGAAGAAATCTTTTTGGGTGATATTCCTTTAATGACTAATGCAGGAACATTTATAATTAATGGAATTGAGCGAATAATTATTAATCAAATCGTGCGTAGTCCCGGTATTTATTATACTCGTCGAATTAGAAAAAATTCTTATATTTACAACGCTAACATAATTTCAAATAACGGTTCTTGAATTAAATTTGAAATCGATAAAAACGAATTGATTACAATTAAAATAGCGAAAACAAAAAAAATTTCTGCGTATGTGTTTTTAAAAGCGCTAGGTTTAGAAGACTCTGAAATTTTTCAAAAATTAAGTAAACGAGACTTTTTTCTAAAAACTGTAAAAGGAACTAAAATTTCTGATACATACGAAGCATTACTCGAAATACATTCTAAATTATGCCCAGAAGAATCTCCTACAGCGAAAGGAGGAAAAGATTCGCTATATGCAACATTATTTGATCCAAAACGTTATGATCTAGGTTTTTTAGGACGACAACAAATAAATAACAAACTAAATCTAGATGTAGCTGAGAATATTGGAATTTTGATTAACAAGGATTTTTTAGCTATCATTAACGAATTAATAGATTTTCGCATGACGTTAAAATTAGAAGATGACATAGATCATTTTGGGAATCGTCGAATCCGCTCTATTGGCGAGTTATTGCAAAATCAAGTTTGTATAGGTTTAAATCGCCTAGAAAGAGTTGTTCGTGAACGGATGAATATTTGTGAGCCAAAATATTTGAAAGCTAAAACTCTAATTAGCCCAAAACCATTAGTGGCTTCGATTCGGGAGTTTTTTTGTTCAAATCCTTTATCACAATTTATGGATCAAACTAACCCTTTGGCTGAATTAACACATAAACGACGTTTATCTGTGCTCGGTCCTGGTGGAATTCCTACAGATCAAGCCGGTTTAGCTATAAGAGATATTCACCCTAGCCAATATGGTCGCGTTTGTCCTATTGAAACCCCTGAAGGTCCAAATGCAGGCTTAATTGGTTCATTGCCAATTTATGCACGTATCAATTCTTATGGTTTTATTGAAACGCCCTTTTATCCCGTAAAAAACGGACTTGTCCTTAAACATAGATTTCCAATTTATCTAAACGCCTTTGAAGAAGATAAATACTATATTGCTGCCGGGGATTTATTAATAAATGAGAAGAATGCCATTCAAGGTTCACAAATTCCTGTTCGTTACCAACAAGAGTTTCTAATTGTTCCACCACAAAAAGTAGAGTATATTGCTGTCTCCCCTCTACAGATTGTTTCTCTAGCAGCAGCTTTAATTCCCTTTTTAGAACATAATGACGCAAATCGTGCGTTGATGGGTTCTAACATGCAACGTCAATCCGCGCCTCTTTTGTACCCAGAAGCTCCTATCATTGGTACCGGCTTAGAGGGTCAAGCTGCCCGTGATTCCGGGACAAATATTCTTAGTATTCATAGCGGAAAAGTTGTTGTAATGAATACGGAACGTATCTGTGTTTCTGACAAATATAATAATACGATTGAATACGTATTCAATAAGTATCAAAAATCAAACCAAGGAACGTGTCTAAACCAAACTTCTTTAGTTTCGGTTAACGAAAAAGTTATTGCCGGGCAAGTTTTAGCGGATGGTACTTCCATGCAAGGTGGTGAATTAGCCGTTGGACAGAACATTATAATTGCGTACCTCCCGTGAGAAGGCTATAATTTTGAAGATGCTTTTGTTATAAACGAGCGTCTACTTTATGACGATTTATTTACTTCCCTTCATATTGAAAAATTTGTAATAGATGTAGGGCCTACAGTACGTGGATTAGAAAAAGTAACACGTGAATTACCAAATATTGATGAAAATTTGGTACGAAATTTAGATGAAAACGGAATTATCACTATTGGAACATGAATAAAAGCTGGTGATATTCTTGTAGGAAAAACAATGTATAGAGACGAGTCAGAATTTTCACCAGAAGAAAAATTGTTAAATGCAATTTTTAAAAGAAAACCACCGTACGTTCGAAATATTTCGTTTAAGGTACCACATGGAACATGAGGGCGTGTTTTAGATGTGAAAATTATTTCAAAAGGTAATAAGGATATGGCACCGGGAGATACGATAAAAAGTATTAAAATTTATATTGGCCAGGCACGAAAAATTCAAATAGGTGATAAAATGGCGGGTCGGCATGGTAACAAAGGGGTTGTAAGTAAAATTCTTCCACGCCAAGATATGCCATTTTTGCCTGATGGTACACCCGTCGATATCTTGTTAAATCCTCTTGGTATTCCATCCCGGATGAATGTGGGTCAAATTTTTGAATGCTTATTAGGTCTAGCAGCTGAGCAGTTAGATGTGAGGTTCAAAATAGTGCCTTTTGACGAGATGTACGGTGTAGAAGCTTCGCGAGCCTTTGTTAATAATAAGTTATTATTAGCTAGTAAAAAACGTTCATGGCTGTTTTCAAAACAACATCCCGGAAAAGTTATGCTTCGTGATGGTTTAACTGGAAAAGAATTTGACAACCCTACGACAGTCGGTAAGGCTTACATGTTAAAATTGGTTCATTTAGTAGAGGACAAAATTCAAGCACGTTCTACTGGACCATACTCACTTGTCACTCAACAACCTTTAGGTGGTCGGGCTCAACACGGCGGGCAACGATTCGGCGAAATGGAAGTTTGGGCCCTTGAAGCTTTTGGTGCGGCACATACCTTACAAGAACTTTTAACAATAAAATCAGATGATATTGAAGGGCGAAATAAAACTTTATATTCTATTATTAAGGGCGAACCTCTACCTAAACCTGGAACTCCCGAGTCTTTTAAAGTCCTGGTACGTGAACTGCAAGCATTATCTTTGGATATTACTGCATACAAAACTAATTCCTGGAACGATATGGGATTAAATGACACAGAAATTAATCTTATCGAATAATAATATTAAAAAAAATTATTTAAATTATTAGAAAACGCACTCGTTCATATTTTAAGAAATATAATATAATACTCTTCGTTTTTACAAAATAAGCAATTTATTTTTATAACTAATTTATGTTACATAACGAAAAGTCTTTTGATTACATAAAAATTAATATAGCATCTCCCGCACGAATCCAAAGTTGGGGTACGCGAACTTGCTTAAATGGTGAAATTATTGGAGAAGTTAGTCAGCCAGAAACTATTAATTATCGAACATTAAAACCTGAAATGGGTGGCTTATTTTGTGAACGAATCTTTGGGCCAGTCAATAGTTGAGAATGCCATTGTGGCCAATATAAAGGTGTTCAAAAAAAAGATTTTAGCTGCGAACATTGTGGAGTTGAAGTCATTGATTCTGACGTTCGTCGTTACAGAATGGGATTTATTAAACTTGCATCGCCTGTAACACATGTTTGGTACGTTAAAAGTACTCCTAGTAAAATAGCGACTATTCTTGATATTCCATTAAAAAAATTAGAACAAATCGTTTATTTAAATTCTTCAATCCCAATAGATTTAAGAAAGAAAAATTGCTTAATTAATGAGGAATTTTCGAAACAAATAAATTCAATTGATATTACGCACCAAGAAAAATCTAATATTAGAAGTTTTGTAGGTGCCGAAGCAATTAAGATACTTTTAAAACAAATTAATCTTCACGACGAGGCATTGAATTTACGAGCCTTGATTTTAAGTACCAAACATATCGATAAAAAAGAAAAATTGATTCAGCGGCTTCGTATAATCGATCAATTTATCGCCTCACGTTGTGACCCGTCCTGAATGGTTTTAGATATTTTGCCTGTGTTACCTCCAGATTTACGCCCGATAGTTCAATTAGATGTTGGAAAATTTGCAACGTCGGACTTAAACGATTTATATCGGCGTGTCATTACCATAAATAATCGAATAACTCAGTTGAAAGAAATTGAGGCTCCAGAAGTAATAATACAAAATGAAAAACTAATATTACAAGAAGCCGTTGATGCTTTAATTGACAATGGTAAACGTGGACATCTAGTATTAGGGCTAAATAATCGCCCCTTAAAATCATTATCCGATATTATTAAGGGAAAACAAGGCCGATTTAGACAGAATTTATTAGGGAAACGTGTCGATTATTCGGGTCGATCTGTAATTATTGTTGGTCCTGAATTAAAATTACATCAATGTGGTTTACCAGGCGAAATGGCTATAGAACTTTTCCAACCTTTTCTTATCAACCGATTAATTTATGAAGGTTTAGCTAAAAATATTCCAACAGCAAAAAACTTGATTCACCAAAATAAACCTTTAATTTGAAAAATTTTAGCCAAGGTTATCGATGGCCACCCGGTCCTTCTTAATCGCGCACCGACCTTGCACCGACTCGGTATTCAAGCATTTGAACCTTTATTAATTGAAGGACAAGCCATTAAGCTCCACCCTCTAGTTTGTTCGGCTTTTAATGCCGATTTTGATGGAGATCAAATGGCTGTCCATATTCCCTTATCTCTTGAAGCTCAAGCAGAGGCAAGATTTTTAATGTTAGCTCCAAATAATTTGTTATCACCTGCAACAGGTGAACCGATTTTAACACCGAGTCAAGACATGATATTAGGCTGTTTTTACCTTAGCGTTAACAACCCTTCTCAGCAAAAAACTAAAAATTTATTCTTTTCAAATTTTGAGGATGTCATTACGGCATACCAACAAAATAAAATAAACGTACATACTTTTATTTGAGTACGGTTTGATGGGTTAGTCAATTCTACTTCTTCTACTACCGTTATAAATAAAATAAATAATTATACCTTTGCTGTTTCGCCATACACACTAACTAAAAGTGATAACAATGGAATTATAATATCTAAGTATATACGGACAACACCAGGACGAATTCTTCTAAATCAAGCCTTTAATTACTAAATTAATCAGAAATGGTCTTCATGCAAAATAAAGTAGAAAAAAAAGTACCTTTTTATAATGAAGTCATAAATAAAAAAAAATTGCAGACCTTATTGTCTCAAATTTTTCATAATTACGGAACCGTTAAATCGTCAGTAATTCTCGATAAAATAAAAAACTTAACTTTTTATTATGCAACTCGTTCTGGAATTTCTTTAAGTACTGAGGATTTAAGAGTTCCGTATCGTAAAAAGAAATTATTGGACCTAGCTAGTAAAGAAGTAAAATCTACGGAACAAAAACATAGTCTTGGGGTAATTACAAGTGTTGAGCGATTTCAAAAAGTCATTGATACCTGAAATAATACAAACAATAGACTTAAAAGTGACGTATTGAATTACTTTAAAGAAAGTGATCCACTAAACCCTTTATACATAATGGCCTTTTCAGGGGCACGAGGAAATATGTCGCAAGTTCGGCAGTTAATAGGTATGCGTGGATTAATGGCGGATCCCCAAGGCCAAATTATTGAGATGCCAATTAAAAGTAATTTTAGTGAAGGGTTAAAAGTAACGGAATATCTTATCTCTTCATATGGAGCAAGAAAAGGACTGGTCGACACCGCTTTGCGAACAGCAGATTCTGGGTATTTAACACGTCGTCTAGTAGATATTGCCCAAGACATTATTGTTAGAAACGAAGATTGTTTAACAACAGATGGATTATCTTACGATGACTTGTTTAATCGATATAAGACAACCTTGTCGTTTAAAGATAATCTACTAGGCCGAGTTCTGTTAAAACCTGTTTTTTCTAAAGACAATAAAAGCATACTTGCTGAAAAAAATACAGAAATAACAACTTCAGTTATTGAAAAATTAAAAAAATCTGACCTTAAAACAATTAAAGTACGGTCGCCATTAACCTGTAAATCTAACCGTTCTGTTTGTCGGAAATGCTATGGTTGACATTTGTCTTACTCACGTATAGTTGACTTAGGAGAAGCAATTGGTATAATCGCGGCGCAATCAATTGGTGAACCTGGCACACAACTAACTATGAGAACCTTCCATACTGGAGGTGTCTTTTCTGGTGATTTAACCTCTAAAATACGAGCTCCTTTTTCGGGTAAAATCTTTTATAACTTGGGTTCAAAAGCTAAATTAATTCGGACACTGCATGGTGAAAAAGGATTCAAAAATAGTGAAGCCATTAAGATATACCTTAGAAGTTACAATGGTACACAAATTGGATTACCAGTCCCTAAAGATAATATCTTACTTGTAACCAATGGCCAAAAAATTTTTCAAAATCAAGTTCTTTTTGAAGTTAAAAAAGAAAATAAACTTATTTCGGAAAAAGATTATAAAAATATTTACGCTCAAACTACTGGTGAAACCTTGTTTCAAAATGTAGATGTAAAAAATGTTTTAACTAAACAAGGAGTTATAAATAGAATTAGCAAAAAATCTGGGTTAATTTGGATATTAAACAGTGAGTGCTACATATTACCGAAAGAAGCAATTATCGAAAAGAAGACTCATTCCAAAATTTTGTCTACATCGGTTATAGCCAGAAAACAAACTTTGAACAATTATTCAGGAAGGGTTAAACTGAAAAGGCATGAAAATAAAAACTCGTTTAAAATATTAAATTTTTCGTGTGTACTAAAAACCACACGGTTGATAAAAGCTAAATCAAAAGATTGGCTCTTAACAGTTTCAAATGACGGCGTTGCAAAAAAATTTAAAGTAAAAATAAAAAATAACGATTTTTTAACCAATGGGCAATCGATTGCAATTTCAAAAGAAGGTTTATATAAGACCAAAACTGGCGGGACAGTCTACTTTAACATTAATAATAAAAAACATTCAGTAAAAGGTAAGACCACGAAAAAGATTTTTTCGGATTCGTTTTATTGAATACCTGAAGAAACACACTTTTTAGATTTATCACTCTTTGATTACTTAAGAATCAAACCGCACACTTTAATTAAAAAAAATACAGAGATTTGGCCTGGAACTTTTACAAAAGTAAGTGGATTCGTTCAATTGGATGAATTGAGTTTGAAGTTAACAATTAAGCCTGGTAAATTATTTTTAATAAAACGCCCGCTTACCTTACCAAAATTTGAAAAAAACATATTTGTTAAACCTGGGGAGATGATAGTCGAGGATATTCTTGCTGATAAGCTGTGTTTTAGAGAGTATCTTCAAATAAAAAATAAATGATTCGTGTTGGTTCGGCCGGTCCATACTTATACTATTCCCAATGAAGAACAAATAAAGTTCGACTGGCTTTTTTTTCCAAATAATAGCAATCAAAACATTAAATTAAAAACAATAAAACGTACTATTTTTAAAGACCGGGAACATATTAAATCTAATAACGGGGTATACCTACTTCAAACTTTTATTATTTTACATTTAAAAGAAGAATGTTCCGACCGTAAAACCCAAATTGAATTCATTTTAATACCGAAAACTAAACGTAAATACCAATTAAGAATTTCATCGTATGAAATTTTTAACTTAAAAGCTTTACCTGTAAAAAATAACGAGAAAAACATAATTTTTTCAAGAAATTGCTTAATTAAAAACCACCAATTTATTTACTCAAATACAATTATTTTAGAAACGATTATATCCTCTACTGTATCAGGGACTATTATCGATATACAACAAGATCGTAAGGGCGAAATAAAAAAATTAGTTTTCTTAAAAGAAAGTAATCTTAAAGAAGTTTATTGGTCTTCTTTAACAGAAAAATTACAAATTAAATTGGGCGATTTAGTTCGTACCGGATCCTTACTCACAAACTTTCGAAAATCTAATTATTCTGGACGGGTTTTTAGTATTACAGCGAATAAAATTTTAATTAGGACTGGCCATCCATATTTAATTTCAAAAAATACTATCCTTAAAACGTTTTCTGGTACTTTCATAGAATATAATGAAATATTAGCGACACTTGTTTACGAAAAATTGAAAACGATTGACATTGTCCAAGGGTTGCCAAAAATTGAAGAAATTTTAGAAGCTAGAAACATAAAAAATAGTTGTTTACTTGCCCCCTCTGAGGGACATTTATACATAAGGAATTCTATTATAGAAATTATTAGAAAAGATAATACTACAATTCGTTTGCCAATTACAATGACCAAGAGATTAGAATGGACGAATGGTGATTTTATCCGGGTCGCTTATCCTGTAACAAACGGGCAAATAAACCCCCATAAAATGCTGGAAGTTTTATTTAAACATTATAAAAAAACATTAAGTATTACTCAAGCTTGTAATTTAAGTTTTAAGTATTTACAACTATTTTTAGTCAATGAAGTTCAACGGACATATCTTGCCCAAGGAGTACAAATTACTGGTAAACATATCGAAGTAATTGTTAAACAAATGACTTCAAAAGTACAAATCGAAAAAAGTCGAAATACCAGTTTACTACCGGGTGAAATTATTAGTTTATCCCAAGCCGAAAGAATAGTAAAAACGGACTACTTTACAAAAGATATGTCCTTAAGTTACGTACCCATTCTTTTAGGCTTAACAAAAGCCTCATTGAGAAGTGATAGTTTTCTATCCGCGGCAAGTTTTCAAGCAACCACACGTATTTTAACAGAAGCGGCGATCGAAGGAAAAAAAGATTGACTGACCGGATTAAAAGAGAATGTGATTCTTGGTCGGTTAATACCTGCTGGAACCGGTTTTAATTATCATAAACCTTTGAAAAATATTAGCCTGAACAGTGGAAAAATATTAACGACTAAACTTCCCGTTATGAAAGATAGTATATTAGATCGTAGATCAGCGGAAAAACGAGAAAAACGTGATCAGTAGTTTTGTCTATACTTCATTTAATAATAAATTAAAATCGTATAACAAATGAATTTTTTAAGAATTGTTTATTTTTATGGCTAAGTACAGAAACGCAAAATTAAAAATACTTCGTCGCTTAGGAGACCTTCCTGGATTTACAAATAAAAAACCTACTTCATTGAAAAGAGCTAATCAACATAAAGCTATTAAAAAGAAGGCTACGCAGTATGGCACACGCTTAGAAGAAAAACAAAAACTACGTTTTAATTATGGCGTAACTCAAAAACAACTTATAAAATACGTTAAACAAGCTAAACAGAGTCAAGGTGTTACCGGAAATATACTTTTAGAGTTATTGGAAATGCGTTTAGATAATTTGATATTTCGTTCAGGACTAGCCCCGACTATACCAGCAGCTAGACAAATAATTGGGCACAAGCATGTTACAGTAAATCAAAACGGTGTTTCAATCCCAAGTTTCCAATGTCGAGTAGGTGATACGTTAGCTATTAAAGATAAAGCAAATTCAAAAAGTCTTATACAACAATTTTTGAAATCACCGATAATAACCAACATACCTGAACATTTAAACGTTAATCAAAACGAATTAACTGCAAAAATCGTAAGTGTTATCAATAGAAAATCAGTTGATTTAAAATTAAACGAATTGTTAGTTATTGAATTTTATTCGCGGAAAGTTTAATCTTATTGATTAAAAAAAGAAAACGTCACTTTTAACTACTCAATAAAAAATTATTATGGCAATCATTAATCAAAACGAATTATTAAATGCAGGAACTTTTTTTGGCCATCAACCGAATCATTGAAACCCAAAAATGTTTCCTTACATTTACTTGAAAAAAAACGAAAAAGCTAATTTTATTAATTTAACTAAAACTGCACGTTTATTAACCTACGCCGAAAATTATGTTCAAATGGCTGCAACGGAACAAAAAACATTTTTATTCATCGGTACGAAACCACAAGTATCAGAAATTATTGCTAAAGAAGCAGAAAAGTGTGGGGCGCATTATGTAAATAGTCGTTGATTAGGTGGAATTTTAACAAATTGATCAACAATCCAATTACAAGTAAAGTCTCTTGAAAATTTTGATGATGAAAAAGGAAATGAAGCTCGTACAACCCTCGAAAAAATTAGTAAAAAGTTGGGAAAAAAAGAACTAGCTTTTTTACACCACAAATATGACAAGCTTAACAAAAATTTAGGAGGTCTCCGTCAAATGACCAAAACGCCGGATGTTACCATTGTTGTTGACCCTAATAACGAAAAGATAGCAATAGCAGAATGCAAAAAATTGAAAATACCCGTGATTGCCATTGTCGATACAAATAGTAACCCGCACTTAATAGATATACCTATTACTGCCAATGATGATGATGTGGAATCAATTAAGATAATTCTTTCCAGATTAGCAAAAGCAGTATTACAAGGATACTCAGAAAAAAGTAAAGGATTCATACATTCCTAAATACTAGTAATTTTATCCGCGTAACTCATACTATAATAAAAAGGTAGGTAAACCTACATAAAATGTTTTAGGGTTTATTTGACCGCTATAAAAAACATTATATATCACTCAAGCTTGTATTTTAAATATTAAATATTTTTAGTCAATGTAATTCAACGGGTATATCTTGCCCACGAAGTGTAAATTACTAATAAACATAGTGAAGTGATTATAAAACAACAACATTACGAAGTGTGCATTGAAAAAAGTAGAAATGTCAGTTCACTACCTGGAAACATTCTTCTAAAATCCTTAAAATAAGATCGTATTAATAAGACCTAAAAAAATGAGTGGAGAAAAAAAGGATATTATTTTTACGAATTTATTTTTTAGCTTAATCGCTTTAGAAGCATCGAACTTATCTAATTTTTTGGCTTATAAACAATTTTTTTACAAACGAGACAATGATTTTGTAACACTTTTTTTAAAGAAAGTAACAAGGAAATGCTTAAATAGGATAAAAATAAAAAAATTAAACACTTTTTTGACAAATGGAAAGATAGAAAAAGGTCACTTTAAACAATATTTGAAAAAATTTTCTTTTTTGTACCGATCTTTTATGTTAAACATTTACCCGAATAATGTCTTCCGACTAGATAACAAAAAACTTAATATTGTTGCCGTAGAAAGTTTATACCTTTTAAATAACTTGGACATTTCTTTAGCCTAATATTAACATGTTAGCTAGATACAAGCGAAAAAAGAAACGTCAATTAGAAAAAAACCAAAAAGTATTATGGACCTCCGACTGTACACAGTTTTTGATTTTTTTGGGCAAACGACGGGAATTGAACCCGCGAATACTAGAATCACAATCTAGTGCCTTAACCGTTTGGCTACGTTTGCCTAATGAAAATTTTCAAAGCGAATTATTATAATAGTCAGGATAGCTCAGGTGGTAGAGCAGTGGACTGAAAATCCTCGTGTCTCCAGTTCAAATCTGGATCCTGGCAGTAAAAATTAAAGAGTTTTAAATAAATGAACCTACTACGGTATCTATTTTACACAAATTTGATAATTTTACTTACCACGCTTCGTTTTTTTAATTTCATTTGAATTTTTTAAAATTAATATTAATAAACGTGAACATAGGTTAATTTTCTATTTTTTTCAAATTGGACAATTCCCGCCTTCCGCGAAAAAAGTGTGAAATCTTTTCCCAAACTAACAGAATTGCCAGGTTTATACGTTAGTCCTCTTTGCCTAATAATGATTCCACCGGCTTTAACTAACTGATTGCCATATACTTTAA
>Ga0115006_10000260_pt1 | contig 28094 bp, 7 predicted proteins | sample ArcOceMetagenome_3_FD_88943 | JGI IMG/M metagenome (GOLD analysis project Ga0115006, IMG submission 88943) | Marine eukaryotic phytoplankton communities from Arctic Ocean - Arctic Ocean- Svalbard ARC20M Metagenome | ecosystem: Environmental > Aquatic > Marine > Oceanic | place: Arctic Ocean...
CATGCATGCGTGTGCTTGCGTGCGTGTATGCATGCATGCGTGTGCGTGCGTGTGCGTGCGTGTGCGTGCGTGCGTGCGTGAATGCGTGCACTCGTGCGTGTGCGTGCGGGGCGTGACAATTTGTAATGTGTGCTTGTGTGCATGAGGTGTGACAATTTATGTTGTGTGTGCATGTGTGTGTGTGCGCGCTAATGTGTGCACATGGCACGTATGGGGCTCTTATGTGTGTACATGGCGCTGACGTGGCACAACGCTCGGGCAGCCACGGACTGGCGCCGGACGCAAGCCTGTTCAATGCCGCGCTGCGCTGCTGTCAAGATGATGCTGAGATGGAGCAAGTGCGTCGTCTCATGGCGGCTGCTGGTGTTGAGGGTAACAGGTCCCTTTTCCACTCTGAGAGAGAGAGAGAGAGAAAGAGAGGGAGAGACGAGAGACTTTATTAGGAGTCCATGTCCTGAAACAGCAGGGCGAAGCTGCCTTTGTTTGGCTTTGCCTACTACATGTGCTGTTCTGTTGTATAGTTCGTTCGTGGGGCATCCGCGTCTGTACCTGTGCCTGTGTAATCACACTCCTGCTCTTGCCCCCATCTTTTGCCACATTTCTCCCTTCCATCCTCCCCACCCCTCTCTACCTTGCCTCTTTAATGCAGAGCAACGGTCAAGCTGCTTGAGCGCGCAGACCTGTCACGAACTTACGAAACTTATCGCTTTACGCGAGGCCATGATCGCGGACCACGGGCAAGTGGGTCCGGGACGCTTGACAGAGGAGGGAGCGGCGGTTCAGAGTCGGGGGGGGGGGTGGACGATTGAGGAGAGGATGCGCTGTCGGTGAGTTGGGACACACGAACACAAGCAGCGTGTCGCTGAACGCGTGTATTCCTGTCCGTGCTTATCCTGCTCCCGCTGTCCCGTCGTCGTTACAGTCTTACATCTTATCCCTCTGCCTCCAAAGAGTTGCGCGACATGCGACTGACAAGGGATGGAGGGCCCTTGCCAGTCCCTCGTCACTTTCAGGACCCGTGCCATGTCAGTCCCTCCTCGTGACTGCATGCTGCCTTGTAGCTCTTGTCTTTGTCTTGTCGTCGAAACGTCACCCCGCCGGTCTGAGCGCCTCACCCTTTTTTCAGCTTGAACGCGTATTTCTTTGCTCCGATCTTCGCCTCAACCGCCTCAACCGAGAAAGAAACACGCAGTCGAGCTTTGTGCGACTCATCGCCTGGCTTCCCTTTACAACAGCCTGCCTCCCCGCTCCCCCTCACCCAATCATCCCCCACAAGGATCAACGGGACGCCTGCGGGCACTGTCCCTGCAAACCACGCAACAGACACGTGGAAGCGCATCTCCTCATAAAAGGGTGCGACGTCCACAGTGCTCAGAGCATAGTCCACCGCGCGAGTCGTCGTCTGCATGCGTGCGGCACCTACAGAGAGCGACAAGCCTACAAAGGAGCGCGTCCTGTCATCGTTGCTGTAAAGGTCAATGCCGGACACGGCCGCGTCAAAGCACGGAAGCGCGTTCAGGGTTCGGCGCAGGTCATCGACGATGGGCTTGATCTGCACGCGGCGAAGCGCGAAGGTCCTGCTCACGCTAATGTGCAGGTCCTGCACCGGAATGCGGTGCAGCAAACATTGGTCCCGCCCTGGCCCGCCCTCCGTCCACTTCTTGTTCAATGCCTCCTGCGCTATCTTGGTGGCCGCAACCGACGCCGCTTCGAGCCCTTCGATGCCTCTCAACGGCACGTAGACAAACCCCGCATAGTTACCTTCGACATGCGGGAAAGACCGCACCCGCCCATCCGCCGACACCTGTGGCGCCGACTCGTGCTGTGGCGGTGCTTGCCCGCCGCCGCCTGCCGAAGCCTCCGGCGCGTGCACGCGCCGCTTCTTTGTCGCTGACTCTGCAGGAGCCACTGCCCCCACCGCTGCTGCGGCCTGCTCCGGCGGCAGCCCTTCGCACACCTTCTTCAGGTGTGCGAAGGCTGCGGCGACGTGCTGCGGACTGTCCGGAGTCTGGCCGCCCGCGCCAACACGCAGCTCATCCTCCCCGCTGCTGTCGCTGCCGTACTCGCACACCGCCGCCTCGAGCAGGCCCGCCATCCCGCGCAGGCGCTTACGAGTGTGCGCGCAGCCCGCAGCGGCCCCGGCGCCGACGAGGGCCGTGTGCCACAGGAGCCATGCACAAACCACCAACGGGCCCGTCCCCGTCAGCCCGCACCTGCGCCACGCTGCGCCACGCCGCCTGCGGCGCGATCCCGCATGCTCCGGGGTGTGCCCGCCCGCGCACGCCGCGGCCCCGATCACTCGGAGGCCAAGCCGAGCGTCTCGAGGGCGACGGGCGCGATGCGGATCAGGCCTATGCAGACCACGCCGAGCGTTGCCATGAAGGCAGCTTCTGCCTTCATGGTCTTCTTCGTGACCGGATCGATGGGGCCGCCCATCATCATGGCTGCTGCTGGCGCCGGCGGGGCTCGTCAGTGGGCACGGGCGCACGCGCACGTGCAGGCACCACCGGCACAGCGGCCGCCGCGCCGCACACACACCACCTGCCCCACCTCGTCTCTTGCTGCAGACGCGTGCGCAGAAATGTGGCACACGAACCTTGTGCCCTTCAAACCCTTCCCTTCAAAAATCGCTCGCGGGCTTGTGCCCTTGCCGAGACGGGAGCAAGGAGACGGGTGCAGGGAGGCACAAGCAGCCGCGGGGCGCTCCCCTGGGCGAGCGCACGCAGGCATGGTGGTCGAGACGCTGAGCCAGGCGGACGAGTACCTCTCTCCCGAGATCGAGGCCTGTCTGAACAACGCCGGTGATGGCAGCGCGGGGCGGTTGGTGGATGGGCTGCGGAGGGCGTGCGCGTGCGCTGGGCGCCGCCGCTGCCCGACGCAGCTGCGCGCGCACAAACTGACAGGGGCGGGTTTGGCACGCAGAGAGCGGCAGAAGCGCGAGCAACGGCCAGCCGCCCCGCCTGCCGGGTGCCGGCACCGCGCCGCCCGGTGCCGGGGACAGCCGCCGTGCGATGCCAGGATTCCCGCCGGGGCCGCAGGGGCAGGGGCAGGGGCAGCACCGCCCCGCCTGCCCAGGGGCCGCTGGCTCTGTCAGCGGGCACGCCGGCCTGCCCGGCGGCTCTGCGAAAACCGCAGCCGCAAGCAGCAGCGGGACGCACCCGCCAGACGGCCGGCTGCAGCAGAACCACCAACCCCACCACCAACATGCCCCGCCGCCGCCCCTCCCTCCACACCCGCAGCCGCAGGCAACCCCGCACCCAACCAGGATGGCGCCAAACTCAGAGCGCAGGTACGCCGCAGGCTGGCTGGGCCAGCGAGTCCTTTAAAAGAAAAGCTATTCACTGCAGGTTGTCTGCCCGCGTTGACCGCAGTCGTTTGCCCAGCTGTGGCTTTCGTGGTTGGCACCTGTGCCTGTACTTCTTGGGCAGCTGCGACTGCGGTGGGCGCCTGTGAATGTCGTTTTTGCGAGCTGTGATTGTCTTACAGTAACGGGAACAACGGTCAGTAGTAAGGGATAGTAACTTTTTTGGAGGATGCGTTTGTGCAGCGTGTTCAGCAACCACCGCTCCACAAAGTCCATGGGAGGCGGGTTTGAGGCAGGAGGTGGGGGCGGGCTTGTGGGTGCTGAGAGGAGAGACGGTGGTGGAATGGCAATGCGGAGCGCAGCAGGCGCAGGGGTTGCAGATTCTGGGCCCCCTCATTCGTACAACCAGGGGTACCTCATGTCAGGCCCCATGCCCCGTCTCACGGACTATGACGCTTACCAGAGGCTCTGCAATCAGATACTTGCACCTGAGGATAAACAGAAGGTAGCGGGCAAGCACTTTATCAAAAAGAGTGGCTGGCGCAAGCTCGCCATGGCATTCGACATCTCCTTCGAGATTCGACAGTGTGAGATAACGCACAACGACCAAGGTAACGTAAAGATGGCGACCTTCATTGTGCGCGGCATGCTGCCGAACGGGCGCTTTGCGGATGCGTGGGGCGGCTGCGACTCGGTTGAAAAGCGCTTCAACAAACCAAACCACGACGTCCCCGCGACAGCCGAGACGCGTGCCAAGAATCGCGCGTGTGCTGATTTGTTAGGAATGCGGGAAAACACGAAGTAGAAGAGTGGAAGCATAGTATTGCGACAAGGTGTCCTTCATTCGAACATGTGGCAAATGTTCCCATTCCTTTAATGAAACTACCTGTACTCTCTCTGGCGGTGTCAGGCACAAGATTAAGAAAAACTTTATTTCACAGCAGAGAATGACGATCTCGCGAAACCATTGTTCAAAGCGAGAGCTCACAGCAGTTTCAAATTCCTGAGCACACTAGTACAGAGAATCGTGCACTTACAAAGGGAGGCAAAGGCAAAATGCCCTAAGCACTCCGGAGTGGAAGAAGGGGCTTTGGCCGGCAGCAGCTAGTAACAGCGCTCAAGGGGAGCTTCAAAGCTACCGGTCTCCAGGCCCCTCGCGAGAGGGATCCCGGAGCCAAATAGTGCAAGTCCCCCCAGTGGCGGACGGGAATAAACAAACACCGCAAGAGACGCGCGCACATGAAAGACTTGATACCGCAGTATCGCACAACACAACAAATATAATATACGATCGGGTTTGAGCACCCAGGGCGGAGACACCAACAGAAGTTGTGCTTACATGTACTTCTTGGCTATGCTCCCGCTGATCACCGAGGCGAGGTTGGGGATGATGACCATTTTCACAGAGGTGGCCGTACTGAGCACCATAGTCTCGGTGATGAAGAGATCCTGAAAGATTGCCAAGAAGAACGCCATCAGCCAGGCACGCTCAATCTCCTTGGAAAAGGTCACGCCCAGCAGAAGACAGAAGTAGAAGCAGATTCCGTAGAACATAGTCGCAAGGCCGTAGGCCATGTACTGGAAGCGATGGTCGATGAGCTTTTTCCTCTTTTCTTTCTTCTCGTCCACCGGCTTGGATATGGCCGCAACTAGCTTCTTGGCAACGGCTGCTTCAAACTTGGCTTTGCCGGCCAGCTTCCGCTGCTCTTTCTTCGAATGAATTTCGTGCTTTCGCATAGATTCCCGCTGCTCATCTGGCCCATCCTCCATTTCCCGGGTTAGGTGAAGTGGAATGGGCGTTACGGAAGAAGCGTCGTCCCTGCTGCTGACAACCGACGGCGCAGGAGGACGTGGGTTTGAGCGCATGGGAAGCGCACGGCGAGGCAAGTACGCGCCGACTTCTTGCTGTCTTTCGTATTCACCAGAACCTGAAGATCTAGAATCGACAGAGCGTTGCGACGACTCATGACCCACGGAGACAGGGGTGAAAGGCCGGCTTCCCGCTTTGTCACCTTCATCTTGAGGATCGGCAGGTGCGGCGTCAGCGCCGGTCGTTGTCCATCTCCGCTTGAACTTGGTAGCAAACGTGTTCATCCGAGACGAGACACCCATGCGTGCATGGTCTGGTTCAGGCACATAGCCTCGTGCAATTTTGCGGGGAGGAACCACACCGCGAAGATGAGGAGGTGGTGCAGAGATTCCATCAACAGTTGGACCTGTCGTCATTGTCATCGCCATTTCTTGCTTCCTGCGCGCAGCTTTTTGTTCATCCTCGCGATTCCATCTCTCTCTGGTTTTGGGGTCCACATCCAGCGTCATGAAAATGAATTTGAAGAATAGGGTTGCAGGCACCATGATGAGAGATGCAATAAGACCCATGATGATCTTTGCCACCATGCTACTTTTCTCATTGCCGCAGAAAAAGCCATTTACCATCATATTACCAATAAGCATGATGAAAAGCACTGTAAAGCGACGAGGACGGGTGTAATGATGGCGTTTGCAATAAAAGGCGCTGAAGAGCTTGTGCTGGCCCTTGAAAAGTTTGACAGCTTTATTCCTGATCATGAGGATGCCCTTCGACAATTTGCCGTTCATCGCCTTTTGCAACATCCTAAAGTTGTTGCCTTGCACCAGGGCCTCTTCCTGCTCAGAGTTGCGAACAGCGCGCTCTTGCGCCTTGCTCAAAGTGTCCTGTCCGTCCATCGACTCCATTCTCTCGTTGTCGATTCTATCTTGTCGCCAGCCCCAGTAGAAGAGGCCCCAGTACATCAACAGGAAAAGGCAGAGAATCACGATCACCAGAATCTTGTCTGCGCCCAGATTTTTGAACGCTGCACCTGGATTCGTTGGATCTGGCACGTTCATCTTCGGCATGACGTCATTTCCTGCACCTCCAAAATCCGTCAAATGGTAGCAGTGACACATGACGCCGCCGTTCGCAACCGAGCCCTCCACAATACATCCTTCGCCGTCCCAGTCGTTGAGATCTGAGTTCCAGAACCGGCAAGTGTCCACTTCACCATCTACACAAGAATCCCACTCGTCTTTCTGGCAAGCATCATTCGAAATTTCGATGCAGGAACCTCCCGTTTTGTTCACGCAAGTAGCCACGCAATCGTTGAAGGCGGTGAAGGTAAGAGCAGAAAGCTTGCCATTCACATCAACACACTTGTACTGGATTGGCGGTCCAAGTCCTGCGCTCTTGGCAGATGCCTGCGAGGGCATTTCCAGTGCGATTGGATCGCTAAGGTTTGCTACCTTGACGCCCATGGACAAGCCCGCCACGTTGCCCACCTCGTTGTCTGAATCGAATGGCGAGTCCGCCAGATTTGAGGCCTTTGCCGTCATATCACCTCCGGTACCTGGTTTGAACATACTCGGGGGTGTGGCAAATTTGCTCGATCCAGTGCCGAGCGATGCCCCAGCAAGTTCTTCCGGATTTCTTTGCTGGGCCTTCATGGCAATCTTTTCGCTGTCAACGCCTTTCGCATCTTCGCCGGTCAATGCACCGTTCAACTGGGATGACATCAACGAGTCCCTCGCCCCCATCAGCATGTCACCTGATTTTTGCTTCGGGCCAGATGCTTCAGCGAGGAGGTGGTACTGCCCTTCTGAAATTCTTCGCGGAAGGACGAGGTCGCGTCCTTCTTTCCCTCGGAAAAAGGGTGGAGTCGCAGGAACACCATGCTGCATGTACATATCCATTGAAAGCAGCCGGCGCAGACTCCTACGCGCCTTGTTCTTCGAGGAAATGCTGCCAAGAGACGAGCTCAACGTGTCTGCCATGCCCCTCTCTGCCGTGGGATCCAGACCGGCTCCCATCGAGTTGCCTACAAGGCTGCCTGTCAATTCTAAAGCATCATCTGTTGCCGCATCGGCAAGCAGACGCCTGCCAGAAGATGACACACAATCGCCTGCCATCGCCGATTTCACCGCATATGAGAAGCCAGCCACTTCCGCTTTGTTCATCTCAACCTTTGCAGCTGCAGACTTCAGCTTAGAAATCATGCCCTCCTTTGCAGAGCACGTGAGCCCCTCTTCGTTTGATAAGCTGATAGCCAATTGAATAATGCCTTCGACATTGCCTGTCGCTACATGCTGATCAAGGGCCGACATGTCGAGTGCGCTCCCGGTGCTATTTGCTCGCGTGACCGTCACAATAAACTCAGACTTGGTGGAGGCTGCATATTGATCTACTACAAACGCGATTAGCGTAACTTTGTGTGAGGCTGCAGGATTTTTTCCAGGGCCTGGTAAGCTTGCTTCAATGTAGTTAGTGTCAACAGTACCCAGCGGAACCTGATCAGTGGGGGATGCTTGCGTTGCATACCGGAATTCATACTTAAATGGCAAATCTTCAGGATCATCCACCCAGTTCAGCATCGTCAATGTGAACTTATCTTCCGTGCCTTTACCTACAGTTGGCGTTACCTGGAATTGCCCGCTGGAAGGTGCGACGTTGACCTTTACATTAATTTCGCCAAAACCGATAGGTGCAGTGATAGGACCGATGGAAGACTTTGGGCAGCGAGCAGTCAATCGGAATCGGTATGTCGCTCCCGGAACCAGAACATTCGGCTTCAAGGCAAGTCCTTTGAGCGTGCCAGGCGTGGACATCGTTGATGGATATTGCAATACATCGTCGCCTGCAGATTGAGACCACAAAAGATCCGGCAATTGAGAAGCTCCACATCCCGTCTCGAACTGTCCGTTCAAAACAAGCCTTTCATTCGAGTTGATCTTTGCTGTGGAAAGAGGAAGTATGGTGACTGTCATTTGTGCTGTTGGCATGACATAGACGGTGACTGAAGTGAAAGCAGTCCTAGGCCCAGGCTCCTTTGACACACTGACTCCGAAGGTGTACACGCCAGGAACGAGGGTGCCACGTGCCAATTCAAGCTTGCTGGTATCTCGCAACAACAGCCCATCTACGTCATTGAAGCATTCCTGACCGGCTGCATTCTGGCAAGTCCACTTGTAATTAAACCCACCAACAGCGTGTGCACCATCCAGGTCAAGTGACCCTCCAGCATCCAGCAACAAGTCTTCGTTCATGGAAATGCCCTTATCTCCTCCAGAAACTTGCGCTAGCACCGGGGCAAAGACACAATTCACAACAACAGTAGCAGCTCCAAAGTTCGACACGTTTGCAGCCATTTTACCCGTCAGAATAAAGGAGTACGAGTGTCCAGGCACAAGAGAATTTTCAGGAACGTACAGGTTCCTGGTGTCTTTCGTCTTCTCGTTCAAGGTCGGCAGCATGCTCGAAGGCGCACTGGTGGAAGTCACAGACCACGCCCATTCAATATCTTCTGACCCCTCATTGCACGCGGAAAGAGTTGCCGAGCCCCGAAGTTTGAAAGGCTGCGATGAACGAACATCTACAGTGTTTGGGCCCTCAATGAACACGGCAGGACCGCTGTCTGCGACCTTTGTCACCGTGATGATATCGGTATGTGCCGCATCCAAGAAATTCGAAACTTTGACCACAAATTGATACGATTCTCCGACCATTAAAAGGTGTTTCGGAATCTCAATCGCATTCAACTCGTACGGCCGGACAACCTTGCCCAGAATAAAGTTGCGGACAACCTTGTCGTTCTTTGTTCCAGGTTCAAGGCCGAAGAGATATTGCAGCTGTCTTCCTGCTGAACCGTAAGATGCCGATGCATCCAGTGTCACGCTGTCGCACGGCCCAACGCTTGCAGGTGCCTTTAGAATGGCTGTGGGAGAAACTGGGTTTCTTGGCCGTTTCACACGTACCTTGCCCTCAAGGGAAAATGAGTAGTCGAAGCATACATCCTTGGAGGAGCACACCGGCCTTCGCCTCAAAACGTCGGGTCTCCAAGTTAGGTCATCGTTCACGAGAACTGTGGCCCCAAACCCAAGGACAACATCGAGCTGGGTAGCAGACAAGAAGCGGCATGTTGCATCAGTGGGCACTGCGGCTAGGAGCGCAACGGTTTGGTCAGCAAAGAGTACGTCGCATGAGAAGGCTCCCGTTACATTTGCCTTGTTAGTTTGCTGGTCGAAGTCGACGTAAATGTGACCACCTGAATCAGAGAACTGAGCCTGAAGGGTGATTGGTGAGGTTGCTTTTCCTACTTCCGGGCACGGCTTGTCGGGTCCACAAGAAACACCACTTGTTCCTCCAATTTGTGTCTTGTTGTAGTGTACGTCGATTTGATAGCGACCGGGCATTACAGCCTTGTAGATCATCTTGATGCCTGCAGCGCTTACAGAGTCACTCTGGGCCTCAAACTTTATGGTTTTGGCCCCTTGTTGGTCACGTTGGTAAAACCCATTGCGCTTGCTCGCTGTCGTCGTAAGCGTCATTTCGAAGTAGTTCATTGAATCCTCAGACACAACATCATTCTCAAACCTGTCACGAGCAATGATGAAGAGAACAGCGTTAGAATTTGCTCGAGAGTACGTGGAGCCTGCCCCATATACCCTGCATTTTTGTGCGTCTATAATGTCTGGCAGAATTTCAACTGTAAATGGGCTGCCTCGCACATTTGCGCAAGTCGTAGCGCTGGTACACCCGTCCAGTACTCCAAAAATGGCCCCGAAATATGTGCCAGCTTTCTTTAAGTCCCAATATGCCGCATATACACCCGATTCTGTTTCCGGGTCTTTCGGCTTCAGGGTCCTTGTAGATGTGATGCCCAGTGTCATTGACATAGAAAATGACGACCTGGTTCCAGGATAGACATTTCCGAAGGCATCTCGGCTTTGCACCAGAGCAACATTTGGAACTCCTGCAAGGCCGACAAACTTGCCGATGTGCTGGCCAGAACTAGCATATTCCCAGACTGAAAACGATGACGTAGATGCGCGTACAAAAAGATTGTCAGCTTGGACTGACACATTGAACGGGCTACCTCGAATTGGAGTCCCCTCAATTTTTACACTCAATGAGTATGTCCCTGCCCTCGTGACACCGTAAAACATGGAAAATGTGCCGTCCGCGCCGTCCAGGAGCGATGGGGTGACCTCGCTGGGTCCCGACATTGCTATGCTAATGCCCGATGCTGCGCCTTGCTTGAACATTTGCTGGTTACCATATGCATCATTTGCCACGATGATGTACTTATTCGACATTCCCGCGGTCGCCTGAATGGCAACGTCGCCTGTGACAACTGATCCACCATACGTCAAGACGGATGACGGAGCATCTGTCACGCCCGGCGAGATCTGGACCTCGAAGGGACTATTCAGAATGGGTGGGTCAAGTTCTTCAAGACCGGTCCTCTTCTGAACATACAACTTTGCCAATCCCGCCTTCATGGAGTAGTAGGTAATCATAGGTGGACCATCAGACGCCTGTTGTGGATGATCAATGCAACAGGCGAAATCAATTGAAGGATTCTCCACAACCGGGTTCTCACTGCAGGATCCACATTCAACATTTTCCAGCCGCGCATGGAATCTTGCACCTTGTGTGAAATCAAGATCACCCCCTACATTATTTTTAATTGCCAAGGGAATACGCTTGATTGAGTTCACAGTACTCATCATGTAAGCACCGTCATGGATAGTGCAGAATTTTTCGTCAGGGATGTTGCCTGCATCGTCTTCAATCTGTACCGAGTAGGGGCTTCCAGAGATGTGTTGCCCATCGACCTTGATAAGCATGGTATGCAGCCCTGCCATTTTCGGAATGTATCTGACTGAGTATCGTCCCCCGCTGAGAGTTTGTCGAAACGACTCGACTTTGGAACCGTCCGCGTCCGGTGCAGTGATATCGACAGCCAGACGTTCATAAATGCTGGGGGTCCTCGCAACATTTCCATAACGGTCTCGTGCATAGATTGTGAACGACACAGTTTCGAACTTCTTCCCGCCGATCATTCCAGTGCCATCATTTTCTAGAATAGGGGTCGTGGTGCAAGAGCTCGCCACTGGAACACCCGCATTGATCGTGACATACGAAGGGCTGTTGGCTATGGCGAAGCCATACCGTGAGACCTGCATCACGTATTGCCCACTCACGGTCACACTGTAAGAGATGAGATACTTCCCAGGAATGACGATGTCCTCTGCATTTTTTAATTCAGATGAAGAGCCCATAAAAGTAGTCGATACTGGCTCATCAGTGACGTACGTAAGCTTAGCTTCGAACGTGTCTCCTCTTTGCTTCACCTCATTGCCAAAAAAGTCCACTGACTGAACCTCAAATGTGCAGATTTTGTCTGTGGAGCATGTCCTTGCCTCGGAGTCATCCGCTTCATCATAGGTACACTTCGAGCTTGCGGCAGAAGATGAATCCAGCATGAATACCGTAGTGGCCAGTCTCTGGCCAACACCATCAACATGGAGTCGTACATCGAGGCTGTAGCTACCAGAGATCGTCAGCGGGTTGTAGATTATATATTCACCGCAACCGGCACCACATCCGATGAACTTGGAGTACTTCTTGTCCTTAGTGGATCTGCTGATGATAACTTGTGGTCCGGTAGAAACCGCTTCGATGTGAAGGCCATCGAAACTGTAGACGTTTCCGTATCTATCGCGAGGAACAACGCGAATTTCAGGTGCAATGTATCTAGAGTCAACCTCTACGTCACCAGCAGATTGCAATTCATCCAAGCCAGTTCCCGTTACAGACGACTTTTGAGGATCCACAGCAGCCGGGAAGACTGTGATGGCCCACCTTCCAGGATAGATGTTCACTGCATCCAATTTAACGGTGGTATCATACGTCCCTGCTCTCTCTGCCATAAAATACGAAAAATAGGTTCCCGTCCCATCCTTATTGTCCTCGGCAGAACCCGACAATATCATGTTTCTGAAGGCTGCACTCGTGCCAATCAGCTGTGTGACAAATTGTTCGTTTCCCTTGGACAGCACGTTCCCAAATTGGTCGCGAGACTGGATGGTGAAAGTTTTCACACTGCCTGCCGTGGCAACAGGATCCAATGCAAACCAAGAGCCATCTGGTGCCGAGCTAGCAGTGCCAGGGGACATGAGTACGGACATCGGAGACCCAAAGATGGGAACGGCACCTCTCGTTATGTTCAGGGTGTATAAGCCGGGAACGGTGCCAATCAGCTTGACTTGGTACGTGCCGTCCTTGTTATCATTCAGCTCTCCCTCCACGCTCGCCGGAACACATCCGTCAGAGACGTAGCAACCTGTCTTTCCTTCTGGAATCGCCTTCATCATCACAGCTCTGAACGCCTTGCCTCCGCTGAACACCTTGTTACCAAATCGGTCCCGGCTTTCCAACGTGAAAGTAGATGTTGACCCAGCTTGCATCTTGTTTACAACAGGACAATCGCATGGGGCACAAGGAGAAGTTCCAGAGCAGAGCGTGCAAATCGATTCGCAGCCCAACACCGACACTTTCGTTGTTTCCACCCTGGTCGGTGAAACTTTGATGTCCCGCGGAAAGTTGGTGAGCAAGTTGCCACTCCGCTCGACAGAAATTTTGAAGTTTGCCGCCGTGGTCACTTGGAAATTCATCATGTAAGTCCCGGGATTGATTTCTGAACATGGACACGTAGTCCTTGCAATGCACTTATCGTCACAATGCTGGGCGTAGCCAAGCCATGCTTCCTCGCCACCTTCCTTGATGAGTGTTACGTTGAAATTTTCAAAGCCGGACTGAACCACGTTGCCGTAAAAGTCAAGCGCAGTCACTGAGACATACCCAAGCTGTCCCGCCTCCATGTTCTTGAGCCCAGAACCTCCGCTCAAGCAATTCTCTGTCACAACGTCGCCAGGACTAACCCTTACACTATCACGTTCGTCTACCGTTTCACCATTAAGCGTAACAAATAGGGTGTAAGCTCCTGCCCGGGTCGTCACGTATGAAGCCTGGTAAGTGCCATCTTGATTGTTCAGGATATCAGCACGAAATTCATATCCTCCTCCGTCAATCACGAGCCTGGCCACGAAAGGATCTGGACCTGCGAATTCATCGTATTGCTGCTCATTGTAGAACTTATCTTTGGCAAGAATCTTGAAGGTCACGGTTTCGGACACAATGCTTACCATGGAGCCCGATACGTGGAGCATGGACGCTCTGGCAGATGTCTCTCCAGGCAAAATAGCAACGGTGAAGGGGCTTCCCTGGATGTGGTCGGTAGACATCTTGACCACGAGCTCGTAGCTGCCCGCCATTTCAGTCATGTAGAAACTTCTGTAAGTTCCATCATTCGCATCTAAGGTTTCAACGTCAAGTACCAAGTCAGAGGACAGGTGGCTCAACTTAGCACTAAGTTGGATGCCACCTTGATTTCGATTCAGCCCGATCTCATTTCGGATCTGCGTGATGAACAGCACGTCCTGCCCCGCTCTACCTCCTTTGATGCCCGCCCCATATGCATATGTCTGGGCCGGTACAGAGTAGCCGTCATCTACCATGAAAATCACGTTGTCGTTGATGAAGTCACGGACTTCGACCTGAATTCCATTTTGCACACCATAAGTCATGATTCTGTGCCTTCCGGTTTCTGGAGAGAGGTAGGTCACTGAATATGAACCGTCCTTGTCGTCAACAGCAACAGGGCGGATAGATGCAACTTCTCCTCCTAACGACAGATCTTTGGTGGTAAAAATGTGAATAGCGAACACAGCCCCTCCCTCTGTAACTTGGTTGCCATATTTGTCGCGAGCGATGATCTTATACGTTGCGGGAAATCCTGTCATTCCCCCCGAAAACCCACCACCCTCACATGTGCACTCAGATGGATCTACGGCACCGGGAATAATTTCAAGAGGAAACGGGCTACCCCTGAGTTGCCGTCCAGCATATTCAATCGTGAGAGTGTACTTGCCTGCAGTTGTGATTGTGTAACTGACCTCATACGACCCGTCATTATTGCTCATTACAGCGACATCGCTCCTGTAAGCAGCCAGATCACCGGCAACAAGCCCTCTACGGGTGGCATACGCCCCAAAATTGATGGTCGATTCTTCATTGACGTTGTTAAAGGCATCGCGAGCAAAAACGTTGAAGGAGGTGAAAGCGTCTGCAGTGCTGTTCATGGTTATCAAATGATGGTCACCATTTTGAATCCAGAGTATGTTTTCACCAAATACCATACTGTTTTCGACGCTAACGACATTTGGCTTTACGGTGCTGGTAAAGGGGCTATTTGAGATGGACATTCGATTAGACTTTCCCTGGACAGTCTTCACCAGTACGGCATTCAGCTCATACTTTCCAGATGACCATGGGGTATACGAGATCGTTTGCGTCGAGTCCAGATTATTTCGAACAGTTGCTAGTACACAAACGGCACCCTCGTCCAGAGGCTGACCAAATTCATCGCAGGACAAACCTTGCGTTTGCATAACCGCCTCAAAAACATCAAGGGGCTTGAAAGGATCATACATGACGGCATTGCCATAATAATCACGACTCTGGACTGTAAAGGACTCTGGCACTCCTGCTGTGCTGCTTCTTTGAGGAGCTTGAGCACCGATCCAAAAATGAACAGCAGTAGCAATACAAGCCCGGGGAAAGGTTTCGGCAGCAGAGACAATGGTACGGAAAGGACTACCAAAGATCGACTGTCCATTAACCTGAATCGATACAGAATACGTACCAGCCCGCGTAATTCCTGCATTGCCATTGCAAGGTCCGTTACAAGTATTCGGATCCGGGAAGCCAAAATACTGCGCGAGAGATCCTGTGAAATATCCCTCCTTGCAATTGGTTTCACCAGTGGTGATGTCCACCGGAGTTGCGTTGTAGGCAATTTGTTCTCCTGTTGCAGTTGATTCGGAGGCGACCAAAATCACTGGTACATCACGGCAATGCTTGATCTCCGATCCGTATTCGTCACGTGCCTGGAAGAAGAATTCGCAGCCAGGACCACCCTGCCACCGATCCCCCCTCTTCGTCCTGCATAGTCCCGTTTCCATGTCAGCCGGTATTCTTTTCTGCTCTTTGTTGTTGGTAAGTTCTGTTGCCTGGCCATTGAAGGGAGCAGCTAAGCACGGCAATCGATATATGGCTTGAAACTGATCCATTCCAAGTGACGACGTGAGAGTGTACTCACCAGCCAACGTAAGGAAGAAACTAGACATGTACGTGCCATTCTGATAGTCGGTCAAAGTTCCAGAAGCAAGCTGCTGGCCAGCCAAGTTAGTCCTGAAATCATCTCCTCCTACCGTGCGATCGTTTCCGTACTTATCACGAGCTTTGATAGTAAATGTGGCAGGTACCCCTGCAACAGCTGTCTTTGTTCCAGGACCAGATGCTTTACACTGACTCCAGTGCGTGTCGCCTGGCTTTATTTCTAGTGTGAATGGGCTTCCTCTGATTTGGAAACCGTGAACGATCACCTCCAAGTCGTATTTGCCCGCAATAGTCGCCTGGTAATAGCCTTCGTAGTCTGGTCCCGAAATTTGCACGGCTCTTCCAATAACAGAAAGTTCCTTGTCGCCAAATTTGGATTCTAGAGTCACGTTCGTAGTGATTTTCCCTTCAAAAGGATTGCCAAATTTGTCGAAAACTGCCATAGCAAAAATTCCTTCCACACCAGCATATCCACCTGACAAAGCATTTCCATTTGCATACGTTGTATCTGGGCTAGGGTCATTAGGACTTGCCTCTCGGATAAATGGGCTACCATCAAGCGGAGAATTTTGCACTGAAACAGAGACAGAGTACCTCCCTTGAGCTGTAGTTGCATATGAGACCAGGTACGAGCCGTCGTTGTCGTGCCACTTTGCTCCTGGACTTCTGGCGCAACCATTTTCAGTATCCTTGGCATGATCCGTGCAATACCGGTTTTTGATATTAATGGCTGGATATGAAGGCCCAGAGACTGAGACTGAAATCTGATGAAGGGCGATGCCCTCTGTGATCCTATTGCCGTACTGATCTTTCAGCAACAGCTGGAAATCCGACCAGAGTTCTGTCCGCGCGCTTTCAACACCGTTCATCCGCATCCAGGGTTCTTTGCCTTCAACTTTGGTCATCAGTGGAGCAGGCACATCTGACGTAATAGAACATTCGAAGATTGCTCCGTTCTGGTAAATTTTGAGCCCTCCAATTTGAATTTCAAGTTCGTAAGTTCCCACGCTTCTGAAAATGTGAGAGGACAAATACGTTCCATCGTTGTTATCTTTAATAGTGGTCCGCTGGTCGGTCTCTCCAAATATTGTGACGACGACCTCATCTCCGCCTGCACTAAGCTGACAACCATTTTCGTCACGCGCATAGATGGTGAAGGTGACCACAGCACCTGCAACTCCACCGCTGAGACCTGAGCCGTATGCTACGCTGTGCCTTGACGCGGTGGAGCTCTCATCGAACACGTTTATTGAGCTGCCAGGCCCGCCATAAACCGGTGAATTTGCCACGTAAACCATCAGATTGTACGCGGCTTTGCCGGATTTAGTAGGGGTGAATGATGCAGAGTACTGCCCCGCATGGTCACCAGAACTTTCGCGGTCTACAAAATCCCGTACAGCATCCACTGCCGACGTGCCTGCCTCGAATCTGCTCCACCTCACGTCGTCGGGGTCCTGATTCAGATCCACTCTTTGATTTGAATATTCATCACAAGGCACAATGTAGAATCGTATTTCTTTGTTCTTCACTGCCGCCATCTTGATTGATGTTGCTGTTGTTGGTATCAGAGTCTCAACATTACCAGTGCCAGTGACTATTGTCTTGGCCGGATCGGCATCTGCTGCACGCACCACCAGACTAAATGGACTGCCAACGCAGTGAATTTGGCCATTCGCTGTCACGGATATTTTCCACAGCCCGACTAGATTTTCATTGTAAGGGACCTTGTATTCGTCAGTGCTTTCATTAAATCTGACGGGCAGGCTCTTTAGACGCACTCCCTCGTTATAAGCCCTCCCTTTTGCAGGCAGCATGGTTACTTTCAGGGGCATGTTCTCGAGCTTCTTTTTCGCCGTCTCATCAGACGCATCGACATAGAATATTCCCTGCCGGCCAGCAACAGCCGTGGCAGGGGGCAAATCTCCTCGGAAAACCAGGCCCTCAAGGCCTGTTCCGGGATCAGTGATCTGGAGGCCAAATGCAGGGCTCCCGGCAAAGCACTGCTTCCCCTCACTATCGCAGACGTCCTGCATCTTTCCCACATGGATGCCACGAAGCCGGATAGCCACGACGTACACTCCTTTCAGAAGGACCTTGTACTTAGCAATATATTTGCCAGTACCGAGGTCGTCGATCATTCCAGCGACCATCATCGGACCTGAAACATCCATGGTGAAGGTCTCACCTCCTTGTGTCATATCATTCCCAAACCTGTCACGGGCAACGATCTCGAAAGTCATGTCCGAACCAGTGTTTCCAAAGCTCACCCTCTCCCCAAGCAGGCAGCACCTTTCGCCTTCACAAATGTCCTTGCATAGGATTCCGTCATATGCCATGTAAGGCAGTCCGCTTTGAAGCGGGTCGGCCTTTGGCGCTGGGTAGCCACGCAGCAATTGGGGATTGCTGGTCGCTTGGCCACCGATCGACACTGATAACATATATAAACCACTTTGTGTACCCATATACGTTACCGTGTACTGTCCGCACTTTGTCAAATCCTCCTCACAGAGGTCTTGCACAGTTGTGCTTATCTCATCAAACCCCTGGATTGGCTTGACTGAAGCAGCAATTTGCAATCCGCCGTCTGTCTGGATGTTCCCAAATTCGTCGCGAGCATAGATGAAAAATTCCTCTTCTTCCCCAGCAGAGAACATTTCTGAGGATCTGCCCAAAATTGTGGACGTGTCAACATTGACCTCTGCAGGGTCCACTCCAAGAGAACGACACTTCTCACAGGCTCGACCCGGAAACAGTGCATTTATGCATGGCACACACTGCATCCACGGACTGGCAGACGAGGTTCCTGGTTCACCAATCTGTGTCCTGGTTCCGTCTGCAGAAATCAACGACGCATCCATATTGTAATCGCCCGAGGTAGTTGGAGTATATTCAACGAGATACCTGCCATTTTCTTGATCTGCAATTTGAACGCATGTAGTGACATCGGTGGTCACCTCAACACACAGTCGATCTCCGATGTACGTGCGCAAGTAAGCCAATCCTTTGAGAATAACATCAAAATTTTCACCTCCAGTGAAATGCAGGTTTCCAAACGCATCGACCGCCTGGATCATGAAGGATAACTTCACCCCTGCCACTCCATGCTCTGGCACACGGGTGCTGTTGTAACTCTCAAGCGCATTAGCGATTGCAGGCAAAACTTCGGAGTAAAATGGGGAGCCGATCAACTGAATTCCTGACTGGAACACATGGATTTTGTATTTTCCGACTATTTCCGCACTGAAAGAAGCATCTGTTTTGCCTTCAATAAGATACCTCGTCTGGTAGGAAAATGAACCCTGCGGGGAGAAACTTTCGTTTCGGATGAGAACAAACCCCTCATCGCCACCGCCTGTTAACTCATTTCCAAACGTGTCTTTAGATTGAATGCGGACTGCTGCAAAAATTCCTGCTGTACACGTGTCTACTGAACTGCTGTCGACCGTGGCAACAGCGGGATCGAGTTTGCCCGCGATGACATTGAAAATGTAAGGCGAGTTCACCACATTCACCTCAAGATTTGTGGTGATAAGCTTGTACTGGCCACTCCTTGTCACAGTGGACTCGCCTTCCGCATCTTTGTACGTTGCAATGTATCGAGTTGCTGCAGGCATCGTGATTAGCGCTTGCTTTCTGGACTGGGACTCATCCGTCGAGAGTACCATGTATGATGCGTACATGTCAAAATTCCTCAACGCATTTGGATCCGCATCATTGCCATACTTATCACGAGACTGAATTGTGTAGGATAACACCGATCCAGCAATTACGCGCTCGATGCTCGTCACGAATGCCAGACAATTCTTCGGATCTGTATCTGCAGGAGCAATAACAGTTGTAGTCGGAGAGCCATATACGTCCACAAACGCACCGTCTTTGTCAGTCGCTCGAACTGAAAACGAGTATGTGCCAGATCGCGTTGGGCTAAAATTCACCAAGAAAGATCCATCGCGCCGATTCATATAGCGAAAGTCAAGCTGCGACGGGTTCCCCATGATTTCAACGATGTCAATCATGTTTTGTTTGGCCGTTTTCTTCAGCAAAATCCCGTATTGATTCCTGAGATAAACGATGCCTTCACCGCGAACGCCTGCTTTGATCCGGTCCACCATCTCAACACTACACTTTTTGGGATCTGGATCCGGATCGTTCGGATAGACTGTCATGTTAAAAGGGCTGCCCTGAATTTCGACATCCTGATTCGATTTCAAATCAGTGACTTTCAAATTGACCCGATACCTACCGGTGTCGATCATCGTGTAGGAAATGGCTGTGGAACCGTCATCACCTGGGCGTGCAACTGCTTTGATCGCATTTCCCGACTGAAGTTTGACAATTCCACGCGAGTACTTTTCCTGCACTTGATACAGCTGATTATTGTCGAAGTTGAAAAAGGACAATTTCACGAAAGTAACTCCAGATTTTGGTGAACAGTCAGTACCAACGCCACACAATTGAACCATGCCCGAGTCCGCACCTCCAACCAAGATGTTTCCGAATCGGTCACGGGGCCACAACAGGAAATATGCTTCATCCAAAACAGTCGCTAATTCTGAGCCCTCACCAGTAATTACGCTGGACCTGGGGTCCAACATGCCCGGGATACACGTCAACGGGAAGGGACTTCGGTATATCGTCTTTTGTCCAATATCCAGAAATTCACCTTTAACGGGATCAATCATGCGAATGTGAAACTTGTAGATTCCGCTAACAGTAGCAATGTACTTGATGGAGTAGATACCATCGCCGTGATCAGATACGTTGTTGTAGAGATTCAGAGGTTTCCTTTGCCCTTCGTAAAGATCAAAGAGGCTGCAACCCGGATCTCTGTGTCCGCAGCGGATGCACTCGGTGGACAGAGAATCAGTTCGCTGACAGTGGTTGGGATAGTCTCTGTGGATAATGTTGACCGAAACCTGGTCTCCTCCTCGAGATTTGACGTTTCCGTACTGATCCTTTGCCTGGATCTCCACTACTCTCGTGTCTCCCGCATCTGTCCTGTAAAGGGCAGCGCCTAGGGCTAAGCACGTCCTAGGATCTGTTACATGCGGCTTGATCCAAGGCTCGAAAGGGCACCCAGAAATAGCTAGATTGTCAACCGTGACCATAACAGTGTAGTTTGACGAACGGGTCGCCTTGTAAATGACTTTGTAAGTTCCATCTAGATTGTCTTGGACCTTTGGATAACCCTGCATCTGTTTCGAGCACTCAGGGACTTCAAGTTGACCCGGTTCTGGTTTGCAGTTTACGGCCTCGCAACCAGTGCAAACACCGTGTGCGCAAGTGCATTCTTCAGGTGTCAACAACACTCCATTGACCTTCACATAGCTGGAGAAAATTTCGCCTCCATACATGCCTAGTCTGCCAGTGTAACGACCGTGTGATCGGGAGTTGCCGAAAACGTCCTTGACTTGAATCACGAATGAAGCCTCCTGACCAGCAGTCGCTACCGCAAGACCTTCTCCTGAGGCAATGGATAGAGGTGGGTACATCTTGTTGGCTACTGTCGTAAATTGGTACGGGTTCTTGAGAGCATCTTGACAACCTGATTGGCAAACTCTAGAAGAATCCATTGTTACATCTACCTGATACTGTCCACTGATCGTGGGATTGATGTAAACATGGTATGTGCCATCATCATTATCCACAATACACGCCTTGCCACACGCAACTCGCATGCGCTCGATGCCAAAGTCCCTGTTCTCGGCTTCCAAATTTCTGTCGTCAGGATGCATCGGTGCTTTGAGCGCTGCTGCAGTCTGTGCATCCGTGACGTTTCCAGTAAACATTGGGGCAGCTCCAGTGATGTTCACATCGACTTTAGCACCGCCTCGCGTTAGACGATTGGTATACTTGTCACGAGCGTACAACGTGAACGAAGATCGGACACCAGCCGTAGAGTATCTAGGCAGCATAACTCCATTCGCATCAAACAGAGGAAATGACGCAGAGCTCGTGCCAGGGGTCATCACATCAGGTTCTAGTCCCAAATCGTGGCCAACCATGGGCTTCGAGTCGAAGCTAGCAACGAGCCTGTATAGTCCCGACACAGTGGCTGGATATTTCACGCGATACTGACCTGGAAATCTAGGAATTCTCGGATCATCGCCAGGAAGGAGTTTGTCGCCAACGTAAGTGATGGGGCACTGAATTGTGAGGTTCATGGGACCACGCTCTTTTCCCACTTCTCCCCACTTTCCTCGCCACACCAGCTTCATATCAAAAAGGTCCAAACCTCCTCCTTCTGTGCGAGGATTTTCATACTTGTCCTTGGCAACGACAAGAAAGTAGTTGAGATGGCCAGCGGTTGCGACGTTGAGAGCTCCTGGTGTCGTCAACAGCACAATTTCTCCCGTTTCAACTGAAATGAACGGTGAGATTTCAGAAATTGCCCCTGTGCTGACAGCGACTGTAAATGGACTTCCCTGCACGTGGAGAAACAATCCTGACAGCGGATGTCTGACTTTCACGTCGAACTGAAAGCTCCCGCTTTTTGTTGTATCGTATTTAAGCTTGTACTTTCCGTCACCCTGATACGTAACGTCGGCCGGAACGGACCTGATATCGCTCGTCTTTCCATCAGGAGCAACTGACCATCCGCCAGACAGCTGAGCCTGGAACTCATCTCCTCCCTTACTTTTCATGTTATAAAATCTGTCCTTGGCTTGCACGATTGCCTGTTGGTAGATGGGAGCATCGTCTCCAACCTTGCCAAAAGATATGCCATCACCCGTTGTATTGAATGCAGTAGGCTCAGACGTGGACGGATACACGGTAATGTTGCTTGGTGAGTTTTCCAACATGCCTTCTTCGTTGAAAATCTGGATGATGTAAAATCCACTTGCTGTCGCAGTGTAAGACACCTCAAAAGACCCAGTATTGAGATCCAGGACTTGAGGAACATATCGCGTAGTGAGTGGTGAATATCCGTCGAGGTTAATAATGAAGTTACCCTCGCTACTAGATCTTTCGTTGCCATACCGGTCTTTTGTCCTGATTAAAAATTTCGCAACTTCACCCGCAGTAGCGAGTTCGTAGGCGTCCCCGACTGCTCTTGACTTCGTGATGTCAGTCGGCCCAGGGTTCAACGTCATGTTAAATGGGCTGTCAGCAAGAAAGCTGACCCCCTCCTTCGTCAAGATGGAGACTTCCAGTGCATATGACCCAGTCAACGTCCACATGTAGCTGATGACGAAAGTACCGCCGCCAATATCAACAGATGACGAGGTGCCATTCAAGCATGGCCCACTTGTTACATGCTCGGGCATCGAAGTGATCGTTCCCCACTCTGGCGTCACGCCCAGATATGGAGATGGGCAAGCGGGAACAGCAGCCAACGTCATCCCTGGTCCCAACGATGGCTTCACTTGAAGATTGAAATTCGAGCCACCTGCCGCCCCTGTGTTAGGGTTAAAAAACCTGTCGCGAGCAAAAATCTTGAACGTTGACCATTCTCCTGCTGAAGCGATGGTCAGTCCTCCTCCGAATGCTCCCGACGACGCCGGATTCGCGACATTAGCATAGACTTGAACATTGAATGGGCTGCCCATGACGTGCTTCTGCTCGGCTGTATGGTAGTCGGGTATCTGGACTGACACCTGATACGTCCCACTCTTGGTGATGTAACATATCCCCGTGTATGATCCGTTATCGTAGTCAAATGCTATGCCGGTCAGAATCTGATCGCCTCCATTTGAACACGTAATAAGATAATCGTCGCCTCCAGTCTCCCGGACGTTGTGGTACTCATCCCTGGCGAGCAATGGGAATTCGAAATTGATCCCTGCGGTAGCAATAGTCGTTGGCGCCCAAACATACGTAGATTCCGGGACGGTAGGACCAGAAATCACGTCCATCATCACTGGACTTCCAACGATTGTTTCGCCATGCACGGAGATGTCGACCGTATATTTCCCAGACTGAGTGACATGATAACGCAGTACATAGCTTCCGTTGTTGAAATCGACATGATCAATGGTCGTATGCGGCAGCTTCGTGATTGTGCTGTTGTAGCCAGCATAATTTCCCCTGGTGTTCATATTGCCATATTGGTCAACAGATCTAATGCTGACTGTAACTGGTTGAATAGCGACGCGTCCTTGAAAAACCTTGTCGGGAAGTGAGTAGCTGGGGTGCTCGCGAGTCACATAGCTGGGTCCCGCAGGAATATTAGGATGTAAAACCATGTCGTGAGGTGAACCAGAAAGGCTCTGTCCCTGCAATTTTACGTAATTTGTGTATTCTCCGGCTTTTGTTGCAGAATACTGGCTCAGAAGTCTTCCGTCGGTTTGCCCAGTCACCGTGCCAAACTTTTCGTATCCTGCGGGTTGAGTCATTTCCACAGTTCTTTTCACGTCCACCGTCCATCCACTCTCTTCACCTACCGCACTGACCACGTCCCGTCGTGTGTTCATGAAAATGTCCCGAGTCGTCACCAAGAAAGAGGCCTGAATGCCTGCTGTCGCAACGGTCAATCCAGCACCGGCGGAAAAAGAATGATCGGCATACGGCTCAGCAGGTTGCACAAACACATATGCTGGACTGTCCTTGATAGCCCCCGTCAAGGACTGAGAACCGTTAGCAGCCTTTGCATAATGATCAATGGTCGTAGAATATCGTCCACTGAGCGTGGCAATGAAATGAATTTGTTGAAGGCCATCTTCTTGCTGGATGCCATTCTGTGATGTTGCCACAGCGAGCTCAGACCCATCGTAATATTCGTTGAAGATCGTGCCTGCTGAATTCGTCGAAAACTTGGTCACATCATTATTAGAGTACGAGTATCGGGTATTTCCATACTGGTCCACCAAGCGCACGCCAAAGGTGCTTTTGACGCTCCCACTCGCCACCGTGCAAGCTACTACCCCGTTGAGCTCCGAATTGACTGTCACTTTTGAGCATGTTGTTGATTGGTCAGCCGCATAACTTGATCCCGCGACTGTAGTGCCAGCTGCGACGAACATCTCTGATGGAGAATTGACAATGTAAGAATTATCGTACTTGATTCCAAGAGAGTAGTACCCACTGACTGTTGTCGAGTACTCGACCCCGTAGTACCCATTCCCCAGGAAGGACACTGTTGGCGAGATTACTTTGTTTCCAGCTTGTGATGGATAATCGCTGTGACACTTTACGTTTGGAACCTGACACGAGGTCAAAACCACAGACAAGGATGCTCCATACCCGAAATTTCCTGTCATTCCACCCACGCTCAGATAGTTTCCGTAACGATCTATGCTCTTGATTGCAAATTTGTTGTTGGCAGGTAACACGGCCCCCTGACTGTCCTGGTTGAAATCAGAAGATGGATAGGCTTCCAGTATAGTTGCCGTGTGGTGCGGCGCAGCGGGCTGGACAACCATCGAGAAGCTGTCTGTCGTCAGCTGTTGCCCTGAAGCTGACCCTGCCCGGATGACAATGCTGTAGGTCCCGCTAATAGTTGGCGCGAGGCTCAGGTCGTACTTACCACCTGCAACATCAGTCACGTTCACCGGATACGCGTAAGGCCCGGTCAACGAGACGGTGAATTGGTCGGCAGAGATGGTTCGCAGATTTCCGAACTCGTCTCTCTCTTGCATCACGACTACTTGCTTCACGCCGGCCGTGGCATCAATGGCCACTGTGCTGGAGACAAAATGAATCGAGGATGTTGTCCGTTGCTCCTCGGCTGTACCGGTGACTTTGAATACGCTTGGCTTACTGCCTCCAGCGTTATCGAATTGACCGATATCCGTCAACGTGATGGCCACAGAATACATGCCAGTAGCAGTGGTTGTATATGAGCACCTACTCCATCCTGTACCTGTGCCCTCTGACCTGGTGGAATCGATTGAAACACCAGTATCGTCGGCAGTGATTGCAGCGGTAAATTCTACTGCGCCCTTCGAATAGACGTTTCCGTATTTGTCCACGCCTACGACATTGAAAGACGCCTCGTGACCTGCAGACGCTGCGGTGGCTCCAGCACCACTGATCTTGGCACCCATGGCTGGCGCCCAGAATCTGTTTGGTTCGACCTTCAGCTCAAAGGGGCCAGACCCAACGGTGGACCCAGACTCTGTGACTGTGACAGAATACACGCCACTTCGGGTTGCCGTGTACGTTGCCGCATACCGCCCCCCGTCGTTGAAACTCCATGCTCCCAAGCTCAGGGTTGGGACCACATTGTCGCCCCCGTCTAAGGGTGTGAAACCCGTTACGGTGGCCTCGAATGATGCGCCCGCAGCCGTTTTTGCGTTACCGAATCGATCCTTTGCATAAATGTCGAGGTTTCCACTGTCGCCTGCCATTGGCGCAATGCCTGCAGAGTACGTGCTCACCGACGCGTCCAATGCGAGCGGAGTGAGAACGGCAGTGTGGCTCAAGCTGAGCTCCCCCGTCGTCGCAGTGACTGCAATTGACCAAGATCCGGCTACAGTGCTTTTCCAGCTCAAATCAAATGTAGCACTGGCCCCCGCAGCACAGGATGGGGTTGCTGTGGTCGCTGGTAAGGCGATTGTAAAAACAAAGTCGTCGCATGTGAGATCAGTGCTGGTGATATCATTATTGAATCGGTCCTTGAGCTGCAGCTTGAAAGATAAGTCAGAGTCCACCGGGCCGCCTCCCAGCGTGGTGCCCGACAAGGACGATTGGGAATTGGCAGCAACCCCGTTGTCCGCTGCCAAGGAAACACAGCTCACGGGTCAGGACCAATCATATCACTTCTGCGTGCCCGGTCCTGCATATGCGGCAGGCAAGCGGGCTCCCTCGGAACGCGACAGGGGGGCGCGCGCGGGGGGCTCACCGGGGGTGATGACCACGTCCACCTGCGCAACCGCAGTGCCGCCCACCGTCGCCGCCAGAGCCAGGGTCCCCGCGGTCTCCGTCGTCGGTGAGAGCCACTTGAAGGCGCAATTGCCTGTGTTGCACGAGCCGGCCTGTACACCGCCCTGATCGCCGTTGAGAGTGGCCGCGACCGTCGTGCTGCCAGCGCAAGTCTGATCGCACACCGTCCCGTCTGCTTTCTTGAGGAGAAGATAGAATACGAGCTCGCTCGACGAGGCCGGTGTCGCGCCGCCGATGTTCCCGCATTCGCCGGCAGGGCTTTTCGCCCAGCAGCTCTGCGCCGCCGAGGCCTGCGCCGCGGCAGAGCCGGCTGCCCAGTTGCAAAAAGCGGGCGCGAGTCAGGCGAGTCCGGACCCCCGCGGGTCAGCAGGGACGCGCGGCTCGAGGCGCAGCAGCGCAGGCAGCGCAGGCAGCGCAGGCAGGGACGAGGGGCATACCCTGCGCCGCAAGCACGGCCAGCACGAGCAGGCGCGCCGCCGCGGCTGGCCGCAGCCTCTCGCTCAGCCGCCCCCCGCGCGCCGCAGCCGACGGCCGCCCTGCGCGGGGCACGCCAAGCGACGCGGCGAGGCGCGCACGCGCGCCGCGCGCCAACGTCGCGTCCATGCCCGCCCGCCCACAGCTGCACGCCGCGACTATCGCCGCGCGCCACCCGCACTCGCCGCGGCCGCCGCCGGCATCCCCAGCCGCGTGTGGTGGGTACGTGGTCCTCTTGGGTCAGAAACATGAAGCTGAACACATTGTGCGAGAACGGGTACGAGTGTGCACACGACAAGAACACGTTTTTTGACCGGTTTAACTTGACTGGACACTTTCAGGTGCACAGCGTGACCGGAGGGCCCAGCGTTTTCACGGGGGGGGGGGTGGACGCAGCAAGCAATGCTGGAATTCGATCTACGCTGGTATCGACAAAAAGCTGGATGTTGTGGCATATTTGAAACAAATTGTAATCTTCCGATAGTAACCCTCAGCACAACAAGCTGTGGGACCGCCGCGCGCTGCCCGCAGCCGGCGGCGCTCTGCCATGTTGCGCTGTCAGAATTTCTGGAAATTAGGATAAAATCCTTGTGGAAGAAGGCAAAAAAAAAAGGAGAAAAGTTGACAACTTGGGTACGGATCGTCGATAAAACCACCAAAAAGTTAAAAAAGGTCGTGCGACCCAATCTCTCACGAATTGCCTCGAGATGGAGGCGGCCGCGGGCGCGCGGGGCGCAGGCAACAGCGAAAGCCGCGCAAAAGGCAACCCGGAGACAGCCATGGTGCCAGCGCCGCGCGCCTACTCGCCCGCCCGCAGGCGCACGTTGATTGCCGTTTGGGGGTAGTCCCCGTTGTGCAGTATCGCGCATCGTCTCCCGCGGGGCAGCCCAGGGGCGATGACTGACCCCCACGTCTGCGTCTGCGCTGCCAGGCTGTGGCGTGTGGGCCGGAAATCGAGGCCTTTCTCGGCTGCAGCTGCCACGTTCCGCGGTTCCTCGCCCCCTCGCGCGCGCGCCCGCCCCCCATCGATGCGAAATCCGCTATCGGCGCAACCATGCGCCGCGATGTTGGCGCTTGCTTTGTGCTGTACTTGCATCGCTCGGGGCCCGCCCGCGGTGTGGTGGCACGGTGCTGTGCGGCGCCGCTAACCGCGTCTTGGGCGGTCACAGGGACAAGGCGGCAGGGCAGTGCTCGAAACTCATGTGTCAAGGTGTGCGCGCCTCCTTGCCTCCCCGCCCTCTCTGCGTTTTGTGGCACACGCTGATCGCCGCGGGGCTTCGATTGTTGCAGACTTGGAGGACCGAATCCGGCAATGCTCACAGCGAAACTTACGAATAGCTTTGCACGGTTGCTTTCTTCCTCTCCCCCGACCCCAGGCCCCCCGCTTCCCCTCTCCCTCTCTCCCTCTCCGCCCCTCTCCCCGTCTCCCTCTCTTTCCCTTTCCCTCGCTCGCTC
>Ga0115006_10000264_pt1 | contig 27852 bp, 13 predicted proteins | sample ArcOceMetagenome_3_FD_88943 | JGI IMG/M metagenome (GOLD analysis project Ga0115006, IMG submission 88943) | Marine eukaryotic phytoplankton communities from Arctic Ocean - Arctic Ocean- Svalbard ARC20M Metagenome | ecosystem: Environmental > Aquatic > Marine > Oceanic | place: Arctic Ocean...
AGCGGCGCGAGAAGCGCGAGAAGGCCGAGGCCGAGCGCAAGCAGGCGCGGGAGGAGGGGAGCGTCGAGGAGGAGGACAAGCACCAGAAGCGCCTAGTCGGCGCGGGAACGGAAGAAAACGAGGACTGCAAGAAGCTCCTTCGCCTCATGGGCGTGCCGGTCATCACTGCCCCGTGCGAGGCCGAGGCGCAGGCGGCCGCTCTGGCCCGGGTGGGAGCCGTGTGGGCGGCTGGCACGGAGGATATGGATTGCCTTACCTTCCGCACCCCCATCCAGATCCGCAAGATGACCTTCGCCACCGCCAAGCAGTCGGACATCCAGCAGCTGGACTATGCCAAGGCCCTGTCGGGGATGGACATTACGCACGATCAGTTCGTCGACCTGTGCATCCTCCTTGGGTGCGATTATTGCGATTCCATCCGAGGCGTCGGGCCCAAGACGGCGCTCAAGCTCATCCGTGAGCACAAATGCATCGAGGAGATCTTGAAGCACCTGAATCGGGATAAGTATGGCATCCCCGACGATTGGATCCCCAACGAGATCAAGGCCAAGAAGAAGAAGGCCGAGGAAGAAAAGAAGTCAGAGGAGACAGATGACGGTGAGGATGAGGATGAAGATGGCGAGAAGACAAGTGGCCAGCTCAAGAAGGCAGACGACGACGAAGAAGAGGAGGAGGAGATCATTCCTATCTACGTCAAGGCTCGGGATCTTTTCAACAATCACGAGGTCCTGACGGATGTCGATCTCAAGTGGGAGGCTTGTCAGGAGGCCGAGCTTAAGAAGTTCCTCGTCGAGGATAGTGGGTTCAATGCAGAGCGCGTGGCGGGGCAGATTGAAAGGCTGAAGAAGAGTGTTAAGGCCACGGCCAAGCCGCAGATGAGGATGGATTCCTTCTTCAAGGTCAAGGCGGCGCCCAACGCTGCCCAACTTGCCGCCAAGCGAAAGGCCGAAAAGGAGGCCGCCAAGGGCAAAAAGAAGGCGAAGAAGGGAGGTGGAGGTGGCTTCTTCAACAAGAAGAAGTAGCTTTGTACCTCTAGGTAGCTACGTAGGTACATGTATAGCCGCGCAAAACGGTCGGCGGTGGCAACTTCTCGGGGAGGCACAATTCATTCAGTTTCATGCGCTGGCTACCACTTACTACGTCGTAAAGAAAGATAGGACCATAGTCTTTCATTATTAATTCTCGGATACGTTGAGAGTTAGGCACGCCAGGGCCTCCTTGGCTCGTTGCGACCTCTCGTGGGCCTCCAACGCCTTTTGGCGGTAAAGTGCCGCCCTATGGACCTCCTTTTCCAGAGCCTTCTCGCTCGAGACTTGCCGCTTTCCGGCGGATAAGAGATCTTTCTCGATTCGTTCGAGTTTTATCTTCATTATCCCCTTGTCCTCCTCTATAGCATCATATCGTCCTTCAAGCTCAATTGCGCGCTCTTTGTTGGCTTCGCTCTCGCTCTTGGTTCTCTCCATTTCGGCTTTCACTTTGCAGGCGTCGTCAGATTGCAATTCCAACCGCCTCTCAACCAACGAGCATTGATTTGCCAGGGCTTCCTTCTGCCTTGAAATCATTTCGTTGTCCAATTTGCATGCGTCGCAGGCGTGAAGTAATCTCTTGTTCTCCGCCTCGACGTTGCCCCGTTCGCTTTCCAGTTGAAAGACTTGGTGTTCGAGCTGAGAATATTGGCGTTGAAGCAGGATCAGACGCTCCCGTGTGTTGTTGCTGGTACATGCATCAGCCTCAAAACCATCGCCTTGATCTGTACTACTCGACGACGACGACGACGACGCCTCGCATAAGATCATCTCCTCTAGGGCTGCAACTCGCTCCTTTAAGTCGTCACGTTCCATTGCAATGAGTTTGAACTTGGCGTTGCTGTCCGACTTGAGTTGATCGATTGTGCTGTCCGACACCTGTCTGTGTCGCAGTAGTTCGTGTTCAAGGGTTGCCACTCGCTCCTTGGCCTCCGCAAGTGCGGATATTGCAAATCGGGCTTCTTGCGCATGCTCCTCCGAGCCTTTTTTCTCCAAGCTTATCTGACGAAGGGCTCTCTGCTTGTCGGCTTCGATCAAGGCGCTCTCTGTAAGAAGTTCCGCCAGTGCTTGCTCGTGGGCAGAAAGCATGGCTTCTCTTGACGATTCCGACGCATCCAACGCAGCTCGGAGATCCGCGTTTTCGTCCGACAGAGTGTTGCTCCTTGCAGTCAGCTCGGCAACATCCACCTTCAAGGCTCTAATAGTATCATGGATATTGGTGCAATCGCCAGCAATGCGGCAGCTACATGTAGAAGTCGTCATCTCCTCCATCATGTGGCGCTCAATGATACCTTTGAGTGCTGCAACCTCTTCTCTTCTTGCAGCAGCATCTTTCTCCGAGAGGGCTCTGACGTTGGTAACTTCCGTAGAGTATTGCTCGCGGAGTTTCGCCAGCTCTGATGCCTCGACGTTGTTGTTATCTACCATTGATATTCGATTTCAATGAAAGATCGTATCTGGCAAAAATGGGCAATCAGCGTGATAAATAATTGCACCTTGATCCTTTGAGGCCAACCCTTGCGGGCCAACGAAACGAGGTATGTCCATTTGGCAAACGTACTGGGGGGAGGGAGAGACAACAATGCTAAACCTGGCAAATAAATGCGAACTACCATGGCTAATTGCAAAATAGGTACATGTACATGCTTGATTTATCAATTGGTAATACGTTTACATGTGCACTTTAATTATCGTCTCTTCCTCCCACCAGTGCGGCCTTGAGCAGCTTTGTGAAGGAAACCTTTCCCCTCTTTCGCTTGTCGAGGAATCGCCACAGAGTTATGATCTCCTGCTTGTTCCATCGAAGACCAACGGACAGGAGGCACTCTTCCGTCGCCTTTGAATCAATCTTCCCATCGCCGTCGCAATAGTTTGCAACGAAATAATTCCGAATGGCGCCCTGACGAGGAGCCAGAAGCTTCTGCAATCTGCCAACGTCGCTGTATGGGAAATTGCGATGGTCATTTTCCATTACCTTGTACGAGCTCTCGTCGGAGGAAATCAGGACAAATCGATGTCCGGCAATTTCGATCACGTTGCCGCAAAAGAAATCCCTTGGCTCATATTTGGACCCATCGGCCTTCTTGATGGCCTGACGGCGCAAGAAGGCACCGCCCATGACGCCGCTGTTTTGAATAGGAGGTTCGCGAATCGCCACGGTATCATCCTCCATGAAGAATTGAATCACAAAGAGGCGGCGCTGGGTGGTATTGATATCCTGTCCATAGCACAAGTCGGTTTCCTCCTCCAGGTTGGCGTTGAATCGCAGGACAACGCCACTCTTCTCTCGCGTGCAGAGATGCTTCCTCGGTGGAGGACTGTGCAGAGCACCAACGCAACTTCGAAGGGAATCCTCCTCCGATCCAAAGCCATTGTAGGGAGGAATCTGCCGCTCGATTCGTACCTTGAATCTCTCTCCGCCTGTCTTGAGGAGAAGATCGGGCTGCAACTTGATGCCCTTGGCGGCAAAGTGCTGTCTGGTGAAGTTGTCACATCTCGCAAGAAGCATGACGCGGCCAAAGATGTCAATCTGCTCGCCAATGCCAAGATCGCGCCAGGTATAATACTCGCCGCCACCATCACCATCACCATCACCATATCCGTCGCCGCCGCCGTCGCCGTCCCCTCCACGGCTCCCAGAGGAAATGCCATGGCGAGAATGACCACCGCCGCTCGATTGGAAACGAGGCTTGGGCAACTTGCACCGCTTCAGAAGCTTGGGGAACTGTTCACGTCCGCCGTTGTTCTCATGGACCGGTAGAATCTCAAACGTACCGTCGGCAAGATAGTACAAGAGGCTGAAGCACTGTACATCACCGTAAAGCCGTTTCCGATCATCCCAAACAGTGTGAAAGCACAGAGTGTCTTGTCCATTCTCCAGGAATGCGCCCCGGTCGGCCATCGCCGTTGGTTTGCCCAAAATGGATTCCATAACTTGCTTCAGATCATTCATCTTGCGATTCCGGTCGATGCCAGGGACGCCCGATTCTCGACTCATCTTGAGACTGTTGAGTTCGGCGTATGTGTCGTGGGGGAAGGGGAGGGAAGCGACGTCGACCTCGTGCCAACCCTGAGCCTCAATGACGTACATGCGGGTGCTCTCGTTGCAGCTGACGATGTGAAACGTACGGCTGTAAATTTCCACCTGGTTGCCAATCTTGAGATCATCAATCTCGTAGTATCGGCTGCCGCTGCTGCCGGCGCCTTGGCGGCGAGGCTTTTCCACCCGGCTCCGCCTCAAGAACACTCCCTGCGGGATGCCACTGTTCTCCTGCTTGGTCTGAACTATTTCTATCTTACCATCCTCGACGAAGAAGTAGATCTCGCACTTGGTGATGCGCTTGGATTCCACCGGACTCTGCAGCACATCCTCTTCGTAGTAGGCATGGAAGAGCAGGACGCGTCGGTCGTGTTCCAAAAAGGCCGGGAGCTTTGACGAGGGACAAAAGGGCAGGGAACGGTGATTATTGGCCCGGTCCACCCGTTGGCGGTAGAAGCTATACCGCCCGCTAACATCGTCGGAACTGGTGGAGGGACGCATTGTGTTAGTGTGGTACGACGAGTACGTTGGACTGCCCACGGCGGCAGTCACGGGTCGTTGGTAGTCGACGGGGGAGGAGGGTGGCGACGAGTTCACATTGTTAGCACCGTGGGGGGCAACCGAGGTCGAGGTCGAGGTCGATGGCCTGGGTGGCGAGTTGACCATCATGAAGCCATTGATAAAGTTGAGCGACTGCGACCTCGGACCCTGCTGCGTCTGAGGTCGTGAGCTGGCGGAGAAGCCGGGAAGGCTTGGGAAGTACCCCGTAGATGACGGTGATGATAAACCGGACGAAGCATGTCTGCCACCACCACAAGAAGTCGACGGACGCCCAAACATTCACACACAGACCGCGAGACCGCGAGATGCGAGAGGGGGGTTCGAGTGTTCGAGTAGTTCGAGTACAGCCCCTTTCGCCTTTGCGGTCGTACGGTATTAATAGCTCCTCTCGATGGATTGTGGTCAATCATAATGTAGACATCGATCGTACCTTTCATTTTGCTCGCCGTTCCGAACCTCTGCCGTTACAGACCGACCCCGTATCTTACCGTATCTTGCCGTATCTTTCTCACAATCATGACATCATGACACAACATGATGTGAACTGCTGATGCACTCCTCGAATACACTAATACGCCCTTGATGAGTGATTTATTGACTTTAGGAGTGGATCCATCGGATCTTCGTCTTGCAGTCGGCCGGCCTTCAGCTTTGCTCGCTCCCGATCCCTGCTCCCTGCTGCACCCCTCATTTTTGTTCTCCTCCGCCAGTGTTACCTCTGCTACCATGGCCCATATTCTCACCGCCGTCACCGGTACGTTTTTGTCGTATGCCCCTCTTTTGATTGCAACTGCCTTTCGCTATATGCAGAATTGATCGAGTGTTTGTCATTTCGTCTCGCGATGATGACACATCGCACACTGATCAGCACGCATGAAGATACGGCTGCATTTGCAACCAACCACCAGCATTTGCGTGCTCAAACCACACGCACATATGCCCAATAGCTCTCGTAACTCACAATACCAATCAATGCATTTTCAATCCCATCAGGCTCGGAGGCCGACGTCGTCCCCATCACTCGGGCTCTCATCTCGGTTTCTGATAAGGCCGGCATCGTTGAGTTTGCCACCTTCCTTGCTTCCAAGAATGTGGAGCTGCTCTCGACTGGCGGAACCGCCAAGAAGCTCCGCGAGGCCGGTCTCACCGTCATTGACGTGTCGGACTACACCGGATCGGCCGAGTGCCTCGACGGACGCGTCAAGACGCTTCACCCCAAGGTCCATGGTGGTCTTCTCGGCGTCCGTGGCCACCCCAAGCACGAGAAGGAGATGGAGGAGCACGGCATTGGCAAGATCGACATGACCATCCTCAACCTCTATCCCTTCGAGGCCACCGTTGCCAAGGGTGCCGAATTCGAGCAGTGCATTGAGAACATTGACATCGGCGGTCCCTCCATGCTCCGCTCGACTGCCAAGAACCACGCCTTCACCACCATCGTTACCAGTCCCGACCAGTACAAAGAGGTTCAGAAGGTGATGGAGGAGAAGGGCGGAACCACCCTGGCCCTGCGCAAGCGCTTCGCCGCCAGAGCCTTCTCCCTTTCCGCTGCCTACGATTCGGCCATCGCCTCTTGGTTTACGGCTCAGCTTGGGGAGGAGAGTCCCGTCGTGGCCCGCGTTTACAAGCCCGAGTTCCCCCTCAAGTACGGATGCAACCCCCAGCAGAAGCCGGCGGCCATCTCCTCCGTCCTGAACAGCAAGTTGCCCTTCACGGTCCTCAATGGCGTTCCCGGATACATCAACCTCTTGGATGCGGCCAATGCCTGGCAGCTGGTGAAGGAACTTCGCGAAGGCACCGGTCTTGCCGCCGCCTCCTCTTTCAAGCACGTCAGTCCAGCTGGCGCTGCCGTTGCCGTCCCCCTCACGGATGTCGAATGTGCCGCGTACGAGGTTACTCCCGATGCTGCCGCCAAGCTCACCCCCGTTGCCCTCGCCTACCTCCGTGCTCGCAATGCCGACCCCATGTGCTCCTTTGGTGACTTCGCCGCCGTTTCCGACGAAGTTGACGAGGACACCGCTCTCATCCTCAAGAAGGAGGTGAGCGATGGCATCGTTGCTCCCAGCTACACTCCCGCCGCTCTTGAGATCCTCAAGAAGAAGAAGGGCGGAAAGTTCATCATTCTGGAGGCCACTGCTGGATACGATCCTGGTGCCATTGAGTACCGTGAGGTCTATGGCATGACCTTCTCACAGAAGCGCAATGACGTCGTCATTACCAAGGAGCACATGAAGGAGGCCGTTACCGCCAATAAGGACTTGTCCGACGGTACCGTCCGCGACATGATCGTCGCCTCCATCTGCATCAAGTACACGCAGAGTAATTCCGTCGGCTTCGCCAAGGATGGTATGATGGTCGGTGTTGGTGCCGGGCAGCAAAGTCGCGTCGACTGCGTCAAGCTCGCGGGGCGCAAGGTCTGCACCTGGTACCTTCGTATGCACCCCAAGGTCCTTGGACTCGAGTTCAAGGAGGGCGTCAAGCGTCAGGATCGGGTCAACGCTCGAGTTCGCTACATTGAGGGTGATTTCACCCCCGAGGAGAAGGTTCGCTGGGAGGCCCAGTTCGCCACGGTTCCGGAGCCCCTTACGGAGGCCGAGAAGGACGAGTTTATGAAGGCCGCCTCCGGTGTTACCGTGAGCTCTGATGCCTTCTTCCCCTTCCGCGATTCCATCGATCATGCCTCCAAGGTCGGCGTTTCCTTCGTCGTTCAGCCCGGTGGCAGCGTGCAGGATCCGCAGGTCACTTCGGCTTGTGACGAGTATGGTATGTCCATGGTCTTCACTGGGGTTCGTCTCTTCCACCATTAGTTTTTATAAATAAAAATACAGATGGGAGCAAGCTACATGTAAGAACATTGAGGACATTGCAAGAAATACTACGTAGTAGAGAGATAGCAAAGCTTAAAGTTAATTAATTAATCTGCGTAGATCTAGGATTCGATTACCGGTAGATCTATCGCTTTCATTCGATTGATTCGATTACCCCGTACATGTATTCGGTACCGATACCGGCAGGCGCAGCAATTACGGCCCAAACCAATTTTATTGACGGCGTTGAACTTGAAGGCGATGTTTCTCTTATTGCGACAACCTTATTGATGAAAGAGATGATTTATGTTATTGATTGATATTCGTTCTACTAGACTAATGCGAGTGCGGCTGAATTTATTTTATATACATGTAGACTAAAGCTATTTAGCGGGACGACACCACCACCACCACCGGCAGGCGTACCGTACAACACCACCACCACCACCGGCAGGCGTACCGTACAAAATTGCACCGGTGTCCCTAACGGGCGACGGACATGCACCAGTCAACCGTCAAAAAGCACCAATGCCACAAGCTAATCAAGCAAGTCAAGCATCAAGTACCGCTACCGTGCATCGAGGCCAAGGGAGATTGTGGGACCACAATGGAGGAGAGCAAAGAGACGAATGAACCCACCGAGCGTCCCTCGGGCGCTAACGACGCACACAGTACCGGAGATGATGGTGATGTTCAAAGAAGCAATGGAGGTGTCCGTGCAATGGCCGCTCCCGGTGGTCGGTATTACTACGCCGAGGACATCGATCGGAACCAGTCTGAACTGGATCTGTGGTGGAAGGTCGTCACGATGCTCATGGGCGTTGTCCTGGTTCTACTTTTTGGGGCATTCCTGCATCAGCTTTGCGAATTGTGGGAGCTTTCAGAGATGTCAAAGGAAATCAAGGCCGACAAAGAATCGCGGAAGAGTGGAGGCAATGTAATGCCGCTGCACAAGGACGATGAAGTTGGCGACATAGGTGCCAGGCCCTTCGAGGTTGCTTTGCCGCAGGAATGTATTGCGATGAGTTCGGCCCTGCCCGAGGACAACGAGGCATGTCGCAAGGCTTTGGCTCAGACCATTACACCGTCAATGAGAAGTGCATACAAGCACGAGGGCGCGGTGGCCATTCGAGGTCTCCTGACGCCGACAGAAATTGATTCTCTCGATGCATCGGCGGATGAATTGCTTCATCAGGAAACAGAGAGGAAGGGGGGAGTTAACAAGGCTCGAAGTCGGAAGGGCAATCAATTTTATACAGACAGATCCGGAGCCTTGTTTCTGGATCTAGATCGTGACGAAGGCGACAATAACAATTCGCTGCCACCTGCGCAGACATGCGGTGCTAAAAATGGCGAAGAAGGAGAGTGCCTTGCTTCGTCGGCACAGGAGGGCGAAGGTGGCGACGATGATGAAGATGACGCCCCATCCAAACCAGCTTCAATGGCGGCATTTCGACATGTTGCACTCAAATCCACGGTGCCATTGGTGGCGGCGGAGCTCATGGGTCTGGGTCAAGGCAAGGCAAAGGATGAAACTTTGAGGGTCATTCGCGATATTTATTTGGCAAAGGACGAAGGGGAATATGTCTGCGGTTGGCACGTGGATGATCATGGATTTTGGCCGGCGCAGGCCTCTTCACCGGGAATCAATGCCTGGATTAGCATCGACGATATTCCACCTGGTCCCGGCGGTACGTTTGCCCTTGCCGTTGGTTCGCACGCTGTTGATTGGAAGGATAGTGCACACAGCGCCATTGGATCGGTCATGACTTATCCGGAAGATGGCTTCAAAGATGCACGAGACCTGGTGAAGAATCGACCAGGGGCAGGAACGTGCAATTTAGAAACTGCAGCGCCAGAAACATACGAAAAGATGGAAAACTCAAAACGAATTTACGACCTGCAAAAGGGCGACGTTATTTTCCATGAACGGTGGTTGTTTCATCGGACGATACCATTCGATCGCGAGGTTGTGCACAATCACAAACTCCGTTACTGGGGGTATAAGGGTGGCTACGAAAAAGAGCCGCCACCGCCATTGATGAAGAGAAGGTACTCTGTGAGATACGGTCCAGGCTCTTCTGTTGTGATCAAAGGCTGGGGGACAGAACCATCCGTCTTGTGGAATGAGGCCAATGCTGGAAAGACTGTAGACGACGTTAGCCAAGCGGATGGGCCGTGGTATCCACAATGTTGGCCAGGTATCGATCCGAGTGAAATAGAGAGCATGAAAGAGATTGTAGAAATGAGATTTCCGGTTGCAGAAGAACGGAAAAAGGAGAGGATGAACGAGATGAAATCATTGTTGAAAGAGCAAAAGGAGGCAGAAAGGGTCCAAAGGACTGCCGCAGCAGCTGCTGCAGCACGAAGTAGATCAATTAGTGATTAAATAATCTATTTTATCGGCTCTTCGGCTATTCTGCGGCAATAATATCTGGGAGTAGTCGTCTATATTAATACCACATCATCATGTCTTCTCTTCACTCTCTCCTTGAACGTACGATCGAATGGTTTTAAGGTTGTTGCAGAGATCAGTTGTAATTCGACCCTCAACGAGTGCAACCGGCAGGTATGGTCGAGGACTTATTTCCACCGCGTAAGTCAATCTCATTGCGCTCCCACCTTCAGGGGCGCATCCAGGCAACGGTTGCATTCTCCACACACCTTGGTACATACGGAACTCGCCGTCATCATCTTCGACGCTTTGCATAGAAATATCGCGATGCCGCAAGTTCGTGAGTGCAAATGGGCGAGGGAATCGATAACGGCGGAGGTTCATCTTCTTGTTCTCCCTTAGACGTTTTTTCCGCGTTTTGCCATCATATAGTTCGTCATCAAAATGGGCAAAGTCAGGCATCCCCTCAGGCCACTCCCTGACCTCCAGCGTCGTTTTGGCAGAGAAATTAATTCCAACGACCTTGGCGGAACCGACTTGGCGGAGCTTGGCTCCTCGCATGTGCTTGGAGATCTTTTCGCATTGCACCTCATCCGAGAGCGAGGGATCAATCGAGCTGGAAGGATACTGATCATCGCCATCGTACAAGGCCAACACCTCGTTCACTGACAAATTTGGAACCACCTTTTGTAGATGTTCGTAATCCGTGAGAACGTTCCAAACAGTTTCAACGCTCGCAATAATATCAATACCGGCAAATATTCGCCGGGAATTCTCTTCGGAGGGGAGAAGTGCAAATGGGAAAGCAGAAGGGGAAAAAATGAGTGCGCCAGGACTTAGGAACAGCCAATCGACAAACTATAATGGTCTCTAGTAGCCCACAAATCAAAACGTACTACTACGTAGCTAGAGTAGCTGCGGTCCCACTCACCAGGTGCTTTCTCCACACGAACAAGTGCTTCGCCAGGCACTAGGCACTGATCTTCATCTATAAATGGCGGTGCCATTTCACTCAAATGATAGTCCACATCGTCATAGCCGAGAACCCTGGCATCGTCTTCTATCAGCTGGCTCGCAACTGCAGGAGCGGAGACTCCTTCTTCGTTCGCCATTGCAGTTGCCACTATTGTTGCCTTTCGAGCCACTGTCAGTGCTTCAAGCGCCGCCGATTCCGCAGCGGACAATGCAGAGGCAGCCTCCATCTTTGCCGTTGAAAGACCTCGTCTTGCTTCATCCAACAACGCTTTGGAATCCCCAATTTCACTCTCTGCAGCGTCAAATGCATCGGCGACAGCAGTCTTCGCGACAGCCAACGCGTCGAGCGCTGCAGTTGCCTCGGCTTCGATGGCGCACCCATCTTCCACCTTCTCGACGGCGCGGCTGTATCGACTCCTCTGGGCCTGACTCCTCTCTCCGCTACCCTCAATTTGATCCGGCGTTGAATTTAAGGGCACATCCGCCGCGTATTCCGTCGCATTCTTCACGTCATCTTTGATGACGGGCTCTGACGTTGTCGATGTCTGCCTCACGGCTGATGACACTGTCTTTCGTATACCTGCGATCGCTTCACGCACAGCCTTCCTCTTTCGCCCCCTGCTGGGACTCGATCCAATGTCATTAGTAGCATCACCGGAGTCCCTCGGCGATACCACAAAGGTAGAGCTGGGAGTACTACGTGTAGTGGTACTACCGACGACGCCGTGTCTTTGCTTGCCACTGCAATGGCAACCGCCGGACGGACCCAGAAAGGCCGCATGTGATGCGGTAGAGAAAGAGTTGGGACGACGATGGCCTTCAACGACAGCCACGGCGACGCATGTTACAGCAATTTTCAGAATCAAGCGCATCCTTCTTGTGCGTGGATGCCACTCTTTATTTGAGCTACGTAGCAGCCACGATACATACGAGTACTTGAGAGCGGTGTTATGTTGCATGTTTCATGGCGTTTCGCCGGCGGCCGCGCGCGCGCGCCGATGGTGTCAAAGCATTTCAGTCGAGTGAGACACATTGAAGATCGGGAATGACGTTGAGAGCGAACGAAGCACGTCAGTGCATGAGTGTTTCAGTGTTTCGCCCACCCGTACCCATCACGAACTGGCGGGCGTTGTATCACAACTCCGTGGTGCATAGATAGGCTCATCGACCAGCGAAACACGTAACAATGAAGACCTCGTTGTTAGCCTTTGCGGCGGCAGTCGCCGCCTCGGCGCAGACTTGCTCTGCATTCATGCCGCACACCCGCCTGACGTCGGTGCCCACCTCGACCCGCCGAATTCACAAGTCGGCCGCCTCCAACCTGGTGATGCGCGACTATCCCAAGCCCAACGTCGAGGATACGGACAACTACCGCTATGCCGAGGCCATGTCCAAGAGCTTCGGTACGAACCTCAAGGCCTCGCCCGAGCAAAAGAAGAAGGTCGCCGTCATCGGCGGTGGCCTCTCTGGTCTCGCCTGCGCCAAGTATCTGGTCGATGCTGGACACGAGCCCACCGTCTACGAGGCCCGCGATGTCCTCGGCGGCAAGGTCTCGGCCTGGCAGGATGAGGACGGAGACTGGATCGAGACTGGACTTCATATCTTCTTCGGTGCCTACCCTAACATGATGAATGTGTTTGCTGAGGTGAGTCAGTGAAGTCGAGTCGCTTTTTCTTTGGAAAGCGACTCGTCGCCCTTGAAAGGAGTTCAATTCGACGGCTCTGACGCAGAATTGAATTCTGTATTAGTCAGTAGGCTAATGAGATGAAATGCGTTTCCGCAAACATCCAAATCACATATCCATTGTGCTAACCCAACTGTACATGACTTGCTCACTCTTCCGTTTATTTATTTCTGTCCAATCTCGACAGCTCGGTATCCATGATCGTCTCCAGTGGAAGATCCACAAGATGATCTTTGCCATGCAGGAGCTTCCCGGAGAGTTCACCACCTTCGACTTCATCCCCGGAATTCCTGCTCCCTTCAACTTCGGTCTGGCCATTCTCATGAACCAGAAGATGCTTACCCTCGGCGAGAAGATCCAGACCGCTCCTCCTCTCATTCCCATGCTCATCGAGGGGCAGGACTTTATTGATGCTCAGGACGAGCTCTCCGTCACTGACTTCATGCGGAAGTTTGGCATGCCGGAGCGCATCAACGAGGAGGTTTTTGTTGCCATGGCCAAGGCCCTCGACTTCATTGATCCCGATAAGCTTTCCATGACGGTCGTCCTTACCGCCATGAACCGCTTCCTCAACGAGTCGAACGGTCTGCAGATGGCCTTCCTTGATGGCAACCAGCCCGATCGTCTCTGCGAGCCTATGAAGCAGCACATTGAGAAGGGAGGCGGAGAGATCGTGATGAATGCCCCCGTCAAGGAGATCGTTACCAACGAGGATGGTACTGTCAACCATTTGCTCATGAGAAGTGGAGAGAAGATTGAGGCCGATGAGTACATTTCGGCCATGCCCGTGGACATTGTGAAGCGCATGATCCCCAAGAAGTGGCAGCAGATGCCCTACTTCCGCCAGTTTGATGAGCTCGAGGGCATCCCCGTTATCAATTTACATATGTGGTTCGACCGCAAGCTGACGGCGGTTGATCATCTCTGCTTCTCTCGTTCCCCTCTGCTTTCGGTGTATGCGGATATGTCCGTCACTTGCAAGGAGTATGAGGATCCCGACAAGTCCATGCTTGAGCTGGTCTTTGCGCCATGCAGTCCCATCGCCGGTGGTAAGGTCAACTGGATTTCCAAGACAGACGAGCAGATTATTGATGCAACCATGGGGGAGCTTTCTCGTTTGTTCCCCCAGGACATTGCCAATGATGAGAGGTGGCCCTCGACTTCGAAGCAGGGACCTAATGGACAGGCCAAGCTCGAGAAGTATGCCGTTGTCAAGGTTCCCCGAAGTGTGTATGCTGCTATTCCTGGACGTAATAAGTACCGTCCTTCCCAGACCACTCCCATCCCCCACTTTACCATGGCAGGTGACTGGACTTCTCAGAAGTTCCTTGGGTCGATGGAGGGCGCCGTCCTTGGTGGAAAGCTTGCCGCCGAGGCTGTTTCGAACCGAGCCATTGGCAACCCCGACAAGCCCATCAAAGATATCCAGCAGCACATTGTCGATGCTGCGAAGGAATACGAGTCCCGTGAGCCATTCGGTGTCAAGGGTGAGGGCGCCATTGCTTTCGGCGCCGGAGCCCAGCTGAAGAAGGACAACGAGGCGTTATTGAGGGAGGTCGATGCGGTCCAATTTGCGTAGAGTCGAGTCGAAACAAAACCTATATTAGTATGCTACATTTTGGAACTTAATATATCTACCGGTACCTCTACGGTAGCTATCCACGACGCGGCTGAAGAGTCGATTCAGAGACATACCTTTCATAAGCAGACGCCATTCGAAGCGGATGATTCTTACGCTCCATCATTGCCATTGTGCCTTCTTCCCCTCCGTCCATTTCTCCCAAATCTATATGGTCAACTATCAAGATCCCCCTATCATGATCCATCTCGTGCTGTACACACCTGGCCAATTCTCTGTCTAACGAGATGCTTTTGGTTTCCCCTTGCAACGTTTCGTATTCCACTGATATGGAAGCGTCTCTGAGAACAGTGGCAGAAAAATTTGGTGGTAGTACGAGACATGTCTCCGTCCACGGCAGCATTTCCATTTCTGATGACCTCCATGTTATTCGAGGATTAATTAGGAATAGCCCTTCATTATCATCGCCGTCGTTTTGATTGGTAGACATTCCCTCTCCCACTTGAGCGGCACCTTTGTTTCCCCTCAACATCTTGCGTTTACTTGTGCTCGTGGGCCTTTTGTCGCCTTCCGAAGACGTATCGATCCACACCATCCTCCCATCCACACCACATTGTTGTGCCGCCAACCCAACGGCACCCTCCGCCCGCGCTGTCGTGCGCAGAGCGTATCCAACGACTTTCAATTGTTCTGTACCCAACATGTTCCATGGTATGGGATTCGCGGGGCGCCGCAAGATGGGATCTGGCCACCTCCCCATCTCAAGTTGCAATACATGATTGTCAGACGATGATGATGTTACCAGAGAAGCAGCGTCGGATATTGACAGCCATTTGAGATTGGACCCCGTCCAATCATCTCGATAGCGAAAGTTGGCACGGTCCATCACAACCAAATCATCACTCATTCTGGCACTGACAGCTCTTGGTCTCAAGACAATTCCACCTGCAACCAAATCTGCTGATGATAATGCGCATGCACATCTTGCTGCCACATTGATCGAATCAGATAAAATCTGCCTCCGTGACAGTGCCGCATTTAGCACATCATCGGGCGGCGGCGAAGATCTATCGCCAAGCAGGTGAGGCAGCCTCTGCGGTCGCGGTGGCAGTGGCTGGGACCATGCATCTGTTAATGCGATCATCAGAGCCAGTGCAAACAAAGTAGAATACATACACGGGCATCTTGGGCAGCAGCCTGTTGTTTGTTGGAGCCTTGGGCGCCTTAACATTGGCAACTGCTGGCATCCGGGCATTTCGTGGAGACTCTTGCCATTCCGCTGGAGACAAACAAGGCCGGACGCGCAGTCAGCCCGAGTCTGTGATGCGATGAGACGAGGGTGGTTCGGTTGGCTTGGGCATGCATGATGCATGATGCATGGGTGCGCTGGGTGCTGGGTACAGTAGCTGGGTATCGGGTGCGGGCGGGCGGTGCGGTAGCGGTAGCGGTGTGCGGTGGAGTTAGCGGGATCGGGACCAGCCGGGACCAGCTACCAGCTACTAAGTAGCACTGACCGACCGCCGCGCCTTCCATGATGTCCATGATCCACCCTTGCTTCTTCTTGCTTGACCGATTGGCCGATACGACCGCATTCTGATGTGAGACAACAGGCGACGCGGTGGCCTTGCAGTCTACCTCTGCCTTTTCGGTACTCGAATAATACACTGCATATTCGCACGCCCCGTTTGGTCACTATGGTTCTGGTGCGATATTCGTGCTAACTATTTCTGGTGCGACCTCAGCACGTGCTGTACCTACTCTATCTCTACTACGTAGGAGAGTAGGTACATGTACGGAAAGGAACTACCTAGTAGGTAACTAGCTGGCCGACGTCGACGTCGACGACGCGACACGACCGGCCTACACGCAGTAGATTGCCGCCATGTCGAAACAGGCGGTGATAAGCGTCATCCAGGATGTGATCGGGGAGTACGTCCAGAACATGTCCAAGGACTCGCTCAACATAGCTCTTGTGCGGGGCAAAATAACAATGACGGACGTCCAGCTCGACGGAGATATCATTGGAAGTCACGTCCTCGGCGCCGTCGGTCTGTCTGGTTTCGTGTGTCTGTCCTGCTCGGCGCGGAAGCTCCGCATCACCATCCCGTGGGGGTCGTTGGAGAAGACCCCGACCAAGTGCGAAATCAGCGGTGTCCATCTCGTCTGCGTCCCTCTGCTTCCGTCCAATGCCAACTCCCTCTGCGGGGCCGGTACTGCGTCGGATCCGCGCTGCACCATCCGGACCAGGGCCAAACGCTCGGCTTTGGCGCGATATGAACGAAATTTCTTCGGGGGAAGGATCCTGGGAGAAGGGCCTATGAAGAACAAAAACCGGAGGGTGGAGCTAAAGAGACGAACGCGTGCCGTCCGGATGAGCATGGAGGCATCGTTGAGAGCATCGGCATCGGCAGTTGAGGGGGAGAGCAGCAGCAATGATGCTGACGGCGATGCTGGTGATCCGAAGCATGACGGGAGTGCCAACGCGGAGGAATATATCGATGCCGCTGCGGCTGCTGCTGCGACCGCCGACATGCGAAATGCTCTGAAGATGAAATTGAAGGCCAAGGCATTCAGAAACATTGAGGCGAGCATCAAACAGATCCACCTACGTTGTGAGGTTTCCGAGAGTGCCTTAAGTGACACCGAATATCCTCAGATGAAAGGGGCTGCGGGTGCTCAAACATCTGCGGCAGACAAAGCATTTACCTTCGGTTGCACGCTGGACAGCTTTGTTGTGCGAACAGCAACGCCAAGCTGGGAAACGGGTGAATGCATTTTTAATGGTGTTGGCGATACAACGAGGGGTGATGACGAGGATGCAGCAAAAGAATCGGCGCAGCCAGCAGCAGCGGGCTTCGGCCCTGGGACTGGCCCAACTTATAAGGTGGTCGAATTGAATGGCATACGAATGTATTGGGATGATGAACCTGCCTTCTTGGTAACAGAGACCGACGCTTTGCGAGATGAACACAGCATTCCGCCCCATAAGGTGCAGAAACGAATAGCGGATGCCATGGAGGTGATGGTGGATGCTCAGGATCCCGGAAATGACATTCGAGAGGGACTGTCATTGGGAACTGCCACAAAGATTAGAGATTCGGTGAAAAGTTCACGCAAGAGGACTGGATCGGTCGATGGGGAAACCGCGAACGCACAGGGGTCAAGACGGCAGCACGACTACTGCTGTTCTCTATTCAACTTGATGTTTCGGGCAACGTTCAGTGACATTGCCCAGGAAGGGCCGTCGCAATGGGAGGCAGAGCTGTTACCGTTTGAGTTGCAATTGTACATTCAGCCACATCAGTATCAGCAGTATCAGCGGCTGCGGAGTGTCATGATTGCTCAGAAGAAGATTGATACGATGCAACATCGTCGACCCGATGCATCGCCAGCCGACGATCCAATCGCTTGGTGGAGATACACCGTCGGCCGCGTGGTAGCGCGGCCGAATGCCAGACCTTGGAGAGATGTTCTGCAGATTGTCAATTCGAGATCACGGTATATTGAACTTGTTGTCAAGAAATTGAAGAGGCACCGCGACGGTGTAGGATTTCACGGTGGGCTGAAGGATGACGAAAGTCGTGAGCTCCTCGCCTTAGAGGATACACTCCCCATAGAATCACTGCTTTCTTTTCATTTGCTAGCTCTACGGGACATATACCGTCAGCAAACGGATTCTGGTGAACATATAAGGCAGGAGGAGACACTGAACTCTCTTCTGTCGGCATCGGACACCGCTCAACAAAAGCATAGATCGAGTCTCATAAGAATGACAAGAAAATTGACAGGCAGGGCGAGCAAGCAAAAATCGGCTTTTGTTATCGACAAATCGTCTGCGAGTAGCGCGGACGACGTTGAAATGAGGTCTGATGGGAACACAGCGATGCCGTCTTTTTCTACATCAGTGATGTCTGGAATGGATTATTCTTCCGTTCCGCTTTCCTCTCCCGATGACTCCATCATTCAAATAAAATTTATTGTGCGCCAAATTCTTCTTGGCGTGAGTTTGGTAGACCCAGAATCAAATGAACCTTTCGTAACATTGGAATTTGAAGCCGATGGGTCGATGTATTCGTCTGGTATGAGAGTGAACATTAAAGAAGTTGCGCTTGATTTGAGAAGGGTGTCTGTCGACTCTTGTGAGGGGAAGATTCTAAGCATTGGATCTGGTGAGCAAGAAGAGGCGGCGTGTCGTTTAATGGCGTCACGAGATGTCAAGTCACTTGCGCTCGGCGTTTCGGCGCGTCCTGCAACGCTGGTATGGAATAATACCTGCTTTCATCGACTGCTGTCCTTTCTCTCAGCAAAAGGGGCAGACGACTTTCAAGACATGGTAAGAAGTAAGCTTCGAAGTGCTGCTACACCGCTAGCCTACAAGGCAAGAGTTGCAATTCTATCGCCAAAGGCAATGTCAGTGGAGATGAAAATCGAAGCGCCGAAAGTTTGGATACCGATTTCATCGTCGATTGCTTCGGATGTTACCGAGGGCGATACTCATCAAGCGATCGATGGCGCCATTTTCTTTGACGCTGGCCTTCTCAGATTTTCTTTGTCGAAGGGGGAGGGCGTTGCTGATACGTTGACAGTGGCAAGCATATCGCAAATCAATGTTAGATATTGTGAGAGAATTACTGGATTCATTGTGGACGACCAAGGGTTCATCGTTCCTCGTCTTTCTGCTGCCCAATTGGGGGCGACAAGAGACGATATTACTGTCGTTCGTCCTTTTTCTATCAGCGTTGATGCGTCGGTTGCGGCAGACTACGAGAAATGGGACGGAACAATATCATCCCTGGTCGACCAGATTGACACATCAGGCAGAGGCCGTGTTGCCACTTCTATCGCGGTAACGATCGGAGATATTTACTTTGACCTCGTGGATGCGGGTATTATCACTCGTGCGGTTGGCAAGCTTTACGCGGCCGAAGTGCTTCGTGCCAAGCAACGAGCGAGATACGATGTACACATAAATGCAAAACCTGAAGTCGGGGCCAGTGCTCCACCATTCCTAAATGATCAAGCGGATACCGTTAGATATCTCTCGTCCAATTCTTTGATCCTGACGGTGACTTTAGATAGGATCAGAGCGGCTCTTGTAAGTCGGGCTGGCGACTCAGAACGACGCTACATTCTTCAACTTTGCTCGCTCAAGGTGCGCCATGCGACACTATTTGACGAGAAATTGACTCGCTTTGGCATGACGGATGCCTCTATACACAGAAAAGATAGCCAATTGAAGGTGTTTGGTCGTCCACAGATAACGTCGGTAACTGAGAGCGGAAAGTCGAAAGATGCAGGTGACGACAATTTTATTCGAGCTTCATTCCTCGCAAATAGACGAGAAAACATGAACGAGTTTGAATTGGATATTAAGCCCTTGGTCCTCGTTGTTACACCAAGCTCGTTGGTCGATTGCATGCATAGCATTAAGGGCATTGCAGAGGTAGGAGAAATCATTGGTCGCGAAGTTGAACGAAGAGTCCATCTCTTGGGGCGGTCGACTAGAATTCGACGAGCTATTAGTTCCGATGCATCTCCGAGGGCTTCATCACGAGTTACAGCGGCAAAAACGGTTACAAGTGGTATCCCTGCTCATACGTCGGCGCCAAACAAAACTGATTCGACGCTGGTTCTTTGTTTGACTATGGAGACTGCAACTATTTTATTGTCTTCGGCAGTCGATGACTCCAGTAGCAAAGACACTAAGCGAGGGGCACCGGCGCAGAGTTCACTTCAAGTGGTCTCAAATGCACTTGTTATGTTTCAATCCATCGAAAATGACGACGAAGAAGCGACTGGAAGTAAGACTCTTCATTTATCTCTTGATGATTTCTCCGCCTCGTTGACAGGTGCAAATGAGTTGCCACAGCGAGTTCTTGATCCGTCCGCACTCGAATTTCGTGTCGTTTATGCAACTCAGAACCACGGCAGTGTCGTTTCTCAAGATTTCTCCTTGCACGGCGACACCGCGAAGTCATATGCAAGTCCTTCGTCCATCCTGGCCCTAAGATCGATCGGGGAGAATATGTCCCGGGTATTATCGGGCAGACAAGAAAAACATGAGACTGGCCCTCGCCAGAAGAGTGCCGGTGTTTCAAGTAGGAAACAGGCTGGAATTGGTTCGTTGGTGCAGTACAAAAAAAGCGGAACTGGCATTGCGACGAGCATGAAATGGGAATTGGATTCAATTTCATGCGCCGTCTCCCGTCCTTGTACAACTTCTGGGAGCGCTTGTGACGATGAGATTCACCTCTTTAATGTTGTCGTCGATGATGTAAAGGGTTCGTTGGACGGGTGCGTGTCAGCCCTTTATGGAGATGTCAATGCCTCGTTCTCAATCAATTACTTTCGCCCCGATTCGCACCAATGGGACTCATTCGTCGAACCATTTCATCTGAATATGACGATTGAGCAAATGCCCAATGAAATTGTGAGTTTGTCTAGCGCATGCACTCTAGAGTCTTTCCTCAAGCATTCTTTTCGCGGTTGAAATAATTACTCTTCTCTCATCCCCTTTTTCTTCCCGTCCAAAAATACCAATTCAACGCAGATTGTTGACGCATCTACTCAAGATGATGAAATCAATGCAACTATAACGTCGGCCTTCCTCAACGATATGGCAGAGGTGGACTTTCGTCTTTATCAGAAAGCCCTATCGTTTGCGAAAGACGAGAACTTCAAAGAAAATAGCCCCTTGCCATTCGCCACCTCAGCGTCATTTTCGAGGGGAAAGCATAAGCCTCGAACCGAAAGGAACAGTCGCATTGTAAATGAATGTGGGTGTGACATTCTTATTTGCTCGATGAAAGCGATAGAGACTTCGTCAGGACGACAAGGTCGACTGGAGGAAAGCAGCCCAGGTTGTGCCCTCATCACATCTGGCTCCAGCATTGATCTCGAAACATCTAGCTTTGCCATCAGCTTGACGCCATTGACAGAAGCGATGATAGGAGAGCGCCAATCCCTCATTGATCTCCCTGTTGTCAGTTCCGCCGAGAATTTCCCCCATTTTTACGTATTCGAATCTCTTAACAAACATCGCTCCGCTTTGACGTCCGATGACGAGAGAAACGCTGACCTTTACGATATCGAACCTGTTGTTGAGTGGTGTTGTGAGAATCAGAGATTGCGCTCATCGAAGCCCGATGTTTACAGCCTCGATGAGGGAGAAGACATCTTATCGTCCAGCACGTGGTCGCCTGGTATCGAGTGCTATGGTGGTCGCCCCGATAATGAATCTACTTCTCAAAGACCTTCGATCTCAAGCTCCATCGCTGGCAATTGGACGCGTCCGTTCCGACAAGATGACTCTCCGCATTTTAGCGATATGACTGGATCTTTGAGGCTTGCTCGGGAGCGTGTGGTTCTTCCCGATGACAACTGGATCTGGGCCAATGATTGGACGGTGCAAATCAGTGGGAAGCGAGGAGAGATGACGACAGATGCAGATGGATGGGAATATAATACAGAGTTTGATCGCTTCGGTCGAAACCGACGTTGCTATCAAAAAGGAGACTCCTGTCGCAGACGCCGTTGGAGCAGAGTACGGATGATCAGACCACCCCAGCTTGGAAACCCTCAACGTCCAATTAAAGTGGTGTTGAGGGCGGGCCAGCAAAAAGATGGACTTGTCGTTACAAAAATTTGCAGCCCGCTCTCGATAACGAATCGAGTGGGCGAGTCTATAACGATTTTCCTCTATACAATTTCGTGGGAACGAGAAGAAATCACCGGAACGATATCGTTGGGCGAAACGCTCCGTGTTCCTCTCGCTTTCGCATCGGCAACATACATGCGTTTGGCCCAGCCACGAATCCATCGTACGCCTTACAAGGGGCTTCCCAGCAAGCAGAGCCAGGTGTTAGATGAATATAACTACACAGAGCGGGTACTAATATTACCCACCGGGGCGAATTCATCAAGTTTGAGGAGGGCACACATCATCATTGATGGAGATCAACGAAAGAAGCAGCATGTCAACATCATTGTTCAGTCTACGTTGGACGAGACTCATATTATTCTTGAGCCCATCCTACAGGTCATCAATCTTCTGCCTTGCTCATTGAGCTGTAGGGAAGGGCATCGGGAAAGGCACGATTCTCTGTCGGTCGTGGGACGCTCCCAGAGCAACATCGATGTAGGCGAAGTGAACAATTGCACAGCAGTCGATCCGAGATTTAAACCTCACTTGTCGGTCGCTCTACCGGGCTACGAATTCTCCGACTGGGTTCCGATTGTGAACAGGAGGCAGACTTCGCTGACTTGGCGCCCTACCGCTAAAGAGGAAACCCAAATTTTGCGCGCAAAGAAAAAGGAGAACGACTTCGAAGATTACAAGGCTGTTGTTGAACTGCTCCCTGTAAATAGACATGTTGGAGATCAGCTCTGTATCATTATGAGTGTCGAGAGCGGTCATTGCCCAGTTGTCCGCTTTTACGCACAATATTGGATATTAGATAAATCAGGCTTCGGCCTACGCTTTGCTGAAGGTTTTGACGATGTCCTTGATAGCGATGCCTCTTCCTTCGGTCGATCGATGCGCCGTTCTCACGCCCTTCTAGACAAGAATGTGACACAATCGCTTCGATCAGTGCCAGGTTATCAATGGTCTGTTGGTGCGGACGGAATGAGCATGTTCTTTTCTCGAAAGGAATGTCTATCTCTCGCGATTGACCGCGATTTGAGACAACCGTCATCGTCGAGAGGCATATCATCGCGATCACAGTGGTGCGAACCAATTGACGTGACAAATGTAATGCCGAACAATATTATTCAGCTGGAAGAATACAATGGGGAAGGGAGGTTCGAGTTGAGTCTCAGCGTAGCGTTATGTCCTTCCATTTTTTCGCGTACCAAACTCATTACTATCGTTCCGCGCACCGTTGTTGTCAACATGTTGCCATACAGCCTTTGCGTTGCACAAGATGGCCGGCTCGATAGGCGAGCCATCATTCATTCACAAAAATCGAGGCCACTTCATTGGACCACGGGGTCTCTGCCGTCAAAGGTAAGGCTTGCTCCTGCTACTGATTCACGGAATGAGCTGGAGAGGGACGAATGGACAAATGGGTCGATAGAATTGAATAAGGTTGGTATCACAAGCATACGCATGAATGCTCCATCTTCCACCGAAGTCGAAAATGGAGCTGTTCAGGTAGAAGTTCGGCTTGCGACAAAAACTCAGAGCGCTGCAGTCCTTGTGCTCATTTATCCTGCGGACAAAACCTCCAGCCTTTATCTCCTCCGTAATCTCAGCTCTCGGACCATTTTGGCTACGCAGGCACTCAACACAGAAGAAGAACTAAATGAGCTGACCAAGAATAGTCAAGGCTTAACTGACACATCCCAATTGAAGCTGGCAAGAAGCGCCTTGAGGCGTCTGCAACAAAAGGGTAGCTCCCCTTCTCTTCGTCTCGACACTCGTCAAAAAGCTACTACCAGTAAGAGCTTACTATCGTCCTTTGCTGGGATGGATTGCGGCATTTTGGGCGCTTGTGCTCCCACTAGCGATAGTTTTGATGAAGTAGACGACACCGAGGGGTTCATCTGGTCTCTAGTACCTCACCAGGATGATTGCTGTTTTGGGTTTGAGGATCCAGAAAAGGCTCACTTGCTCGAATGGTCATGTGTCGATGGGAACAATTACATCTTTGATGACAGTGTGCTCCAAGTTGGATTTATTTCGATCGACGAAATGGGTTCCAGCAGCACGCTTAGGTTCCCTGATGGAAGAGAAATAAGATGCGCCGTCAAAGCAGAACATAGCACAAAAGTCATCGAGTTTGTGGATGTGAGGGATAAAGCGATCGGAGAACACAATGCGAGCATTGGGATCCTCCGCCATAGAAGCGCTCTTCGTGACGAAATGATTGCTACGAAGAGTACTTATGACGATTACAAAAACATTAACGGCACTTCTGACAACTTTGACGAGGAGGACCATGTCACCCTTACTCTTCGGGCGGAAGTCCCGGGTATTGGCATTAGCGTGGTGGAAAATGCACAGACGGCGTTCGCCAGAGAAATTCTTTTCCTTCACATGAAATCAATTACTGCAGAGTTTGGACAGACTGGGCGAGGATATCACGAGGTTGAGTTGCAAATGATGTCGGTGCAGATAGACAACCACATCTACAAAGCAACGCACCCAGTTATGCTATCTTCTGCGCACGTTGATGGCAGCGAACCCTTTCTGCACCTTTCCGTCGTTCGAAAGCTTCAGGCCCACGCAACAACATATGTCTTTCCCTATCTGGCACTGCGCATTTTACCAGTTGACTTGCGGCTCGATCGGAGAACAACGGAGCTATTGGCTAGATTTTTCCGACCAATCAAGCGCATCCGAGAGGATCAGGTCTCTCCTCACGAGTATGTTCGAAGTATTGCTTTATCGAGGACGCAAAACCAGTCAAACAGCAGGGAGGGGCTCGACTTCTTGACTTCCTTGGAAGGCGGTGCGAGAAGACTGAAGCCAAACGAGGGGCGTGTATACATCGAACAAATGATCTTGCACCCTGTCCTTGTTTCTTTAACATTTTCCCAGCATTGGTTCGAAGAAACTGAGTCAGCATCTGACGGAATTTTTGCGATTGAGTTTTTCCGAGGCCTCACAAGCATATCATCGGCTCCCCTTACCTTCACATCATTCTTTGTCGGGCATGCCTTCGAGTCACCTCAAGCTCTGGGTCAAATTTTGTTTGCGCATTACAATTCTCAGCTGTTCCAGCAGATTTTATCTGTCCTCGGTTCTCTGGAGATTCTCACTGTACCGGCAGATCTGTTGGGAAATGTCGGGACTGGAGTTATTTCATTCTTCTACGCCCCCCTCCAAGGGCTCGTCCAAGGGCCCGGTCAGTTCATCGAAGGACTCGAAACTGGCACGGAGTCACTCGTGAAAGGCGTCTTTGTAGGTGTTACCCGAAGTGCCGCAAATCTGGCCGACGTAGTCAACTCAAATTTGGCAGGGTTGACTGCCGATGACGAGTACATCGGAGAGCGACAGAAATCTCTCATCAAGGCACGAAACAGTAACGCCACGAAGTCCCTCGGCGAGTCGCTGAATATCGCTGGTGCAAGTTTAGCCCGGTCATTGAAATCCAGTGCACAAGGGATCGTAGATCAACCATCAATATATGCTTCCAAACATGGAGCGATTGGCTTCGCCAAAGGTATGGCGAAGGCTGCTGTAGGAGCAGTAGTGAAACCCGTCGTTGGCATCGGCGATGCAGCATCGGTTCTTCTGACGCATGTCTCCGACGTTACTGGCGACCGTGCATCCTCTTCAAAAGTTCCCAAGAGGTTGCGACGAGCTTTGCCTTATCGCGATGGAGTATCATCCAGCAAGACCATTACTCTCGCCCCCTTTGATTCCGAGGCGGCCAAGGCTCAGAGCATTGTGACCGAAAATGAATCGAAAAGTGATGCCTATGTTGGACATGTTCGCACGCGAACCCATCTCATTATTGCATGTGAGACCCGTCTTATTGTGACCGCCAGCAACGAATTGAATTTCTTATCTCAGGGTGAAAGTGACGTCTGGCCATGGACCAACATTAGCCACTTCGATATGGTTGGTGATACTGTGCTCCGTATGAGTTTCTTCTCCCCCACTGGACTCAAATCATGCACCTTCGAGGCTGGTTCCTATGTGATGCGGTCAAGGCTCTATGATCTAGTTTCAATGCAATCGAGGAAGATGAGTAATTTCTCAAACCCCGGGCGTTATGGTGCTCAAGGCTTTGCCTCAACTTCGGGGGACGCCAACGTTTCGAACAGCTACGTCCTGGGGTCCAGAAATGTCCGACGCACTCGTATTGATCAAGGTGCAAGGGATGAAATTGAAATGATTGAAAGATGCTGCCACCGCGTCCGAAAGTTAAATCGCACAGACAAGTCTTTCCTCAGGAGTTTAGATGAAGAGGCTTGGACCTTGGTCGATTCCTGGGGTCACTTTGTCTCCGGTCTCCGAGCACGGCGCTGTCTTGTTGCTGGCTTGGTCAACAGAACCGGGTCCAATATCCAGATCAAGACCACTTGCCTCTTTGAGGGCGGCTCACCCGTCTACTCTTTGCCAACGAATGATTTTGATGATGACATGGGACTGCTAAAGCCCGGAGGCGCCATCATTTTCTTTACTTGGAGTTGGCCTCCGAACCTAAACAATCATGGCGACATCTTCCTTCACATTGAATCGACTGCCTTCAGTGCTGACTTTGCCCAGAATAGCACAGTAGTCTCAAGTGCTACTCCTCGGTCCGGCTACAAGGTACAATTTTTGGAGAAAAGTCTGTCTGGTTGGTGGGCTAAATTCTGGTTGCTCTGCCTCGACGACGAAAAAGTACCGGTACACACATGAAGTTTTTAATTAAAACTACCTAGGTACGTAAATAGTAGCCTGAGTCTCTCTTATATATTGATTGCCATATGCCGCTTACAAGCTTACAAGAGGATAGCCGCCGCCAGAATGCCGGCAGTGAGCAGTTGCAGAAGAAACCCTGTGAGCGGAATGCCAAGCTCTTTATCCATTCGCACGACGAAACCTGCGTAGAAGGAGAATGCCGCCCACAAGCAACATGAGTATCCAACGGCCTCATTCAAAGACACCTCTCCCAAGAGAATGATAGTCATGAGGGTCGCGTTGAGCACCGACCCATTACCCCACCCTCGAAATAATCCCTTATTGCGGCGCATCTCCCTCCGGGAGACGTCAATACCGAACAGGAACGGCGCTCCAAGTTCGGGCGCAACAAATAACAGCATCGAGAAGATGTTGATCGCGCTAACGACAATCATTTCCGCATTCAGCAGCCTGATGATAGCATCCTCATCGTGCGGCCGAATCAGAAGGAAGATCGCACTTCCTGGGCCCATTACAAGGGAAAGAAATTTCAGTCGACCGCTGGGCCTCATGCCAGCAACCCGAAAAGATTTGTCGACACCGCGCTTAAACCAGAACGAGCGTACCAACAACGAATAGGGAATCGCCTTGTATGGCGGAACGAGATCAAGTAAGAGAAGGACAAGGCAGGCACACGTCGAAAGTGCTGTGAAGCCACTGCCGACTATTAATTCGTATTCGCTGGGAGTGAATTGGTGGACCCCATATCCGAATCTTCGTCCCGCACCGATAGGGTTTGTTGCGAGCTGAAGTCCACTGATCAGGTTGAGGAGCGTGAACGCATAGACGGCGTACTCCGCTCGGCGCTCAATGATGTCGGCAACATCCAGCCGAGCGTCCATTGCTACCGAGTACGCGAGTCCGAGTGAAAGGGCGTTCAGGAGAGCAAATAAATGGACGGCGGTCGAGAGGTCGAGATCGAGAGGAGCACCGCCGGCCACGCGGCCACGCGCGGCCACGACACCTCATACTACGTACCGTAGTACGTACTAAGTAGGTAATCCGGGAACACGACAAAAAAACAAAGGAAAAACAGCAGAAAAAGTGACACGCTACATATGTACATGTATTTTCATACAATTTGAAAATAACAGAATAATAAGAGGTATTTTTCATTGCAGTATAGCTAGATCTACATGTACATGTACGTAGGAATTCCTCTAGTAGAGTCAGAGTGCCGGTAGATCTAATGTACCGGAACTAGATCTACAGGTTGCCAGGTAGATAGATCTGTGCTATCCATAAAGTGAAACGAAAATAGAGTAATAGAAACTTCCTATCAGCATGTATCCCCCCCCCACCTCTACCGTAGATCTATCTAAATTAGCTAGCTAGAGATAGATCTAATACATGTAGATCTAGGAGGCACAGCACATCCTCTCATGAATC